>Ga0210408_10004860_pt1 | contig 11943 bp, 8 predicted proteins | sample IncBWH4MmetaG_FD_155471 | JGI IMG/M metagenome (GOLD analysis project Ga0210408, IMG submission 155471) | Forest soil microbial communities from Barre Woods Harvard Forest LTER site, Petersham, Massachusetts, United States - Inc-BW-H-4-M | ecosystem: Environmental > Terrestrial > Soil >... | reverse complement strand
CACCCATTTCGGTTCGACGCCGCTGACTGCTTGCGCCACGATGCGCGCCATCGGCTGCTTGCCGAGGCGCTGCGCGTTGCGTTCGCTGGTGACGACCACGGCGGCGCCGCCGTCGTTGGTGCCCGGTGCGTTGCCGGCCGTCACCGTGCCATCTTTCTTGAATGCCGGCTTCAGTTTCGCCAGTGCTTCCATCGATGTATCTTCGCGCGGCGATTCGTCGTACTTGATCACTACCGGCTCGCCTTTTTTCTGCGGAACTTCGATGGGAAGAATCTGCGCCTCAAAGAAACAGGACTTGCGCGCGCGCACCGCTTTCTGGTGGCTTTCGACGGAGAAGTGATCCTGCTCTTCGCGGCCGATGCCGTATTTCTCGGCCACCAGTTCCCCGGTCACGCCCATGTGAAAATCTTCGTAAGCGTCCCAAAGCCCGTCGTGAATCATCGAGTCCACGATCTTGCCATCGCCCAGGCGGTAGCCGGTGCGCGCTTGCGGCAGCAGGTACGGGCAGTTGGACATGGATTCCATGCCGCCGGCCACGACGATTTCCGATTCGCCGAGCTGCACCGCTTGCGCGGCGAGCGCGACGGCTTTCAGTCCCGAGCCGCACACTTTGTTGATGGTCATCGCCGCGACGCGCGGGGCGCAGCCGCCCTTGAGGGCGGCCTGGCGCGCGGGATTTTGGCCGAGGCCGGCTTGCACCACGTTGCCGAGGATGGCTTCGTCGATGAGTTTGGCGTCCAAGCCGGAGCGGCGGATGGCTTCCGCGACAGCTTTCGCGCCCAAGTCAACGGCGGAGAAGCTGGAGAGTCCGCCTTGAAATTTTCCGATGGGGGTGCGGACGGCGGAGAGGATTACTGGCGTTTCCATGGAAGGCCTCCGTAGCAAACAACATTATATCGGATGCGGGAGGCAGGCGCTTCGCTTCGGAAAAGCAAAGGCATAACACAGAGGCCACTGAGGCCAGAACACAGAGAACACAGAGAAGAGGGAGGGCGCGACCTGGTTGTGCCCTCTCTCCTACTCCGCGTTTTCTCCGCGCACTCTGCGCCTCTGCGTTATCGTTTTCTTCTCGCCGCTCAATGGCTAGTTCGTGGCGCCGGCAGCGGTTGCTTGGTTTTCGTCGGCGCTGGGACCGTAGAGCCCCGGGACCGCAACGTCCAGCAAGCGGAAGTACACCCCGAGCTGCGCGCGATGGTGAATCAGGTGATTCATGACCATGCCGCGAATACAGGCTATGCGCGGCATGGTGAAGATCTCCTGACCACCGGCAAGCAGCTTCCAACCCTTCAGCATTTCCTGATCGCTCACGGCAGCGAGTGCGGCGCGCGCCTCCGCCGCTTCCTTGTCGAAGACGGCGAGAACCTCCTTGCGATTATCGGTTTTCGGCGGTTGATACGAAGGCCCATTCACCGGAGCGTAGTCCAACTCTTCGGTGTTGATGGTCATGGTGATCCATCCGGGCAACGTCGCGATGTGCCCGGCCAGCCAGCCGACCGTTCCGGATTTATCGTGCGGTTTCCAGTTCCACTTCTCGTCGGGGACGCGCTCGAGAACCTTGCGGGTGTTTTGCATTTCCTGATCGAATTCACCAAGCATGGATTGGCCGATAGTCATGGTTGCCTCTCTGAGGGAGATTGGTCTTGCGGATGCAGCGCGACAATCTTAGGCGAACAAAAGGCGAAGTGTCAAGTAAATCCTCATGAACGGCCGAGTACGCTTCCTGATCTCATGCGCTCTTCGTCCGTTGACATCGCCGCGCCAGCGCAGAGAATATCCCCATGGCACACGAATTCACAACCACATACACCAAGGATGCGCGCGACCTGCTGCGCTACTATAAGAAGCTCGGCGATCGCGCTATCGAGCAATGTCCGGATGCCGATCTGTTCACCACGCTTGATCCCGAATCCAATTCCATCGCGATTATCGTCAAGCACATGGCCGGCAACATGCGCTCGCGCTGGACAGATTTTCTGACCACCGATGGCGAAAAGCCGGACCGCGACCGGGACACGGAGTTTGAAGCGCCGCCACAAACACGCGCCGGGCTGGTGGCACTGTGGGAAGCCGGCTGGAAAATTTGTCTTGATGCGCTGGACGCGCTGAGCGACGAAGACCTGGCACGCACGATCACCATCCGCACCGAGCCGCATTCGGTGATGCAAGCCATCAACCGCCAGGTCGGGCACTATGCGCATCATGTGGGCCAGATTGTGTTCCTCGCCAAACATTTTGCCGGCGAAAAGTGGCAGACGCTCAGTGTGCCAAAGAAAAAGTCCGCCGAATTCAACCGCCGCGTGGCCATCGGCGAGGCTTCGCAGCGATAGTAATTCCCAAACTCCTGTGGGGTGTGATGGTCTTTGGATGTTGATGGACTACGTCCCGGGTCAACAACGCGGCGAATTGGTACGGATGTCCGTTTTTGCCCTACGTGCTATTCCTTGGGCGCGTAATAGCCCTTGCGGGCCAGCACTTTCAGATCGTGGTTGGACATGTCGACTTTGATTTTGCGAAATTTTCCGTCGTGCGTCGCGTTCGTCGGATAGTAGCCGAGCGTGTACTGGCTGCGCAGCTCCTCGGAAATCTGATCGAACGCTGCGGCAAGGTGTTTTTCGGAATTGACGGAAATCGTGCGGCCGCCGGTCTCTTCGGTGATCTTGTGCGCCACACTGCCATTGCCGCCGCCAAAGTGGGGGTCGGCCACCAGCAAAATGTGCACCACAGTGTCCGTGCGCTGCGCGGCTTCGACGGCTTCTTCCAGGCGCACCTTGCTGCCTTCGTCTTGCGCGTCGGTGACAATCACAATGGCTTTGCGGCCCGCCTCGGTATTCAGTTTTTCGTTGCACGCAAGATAGATCGCATCGTAGAGCGCTGTCCCCGTGATTTGCCGCGAACCGATGGGTCCGGGATTGTTTCCGATACTTCCCGCGGAGGGCACATTGATGCGCGCTTTGCGAATGGCCCGGTCAATCTGGCCGCGATCGTCGGTAAAATCGGACAGCAGGTCCACATCGGAATCGAAGGACATCACCAGCGCTTCGTCGCCCTTGCGCAGGACGCGTTCGATAAAGCGCCCGCCGGCGTCTTGAATCGATGGAAGCATGTACTGTTCGCTGCCGGAAGTGTCCAGCAACAGAGCCAGGGTAATCGGCAGGGTTACTTCCTTGGAGAAGAAGGCAATCTGCTGCGGCTGGCCGTCTTCTGCAACCTTGAAGTCGTCTTGCTTCAAGTCCGTCACGATGCGCTTGCTCTTGTCGCGCACGGTCACGAACAGGTTGACCAGGTTCACCTGCGTGCGGATCACCGGCGCTTGCTGCTGCGATGGCTCCTGCGACAGCGCCGGCAAGGCAGCTCCCAGCGCCATTCCCCAAGCCACGCAGACGACCAGAACCTTCTTTGCAGAACGCATGTATAATTTCCCTGTATAGGATACCCGGCCAGAAGTGCCCGCCGCTAGGTCACCCACCCCTCGTAGGATGCGGCGAAGCGCAGCGCGGGATGCGTGGCTCGGCCCGCTGGAGCTACTGGAAACCGCAGAAGTTTGGCCTGAGGACCATGAAAAGTCTACGGAAAATCGCCACTGCCGCCGTCGCTGCTCTGCTCGGGTTTGCCGTGTACCTGGCAGGGCAGACCACCGGGCAGTCGGCCCCGGCGGCAGGACCCGTACAAAATGCGCCAGGGCAAGCTGGGCCGCCGCCGAGCGACGCGCGAGCGAAAATCAGCGTGAACTCCAACCTGGTCATTCTGCCCGTTACCGTCAAGGACCGCTCCGGCAATCTCGTTCCGGACCTGCAACGCGACGAATTCCGCGTGTTTGAAGATAACGTGGAACAAAAGATCGACGTGTTCACTGCCGAAGCTTTTCCGCTTTCGATGATCATCCTTCTCGACAACGACCTGAAGGAGAAGGACGCACAGCAGGTGCGCAAGAGCCTCGATGCGGTTGTCGGAGGGCTAAGCCTGGAAGACGAAGCATTTATCTGCCGCTTCGATGAATTTTTCCATCCCGGCAAGGGCTTCACCACCGACCACGATCTGCTGCTTACCGAGCTACAGCGCACCAAGCTGGATTCGGAGCCGTCCGTGGCTCCGTCTAGCGGCGGCATTGCCAATGGGCCGTCTATCAACGGACATTCGGCGATTGGCGACCAGCCCAACATCGCTTCCGCGACGATGGCGATTGGCGGGCAGCCGACCAAGGCATTGGATGACGCGGTGTTTGGAGCCGCGCAGCTGCTGCGGGACCGCAATCGTAATCGACGGAAGGTCATACTGCTGGTTTCCGATGGCGCCAACGGCGGGAAAAAGACCAACAAGATGACCTACGACGGCGTGGTGAAGACGCTGCTGCACGACAACATTGAAGTGTATAGCGTGGCGGTGGCCAGCGCCTTCCTGGAACGCAAATTTTCGCGGCTGGTCGACTACGCGCACGACTCCGGCGGTGAAGTTTATTTCGCGGCCAAGCGCGAAACGCTGGAAGTTCTTTACGCGCGGATCAGCGAGGAAGCGCGCAACCAATACACCATCGCTTACGTCCCGCGAGGCACGGACCGATCGGCGGACTACCACAGCGTGGAAGTGCGCGTGAAGCGCGCAGGGCTTACCATCAAGACCCGCGACCGCTATTACAGCGGTGAGATACCGGGCGCCACGCCTCAATAGCGCCACGTTTTCGCGGCAAGACGCGAATACTCCTTTTTGCAGTGCCTTCTTTTCTTGGTGGCCTTCGGTTTTTCACAGACGTGACCGTGCTCTGCGTTGCGCTTACGTTGGGGGAGCTGATTTGATGATCTAGCCAAGCTGGGGCGCAGCAGTGCTGCGCCCCTACAAGTGCCTCGCTATCCGGCGGATAAAGTTTCTTCGTGGGCGGGGCAGATGGGGCGGTAGGCGCAGCTTCGACAGATAAAACCCTCTTTGGCGGGGAAACTTCGTGCGCGAATATCGGCGGCGACTTCTTGCACGATTTCCTGCGCTTCGTCGAGCTGCTTGGCGCTGCGCGTGGTTTCTTGCCGGGAATTGTCCTGCAGATAATGAAAGACGAGACGCGCGGGATTCAGCTCGAAGATTTCTTTTGCTGCGATGGCATAGATGCTCAATTGCAAGTCGCGGCGCGCTTCCGTCTCCTTCTTGGCTTTGCCGGTCTTGTAGTCGACAATCTCGACGTCGCCTCGACCGAGGGAGTTGATCTGGTCGATGCGTCCTTTTAGGACCACATCGTTTTCGACAGGCAGCGCGAAGGTCTTCTCGAGCTCCAGGATTTCGGGTGTTTCTTGCAGCACGGCCTGATGCAGCGCGCGGAGCTGTTCCAGTCCGTCTTTCTTGTATTCGCCTTCCTGGTAGTCGTCTTCAAAACCGGCGGCGGACCATTCCGTTTCGAACAGACGCTGAACCTCTTCAAATGGCAGGGGATTGCCTTTTTTGAATTCGGCCATGACGCGGCGAATGGTGGAGTGCATCACGCGGCCGAAGGTTAGTGTCGCTTTGGCGCCTTCCTGCAAAGACCACAAATAAGTGAAGAGGTATTTCTGCGGGCAACGGCGGTAGCTGTCCACAGCGGAGGGGTTCAACTCCAACGGCTCTGGAGGCGCGGGGAGAAACGTTTCGGCCCACTCCGCGATACGAGAAAAAATCTTGGGGCGGTCGACGGGCGGAGCGAACAGCGAGCCGGTTGCAGCGGCGGCTGCCGCAGGCTGCGCGCCGTTCGCGGCATTGGCGGCGGCCTTTGGCGCAAGGCGCAGGAGGTCGCGACGTTGAATGCTCGGCTCCATCAAGATGTCCTCGATGAAGGGCGGCACTCGGCCCTTTTTCTCGACCAGCGAGGTGATAGTGAGCCGATCCTCGGCGCGGGTCAGAGCCACGTAAAAAAGCCTGCGCTCCTCTTGATTGTGAAACTGCTCCTCGGGAGCGCCCTCCTTCATCAGAGCGGCGGGGAATTCGAAGACATGCGGGCGTTCCGGCTGGGGAAACTTGTTTTTGTTCACGCGCAATACAAACACGTGGGAAAACTCCAAGCCTTTCGCGCCGTGCACGGTCATCAGGCGCACGGCGTCGCCGAGAGCGTCATCTTCCAGGCAGACCGCGCCGTTGGCCTGCTCGAAATAGTCCAAATACTCGATGAGTTCGGGCAACTTGCGGGTATCGCTTTTGTCTTCCCATTCCTTGACGAATTCCGCGAGGCGCTTGATGTAATCGCGATCCTGTTCCGGGGCGCGCTGGTAGACTTCGAGCCACTCGAAAAGGTCAGCGAGAATGTGGCGGGCGTCGCGGCGCTTCATGGTTTTGCGCTGCGCGGTGGTAAATGCCAGCAAGTCCGTCAAGGCACTGTGCGACGGATCGAAGGGCAGGGGCGGCTGCTGGCTCTGCAGCACGTCGTAAATTCTTGCGCGCTCCTTGCGAGCGCGCTCGGCGAAACGCACCAGGTCGGCGGGGGCCAGCTGCCAGGCAGGGGCCGCGAGCACGCGCGCGATGGCGATGTCGTCATAGGGCGTGGCGATGAGGCGGAGATAGGCAAGAACGTCCTTGACGAGAGGATGCTCGAGGATGGAGAGCCGCGAGATCACAAAGGGAATCTTGCGGCGAGCAAGCTCGCGCACCAGATCGTCGCGATGATTATGCGCGCGGTACAGGACAGCGAAATCGCGCCAGCGCCGGCCGGCTTTGTGGATACGCTCGAGCTCGCCGGCCACCCAGCGGGCTTCGTCTTCGGGAGTGGCCAGCTCGACGATGCGAATTTTCTCGCCCTCGGGCTTGTGCGTGCTAAGCACCTTCTTGGGGAAATCGGCGCTGACCGTGTTCTGACCAATCACCTGGGTGGCGACGCGCAGAATGTTGGGCGTGGAGCGATAGTTCTCGGTAAGGCTGACGCGGAACTTCGTGGAGTCCTGGCCTTCGCGCCAGCCGGCGAAGCGTTCCAGGAAAAGCTTAAAGCTGCCGAAAGAAGCGCCGCGAAAGCGGTAGATGGCTTGGTCGTTGTCGCCGACCGCGAAGATGTTCTTGGTCTCGTTGACGACCAACTCGAGCAAACGCAACTGCGCGATATTGGTATCCTGAAATTCGTCGACCAGAATGTAGCGAAAGCGACTTTGTAGTGCCGCGCGCAAGGTGGCGTTGCGCTCCAGCAGCCCCACCGCGCCGGTGATGAGCGTGCCGAACGAAGAGCACTTCTTTTCGCGCAGCAGATCTTCGCTGGCGCGGTAGGCGCGGGCGATCTCTTGTTCACGGGCCACAGTTTCCCGGCGCTCGGCGAGCGTGTCGGCATCAAGCTCATTGCGCTCGGCTTCCAATTGGGCGGCCAGTCCATCGGCATACTCCTGGTAGTCCTCGCAGGAGATCAGCTCGTCCTGGCAGCGCGAAAAAAACTCCACGAAATCGTTCAGGAACTGGCCGGGCTCGGCGAGGCGGCGGTAACGATCGAGCTGTAAGCGGGAAATATTGCGCCGGAGGAGAATCCAATGATCGACCTTGTCAAGCATGCGGCTGTACGGGTCGGTATCTTTCAGAAGCGACTCGCAAAAGGCATGAAACGTTTTCAGGGTGACGTCCTTGGCGCGCTCTCCAACGGTTTTTACCACGCGGGCCTTCATCTCGCCGGCGGCTTTATCGGTGAATGTGAGACCCAGAATGTTTTCGCCCGATAGGCTTGGGTCGGATTGCAGCAGGTGGCGGATGCGTTCGGTGATGACGCGGGTCTTGCCTGTGCCGGCGCCGGCAATCACCAGCAGCGGCCCTTCGGCATGCGTGATGGCGCGGCGCTGTGCGTCATTGAGTTTCAGGCCGGAGTCGGCCAGCGGCTCGAGATCAAAGAGTGTGCGCATGGTTGCCAAGAGTAGTGGAGAGAAGGGTAGCGAAATGCAAGGCGAAGGGGAAGCGAAACTTAACGATAGGGCTAATTCGCCGAGCCCGAACGGGTTGATCCCGCCGGAACGCTGGTATTGGCTTTCGCAAAGTAACCGCGGCGGGCGCGCACCTGATAGCCCTTGTGCCCCGGCACTTCAATGCGGATTCTGTGATACTTGCCGTCATACTGCGAATGCGTAGGGATGTAAGCGATGGAGTATTGATTGCGCAACTCGTCGCCGATGTCTTGAAAGGATTGGTCGAGGTCGTCGACGTGATAGGGGAAGAACGCGCGGCCACCGGTCTCGTCAGCCAAGTCTTGCAGAATTTTATCGCCCTCGGTGAGATGCGTCTTGCGATTGGCGATCTTGTTAGGGTCGGTTTGCGAAAGCTGAATCCATTGCGTGCTGGTGCTGATGGTGTAGATGACCACGCTGTAGCGCTGGGCCATCTCAATGGCTTCGGAGCGCGTGTGATTGGAGAGATTGTCGTCGCCATCGCTGATGAGAATCATGACGCGGCGCACGACGTCGGGCTGGTCGCCCGGCGGGCGCGGTGGGTGGCTTAGCTCCTTCTGGCAGGCGCCGTAGATAGCGTCGTAGACCGCCGTACCGCCGCCAGCGCGCGTCTTAACGATTTCGTCGCGCAAGCGCCCGGCATCGTCAGTGAACCCTTGCAGGATGGCCGGTTCGTCATCGAAGGTCATGACAAACGCCTGGTCCTTGTTGTGGCGCAGGACGCTGAAGAGAAATGACGTAGCTGCGTCCTGCTCGAATTTGAGGCGGTCGCGAATGCTGTTGGAGGTGTCCATGAGCAGGCCGATGCGCAGAGGCAAGTCGGTTTGGCGGCTGAAGTAACGAATCGATTCGGGGCTCTTGTCGTCCCAGACCTTGAAGTCGTCCTTCTCGAGGTCGGGGACTAATTTATTGCGGCGATTGAGGACAGTGAAGAGGACGTCGACGAGATTGACGACCTGGGTGATTTTACCTTGATCCTGGCGTTGCGGGGCTGGTTCCTGCTGCGGCACGGGCTGTGGAGCGGCGTCTTGGCGCTTGGCAGGCTCGGTGACACTCGAACTTTGCTGGGCGCGATGGCTGGGTGCTGCGAAGAACAGAGCCGCGGTCAAGAGCACAGAGATGAAAATCCGACGCATGTGAATCGATTATAGGTAGGCGGCGAGGGCAGCGTCAATTCGCTCGGGAGATTCGCCGGCGGCGGTGGCGAGCTGTTGGAGGAATGTGAGGAGGTCTTGCGGCAGCGGCGCGCGGAGATCGATCCAGGCGCCGGTGCGCGGTTGCGCGAAGCCGAGCTTGGCGGCGTGGAGGAAATTGCGGTGCAAAGGGGGCAGAATGATTTTTCCGATGCGAAGCTGCGCCGCGGCGCCGTAGAGTGTGTCGCCGATCACGGGATGACGGAGAGCCGAGAAATGGACGCGGATTTGGTGCGTGCGGCCGGTGTGGAGCTGCACTTCGAGGAGCGAGGTGGCATCTACACGGGCGAGGACGCGCCAGTCGGTGCGGGCTTCGCGGGCCTTGCCGAGGACGATGCTGCGGCGGGCGGTCATGCGTGTGCGGTGTTTGGGGTCGCGGGCGATAGCTAAGTCAATGGTGCCACGATCCTCTTTCAGAAGGCCTTGCACGAGAGCGATGTAGGTCTTCTTGGTCTCTCGTTGGCGGAAGGCTTCACTGAGCTTGGCGTGCGCCGCGTCGTTTTTGGCGACGAGGACGATTCCGGAGGTATCTTTGTCGAGGCGGTGCACGATGCCAGGGCGGAGGGCGTCGAAACCTTGCGAGAGTGCTTGACCGCGGCCGAGGAGGGCGTTGACCAAGGTGCCGCGCGTGGTGCCGGCGCCGGCGTGCACGGTCATGCCAGCCGGCTTGTTCACGGCAATGACGTCGGCGTCTTCGTAGAGGATGTCGAGAGGAATGGATTCCGCTTCAGCGCGAAGGGGAGGGCGTGGCTGGATTTGGATTTGGATGCGCTCGCCGCCGCGGAGACGGTGCGAGCCTTTGGCTGGGCGGGAATTCACGAGCACCAAGCCGGCTTCGATGAGTTCCTGGACGCGGGTGCGGCTGATGCTGCTGAGGCGGGAGGCGATTTGTTGATCGAGACGCTGTCCTGCTTCACTTTCGGAGGCGACGAATTCATGAAGCGAGGATTCGTTGCTCTGGCTCACGCGGAGATTGTAGCAGCGCTGGTGAATTGCGCGCTGGATGCTCTTCGGTCGAAGGAGCACAGCCAGAATCAGATGTAGCCGCGACGAGTGAGTTTATGTGGGTCAGTCGGCTTGCTGTTTGGTGACGTCGGAGGCGTGGTGTTTGTGGAAGAACAGGACATCGATGATGATAAGGGCGGCGCCGATGGTGATGGCGGAATCGGCGACGTTGAAGGCAGGCCAGTGGTAGCTGCCGAGCCAAACTTCGAAGAAGTCGGTGACGGCGCCATGGACGATGCGATCGGTTACGTTTCCGGTTGCACCGCCAAGTAGAAGCGCGAGGCCGGCAGCAGTGAGGGCTCCGCCGCTGTGGCCGGCGACGAACAGCCAAGCGAGCGCGCCGATCACCGCAGCAGAGCCGACGATCAGCAAGATGCGCATGGTGGTGGATGGCGAATCGGCGAAGACGCCGAAGGCGATACCGGGATTGCGGCTGTGTACCAAATAGATGAAATTGTGAATCAGCTCGCGGTGCCAGCCTTCGACGGTTCGTGACTCGAACCAAGCTTTGCTGGCGCGGTCGAGGAGGACGACGGCCAGGGTGAGCCAAAGCCAGCGGAGGCGGGCGGGAATCAAGCTAGTTCTCCCTCATGAGGCAGCATGGCTGGCTCCACCTTCGATTTCGGCGAGTGCTTCTGTACAGCGCTCGCACACGGTCGGGTAGCGCGGGTTCTCGCCGACGTGGGTGGAATAGTTCCAGCAGCGCTCGCACTTTTTGCCATCGGCTTTGTCGATTCTCACGGCCACACCAGAGGACACCCCACCGTCGACGGTTACGGGCGCAGCTTCCAGCACCTGCACCTGAGACACGATAAAAAGCGCGGGTAGCTGCATAGCGTATGACTTTAGGATGCTTTGCAGCTTTGGCAGGCTGGAATACAACGACACCTTGGCCTCCAGAGAACCGCCGATGGATTTCGCGTTGCGGGCTTCCTCCAACTTCACAAGCACGGCAGACCGTACCTTGGCTAGCTCCTCCCAAGCTTCCTTTTTCTGAGGGTCGATCTTGGCGATCAGACTTTCGGCATCCGGAAATTCGGCCATGTGCACACTGGGTTGGTCGCCTTTGGCCTTCGGCAGATATCTCCAGATTTCTTCGGAGGTGAAGACGAGCACGGGAGCGATGAGTCGCACCAACGCGCTCGTAATTTTCCAGACCGCCGTTTGCGCGGAGCGCCGCGATTTGTTTCTGGCCGCTTTGGTATAGAGGCGGTCTTTCAGCACATCGTAGTAGAAGGCGCTTAGATCGACGACGCAGAAATCGTGGATGGCGTGATAGACGCGATGGAAATCGTACGCGGTGTACCACTCGCGGCACTTGGTGACCAGGTCGGCGGTGCGTTCGAGCATCCAGCGATCCATTTCCTCGAGTTGCTCGTTGGGCAGTGCGTCGCGCGAGGCATCAAAATCGGCCAGGTTGCCGAGCGCGAAGCGGAATGTGTTGCGGATTTTGCGGTAGGCCTCGCTGAGCTGGGTCATCACCCGCTCGCTCATTTTCACGTCGGCTTGGTATTCGACGGAGGCGACCCAGAGGCGCAGCAGGTCGGCGCCCCAGCGTTCGACGATTTCATTGGGGTATAACGCGTTGCCGAGGGACTTAGACATTGGCTGGCCTTTTTCGTCGAGGGTCCAGCCGTGTGTGACAACGCTGCGGAACGGGGCTTCGTGCTTGATGCCGGTGGCGACGAGCAGCGAGCTGTGGAACCAACCGCGATACTGGTCGGGCCCTTCAAGATAGACGTCGGCGGGACGCCAGTCTTGTCCCGGCTCGACTAAGGCATTTTTCGGTGTGAGAACAGCTAAGTTGGAAGAGCCGGAATCGAACCAGACATCGAGAATGTCGTTTTCTTTGCGCCATCTTGTCGCTCCGCAGGAGCACGTTGTTCCGG
>Ga0210408_10004859_pt1 | contig 11945 bp, 11 predicted proteins | sample IncBWH4MmetaG_FD_155471 | JGI IMG/M metagenome (GOLD analysis project Ga0210408, IMG submission 155471) | Forest soil microbial communities from Barre Woods Harvard Forest LTER site, Petersham, Massachusetts, United States - Inc-BW-H-4-M | ecosystem: Environmental > Terrestrial > Soil >... | reverse complement strand
GCGGCAGCCGGCCGCATCGAGCCGGCCGCGGAGCCAGCGCTCGAGTTTCTCGCTTGTCCAGCAATCACTGAACCTGATGTTGAACACTGCCCGCGCCGTCGCCGGGATCACGTTCGAGGCCGGGTTGCCGATATCGATCGTCGAGACCTGTAGGGTGGAAGGCTGAAAATGCTCCGACCCGCGGTCGAGCTCGGCGGTCGTCAGCGCGTGCAGCATCGCAACCAGGCGATGCGCCGCGTTGTCGGCAAGATGCGGATAGGCCGTGTGACCCTGCACGCCATGCACCGTCAGCCGGCCGGTCATGCTGCCCCGCCGGCCGATCTTGATCATGTCCCCCAGCTGCTCGGCGCTCGTCGGCTCGCCGACGAGACACGCGTCGATCGCCTCGCCGCGCTCTTCGAGCCAATCGAGCACCTTGCGTGTGCCGTTGACGGCGTCGCCCTCCTCGTCCCCGGTAATCAACAGACTGATCGATCCGGCGAAGTCCGGCCCGCGTGCATCAAGGAAACGCTGCGTCGCCGCGATGAAGGCGGCTATCGCCCCCTTCATGTCGACGGCGCCGCGGCCGCACAGAACGCCGTCACGAAGGGTCGCGGAGAAGGGATCGAAGGACCACGCTTCGACAGCCCCGGTCGGCACCACGTCGGTATGGCCCGCGAAGCACAGGTTGGGGCGGCCCGTACCGCGGCGGGCATAGATATTATGGATGTCGCCAAAGACGAGGCGATGACAGCCGAACCCCAACTTCTCCAATGCGGTGGTGACGATGTCGAGCGCCCCCTCGTCCTTCGGGGTAACGCTCGGCCGGCGGATCAGCGCGGCGGCAACGGCCGCCGGGTCGAGGATCGCCCCGCTCATTCCCGCAGCAGCTCGTTGATCGAGGTGCGGGCGCGGGTGCCCTCGTCGACCTTCTTGACGATAACCGCGCAATATAGATTGGGGCCCGGCCGGCCGTCGGGCAGGTTCTTGCCGGGCAACGAACCGGGCACCACGACCGAATAGGCCGGGACCCGGCCCATCAGGATCTCGCCGGTGTCGCGGTCGACGATCTTTGTCGTGGCGCCAATGAAGGTTCCCATCGCCAGCACCGCGCCGGTCTCGACGATGACCCCTTCAACGATTTCGCTGCGGGCCCCGACAAAGCAATTGTCCTCGATTATGACCGGCTCGGCCTGCAACGGCTCGAGCACGCCGCCGATCCCGACCCCGCCCGACAGATGGCAGTTCTTGCCGATCTGCGCACAGGAGCCGACCGTCGCCCAGGTGTCGACCATCGTACCGGTATCGACATAGGCGCCGACATTCACAAAGCTCGGCATCAAAACGACGTTCGGCGCGATATAGGCCGAGCGCCGCACGATCGAGCCCGGCACGGCGCGGAATCCGGCGGCGCGGAAGCGGTTCGACGACCATCCGGCGAATTTCGACGGCACCTTGTCCCACCACCGTGAAGCGCCGCGCTGCGGATCGGTCGGGCCGCCCGGGATCTCGACCATGTCGTTGAGCCGGAACGACAGCAAGACCGCCTTCTTGAGCCATTGATGAACCTGCCAGCCCGCGCCGATTTTTTCGGCGACGCGCGCTCGCCCCGCATCGAGCGCGTCGAGCGCTTCCTCGACGGCCTCCCGGTGAGCACCGCGGCTCTGCGGCCCGAGCGTGTCGCGAGCTTCCCAAGCGGCCTCGATGGTCGCGGCGAGATCGGCGTCGATCATAGTTTCCCAATTGGGGTGGCGATGTTCATGGAAACCCGCAACATGATCGACCCGGCCCTGAAGTGTCAACCGAGGCAGTTCGGGGCCGAGCGCACACCGTGGGAGCACAAATGAAGGGGCGAAGATTCGGTGTGAACGGACGACTCTGTGCTTTTGCCTCCAACGGAACCCAGTCGGACAGCCATTGCGTCCGTCGGCCGCCTTGACAGGCGGCGGGGTCTCCGGCACCTGAGCACGGAATGCACTCCGCCGATTATCTTTCCGCTGGTCTCCTCGGCATTGTCGAAGGGCTGACCGAGTTTTTGCCGGTTTCCTCGACCGGGCATCTAATCCTCGCCGACGCGTTGCTCGGCATCGGAGGGCCTGAGAGCAAGCTGTTCGACATTGTGATCCAGTTAGGTGCGATCCTCGCGGTGTGCTGGGTCTATCGCGAGCGGTTTATCCATGCCGCGACGGGACTCGGCTCCGACCCGATCTCGCAGCGGTTTGTCGCGAATGTCGTGATCGCCTTTCTCCCGGCAGCGGTGGTCGGCGTGATGGCGCATCGCATTATCAAGGAGGTGCTGTTCTCGCCTTGGGTTGTCGCGATCGCCCTCATTGTGGGCGGGATTCTGATCCTGATCATCGAGCGGGTACGGCCGCGGCCGCAAATCCTCGATGTCGACCAGATCAGGCTGCGCACGGCGCTCGGGATCGGTTGCTGTCAGATCCTCGCAATGATCCCCGGCGTCTCGCGTGCCGGCGCGACGATCATGGGGGCGATGATGCTGCGCGTCGACCGGGCAGCGGCAACCCAGTTCTCGTTTTTTTTGGCGGTGCCGACGATGCTCGGCGCGACCGTCTACGACTTGTACAAGAACCGCGCCATCCTGACGGTCGAGGGCAGCGAGCTAATCGGTATCGGGTTCGTCGTCGCGTTCCTATGCGCCCTCTTCGTCGTCCGCACTCTCGTCGGCTTTGTCAGCCGACATGGGTTCGGCGTCTTTGCCTGGTACCGCATCGCAATCGGCGGTGTCGCCCTACTGCTCCTCGTGATGGCCCGCTGAGAACGTGTCGCCACCCTCACCCACCAAGCCCCCACCCTAACCCGCCCCCGCTTGCGGGGGAGGGAATGCGAGGGGGCTTTCGTCCGGTATCAAAAGAAAATGCTGACGTTCTTGGCGACGAGCACATTCTGATCGAGGGTCATCTTGCGCTTGCTGATGCGCAGGGCGCCGTCGACGCGGCGCAGGGTGTCCCGCCTCGTCCCGACGTAGAAATCCTGCTCGGTCTCCGAGCGGCTGCGGTAGACGATGAAATTGGAATAGACCGCGAGCTCCGAGGGGGTATCGCCGGGCGCCACCTCGACATTGGCGATCAGGTGGCGGGTCCGGGACGGCGGGTCCTCCGCCCAGGCCATCCCGGTCTCCAGCCGCGCGACGCGGCCCTCCAGTGTCTTTTTGCTCTCGTCCAGTATGGCCAGCCCGTCCTCGTCGACATTTTCGTCCACGTTGCGGCCCGGATCGAGAATAGCGATGGCCTTGCTGGACCTCGGGTAGATATTGCTCCTCGTCACCATCCAGTAGCGGACGTCGTCGGTGAACAGCTCCAGCCACTCATGGAAGCGCCTCTCGTCCAGCAGACGGGCTTCCCGATAGAGGAACTGCTCGACTTCGCGGATCAGCTCGTCACCCATGCCCTGCCCCGGTTCTAGATCTCGGCCCAGCTCTCGGCGTCCATCAGCCGGGCCCAGCGCCGATAGAAATGACGGTGATTGCTTTCGCTGATGCGCAGGTCGCTGGCAGTGGCCTGGAGGCCCTCGTCGAAGCGCTCGTGACCCAGCCCCATCTGGTTGTTCAGCTCCATGCGTCGCGCCACGACCCCGCGGCAGGTCCGTGTGCATTCCTGCCAATTGTCCATGTCGTCCTGCTCGAAAGTGCCGGATGGGCTGAAGCCGCGCACGCCAGCCAGCCGGATCGCCTCCTTGACGTGTGGCGGGGCCGCCTTATCGGCGAAGATCCATGACCAAACCTCGGTCTTGTCGGGGCCGCGCGGGTGCCACACGCGGAAGCTCCGCGAGGTCGCCCGCAACATCGAGAAATTCGGGAACATCGTGCCGACGATGGGGTTGATCAGCTTTGCCCGGGCACCGAGGCGCTGCTCCACCTCCGCTCGGATCTCCTTCTCGTAAGCCAGGATCTCTGGCATCGGCGGGTCGCCCACATCGTTGGGACCGACGCAAATGAGAATATGGCCGTTACCAGGCGACACCATGCTGCCAGTGGAGTTGGGCTTCGTCGCGACACCCGTGCTGAAGGCGGTCTGGATGGCAGAGAGGTGGGTCCACTGGACGTGATAGGAATCGCCGCCGAAATTTTCGGCCGGGAACTTCCAATTGCACGGCATGACCCATTTATGCGTGCCGACCACCTCGATCCCGCCCTCGCGGCGGTCGAAGAACGTATCGAGGTACCAGGTCATTTCACCGAGATATTCGCGCAATGGCGGCGCCTGCGCGTCGAAGGTGGCGAACAACAATCCCTTGTAATCGTCCAATTGCGCAACCGGCACCAGACCCCAGTTCTCCCGGTCCAGTTCGCCGCGGTAGAATTCCCTGAGATGCGGCACCCCGACCAGCCGGCCGTCATTGCGATAAGTCCAGCCGTGATAGGCACAAGTGAAGCTGGCGGCATTGCCGGTATCGGCGCGGCACAGCCGATTGCCGCGATGCCGGCAGACATTCAGGAAAGCGCGCGCCCGGCCGTCACTGTCGCGCACCACGAGAACGGGGTCTTCACCCATATAGGTCGTCAGGAAGTCGCCGGGCCGCGGGATCTGGCTCTCGTGGCACAGGAAGAGCCAACAGCGGGCGAAGATCCGCTCCAGTTCCTGCTCGTAGATCTCCGGCTCGATAAAGATACGGCGGCTGACGAGGCCGTTGTCTGAATCGACCAGTCGGATCATTTCAGCGGTCATTCGGGTTGCCTCCTCAATTCGCCTGCGCCTCTATCTAGGTCCGCCGCGGCATTCGCAGCGTGGCCCCGGCATCGACCGTGAGGATCGTCCCGGTGATGCCCCTTGCGTTGATCCGCGACGACAGAAATACATAGGCGCCTGCGAGATCGCCGGGAGCCAGCGCAATCTGCAACGGATTGTTGGCCCGCAGCCGCTCCTCGATACTGGGATCGGCGAATTGCGAACTGCCGTCCTGTTGCAGAACCAGTAGCCCGCGCAAATCGGTGATGGTCCCCCCTGGCGCGACCCCGTTCACGCGGATGCGCGGACCGAGCTCGACGGCCATTTGCCGGATCAATCCTACGACGGCATGTTTCGAAGCAGTGTAGAGTGGCCCGCCGCCGCCCGAGTTCGAGCCGGCCACGGACGCGGTAAAGACCATCGAGCCGTCGGTTTTGAGAAGCTCGGGCAGCGCCGCTTTCGCGCCGAGAATGCATCCCTTGACATTGACGCCGAACAGCTCGTCGTAGGCCTCGCACAATGTTTCTTCGGGAAATTCTGCAAGCGATAGGAAATTGTCGAACACCCCGGCATTGCCGATAAAGACATCGAGCCGACCCAACGCCGCGACCGTCTCCGCCACGGCACGCTTGTTGTCGACCAGCTGGGCCACATCGCCGGTGACAGGGATGACAGCGTCGCCAAACTCGGCCTTCAGCTCTTCAGCCCGGCCGGGAACCCGGTCGAGAACTCCGACACGTGCGCCTTCCGCGATGAAGCGCGCGACCACGGCCCGGCCGATGCCGGAGCCGCCTCCCGTCACCAGCGCTACTTGCCCGTCGAGCCAACCCACGATTCAATTCTCCTCACCTGCTCGGAATTCTTTTTATACCTCGGAGGAGCGGCGGTCGATGTCCGACCTGCCCCGAGCGGATTGACGGAGACAACGATGCAGGATCTCCCGATAGCGCTGTCCGACAGCGATGTTTCGCCCGGTGAAGGTTATCTCGAAGATACCCCGGTGCTGCAGGCACATGCGGGCACGCAGCCCGATCTGTTCCTGCGCTGGAACCGCATTCCGTTGTCGGCGCTCGCGCTCGACGTCGTCGTTCATCTGCACGGATTTTCGCAACAAGGCAGAGAAATGCCGCTGGCCGAAAAGGTCATGCGCAGCGGTCTCGATCTGTCGGGCAGGATGCGACCGACCCTTGCCATGCTGCCCCGGGGCAATTGGATCCGGCACTATTACTACGATTTCCCGGCATTGCTATCAGGCGGCATCGACCGCCTGGTGGACTACGGTGTGGCGCAGTTCTCGCGCGCCGTTGCTGCCGTAGCGCCCGGCGCACCGAGCCCATTCGCGGTCGATCGCTTCATTCTCGCGGCGCATTCGGGTGGCGGCATGCCGGCGGTCGACATCATTGCCGACGCATCCCGGCCACCCGAGGAGTTTTATGTCTTCGACGGGCTCTATGGCAGGGACCCCGCGAGCGGCGACCCGCTGCGAGGATTGGAGGTCATCGACGCTTGGCTCGGCGATCGCCTGCGGCGGGAGCCGGAGCCTGAGGGCGCCCTTCGCGTGATCTATATCGAGCAGCAGACGGGTTCCTTCTCACGCAAAGTGGCGGAACTGATCGGCCGGCATCTGGCGACCGTCGAGCCCGCTCGCGTCGCGGCTCTGTCGCGCCGCTATCGGGTCGAAGCTTCAGGGGTTCAGCATTCGCAAGTCGCGCGCCGCTGTATGCCCGAGCTGCTGACCTCGCCGGATGCTCAGTTCAATTGGCTGGTATAGGCATGCGCCTTGCCGCTAGCATGGGGGGTCATTAGTGCCGAGGAGACGAGGAACATGGCCTTTTACGAACTCCGTCAATACAAGGTCCTGCCCGGCAAGATGGACGAGTGGGTCAAGATCATGGAGCAGGAGATCATCCCCTTCCAGGTGTCGAAGGGGATGGTCATCTGCGGCAGCTTCCGGGGTGAGACCGACGCTTCCGTCTATATCTGGCTGCGCCGCTTCGAGAGCGAAGCCGAGCGCGAGGCGCAATACAAGGCGGTATACGAAAGCGACCACTGGAAGAACGAGATCGCGCCGCGCGTTCCGAACTGCCTCGATCGCGCCGCCATGGTCGTGACGCGCATCATCCCTACCGCGAAGTCGACCCTGCGCTAGCCGAAAGCCAGACGGATCGTCTGCTGCCAACCCTGACATTTCGTCGGCTGCGGACAATGCCAAGGGTCGAGGTTGACAGCCTCTGCTCCGGGGCATAGCGTTCGCATAAACCAAACGGGCGTTTGGTTATCGGGTCTGCCATTCAACCCGGAAAGGAGCTGGGGTTATGGGTCGCGCTTACAACGTCATCGACGCCGACGGGCACATCCTCGAGCCGTTGGATCTTTGGGACAAGTATATAGACCCGGGCTTTCGCGACCGGGCGCCGCGGATCGTCAAGCAAGAGAACGGCAAAGAGCGGCTCATTATGGAGGAGCACGCGGTCGGCGACGGCCAGCGCGGCATCGGCCGGATCGGCGCCGTTGGCGCGCGGCAGGGTGTCGTCGAGGGCGACACGATGGCGTACAAGGACGGCAAGCCCGGTGGGTTCGATCCGCACAAGCGCATTCCCGACATGGATGCCGACGGCATCGACGCCGCTTTCCTTTATCCGAGCCTCGGCCTGTTCTCGGGCGCCATACAGGACCCGCCGCTCGCCGCCGCGGTCTGCCGCGCCTATAACCGTTGGCTCGCCGATTACTGCAAGCCCTATCCCGACCGCCTGTTCGGCGTCGCGATGCTGCCGCTCCAGTCGGTCGATCTCGCCATCGCCGAGATGCGGTTCGCCCGCAAGGAATTGGGCTTCCGCGGCGGCTTCATCCGGCCGAACCCCTACAACAACAAGATGATCCACCACCCGGATTACGAGCCGTTCTGGGCGGCGGCCGAGGATCTCGATTTCTCGATCGGCTTCCACGAGGGCGCCTCCAGCGGCATGCCGACGGTCGGCGTCGACCGCTTCGAAGGCCGCGGCGCCCGGCACATCATCTCACATACGATGGAGATGATGCTGGCCGCGATGAGCGTGATCTGGGGCGGGGTGTGCGAGCGCCACCCGAAGATCCGCATCGCCTTCCTCGAATCGGGCGGCGGCTGGATCGCACCGTGGCTCGACCGCATGGACCGGCACTTCGACGACCAGGGCTTCAACGATTCCGGTCTGACAACGCGGCCCAGCGAGCTCTTTCAGCGAAATTGCTGGATATCCTTCGAGCCGGTCGAGGGCAGCATTAAGGCACTGGCCGATTATATCGGCCCGCACAAAATCCTGTGGGCGACCGACTACCCGCACCCGGATGGCTTCTTCCCCGGCGCGCCAAAGATGATCATGGATCGCATGGAAGGGCTGTCGCCGCAGACCAAGCACCAAGTCATGGCCGGCGGCGCCATGGGGTTGTACGGGCTGAACTAATAATAATAACAGCCGTTGTTTGCGCAGGGTCCCCTGGTGGGGCCCTGTAGTGCCGCAGTAAACGTCATCAGGAGGGAGGTATATATGGCTGCTGCGTTTCAGGACGACATGTTCACCTCGGATGTCATCGCCGATCCCTACACCTATTATGGGCGGCTGCGCCACGAGGACCCGGTACATTGGAACGACACTTACGCGTTATGGGTTCTCACAAGGCATGACGACGTGACGTGGATGACCCGGCATAACGAGCTGTTCTCGTCTGCCGTCTTCAAGAACGATCCCAAACCCGCCTATCCGGCGATCGACGAGTCGGATCTCGGCCTCTATGAGTATGTCAGGAATTACCAAGCCGACCAGTTCATCCAGCACGATCGCCCCGAGCATCTCGACATGCGCAAGATCGTGCATGGCTACTTCACCCCTAAAGCGATGGAATCGTGGCGCCCGTTTGTCGTCAACGCCATCAAGGAGCTCCTCGACGCGGCCGAGGAGAAGGGGTCCATGGATGTCATGCGGGATCTGGCGACCCCGCTGCCGGTGCTAGTCATCGCGCAGATGATGGGCGTCCCCGCCGAGGACCGGCCCTATGTCCGGCAACTGGCCGAGAAGCTCCTCTACATTGGTCGCGGCGAATACGATCGCATGCCGATCCTGACCGAAGGCATGAAAGGGATGGTCGAATACGTCTCGCCGCTCGTCGACGAGCGCATTGTCAGGCCAGGCGACGATTTCATCTCGGTGCTGGCGAGCGGCGAAAAGAAGGGCGTCTTCACCCGGCATCAAGTGCTGGTCAACACCTCGCTGCTGCTATTGGCCGGCCACGAGACGACGATCAACCTGATCTGCAATGGCACCTTGGCCTTCATCGAGCATCCCGACCAATGGGCGCGGTACAAGAAAGATCCGGCCGGCCAGGCAAAATGGGCGACCGAGGAATGCCTGCGCTATGATGCGCCGGTCAAGTCGATCCAGCGGCTCGCCTCGCAGGATATCGAGGTGCGCGGCAAGGTGATGGAAAAGAACGACCGCATCCGCTGGTTCATCTCTTCCGCCAATCGCGATCCCAATGTGTTCGCCGAACCCAACAAATTCGATATCACGCGGCAGCCGAACCCGCACGTGGCTTTCGGAAATGGGGTTCACCACTGCCTGGGGGCGACCCTGGCTCGTGTCGAGGGTCAGGAAGTCTTCAAGGCTCTGGCAGAACGATTCCCCGGCCTCCAGCTCCAGTCGGAGGAGCTGGACTATCAACCCAGCATCACGTTCCGGTCATTGAAATCCCTGCCGGTCACTTGGCAGTAGGAGGCAGCCCTTGGCTCGCAAACTGCGCGTCCGGGTAGACCACGACGTGTGCGTCGGGAATGCCATGTGCGAGACGATCGCCCCAAAGGTGTTTCGCCTCAACGAGAACCGCCAGTCGGAAGCCGTCGATCCCGCCGGCGACACTGTCGAGAAGATCCTCGAGGCCGCGGAGAATTGCCCCGTCAGCGCGATCTTCGTCGAGGATGCCGAGACCGGGGAACAATTGTTCCCGTAATCGCCGACTTCGCCCTCTCCCCGCTCGCGTGGAGGGGGCTGGGGCGAGGGGCAACGTTCCAGCGCCCCCGCTGTTGCGCGCTCGCGTTTGAAAAGCCTGGGCCGAAATGACATGCGAAATATCGATCTGAAGACGGTGGTCCAGGGCAACCTCTGAGTATTTGGGAAGCTGGATTTCCTGTGCTCAGTCTTCCAACGCCGCCTTGACCGCATTGGGGTTGCGTTCGATCACGCGCAAATAGGTTCGGGCAATATCTTCAGGTTTACGGCGCCGCTGCTCCCAGTCCTGCAGGGTCCGCAGGTTGAGCATGAACTGTCTTGCGAACTCGGCCTGACTAAGGCCTAGGCGCTTGCGCAAGGCAGTCAACGCTTTCGGCCGGAAGCCGCGGGCCAGTTTGTCATTCGACAAGGGTTGCGCGTCTGGATCGTCGAGGGCTGACCGCTCGATTTCCTCATCAGACATCCGCTTCAGCCGATCGCAATCGGTCCGGCTTTCAGGTTTGGGATCGTGTCCCGGTCTGTAGCGTATAAGCTGCTCTTTCACGACGGCTCGCCCTCGTGGCGCTGATAATTCGGCAAACACCACTGCCGCGCATCGTATATGCAACGAACAGGATCACGCCGCGCGAAGCGCCGCCCGATATCGGCGCTCGCCATAGGTGCGAGAGTCGATCACCACGAATAGGTCTGGGTCATCGAAAATCTCAGCCGCGGTATCTTCCCGCACTCCCACGGCCCGCGGCCGACATAGCCGGGGGCGTGGAGGCTGGCTGGCTGATGGTCCATCCCGTCGCAAGTGCCCCATGCCTAGGCAACCGCGGTGGCTGGCGCGGCAGTGAGCGCGGACCACCACGATTTCGGTGGATGCAACGCCTCCGGTAACCCATCTGCACCATGCCTCGATGCGCTGTGGCGGTGGAAGCCTCGGATGGATGAATTGAGTTAGGAAGCTCCCTACAGGACCGCGCCATGAGCGCGGAACGGCGGGAACAGGGAACCGGCAAACTGCACAGTGCCTCACGGTCCATTCGTTGCGACCATAACACATGGCTGGTGGAACGGCTGTAGGATGTGGAGCGGACATCGGGAGGGATCTCGCCCGTTTTCTACCGTGAGAACCCTCCCCAGATCCAATCAGGGAGCCTTCCGACTCCCGAAAGGAGATCTGTGCAAATCCTACACCCGTTCGCTGGCCCGGTCCAACGCTACCTCAAGGAGATTGCGAACGCGCGATTACCGTCGTGTCCGAGTACGTTTTCCACGATCAGTGGATGGCGTTCTTCAAGGATCCAGATGGCCATACCCTGGCAGTCATGCAGGAAGCGCCGAAGGGCTACACGCCCGCACCGTGATATGACCGCTTCTGGCACTCATGAGGCCTACAGTGGCGGCGGCGGAGGGTCCGCTTACTGAGGCAGTGCTGAAGCATGCGCGCAATGTGCCGAACCGCCGCCCATGACCCAGCCCGTGTGAAAACCCACTCAGACACCGCCATCACGTAATATTTGATCTGATGTGCTGCTGATCTAGCAATCATGATTCGTGAGCCGGCCCATTACTTTCCAAATATTTTTCATTCGGGTGCAGTGACTGGGTTTCCACACGGGCTGGACCCATTTAAGACATTGACTGGCGACGAGACGCATTTCTCGCCAGTGGGATTCTGATCATAAGCCCGCGCACCGGAGTATGGCCACGATCAGAATCGTCGCGATCACACACACGCGCGCTCGCGCGACCGGAGGCGAAAAGGCGTGGCCGTCCTTGCGATCTGGCGCGGCACTGGCAAAGCCATAGTCGGTTCCGCAATGGTTCCGAACCGCGTAGGTCTTTCTATCCGGCCTATAGCGGGCGGTGACCGCGAGCCATCCCAGGCAGAACGCGACCGCTGTGCTCCAATCCTGGGAGAGCACTGCCGCTGCGCTGGAGTGCTGGTAGGGGATCGCCGCTGCGCTCCATCTCCGGCAGGAAATGACCGCTACTCAATCGGGTTACCGATCGCTCTTTGTCGTCGAAGCGGAAACGCTGGCCATCGAAGAGCAGCGAGCCGAGCCCGTTCTCGTCGAGGTCCCAGTTGCGCACCGGTCCCGTGTCGATATGGAGGAACCCGGAATGCGGGTACCAGCCGACGCCGCCGCGTTGCATCGCCCGTGCCGCGAGCATGGCTTCGGTGAGTCGTGTCCCAAGACGCATGTCGAGTGCGCGGCCGTAGAGATGTTGGCTGTTTTCGGCCGCCCCGAACGTGGTGCGCTCGAGCATTGCGTTAGTCTCGGGGGTCCGATACGCGGAGAGGATGCTT
>Ga0210408_10004858_pt1 | contig 11946 bp, 9 predicted proteins | sample IncBWH4MmetaG_FD_155471 | JGI IMG/M metagenome (GOLD analysis project Ga0210408, IMG submission 155471) | Forest soil microbial communities from Barre Woods Harvard Forest LTER site, Petersham, Massachusetts, United States - Inc-BW-H-4-M | ecosystem: Environmental > Terrestrial > Soil >... | reverse complement strand
GATCGCCGCGCACCATCAAGCCGCCGACCGCACCGCAGCCAAAGCCCAGCACCGAGAGCTGCATCCCACTGCGCCCAAAGACCCGCAACTGCATCGATGTTTCCTCCGTCGCTGTTTTTATATCACGGCTTAGAGTATACGCCGTGATTGCGACGGAGTTCAGTCACCTGCGGGGAATGCGGCCCCGCGGATCAAGCAGGCCAGCGCAGCCACTCGCAGAGGCCGCGGCCCAGGATCCACTCCTTCTCCTCGGCATTGAGGAAAGGAAGCTGCTGCACATAGGCGACCGCCTCGGCGTAATGCATGCCGTAGGCGCCGATCATGCGGGAGAGGTCGGTACCCCAGAAGCAGCGCCTGGCGCCGAACGCGCGCACCAGCCGCTCGATATAGGGATAGAGATTGGCGTAGGGCCATTTCTCGGTCGAGAAGCTCGGCAGGTTGGAGAGCTTGACATTGACGTTGGGAAACTGGGCCAGCGCCTCGGTCGACGCGATGTAGGGCTCGACGCCTGCGTCCTTGGTGCCGCCGCGGATGCCCATGTGATCGACGGTAACGCGCAAGCCGGGATGCCGCTTCAACACTTCAGTCAGTTGCGGCTTGGCGTCGGGAATGAGCAGCATGGTCGGAATGTCGTGCTTCTCGGCGAACGGCCAGTACCAGTCCCAGGTGCCGTCCTTCGGCCAGTTCACCTCGTTCTCGAAGGAAAACGTCAGCCGCACGCCCTTGACGCCGGGCTCGTCCTTGAAGCCGAGGATCCATTGCTTGGCTTCTTCCGGCCGCTGCAACGGAATCCGCGCCATTACACCAAAACGATCCGGATAGCGGCGGCTCGCCTCGATGCCGAGATCATTGCGATCGCCTTCCCAGGTCGGCGGGCAGATCATCGCGCGCCGCACGCCGGCGGCGTCCATCATGTCCTTCAGCTCTTCATAGCCGATCGGCTCGAGCCGGTGCTGCATGTGCTGCAGCCGCTTCATCCCTTGCGGAATCCAGGGACGCTCCGGGGTTTCGGCGGCCCAGATGTGAACTTGACTATCGGCAATCAACATGACGCTTCCTCTTCCATCCCGCTTCAGCCGCGGGCCAGTACTTTCAGGCCGTGCTCGGCCGTTCGTTGATAATGGGCTTGCAGCAGCGCGACCGACCTGGTCACATCGCGATCAAGCACCGCCTGCATGATGTCCGGGTGCTGGTCGGGACGCGCCGGCGTTCCCGTGAGCGCGCTGCGGCGCGCGAGATGGCGATAGCGGTCGGCGGCATCGAACAGATGGCCGTCCATGTCGAGCAGCCAGGACGAGCCGCAGGCGGCAACGAGGCTGCGATGAAAGGCGCGATGCGCGGCCTCCCATGCCGGATTGATCGCATACGCGTCGGTCTGGTCCGGCTCATAGCGCGGCGCGCGCGACAGGCGATGAAACGCCACCACGATGCCCTCTTCCCAGGCGGCATCGCCGTGCAGAATGCTTTCGCGCAGGCAGACCTCGGCCAGCAGACAACGCGCCTTGGTCAGCTCGGCGAGATCCTGGACGCTGACCGGTGCCGCATAAAATCCGCGCAGATCGCTCTGGCGCACCAAGCCGTCATTGGTCGCGCGGTTGAGCGCCTCGCGCACCGGATTGAGGCCGACGCCATAGCGCTCGCACAACTCGCGGACGCGCAGCTTCTGGCCCGGCGCGATCGCGGTTGAAATCACGTCATGGCGCAGCCGCGCATAGACCGCGCTGGCCTGGGTCTCACCGCTCTTCCGCGAAGCCGGGTCCGGATTTTCGATCATTTAGACTTACGTTGTATACATCAACCTATCATCTGGACACAAATGATACATCATTTTATCAACGGAGCAAGATCGTAGATCAGAACAACACGGGGATGGAGGCTTCAAGTGGCAGTGGTCCATGGCAGGGCGGTCGATGAGGCCAGCACAATAGAGATGAGCGCGGTTGCCGCCCCGCTTCTGGTGATGGCCGTGGTCTACCTCGTCTATGCCTGGGATCGCGTGGTGGTCCCGGTCGAGCTTGTCGAGGTGCGCGGCGCTTACGGGCTCTCGGTCGGCTCGAGCAGTCTCATTGCTTCGGTCTTCACCTTCGGCCTTGCGCTCACGGCGCTGCCGGCCGGTCTCCTGGTGGTGCGATGGGGTACACGCGCGACGCTCGTGCTCGGCGCGCTGATGTTCTCGCTGTGCACGGCCTATGTGCCGGTCGGCTTCGCGCTTGCTGACTTGCTGGTGATGCGGATTCTCGCAGGGGTCGGCGAGGGATTTTACAATGTCGCGATGTATTCCTATCTCGCGCGGCTCACCAAGACCCATCGCGGCGCGGCCGCCGGCATCGCCACCACCCTGTTCGGGCTCGGCATGCTGAGCGGTCCGCCCGTGATCAGCGCGATCCACAGTCTGAGCGCCGCCTGGCAAAATCCGTTCTACGTGCTGGCGATGGTCGGCATTCTTGGCGCGCTCGCGCTGCAATTGCTGGTCGGCCGCGATGAGCAGAGCCAATTGGCCGCACCGTCGGAGCCGATGCTGCCGCGGCTTAAGCGGCTCATCACGCCAAAAACCCTGATCATTCTGCTCGCCGCCGCGGCCAACGGCATCGGCGTCTACGCGTTCATTTCCGTCTATGTGACGTTCCTGCGCACCGACGGTCACATGACGCAAGCGGCCGCGTCCTACGTGTTCAGCGCCTACGGTCTCGGCGGCCTTTGCGGCGGCATTCCGCTCGGCTATCTCGCCGATCGCATCGGCCGCCGCCGCTTCCTGATCGTGGCCTTGTTGCTCGCGGGCATCGCCGGCGCGACCGCATTCACCGTGGCGCCGCTGGTGGTGCCGTCGCTGATCGCGAATTTCTGTCTGGGCATGCTGCTCAATGGCTCCTACAGCAATTGCTACGCCGCGATCCAGGACGAGGTCGCTCCCGAAGACATTCCGATCGCGACCGGCCTGCTCGCCACCGTCTATTTCCTCACCGCCTCGTTCTCCGGCTGGCTGCTCGTGACCGCGGCGGGATTTGTGGGCTGGTCGATCGGCGCCGTGATGGTTTACACCGTGCCCTACTGGATTTGCGCGGCATTGTTTTTCCTCTCACCCAAACTGGAGAGCCGGCGTGTGCCGGTGAAAGCCTGATGGATCTCGGTATCGGCGGACGCACCGCCCTGGTGATGGCTTCCTCGCGCGGGCTTGGCCTTGCCTGCGCCACCGCGCTCGCGCGCGAAGGCTGCAACGTCACTCTCAACGGCCGCGACCAGGCGCGCCTCGATGAAGCGGCCGGTGGCATCGCCGAAAAGCATGGCCGCCGTCCGAACACCGTGGTCGGCGACATCACCACCGAGGAAGGCCGGCGCGCGATGCTGGAGGCCTGCCCCTCGCCCGATATTCTCGTGACCAACAATGAGGGCCCGCCGCCGGGCAAGCTCGCCGACTGGGATCACGACGCCATCGTTGCCGCGATGGAAGCCAACATGCTCGGACCGACGCTGATGATCCGCGCCGTGCTGCCGTCCATGCAGCAGAAGAAATTCGGCCGCATCGTCAACATTACGTCCGCGATGGTGAAATCGCCGCGGCCACATATGGGCCTGTCGACGGCAGCACGCACCGCGCTCACCGCGCTCTGCAAGGCAATCGCGCCCACCGTCGCTGCCGACAACGTCACCATCAACAACATGCTGCCGGAGCGGATCGATACCGGCCGCCAGGTTTTCATGGTGGCGCGCATGGCCAAGCTCGAAGGCATCACCGTCGAGGAAGCGCGCGCCAAGGTGACGCAACAGATCGCGGCCAAGCGGTTCGGCCGGCCGGAGGAGTTCGGCGACTGCTGCGCCTTCTTATGCAGCGCACAGGCGGGCTTCATCTCAGGGCAGAACATCCAGCTCGACGGCGGCTCGTATGCGGGGCTGATCTAGGAGCCCGTTAGTTCAGCCGCAGCTCCGTGATGTGCTTTGGATCCTGCTTCAGCTCACCGCGTTCGACACGCTTGACGATGTCGGTCAGGATCGCATTGGCGCGGCAGGTCATGCCGAGCTTCTCTCCTTCGCGCACGATGTGGCCGTTGATGAACTCGATCTCGGTGCGGCGTCCCTTCGCCATGTCCTGGCCCATCGACGGCCGCTGTTCGGACGCCGTCTTCTTGCCGTCGGCAAAGCGCTGCGCGTCATAGGCCTTGATCGCCGCTTCATCGCCCTCGCCTGCGCGCGCGATGGTCTCGGGTGCAAGATGCAGGATGTCTTCGAGCGCATAACCGTGAGCCTGCCCGACTCGGATCGCCTCGCTGCCGATACGGGCTGCGAAGCTGCGGATCGGATCGCTGTTCAGCATCTCGCCGCCGGAGAGTCCCGTCGAGGCCGATAGTCCGTTCTGCATGGCGTTGGCGACCAGCTTCGACCAGCGCTCGCCCCAGAGATTGTTGGTGACCAGCGCGCTGTCGGCGAAACCGACCAAACGGCCGATCTCCTTGGCGCGCTCGGTGACGCGGCCGTGCACTTCGCCGGCTCGGAAGACGGTATGCGCCGCACCGCCCTTGCCGGCGCCGCGATGGATGTGGCCGGGCTCGGGCAGGTTCACGGAAATGCTGCTTGCGATGCAGCCGAGCGTCTTGCCCCAGCCGACGACGCCGGCGATGGTCTCTTCGTTCATGCAGTTCTGCAGCGACACGACAAAGCCGTCAGGCGCGAGATACTGCCTGATCATCATGGTCGCCCATGCCGTATCGTAGGACTTCATGCAGACAAAGGCGATGTCGACCGGCTTCTCCTTGGCGAGCTGCTGCGCGTCCGTCACATGCAGCGCGCGCACAGGCACCGTGAACTCCGGCACGTCGCGGGCATGCGTCACGCGCAGGCCATGCTTTCGCATGTGCTCGACATGCTCGGGCCAGGGATCGATGAAGGTGACGTCCTCGCCCGCCTGCACCATATGCGCGCCGGCATAGCCGCCGACGGCGCCCGCCCCCACGATGACGATCTTGTAACCCATGTTCGCTCCCTGCCTTTCTTGTTGTTGACCGAGCCTAGCCCGGCGGCAGGGTTGGTCACAATGGCTGCGAGCGCAACTCAGGTACCGACAATTTCAACCCTGGCAAGCGTGCCGGGCCCCATCCTGCCGACCACGATGGTTGCGACAAGGCCGAACAAGAGCACCGCAATCGACGTCGAGAACGCGAGCGACCAGTTGCCGGTCCAGTCCACGAGGCCGCCGATTACCACCGGCGAGATGATCCCGGCCATTCCGAAACCGAAATTCATGATGCCGCTCGCCGTCCCCGATTGGTGCGGCATCAGGTCCATCGGCAGCGACCATATCGGCGACACGATCAGCTCGAGGAAGAAGAAGGCGGCGCTGAGCAGGATGGCCGCCGTCACGAGATCGGAGGTGTAGACCATCGGAACGATGAACAGGAGCGACAGCGCAAATCCGGCCGCGATGACGCCGAGCCGCGAAATGCCGAGGCTGCGATAGCGCTTATACAAGAAGTCGCTGATCAGCCCGCCAAGGGTATCGCCGACGACACCGGCGAGAAAGATGCCGGTCGCGAAGACAGCGGTTTGCTTGAGATCAAGCTTGTACTGATGCGACAGGAACAGCGGTGTCCAGTTCAGATAGGTCCAAAGCACCCAGCCGTAACAGAAGTCGATCAGGGTGATTGGCAGCACGCATTTGGCCACGGTCAGGAAATCAACCTTGCCCTCGCCTGACACACGCTCGGGTGCTCGTTCATCCGCCCCCTTGTCCGTTCGGTAGATCGCAACCCAGAGCAACGTCCAGATGAGGCTGCAAGCGCCGAAGGCGATGAAGCTGGCCCGCCAGCTCGAGATCGCCACGAGGCTTGCGACGACCACCGGGGTCACCGCGTTGCCGAGCCGCGAAAACGAGTGCGTGATGCCCTGCGCAAAGCCACGTTCGGCAGCAGGCATGACGGTGGCCAGGGCTCGCGTCGCGGTCGGAAAGGCGGGCCCCTCGGCGGCGCCAAGCAGGATGCGCGCGCAGATGAGGCCGGCAAGTCCGCCGGCCAGCCCCGTCCAGATCGTTGCGGCACCCACCAGCAGCCCGCACAATCCGAGCGTCAGCTTGGGACCGAGCCGATCGCCGACATATCCGCCGATAATCTGAAAGATCGCATAGGGATAGGCGAACGCGGAGAACACTATTCCAAGGTCGAGGGCGCTGAGCTGGAGTTCCCTGCCGATCACGGGCGCAAGTGAGGAAATATTGACGCGATCCATGTAGAAGAGGAAATACATCAGGCAGGAAGCTGCGAGGACCTTGGTCTTCCTTGTCATCATCATTTGCCTGGATTGCGTGCCGTTTGATGGTGCGGTGACGGCTTGGAATGGACAGAGAAGCGTATCTACCACACGTTGACGATAGCGCGATCAGCGATTAGATGGCAGCGGACCTGCTCATGATGGATCATTCGCGCCTCAGCGAGGGAGCAACCCTTGACGATCTCCTCTAGAGAACTCACCCCCCTTGTCGGCGCCGAGATCCTGGATGTCGATTTGCGCGACGTTTCCGCTTCGTCTCAGGATTCGATCAACGCGGCGTTCGCGCGACACGGCGCTCTGCTGTTCCGCAATCAGAAGATCAGCGACGACGATCTGCTTGTTTTCAGCCGCGCCCTCGGCGATCTGGATCCGCCTCCCAATCAGGAGAACGGGCGCCTCAGCCCGCCCGGCTATCCGGACATCTATGTCGTCTCCAACGTGCTCGATACGGCCGGCGCTCCCATCGGAGCGCTCGGTTCGGGTGAAGCGGTGTGGCACACCGACATGAGCTATCTCGACATTCCTCCGTTCGCATCGATGCTCTATGCGCTGGAAATTCCCGACGCGGGCGGCAACACCTGGCTGTGCAGCATGGTCGCCGCCGCACGCGAGCTTCCGGATCATTTGAGGCAGGCGATCGCGGGGCGCCGCATCAAGCACGATGGTACCTACAATTCAGGCGGGTTCCTGCGCAAGGGCGTCACGCCCACCGACGATCCGCACAAGGCGCCCGGCGCCTGGCATCCTTCGCTGTGCACGCATCCCGAATCCGGCGAAGAGATGCTGTATCTCGGACGGCGTCGCAATTCCCATATCGAGGGTTACGACGCCGACGGCTCGGCAAAACTGCTGGACGAGCTTTGGGACTACGCCACGCAGCCGAAATTCTGCTACGAGCACCGCTGGCACATCGGCGACCTCTTGCTTTGGGACAACCGCAGCACCATGCATCGCCGCGATCCCTTCGACAACGCGCAGCGCCGCGTGATGCACCGAACCCAGATCAAGGGGAAGTCGGCACCCGTGCCGGCGATGAGCGCTGCGGCGTAAGCCGGCTAACGGCTGCGATCTTCGGGGCGTGACGCTCGTCCCGAAACCCATCTTCCCGAAATCTCATGGCGCCGGGATCGCGCTCGCCTCCTGCGCAGCGGCCGAAGGCTGGCTCATCGTTGCCATTGCCGGTGTGCGGCCGTCGAAGCGCGACTGATAGACCAGCAAATTCTCCATCACGCGCTGGACATAATTGCGCGTCTCCGAAAACGGGATGCGCTCCACCCAATCCACCGCATCGACCTCAAGATCGCGCGGATCGCCATGGGCCTTGATCCAGTCGCGCACGCGGCCACGGCCGGCATTATAGCCGGCGAAGGTCATGAGGTATGAGCCCTTGTATTCGGCGAGCAGCGCCGAAAGCTCGGCCGCACCCATCTGCGTGTTGTAGACGGGATCGGATACCAGCCGGTCCCAATCATATTCGACCTTGAAGCGCTTGGCGGTATCGCGGCCTGCCTCCGGCGTGACCTGCATCAGGCCGACCGCACTCGCACTTGATCGATCGCGCTGGTTGAACGCACTTTCGGTGCGCGCGACCGAATAGATGATGCTGCGGTCGATGGCGGGGCCGATCGCAGAATGCTGCGGGATGCCAATGGTCGGAAACGCGTAAGGATCGATCGCAAGGCCGCGCGCCAATGCCGTCTTGCCGAGCTCCAGCATGGCGTGGGCGTCATTGTTGCGGCCGGTTGCTTCCGCGACCGCGGAAAGCGTCGGAACATCGCTGGAGTCATCGCCGAGATCGGCGACGAAATAAAGCGCGGTCTCGCGTTCGCCGACCGCATAGAGCATCTCGACCGCGCGCACGATATCATTCGCAGCGCCGCTCGCCCGCTCGACTTGCGGCGGCTCGCGCAGCTCGATGCTGTCGAAGCCGAGCCTGGCGCGCGCCAGCTGCCCGTAATAGGCGGTGGTGTGACGCGCGGCCTCTTCATAATTGGCGTGCATCGCTTCCTGGTTGCCAAGCACTTCCTCGGCGCGGCCGCGCCAATAGTTCGCCCGTGCCAGCGTTGTCGGGTTGACGCAACCTTCGTCGACATGCGCGAAATGAGTGAGCGCCGTCTTCGCGTCGCCGAGATAGCGCAGCGCGATCCAGCCCTGCATGAAATGGAAGTCGGAACGGTAGTTCTCGCTTGCCGGCGGCGCAGCATCGCGCACGATCGCATAGGCGCTCTGGACGTCGCCCTGATCGAGCAGCCTTCGCGCCAACATGCGGCGCAGCCGCCACCACGCGTCGGTGTCCTGCAGCGCCATGGTCTGTTTCGACGCTGTGAGCACGAGGCGAGCGGCGTCCGCGATCTGGTCCTTGTGCAGCAGCCATTGGGCACGGCACAGCACAAAGCCGAGGTCCTGCCGGGCATCGCCTGCGACCGAATCCAGGCGATCGGCGGCCTTGTCGTCATTGCCTTTGACGGCACTGCAGGCCTTGACGATCGACATCGCGTCGTCACCGAGGCGATGCGCGGCACGCATCGCCGCGGAAAAATCCTTGGCGCCGATGCGCTTGTCCATGCGGGCCTGATCGTCGTCGCGGCCAAGCAGATCACGGAATGCGTCGAGCATATCGGATTCCGTGCGCTCCGATAGATCTTCGGATCGATAGGCCTCAGCTACCAGCGCTTTCGCACCGTCGCGATCGCCCTCCCCGCGCAGCACGCGCGCGAGCGCCAGCCGGCCCTTCGCGGTCAGCGGATGATCGGAGGTGAAGTTATGTACGGTCGCAGCGTCGATCTTGTCGTCCCACAGCCGCGCTTCGGCGCGCCGGCGCAGCAGCGTCACGCCGGGCCAGTCGGGATTGTCTGATATGAACGCCGCGTAGCGGGAAAAATTGGCTCCCGAATCCGGATGCCGAAGGATGAACCATTCGGCGAGCTTTTGCGCGGCCGGATCGGTCAGCTTCTTTTCGGTATCGGTGGCGTCACTGGTCTTGCCGTGACGCTGCTCGTCAATCACGTCCTTCAGGACAGCGAGATCGCCGGTGAGTTGAGGCGCGGCCTTCTCGGCGGGCTTGTCGTCCGCCGGCGCCTTCTTGCGGTGCTTCTCCGCGATGCGCCTGGGCTTCCTTGCTTCAGCCTGCTTTACTGCGGTCGGCTTTGCTTCGACCTTTTTTGCATCCGTCGGCGCAGCCGCCTTCTTGGCGGATGCAACTTGCTTGGCCGGCGCAGCATGCCTGGGAGATACTGCGAGTGCATCGCTCGAGGTTGCGGCGAGCGCCGCCAGCACGAGCACACAAGGCCATGGGCCGTACACTGGTCCGCGCACGTGGCTCATTCCGTGATCCCCCCTTTGGAAAGCGGAGCGGCACGAACCGCAAGATCAACGATCCGTCCGGTAAGAGCAGACAAAGGGTATCACGGCGTCGATTTCCCACTGTCGCGCGAGGGCAACAGATAGCGTAAATCGCCGGGCTCAATTGTGGTGGAACTTTGTTCCCACGACGGCGCATGAGCCCACCCGGCGGTTGCGCCCATTACGTTCGCGACGTTCGCGCGAGATCGCGGCGCGATCTCTACAGCTTCCTGTCCACCTGCTGCAGCATATCGGTCGCCTGCTTGAAGTGGGGATTGAGTTTCGCCGCCTCGCGGTAGTCGGCGGCGGCTCCTTCGTTGTCGCCGGCGGCACGCCGCGAATTGCCGCGATTGTAGTAGGCGGCCGCGTAATTCGGCTCGAGCTTGATCGCCATGTCGTAGTCGACGATCGCGCGGTCGTTGTCGTCCATGTCCTGATAGACATTGCCGCGGTTGTTGTAGGCAGTGGCGAAGTCCGGCTTGAGACGGATGGCTTCGCCATGAGCTGCGATGGCGCGATCATACAGCTTCAGGCCACGATAGGCATTGCCAAGGCCGGTATAGGCGTCCTCCGAATTAGGATCGTGGCGCAGCGACTCGGAGAAATCCACCAGCGCCAGCTCGAACTTGCCGAGCCTGCGATACATGCTGCCGCGCTGCAGATGCACCGTCGCGCGATTATCATCGTTGCCGCCGTCCGAATTGATCAACTCGCTGCAGGCGTCGATCACTGCGGCCATCGCTTGCTTCGGCGGGCCGACATCGGTGACCGGGAAGACGCAAATCAGCCAGTCGTCCTTGGCCCGTGCGGCCGAAATCGCCGCGGCCGGCTTGCCGCGCTTCTTGACGGGACCTACCACCTTCTTCAGGACATCGAGTGCGGGAGGAAAATCGGGGATCATCACCAGCGCCTGGTTGAACGAGGCGACAGCTGCGACCTTGTCGCCCAGCTTGTCCAGGACCTGGCCGCGATTGACATAGGCGATCGGCTCACGGGGATCGAGACGGATCGACATGTCATCGTCGGCGAGCGCCTCCGCGTTCCGGTTGAGCGCGCTCAAGGCCCCTCCGCGATTGAGATAGAGATTGGCGTCACTGGGCGCGCGCTTGATCGCTTCCGAGAAATCGTCGGTTGCGCCTTTGGCGTCCTGCGTCATGAACTCGACGTAGCCGCGTCCCTTCCAGCCTCCGGGATTGTCCGGCGCAAGCCGGATCGCCTCGCTGTAATCGGCGCGAGCGGGGCTCATATCGTTCATCTTGAGGTACGCATCGCCGCGGTTGAGCAGCGTGCCGGGATCGTTGGGCGTGATGGTGAGGAGATGCGTGTAATCGACGGCTGCCCTGACGTTGTCGCCCTTGCGGTGATAGGCGAGGCCGCGCAAGCCCAGCACGTCCGCCGCAGCACCGGGCCGCAGCTTCATGGTTTCGGTATAGTCGGCAATGGCGCGATCATACTGTCCGAGATTGAGCGCGGCGCTGCCGCGGACAAAGTGGCCGATCGGGAGATTGCCATCGAGCCGGAGCGCTTCCTCCACATCCGCCATGGCGCGATCGGGCTTCCTGCTCACGTTCCAGAAATTGGCACGGTCGGCATAGGCATCCGGATAGGTCGGATCGATCTTGATGGCCTGGTCGAGATCGGCTTCGGCTGCGTCAAGCTTGCGCAGGAGCGTGCGGGCCCAGCCGCGCTCGGCATACGCGGCGGCAAGCGGCCTCCCCGTCACCGTGCCGGAATCGATCACGGCGGAGCAGCTCGTGACGGTCTCCTCTGGTGTCGCGTGATTGCAGGCCCGCGCCGCCTCCTCCGAGACGAGCTGCGCTTGCGCCGGCGCAGCGCCGAGCACGGCCCAGGACATGCTGACGGACATGCAGACGGAAAAACAGATGGATGCCAGGGTCGAATGCGGCCTGCGCATGGAGATGCCTCACGGAAGCAAGGGGATCGGTTCTTGGATCGGTTCTCGGATCGGTTCTTGGGAAGTCGTGCCAGGCTGGCCCCAGGTTCAATTGCCGCCCGACGGCGCCCAAGCCGACGCCGCGCGAAGCCCGCACCGCCCAATTGATCATCAGACGAGTGACAAAATCTTGAGCTAGGGGAAAATTGAGAGTACTTTATAGTAGCAAATTCAATATTTTACATGAAATTGCATGCAGCATACAAAATGTCGTTGCCAGCGCCCCATGGCCTGAACGAGACTTGGCCTTGTCCAGGCAGGCGAATGATCTTCGATTGCAGCACAGCATGCCCGGCGAAACGGAGCGAGCCATGAGCGATCAGGTTTCTGCCATCGCGGCACCAGCTACAGCCACTGCCAAGCCGAGCGGTGTGCGCTGGAACATCTTTTTCCTG
>Ga0210408_10004856_pt1 | contig 11946 bp, 12 predicted proteins | sample IncBWH4MmetaG_FD_155471 | JGI IMG/M metagenome (GOLD analysis project Ga0210408, IMG submission 155471) | Forest soil microbial communities from Barre Woods Harvard Forest LTER site, Petersham, Massachusetts, United States - Inc-BW-H-4-M | ecosystem: Environmental > Terrestrial > Soil >... | reverse complement strand
TGTGAAAAGACGCTGGAAGCTTCCAGGGTTAAGTGCTTGAAGGATTTTGAGTTGGACGGGGTGAAATCCGGGTGTGCTTACCTGTGGAAAAGCTTGTGGAATTGAAATCCCTATTCAAAATTCCTCTCGGCAAAGATTGTTTGGCCGGGCATAGCTTGGTCCGGGAGCGGGCTTTAAATGCATGAGTATTAACCAGTTATGCAATTCATCAGACATTAACACGGCGACTTCCCTAGGCAGCTGCGGGGTTTTCCGCTTTCGAGATTTGCACATTTTGGAGTTCTAGACCTTTCGATTCAGGGCCGAATTTGAGGGCCGCAGGAGGCCACTCCCGAGCACAGACCGTAACTCCTAAGTAACCAGTTTGACAGGCCAACTTGTACCTGCCGCTGCTTTGCCTAAAAATCAAGGTGTTCGGGTACTTAGTACGTCAGCAAGAGGCGGTCCGATACGAGTTCCTGCTCGAGTGTCTGGCCGTCCATTTGGAAGCGGCGCAACATAGACCGACCGCAATGGACGAAAATCTCTCGTTCAAACAATCCTTCTGGAATCGGTAGCTCGCACATTTTTGAACCCGATTTCTTCGATCCATCGATGCTGATGGCAACGTAGACTCCACGCTTCTTGCACTCATGAGTCACTCGAAGCAGATGCTCCAAATCGAACGATTGCGCACCATACAGAATGGTCTGACTGTGACTGTATGGCGGATCGCAGTAGATCAAATCGCCGCTCTCAGCTTTCGCCATTACCTCTTCGAAGGGAGCGCAAAGGAATGAGGTGCCCTTCGTTCGGTGGTGCCAGTCGCCCGCTCGTTTTGCGAAGGATTCCGGCGAGATGGGTTCGTGGATGCCGCACGGCGTAGACATATAACCATCGCTCTGGCGAAAGCGAACCACGCCTCCGTAGCAACTTCGGCATAGAAACAACAGGTCGGCTCCATTTGGCTGCTTGTTGTAGGAGGCCTTGATTTCCTCGTACCCTTTGACCTTGTCCCCTGCGCGTTTCATTCGCGACCAGCGGTCGCGATACCAGTCCTTGAGTAGCTCAGGGTTGTCGTGAAGTGTCTTCCAGATTTCCACCAGCGGTTGGAAAATGTCGGCCCCCGTCCCATGTTCGGGTGAAAGGGTTGCGAGAACGGCCCCGCTGCCGATGAATGGCTCAAAATAGCGGTTGAACTCGTCTGGGAAATAGGAAACGATCTCATGCGCAAATCTTTGCTTGTTGCCAATCCATTTCAAGAGTTGCGCGGTGAAAGGCTTGGCTGAGCGCGGAGCGACTGCCTCGTCAAAAAGAATCAGTTGCATCGTCCGTTTTTACCAGTGCACTAAAGTCATATCCTATTTTGGGATATGAGTCAATAGCACTTATGATCCTACCATCTTTCTATGAGGAGAAGTCGCACCAAAGGACATCTGCTGGAACTGCTTCGGCAGGTGCGAGTCGAAGCAGGTCTGCGCCAAGTAGACCTCGCAAAAAAGCTGCGACAGCCCCAATCATTCGTCAGCAAATATGAGTCCGGTGAGCGCCGTCTCGACCTGCTGGAGCTCCGGCAGGTTTGCAGCGCGTCAGGGACCTCTCTGCAAGAATTTGTGAAACGCTTCGAAAGGAATGGCGCGTGAAGCCCGACCAGCGTTTCGTCAAACAACCCAAACATTTCTGGGCGAATGTTCGTTCCTTGAGTCAGAAGCTCGGATACACCGCCAAGGGTGGGGCTGGCCAGATCAAGATCTTCAGCATTCCGGACATTGTTGGCGGTCTCAGGGCTCTCAGTCTTTCACCTGCCCATGTTGTGGATGCGAAGGGCCAGCCAACTGCCTTTGGAACGACGCTGCATGACTATTTTGTCTATCGTGCTGCTGTCCTCAACGATTACGTCCGTCCCCGGTTGATGGACAAGAAACGTGCTGCGAAGGAATTTCAAGCACTTTACAAAAAACTGAAGCCGCGTTGCCCGATTCCAATGAACAAACAGAAGGGAGAGAAGCATGGTGAGGCTTACTTGACGGGAATTATCAACATGCTTGTAGAACAGGGGATTGGAGAACTCGCGTGCGACTACGACCCTCGCGTGCTGACCACAATCACTCGTGACGGGGTACCAGTACGGACTCTTTCGCGACGGGTGGATGGTGCGTTTCCGAGAATCATCAACCCGGTCGCCATTTGGGAGGTCAAGGAGTACTACAACACCAAGACCTTCGGAAGTCGAGTGGCGGATGGGGTGTACGAAACGCTGTTGGATGGGATGGAACTCGAAGAACTGCTTGAGCACGAGAAAATTGAAGTCAAACACTATCTCATGGTGGATGACGAGTTCACGTGGTGGGATTGTGGTCGTTCGTACCTCTGCCGTATCATTGACATGCTTCACATGGGATACGTGGACGAAGTTCTATTCGGGTACGAAGTGATCGAACGGCTCCCAGTCATCGCGAAACAGTGGGCTGAAATTGAGCGCAACCGTCCTAAGGGGTAAAAACTGGGGACACACGGAACTTTCCCCAATTTCCCGTTAGAAAAACGGAAAACGTCCCCTCTGTCTTCAGCTTCCCCCAGTTTCACAAAATATAGCCCAGATTCCTGTTGGCTGATAACGGCACCCTTCGACGCGCTTCGCTTGCTCAGGGCAGGCTAAGGACTGGAAGTCGTACCCTTCCCAAGTTCCCTCATAGGACCAGTTCTAGTCGCTGCTTTCGCCGACCTTGAGGACGGCGAGAAAGGCTTCCTGGGGGATGTCGACGCGGCCGATGCGCTTCATGCGCTTTTTGCCTTCTTTCTGCTTTTCGAGGAGCTTGCGTTTGCGCGAAATATCGCCGCCGTAACATTTGGCGATGACGTTCTTGCGAATGGCGGAGACGGTTTCGCGGGCGATGATCTTCGCGCCGATGGAAGCCTGGATCGCCACTTCGAACATCTGCCGGGGAATCAGTTCACGCATTTTGGAGACCAGGGCCTTGCCGCGATCGTAAGCGAAGTCGCGATGCACGATGACCGACAGCGCGTCGACCGGCTCACCGGCCACCAGGATGTCGAGCTTAATCATAGGCGACTCCCAATAATCCGCGAGGTGATAGTCGAGGGAAGCGTAGCCGCGCGAGACCGATTTCAGGCGATCGTAAAAATCCAGCACGATTTCGTTCAGGGGTAACTCATAGTGCAACATGACGCGCGAGGAGCTGACGTACTCGAAGGTTTTCTGCTTGCCGCGCTTTTCCTCGACCAGCTTCAGGATCCCGCCGACATATTCTTCGTTGGTGAGAATAGTGGCGAGGATCACAGGCTCCTGCACCTTGGCGATTTCGCTGGGATCGGGCCAGCGCGAAGGATTATCCACTTCGATCAGTTCGCCGTCGGTCTTGGTGATCTTGTAGCGCACGCCGGGAGCCGTGGTGATGAGTTCGAGGGCGAACTCGCGTTCCAGGCGCTCCTGGATGATCTCCATGTGCAGCAAGCCGAGGAAGCCGCAACGGAAGCCGAAACCGAGGGCCACGGAACTTTCCGGCTCGAAGAAAAACGAGGAATCATTCAGGCGAAGTTTCTCGAGCGCTTCGCGCAGGCGAGTGTGCTCGTGCGCGTCCACGGTGTAGAGTCCGGCGAAGACCATGGGTTTGATTTCTTCGAAACCGGGGAGCGCTTCGAACGCGGGGTTGGAGTCATCGGTGATGGTGTCGCCGATTTTCGTGTCGGCGACGTTCTTGATGTTGGCGATGAGGAAGCCGACTTCGCCGGCCTTGAGTTCGTCGACTTCTACCGGTTTGGGCGTGAGTACGCCCAGGGTTTCCGCGTCGAAAGTCGTTCCATTCCACCAGAGACGAATTCGCTGGCCCTTGCGAAGCGTGCCTTGAAAGACACGGGTGAGCACGATGACGCCGCGGTAGGGATCGAACCAGGAGTCGAAGACCAGTGCCTGCAGCCGGTTGTCGGGGCTACCTTTCGGTGGAGGCACGCGCTTGACGATCGCTTCCAGCACGTCGGGCACGCCCTGTCCGGTCTTGGCGCTGATGAGGACGGCGTCGGTGGCGTCGAGTCCGACCGCGCCTTCGATCATTTCTTTGGTGCGCGGGATGTCAGCGCTCTGCAGGTCGATCTTGTTGATGACGGGAATGATTTCCAGGCCGTGATTGATGGCGAGGTAGGAGTTGGCCAAGGTCTGGGCCTCGACGCCCTGCGATGCATCGACGACGAGCAGCGCGCCTTCGCAGGAAGCGAGGGAGCGGGAGACTTCGTAAGAAAAATCGACGTGGCCCGGAGTGTCGATCAGGTTGAGCTGATAGGTTTGGCCATCTTGCGCGGTATACATCATGCGCACGGCGTGGGCTTTGATGGTGATGCCGCGCTCACGCTCCAGATCCATGGAGTCGAGCACCTGGGCCTGCATCTCGCGCGCGGTGAGTGATCCGGTCAGCTCCAGCAGGCGGTCGGCCAGCGTAGATTTGCCGTGGTCGATGTGCGCGATGATGGCGAAATTGCGGAGGAAGGCGGCGTCCATAGGATCAGTTGCCAGCGGTCAGTTGCCAGTAAAATTCATTCGAAACTGACGAACTGCGGCTGCTTTTGCGAAGCTGAGGGCTGATCATTGATTCTAACAGGCGGGGATTCTAACAGGGAGGGAGGACACAGTTGGCCGCGGCCAGTTACAATCTCCCGGCTTAGATTTCAGGTTCTTGAGGGGGCAGGTATGCGGAAAGTTGCTTTTCTAGTTGTGTGCTGTTTGGTCGGGGTGGGTCTGGCGCCGGCTCAAACCTTATCCCCGGAAGTTCGAGCGTTTGTGAAGGTCGACGCGCCGGTGGTGGCCCTGACCCACGTGCGCGTGATCGATGGCACCGGAGCCGCTGCGCGCGAAGATCAGACCGTGGTTCTCAGCAAGGGGAAGATTGAATCGGTGGGCGACGCTTCTTCGGCGAATGTTCCGAAAGACGCGCAGGTGCTCGATCTGCACGGATACAGCGTGATTCCGGGCCTGGTGGGGATGCACGATCATATGTTCTATCCGGCGGGAGACGCGATCTTTCAGGAGATGGCGATCAGCTTTCCGCGGTTGTATCTGGGGAGCGGCGTCACTACGATTCGCACTGCCGGAAGCATTGAGCCCTACACCGATCTGGCGCTCAAGAGGCAGATTGATCGTGGTGAGGTTCCGGGGCCACGCATCCACGTGACCGGGCCGTATCTGGAAGGGCCGGGCAGCTGGGCTCCGCAGATGACCGAACTGAAGACTCCGGAAGAGGCTGTGGCTACGGTGAATTTCTGGATTGACCGCGGAGTGGACAACTTTAAAGCGTATAACTTCATCTCGCGCGCCGTGCTCAAAGCCGCCATCGACGCGGCTCACAAGCGCGGGATCAAAGTGACCGGTCATCTTTGTTCGATCGGCTTCCACGAAGCGGCTGCGCTGGGGATCGACGACCTCGAACACGGGCTCGACGTGGATACCGAATTTTTCTCCGGCAAAAAGCCGGACGAATGCCCCGACACGAACGCGGTCTCGCAAGAACTCATCAAGATGCAGGTCACGGACGCGCCCATTCAGGACATGATCCGCGACCTGGTGGCGCATCATGTGGCGGTCACCTCGACTCTGCCGGTCTTCGAACTCTTCGTGTCGGACCGAGCGCCGCTGCAGCAGCGGGTTCTGGATGCGATGTCCGCGGAAGCCCGCAATCAGTTCCTCGAAACTCGGGTGCGTATTGATTTGCCCCGACGCGATCCGGCAACCGGCGAAATTCGTCCGCGACCGTGGGCGCAGACCTATGCCATGGATAAGGAATTTGAACGGGCGTTCGTGAAGGCTGGAGGACTGTTGCTGGCTGGCGAAGACCCTACCGGGATTGGCGGGGACCTGGCGGGGTTTGGCGATCAGCGTGAAGTGGAACTGCTGGTGGAAGAGGGATTCACGCCGCTGGAGGCGATTCACATCGCGACCTACAACGGAGCGCAGTATCTTGGGGAACTGGATCGCATCGGCACGATTGCGGCCGGTAAGCAGGCGGACCTGGTGGTGATCAAGGGCGATCCGTCAAAGAAGATCGATGACATTGAGAAAGTGGAGACGGTTTTCAAAGATGGCGTTGGCTACGATTCGGCGAAGCTGATTGAGTCGGTGCACGGGCTGGTCGGGATTCGGTGAAGACAGTGGTTAGTGGCTAGTGGCTAGTAAAATCAAGGGCGCATGCTCGTTCTCGCTTCTGCCTCGCCTCGCCGGCAGGAACTTCTGCGCACGGCGGGTATTCCGTTTGCTGTGCAGGCGGCGGACATCGACGAAAGTCCTCGCGATGGCGAGTCGCCGCGTGAATGCGCGGAGCGGCTGGCGCGGGAGAAAGCGCTTGCCGTCTTCCGCACTCGGCCTGGGGATTGGGTGCTGGGAGCGGACACGATCGTGGTGGTCGATGAGACTATTCTCGGCAAACCTGTTGATGGAGCCGATGCCGCGCGGCTGCTGGGGTTGTTGTCAGGGCGTACGCATCGGGTGATTACGGGAGTCTGCCTGGTGGGACCTACCGCCGGCCGACAGTCGGCAGGTGGGGGCGAAGTTCGGGTCATCCAACCGGCGAACGCTGATGACAAACTGAGAACTGAGAGCCAGGAACTGACGAGCGCTTCAGAGACAACACTGGTGACCATGCGCGAGCTGTCTAAGGAGGAAATCTGGGAATACATCGATACCGGAGAACCGATGGACAAAGCCGGCGCGTACGCGATTCAGGGCATGGCGGCGCGCTGGATTCCGGGCATTGATGGAGATTACAGCAACGTGGTGGGACTGCCCGTAACGCTGGTGCAGCAAATGTTGCGGGAGCAGGGAGTGATCTGAGGTTGCGAAGCCACCCAAAAATCAGAGTTCTTCAACAAACTGTTGGGGAAGCTCTGACTCAATCCGGTGACGCCGCTTCCTTACCCTCATGCGAGCTGACGGATGGTCATCGAGCCCTCGCTCACCAAGACGGTGCTGCCAAGTCTATCCTTGAGTCACAGCCATCGAGGTTCGCTGGTCATGTTCAAACGTCGTGTGCTCATCCCTATCTTCCTGTTGTCGTTGCTGGGTCTCACGTGCGTCTACGCTCAGAGCGCGCCGCAAGGGCAGGCGGCGTCGAGCGAGCGCCGCAAGACCAGCGAGCCCTATACCGGAGATCTCTCCAACTTCGATTCTGCTGGCCGCGATGAGCGCCTGCAGATTAATCGGGTGATGGAGATTCTTGGAATTGAGCGCGGGAAGACAGTAGCCGACATTGGAGCCGGGTCGGGATGGTTTACCGTCCGGGCTGCCCGGCGCGTGAGCGAAAACGGGATTGTCTATGCCGTGGACATCAATCCAGAGGCGATCCAGTACATCACTGAACGTGCCCGCAAGGAAGAACTGCACAACGTCAAAACCGTGCTCAGCAAGGCCGCTGACCCGCTTCTTCCCGCGAATGCGGTTGACGCCGTGCTGCTGCTGAAAACCTATCATGAGATTGAAGATCCAGTGGCATTGTTGCGGAGCCTGCGCGGGGCGCTTCGTCCCGGAGCGAAAGTCGGAATCATCGACCGCAACGGCAATGGCGAGAATCACGGGATTGGACGCGATGTGGTGATCCGCGAGGCGGAGCAGGCGGGGTACCGGATGATCGGAAAGTATGATTTTGTGAAGGCGGACAAAATGGATTATTTTCTGGTGTTCGTGCCGAAAGAGTAGAAGTGGTCACAAATGCCTGCGGCTTGCACCGTGGGCTGTATTCTTCCGCCGCTCTGCGGCTCAACCTAACATCATCGGCCCACGATTTCGACAACCGTCAAGCTAGGACACAGGCTCTTCAGGCGCTTTCGATCATTGTGGCGAGCAGCAAGGCTCGCCGCGGCAGCTCCGAGATGGCGATGTACTCGTGCACGGCGTGCGCGCCCTCGCCTACGGCTCCCATGCCGTCGAGCGTGGGGATGCCCATGCCTGCGGTGAAGTTCCCGTCGGAGCCGCCGCCGACAGCGGCTTCTTGAAGCCTCCAGCCAACTTGTTTTGCGATGTGCCGAGCTTTCTTGTACAGCGCGGCGACGCCTGCGGTTCGCTCCATCGGCAAGCGGTTGATGCCGCCCGCGATTTCGAGTTTGCAGTGCTTGTCGATTGGTCTCAGGGCGCGGAGCTTGCGGTCGATTCCAGCAGCTTGTTTTGCGCTTTTGATGCGGACGTCGATGGCAACGGACGCTTCTGCTGCAATCACATTGGTGCGCGTGCCGCCGTGAATCACGCCTGCGTTTACCGAGAGTCCTTGCCGGAGGTCGTTCAGTTTTGAGACCGCGACAACCTGACGGGCGAGTTCGAGGATGGCGCTGTGTCCTTTTCCCGGATCAAGCCCAGCGTGCGCCGCGACACCTTTTACCTTCAGCGTGTATTCGCCGACGCCCTTGCGCGCGGTCTTGACAGCGCCGCGTAGGCCTGCGGCGGGCTCCAGTACGAGTACTGCGGCCGATTCCCGGGCCAGCGACTCCGTGATCTTGCGCGATGACTCGCTGCCCACTTCCTCGTCAGAAACCAGAAAGACTGTGACGGGCCGAAGAAGCTGCCCGTGCCAGGCTTGCAGCGCCTCGATCGCGTAGAGCATGAGCGCGATTCCCGATTTCATGTCGAGCACGCCGGGGCCATGCAGACGGTCGCCGGCCACGCCGCACAGCATGGTCTCCAGCGTGCCCAGGGGATACACCGTGTCGAAGTGGCCCAGCAGCAGAACAGGTTTGGTTTTCTCCTGCCCAGAAAAATCAAATTGCAGGTGATCGCCGAAGTCGTGGGTGCGGTGACGGCGCGTGGGTGCGCCTTGGGCCTCAAACTTTTCGGCGAGGAGCACTCCGAGGTGGTCGGCGGCTGGCTTGTTATCACTGGGGGATTCGATCTCGACCAGTTCGCGGATGGTCTGGACCATCGCATCCCGCTTCGCTTCGAAATATTTCAGACGGTCGTGCCATGCGATTGCGGGTCCGGAGGTGGTGGTGCTGGTCGATTTCTTAGGACGCATCTTGCTGATGATCCTTCCTTTTTGAGTTGTGAAGCCGGGCCGAGATGCGGGCAACGGCATCGGCGCAGGGCAGTACAGTATAATCTTCAGGCGCTTGAGACGAATCTATGACTGAGAGCACTCCTCCCGTGGTGGAAACACTGCCCACTGGGAAAACCGGGTTGGATATCCACGATATCCTAAAGATTCTGCCGCATCGCTATCCGTTCTTACTGATTGATCGCGTGCTGGAACTGCAGCGCAAACAGCGGATCGTCGCCATCAAGAACGTCACCATCAATGAACCTTTCTTTGTCGGGCATTTTCCGGGATTGCCTATCATGCCGGGAGTCCTGATCGTCGAAGCTATTGCGCAGGCCGGGGGCGCGCTGCTGCTCACCGAAGTCGAAGACCGGGCCGACAAGGTAATGGTTTTCACTGGCATTGAGCGGGCGAAATTCCGGCGTCCCGTAAGCCCCGGCGACCAGTTGCGGCTGGAAGTGGAAGTGAAAGGGTGGCGCGCGGTGCCGGGGATGGTCGCCGCGAAAATGCACGGCGTTGCTTATGTTGCCGGCAAGCGGGTTGCGGAAGCTACGGTGTCGTGCCAGCTGATTGACAGCTCGCGGGGGCGCGGCTCGGATGACGCGGGCGACAACGGGAACGGCGCGGCTGCGGAATGAGTGTCGAACCCGCTGCTACCCCCAATGAGTCAATTCTGCGCCGTCCGCGCGACTCAACCATGACCGTCCATCCCACAGCGATCATCGATTCCCGGGCCAAGGTGCCTGCGTCCTGCAGAGTTGGAGCGTATTGCGTGATTGGTCCGGACGTGGAGTTGGGCGAGGACTGTCATCTCGTCTCACACATTGCCATCGAAGGGCCGACGAAGATTGGCTCCGACAACGCCTTCTTTCCTTTTTGCGCGATTGGCATGGCGCCACAGGATGTGACATACAAGGGCGAACCTACGCGGCTGGAAATCGGCAATCACAACGAGATTCGGGAGTACGTGACCATCAATCGGGGCACGGTGAAGGGCGGCGGGCTGACCAAAGTTGGCAGCCACACGCTGATCATGGCCTACACGCACATCGGACACGACAGCGTGATTGGCGACCATGCCATGCTGGTCAACGGGGCTACACTCGGCGGGCACGTCACGGTTGAAGAATGGGCCGTGGTGGGAGCGCTTTGTCCGGTGCATCAGTTTGTGCGCATCGGCGCACATTCCTATATCGGCGGTGGTACGACGATCACGCAGGATGTGCTGCCGTTTTCCATGACTTCCGCGGCTCGTGACACTCACGCTTACGGGATGAACAAGGTTGGCTTGGAGCGGCGCGGGTTCTCGAAGGAGCGCATTCGGAAAATCCATCACGCTTACAAGATTCTGCTGGCGTCGAAGATGAATACTTCGCAGGCGGTGGAGAAGCTAAAGGCGGAGCCGGATCGCGGCGAAGATGTGGAGATGCTGATCCGGTTTATTGAAGCGGCGGAGCGGGGAGTGATTAAGTAAGCTGGCTAGCGGATGGTGGTCAGTTGCTTGTAAGTTCGGTACTAACCACTGACTACTAACAACTAGCCACTAGCCACTAGCCACTGACTATGCAACGCATCGGCCTCATTGCGGGCAATGGCACGTTCCCCTTTCTGGTGCTGGACGCGGCGCGCGCTCAGGGATATGAAGTTGTCGTGGCCGCGATCAAGGAGGAGGCCTCTCCTGAGATCGAATCCCGGGGCGCCGTGGCTGTGCACTGGCTGTCTCTCGGCGAACTTTCCAAATTGATCGAAACTTTCCAGCGGGAAGGCGTGCAGCGCGCCGTCATGGCCGGACAGGTGAAGCACAAGCAGATTTTCTCCGCGATCCGGCCGGACTGGAGGCTGGCCAAGCTTTTGCTTTCTCTGACCACGCGCAACACCGACTCGCTGCTCGGAGCGATCGCCAAGGTTCTGGCTGATGAAGGCATTACGCTGGAGAAATCCACGTGGCTGCTCGAGCCTTTGCTGGTGAAGGCCGGGGCGCTGACCAAACGCGGACCGACAGAGCAGGAACGAAAGAATATCGACTATGGCCGAGCCGTGGCCCGTCAGCTCGCAGAGCATGACATTGGCCAGACCGTGGTGATTGCGGAATCCGCTTGCGTCGCGGTCGAGGCCATGGAGGGCACCGATGCCACCATCGAGCGTGCCGGGGAGATCATGCGGTCGTTGGACAGCGATGCTTCGACTTTAAGTCGTACGCTTACCGTCGTGAAGATCGCCAAGCCGAATCAGGATATGAGGTTTGATGTTCCGGTCATCGGGGTGAAGACGATCGGAGTGATGCAGGCGGCGGGGGCTACTTGTTTGGCGGTGGATGCGGGGAAATGTCTGCTGCTGGATGGAGAGAAAGTTCTCGACGCGGCGAATGCAGCTGACCTAGCGATCGTTTCAAGTGAGGAATAGAAGTGGGGAAAGTTTCCGAAGCGGCGCGCATCGCCGATCAGCTGCGCCGGGCGTTCGACGGCAGCGCCTGGCATGGGCCGGCGCTGCTGGAGTTGCTGGCTGACGTCGACGCCGCCACTGCTGCGGCCAAACCGTTGCCCGGGGTTCACAGCATCTGGGAGCTAGTTTTGCACATTGCGGTGTGGGACCGCGTGGCTTCCCTGAGGATTGGCGGAGAGAAACTGCAGCCCACCGGTGCGCGCAATTTTCCGCGCGTTCCGCAACCAACCGCGGCTGCGTGGCGCAAGGCTACGAAGCAGCTCAAACGCACTCACGATGCCCTGGTAAAGACCGTTGCGGAACTGCCGGAGGCACGGCTGCGCGACCGCGTCCCGGGGAAACGATATGATTTCTACTTCATGCTGCAGGGAACCGTGCAACATGAGCTCTATCACGCCGGCCAGATTGCAATTCTGAAGAAAACGCGCGTCCGCTCCGGCAAATAGCATCGGACTCGCGATTCTCAGTCGCAACGTTATGCTGATGCTCTTTGCTCCATTTC
>Ga0210408_10004855_pt1 | contig 11947 bp, 9 predicted proteins | sample IncBWH4MmetaG_FD_155471 | JGI IMG/M metagenome (GOLD analysis project Ga0210408, IMG submission 155471) | Forest soil microbial communities from Barre Woods Harvard Forest LTER site, Petersham, Massachusetts, United States - Inc-BW-H-4-M | ecosystem: Environmental > Terrestrial > Soil >... | reverse complement strand
ACAAAAAAACTCCCGCGGATCTCAGATCAGAACTAGATACACTTATTAAAAACATAAAAGCCATCCGTGGAGAATCTAAATACGATTGCATTGTAGGAGTAAGCGGCGGTGCAGATAGCATGTTTGTTGTTCATTTACTCGTAAAGTTTGGTTTAAAACCACTTGTAGTGCATTATGACAACGGATGGAACTCAGAACTAGCGGTAAAAAACATTGAAGTCGTATTAAATAAACTTAATGTAGATCTATATACTTACGTGAACGATTGGGAAGAATTTAAAGATCTGCAACTTTCATTTATTAAAGCTTCCGTGATAGATATTGAATTAATTACCGATCAGGCTATTATTGCAGCTTTATATAAGTTAAGCCGGAAATTTAATTTAAAATATGTTTTCACCGGACATAATACTTCAACCGAATTTATTTTACCAAAGCATTGGTATCATTGGAAACTGGATGGCTTAAATATCAAAGCAATTCATAAAAAATTTGGGACAAAAAAATTGAGATCATATCCAATTGTAAGTTACTTCGATCAATACTATTTAAATAAAACAAAAAAAATTGAACGTTACGCGCTTTTGGATTATGTGGGCTATAACAAAGCAGAAGCCAAACAGCTTTTGAAAAACGAATATGGCTGGGTTGATTACACTGGAAAACATAATGAATCTATTTTTACACGGTTTTATCAAAATTATATTCTGCCGCTTAAATTTAATGTGGATAAAAGAAAAGCTCACCTTTCCTCATTAATTTGTTCAGGTCAATTAACACGAGAAGAAGCCCTCAAGGAATTAGAGAAAAAAGTTTGGGAAACGCAGGAGACCAAAGAGGACAAAGAATACGTTCTTAAAAAATTCGGGTTAACTGAAAAAGAATTTGATGCCTGGATAAAAGAAAAGCCCGTTTCGCATTTTAATTATCCCAGCTATCTTACACGTCACGAAAAAATTGTTCAACGGTTAAGAAAAATTTTAGGCAGGTAATTGAAATTAGAAAATCAAAATATTCTGATCATTTCCAATGAGGTCTGGGGCGGCATATGGTACTCTAAGCACAACTATGCGGATCAGCTTTCTAAAAACAATAAAGTTTTTTTTTTAAATCCGGCTAAACCATTCCGCCTGACAAATATTTTCAAGGGGATCAAAGAAGATAAAATTAAGGATAATTTAACTCTTATTGAGTATTCAAATATATTACCTACCAGCTTCTTCAATTTTTGGAAAATAAATGATCATCTTATTTTAAAAAGATTAAAAAAATATTTTGCAAAAAAAAATACGCAAGACATTTTATTTTGGACCTTTGACCCTATCCGACTCGCATTCCCTGAATTATTATTGCCAAAAAAAATAATTTTACATGCAGTGGACGATTACTTATTCTCTTTTCCATCAGAAATAATATTAGCACAAAAAGCCGATTATGTTTTTTGTGTATCAGAAACTATAACTACATCCTATAAAAGATTCAATCCAAGATCATTTACCATACCACACGCGATACCTGATGATGAATTTTTACCAATTACTCAGCAGAAAAAACCAACGATCACAGCTCTCTTTGCCGGAAAAATGGATGATCGCATCGATATTGAATTCACCTTTGAAATTTTCAGGTCTTTTCCTGATATCAAGTTCAATATTGTAGGTTCTGTTAATGCAGATTTTATGGGGCGGATGAATCGTGAGAATTTAAATAACGTGTCTTTATTTCCGGCTGTACCTTCCAAGAAGCTAAAATACCTTATACAAACATCCGACTTTTGTTTCATATTCAAAAAAATATTCAGCGGAAACAATATATTTAGTCATAAATTACTGCAATATTTAGCGCAAGGCAAACCGATTTTCGGAACTGAGTTTTCTGATTTCGGAACTGAAATGAAAAATATTTTATATCTTAGTAATAATGCAAATGAAATTAAAAAAATGATCACTGCTTTTTGTGAACATGGTGAACCGGTTAGCAGAGCAGAAGCAAGAATTAATTATGCCAGGCAGCATACCTTTTCTAAAACTTTTTTAAATATAGAAAAACTTTTTAAATCAACACCTTCTTCAAGATCATATTACTATAATAATCAGGTTTCAGGGAAAACCAAGTTTTTTAATTTCTTAAAAAAGCCTCTCACTCTTGTGCTGTTTGACAGGATTTTGTCTAACGCTATGCATTCCATGGTTTCTTTAAAATCTATCATCAAAAAAATTATTCCCTCAGAATACTTATACAAAAAACCATCCTTCAGGCGATATGAGAAAAATAATTTAAAGATGAATTTAGACATCTCTAATTTAATTGATCATTACATTTATTTCTCTTTTGAAGACACAGCGATCAATAATTTTATTAAGATGCTGGAAAAAAATGATACTGTTATTGACATTGGGGCGAACATAGGTTATGTAACATTGTTGTTTTCAAAAAAATGTTCAGATGGAAAAGTAATAAGCGTTGAACCATCCAAAAAAACCTTTAAAACCCTATCCGGACATTTATCTTTAAATAATACCAAAAATGTTATTGCTTTAAACGTTGGGCTCGGCGAAAAGGAAAAGAAAGAATATCTTTACCAGGTGAATGATCATAACACCGGAATGAATAGAATTTCGGCTTCTTCAAATACTGAACTGCCCGGGGAAGAGATCCTTATTAAAAGTCTTGATGATTTACTAAATGAATTAAAAACCGGAACCATTAATGCCATTAAACTTGATGTTGAAGGTTACGAGTTTAATGTTCTTAAAGGAGCTCACGGAACTTTAAAACAATTTATGCCCAAACTAATTATTGAAGTTAGCGATAGAAACTTAAGAGAGCAGGGCGCCACGCCAGATCAATTATTTCAGTTTTTATTAGATCTTGGTTATGACATTTTTATTGCCGATTCTATGGAAAAACTAAATTTGCCGCAAGATTTTACAAACATTCATTTTGATATTATTTGTTCGCCAAGACAAAAATAATATGCCGAAACACGTTGTAATGATAATTGCCAACAGTCCTAATCCATCTTATTTTAGCTGGTTTGCCGAAATAAATAAGAAGGAAAAGGTTTTTATTTTTACATATATATTTCTTTCTACCGAAAAACCGGATCAAATTATAAACAAAGTAGCCGAAATGGGTGTAGCTTCTCATTGGTATTATTTTAATTATGCCAAAAGAAAACACCTTCAATATATTTTGGTTTGCTTTAAACTATTCCGTTTGTTCCGGAAAATTAAACCGGATGTAGTTCAAACTAATTTGTTTGACGATAGTTTAATGGGGCTTTTTGCCGCTAAACTTGCGGGGGTTAAAAAAAGGGTATTAACAAAACAAGATACCGGATTTCATATTCGTTACGCCGCCAAAGGCATTAAGTACGATAAATTCAATAACAGGAATGCCACCGATATCATTCCTGTTTCAGAGGAATCCTATGAGTTAATAATGAAATATGAAAAACCGGATGTTAAAAAAGTAAAGATCATTCATCATGGTGTTGACAAAGATTTTATCGATTCCTCAACAAAAGAACAGGTTGAACTGCTAAAAACAAAATTTAATCTGCATAATAAAATTGTAATTGGCACAGTGGCAAGATATGTTGAATTAAAAGGGTATAGAGAAATAGTGGGAGCCGCCGCTATCTCATGTAAAAAGCATAGCAACATTATCTTTATTGGTGTTGGTTGGGGGGAACAAATTAATGAATTGAACGACTTAATTAAAACACATAAACTGGAGAATACATTTTTATTGCCCGGCCGTGTTGAATATGATCTGATCCCAGCCTTTTATAAATGTTTAGATATTTACATTCATGCTTCCCATTACGAACCTTTTGGTTTTGTTATTGCCGAGGCTATGTTTAGTAAAGTGCCGATCATTTCCACTCCTGTAGGAGCTGCCCGTGATGTTTTAGTACATACTGAATCAGGATATATTGCCAAAATTAATGACCCTGCCGATATTGCTGCAGGGATAACTTACATGCTTGAGCATAACAAAAAAGAAATAGCAGAAAGAGCTTATGAGATTGCGAAAAAGCAATTTGCCAAAGAAGTAATGTGGAATAATTATAAAGCTCTTTTTCTTGCCTGAAATAAATACCGGCGATATGAACTGCTTAATTTGCGGAAATAATAAAATGCACAAATATTATTATCCCGATGTGCATTTCAATGATAAAATATTTAAGTATTACGAATGCGGATCCTGTCATTCGGCACAAATTGACCCGATGCCGGATGAAAATGATTATTCTAAAATGTATGGGGTTAATGACCATGCTTACCTTGCAAAATTAAAAGAAGGCGAGAATGTAAATTTTAATAAAAAATATCCGAAATACAATCACCAAAAATTTCAGATCGATTTTTTCTCAAAAAATAATTACCATATTACTAAAAAAACATTATTAGATTATGGCTGCGGAAGCGGGTTTTATATATATCATGCGCAAAAAAAAGGTTTGGACTGTACAGGGGTCGAATTCAATCCTGAATTTGCTTTGCTCCTAAAACAAAAAACCGGATTAAATATTCTTACGCTAAATGAAATAAAAGGAAAAACATTTGATATCATTCATCTTGGTCACGTGCTTGAACATATGGAAAATCCCCAACTGGCATTACAAGATCTTAAAAAATTTGCTCACAAAGATACTTTGTTTATCGTTGATGGCCCTCTTGAAAAAAACAAATGCCTTAGCCGTTTACTTATTAAAACCATTTCCATTTTGAAGCATAAAAAATTTAACACTTACCATCCTCAACATCTTACATTCACAAATTATAATTCGCAATTAGTTTTATTTGAAAATGCGGGTTTGACTAAAATAAATTATCAAGTAAAAGAACAAATGTTTCCTTTACCTGAAATGTTTAATATTACAAAACCATTTAAATCGCTTTTATTTATTACTTCAAGGATTTCGATTGCCATTTCAAAACTCAATCCAAAGTGGGGTAACATTTTTCATTATGCCGGAAAATTAAAATAGAAATTAAAGACGCAGTGTTTAAACTGTCTTACACCATAATTTAATGACGCCAAAGCGGTAATCCGCAGTTAAAATTTCCAGGCCGCAATCTTTTAATAAAGCCGTCAGCTCATCACGGTCAAATTCGGACACATGGTCATCATCAGTGTAGATCAATTTATTATCGGTTGATTGCCTATAATGGTTTAAATAATTTTTATCGAAATCAGGCACCTCGACAAATATTTTTTTAAAGTAATGTTTAAAGCTCATTATGAAATTTTTAGGATCATCGATATGTTCAAGCACATGCGAAAGTAACAGCACATTAAAAGTTTTTTTGGTTGTATTGAGATACTCCCGTGCTTCACCAACAATAAATTCTAAATTCTCTTTTGGATACCTTTTTTTGGCTTCTTCAATTACTGTAGGAATAACATCAACTCCAACAACCTCTTTTGCTTTAAAGGCAGCCGCATAACTTAAAACACCAAAGTTACACCCGAGATCAAGTACTGTATCTTCGTTGCTGATGCCTTCCAGAATAAATTTTTTAGAATGAATGCGTAAAGGATGGCTTTCGGTATTGAACACCTTGAACGACATTTCGTGCGACAACCTGTCGAATATCCATTCCAGGTTTAAAAAAAGTTTTAATTTAACTGCTGAACTCAGCGGAAGTAATTTTTGCAAACGATAAATTGAACTTACCAAAAACTGTTTGGGTTTTTTTCTTGAAAGTTTTACTCCCATTTCGTTAATCTTTTATGAATACTCATCCATTCCAAAAATAAACAATTTTGTTGTTATAACGTCATTTCTGCTATGCAATTAAGATATTCTCAGATAAAAACATTAATTTCGATAAAATTTACTTAGATCATGATCCTGCAATTAACAGCGATTGTTTTAAACATGAATTACTTTGAGGAATTAATCTGAACCGAGATAGTTAAAATGGAGCCATTTGTATCAATAGTAATTCCGGCCTATAATGCTGCTCGTTTTATTAGCGAAACCCTTGATTCTGTTTTACAACAAAGCTATTCTTCGTTTGAAATAATAGTTGTAAATGACGGGTCAACCGATTCGACCAAAGAAATAGTTGAAAAGAAAATTTTAACTGATAAGCGAATAAGCATAATCGATCAGAAAAATCATGGGGTTTCAGTTGCCCGTAATAATGGCATCAAAAAAGCAAAAGGTGATTTTCTTGCTTTTTTGGATGCAGACGATACGTGGCTGAAAGATAACTTAAAAGAAAAAATTATGCTTTTAACAAGTGATCCAACTGTGGATTTTGTGTTTTCTGACCTTAACCTCATCGATGAAAACTCTCGGAACATAGGATCCGGACCAACCGGCAATGACGTTACTATTTTTGAAGGTACATTGCTATGGGATCATGATTTCATTCCCAGTCCTTGTAGTAATATTCTTTTCAGAAGATCGTGCTTAAATGAAAATATACTTTTTCCCGCCGAACTAAGTAACATTGCCGATAAGTATTTTGTGGTACAATTGTCACATTACTTTCGTGGTAAGCATATCGGCAAAGCTTTATTGAATTATCGTCAGGTAAGCGGAAGTATGAGCAAGAATATTATGCTTCATGAAACAGATACAATTACGGCTTATAACCTTTATAAAAAATCAGGCTATTTTAAAAATACTTCTTTCAGGCGAAGGTGCTTTTCAAATATGTATCTGATAATTGGTGCAAGCTGGTGGAAAGATGGCGGCAATAAACTGCGGGCTTTGTATTTTATTCTACGCGCATTTTTTACCGCACCTTTAAACACATTAAGTAAAGTAGGACAAAAAATTTTTACAACAAATAATTGAAAGAAAAACACATAATTATTTATACGTTTCAAAGTCTTGAAGACCCGCTCGTAAAAGGGCTTATTCTTGAATATTTAAAAGGACTTAAAACAAATGAAAATAATTTTCGGTTTCATCTTATTACTCACGAGCAAAAAGAATTTGTGTTGACTCCGCCCGATGTTGCAATAAAGAAAAATGAATTATTAAAAAATAATATAAAATGGTATCCTGTAAAATACAGAAGCGGGAATCTTTTACTATTTAAGAAGATGTTTAATTTTTTACAGACTTTTTTTATTACTCTTTCGATAAAAAGAAATTATAAACCGGCAGCTATATTAGGGTTTCTGTCAATTTCAGGAGGGTATAGTTATATATTGTCAAAATTACTTGATCTTAAATTAATTGTTTACTGTTTTGAACCGCATAGTAAATACATGGTTGATTTTAATATATGGCCAAAGACCGGCTTAAAATATAAATTACTTCGTCGTTTCGAATATTTGCAATTAAAGCATGCTGTTTATACTGTAGTTCCAAATAATTTTACAAAAGCATTAGCTGAAGAAATAAATAAAAACAACCACATTTTTGTTTGTCCAATTAGTATTGATACCAACCTCATGATATTTGATGAGGCCGGCCGTGAAAAAATAAGAAATAAAATTAATGCAAACGGTAAAACAGTTATCATTTATACAGGGAAATTTGGCGGAATTTATTATTCAAGTGATGAGATAGTTTCCTTTTTCAGTGGTCTATATCAACAAAATAGTAATTTGTTTCTTTATATTATTACTCCGAATGAAACTGAAGTAAGACAAAGTATTAATAAATATAAATTAACTGAAGGAACCTATTATATTTCTATGATGGTTAATTATACTGAATTAAACCAACATATATCAGCCGCAGATATTGGCTTGATCGCTGTACCATCTTTACCTTCACAGAAATACCGGACACCCGTTAAAACCGCGATCTATTTGTCGTGTGGAGTTCCTTACATCGTTAATAAAAATATTGGTGATGATGACAGCATTGCCTTACACGAAAACATTGGTTTGGTAATTGAAGATCTAAATGAAGATCCTTCAATATTATCAAATCGCATAATTAAATTTCTGGGCGACGGAGGTTCGGGCTTAAAAACCAGATGCCGTAACTATGCAATTACACACAGAGGCACAAATACTGCCACTGCCATTTTACAAAAAATATTTTCCGGAATTTAAGCCGTTAGTTTTATTCTTACAGGCTAATAAATTAATAGCCTCTGTATTCTTTTAATGACTTCAAATAATCGATCATAAATAAAGCCGAAACAAAGAATGGGAGGATAGGAATTTTAAACCTTACTAATGCTCCAAAATTGGAAGTTGTAATTCCGATCATGAATGCAAAAAATATTGTAAACACGATACAAAAAAGCAAGATCGGATTTTTTCTAATAATTTTTAAAGTGCCTTTTATTTTTGTTTTATACAGAATATATATTGTAAAAAATAATAAGAAAGCATTTTCTGCTCCTGCTATTAATAAAACCACACTTTTGCTTTCCCATAAGAATGGCCTGAATAAACCCGCGTTTATAGCAGGCAATATGAGCTGAATTGCGCTCGCGACAGAACCATCAAAAGTACCAATATCAAAACTGGAGCCTTCATAATAATCCTGCTTTAGATCGTTGCTCGTAACGGCTGCCGTTTCAAAAGCTTTATCGATCGAAAATTTCGACATGCTTCCGCTCAAACTGCTCAAAACAAAATAAGTGGTCACAATGATCCCAACTATCAGAACCGGGAATAAAACATAAGTAATGATCTTGCTTCTTACACGCGTTAATTTATCGTAAAAAACCCACAACAAACCACCGGGAAACAAAACAATAAAAATATAAGGTTTTATGTTTATGATGAGCCAGGCTCCAATAAGCAGCAAGACTATAATTCCAACTTTACGTTCCTTTAAAATAAAAAACCGATGCGCACAATATACAAACAAAGCTGTTGCACTAAAAATGTATGTTTCCTTTGAAATACCTCCGGCCCAAAACAATGGCGAAGGGAAATAAAGTATGGCCCATGCCAATTTTTTTTCAATGGCCGGTGCATAAGCTCTAAATGTTAGAAAAAGTTTCCATATGCCATAATAAGAAACAAAAGATAAAAGTAAAGAACTTAAAAAATAACTTCGCCCTGTTATGATGGCTAATATGCTGGTAAGTTTTATTACGTTAAAAGTATGATCGTCAAAAAACAAATAAGTATAAGGATACCCTGTTTTATCACTGAAAAGAGATCTTATTTCAACGGAAGGTGCCGAAAACATTACTTCAAAATACTTTCCTGCATCCTGAAAAAATAAATTGGCCAATGCCATGGATGATTCAAAATAAGCAATTGTATCACCATGTTTATCATAATAGAAAATGTAAATGCAGCAAAAAACTATTGAACCAAACATTTTGGCTGTAAGTCCGTTTAAATAAAATTTATAAGCGGGCTCCTTTGCTATTTTTCTGTTTTGATATAAAAATGCGCCAAAAAGTAAAAGCAACGCCATTGAAATGGTACCAAAAATGTCAAGCCACTCAACACGAACAACCTGGTCGTACTCCCATAACTCTCTTGGTATTAATTCATCCATTGAATACTATATGATTTTGGAGGCTGCTAAGTTCAATTCTTGTTGTATATTATCGTAAATTTACAAATATTTTGATAGCATAATAATGGAGTTCACGAATTGTATTAACTGCGGAAGCAATGAATTGGTTGATTTACCAAAGTACAAACATGCTTTTTTAGTAAAATGCAAAAGTTGCGGACTAGTTTTTAGTAAAGCAAAACCAACAGCACAAGAATTAACGAGTCATTATACAGGCTATCCCCGCTACACAACCTTATCTCCGATCACAGAAAAAAGATACAATGAATTACTGGATACATTAGAAAAATTTAAACACACAAACAACATTCTTGATCTCGGATGTAGTAACGGTCTGTTCCTTGACTGTGCTAAAAAAAGAGGCTGGAATGTTTACGGAACCGAATTCGCCGAAGAATGCATTGACTATTGCGCTCAGAAAAACATTAAAGTATTTAAATCTGATAAGTTACCTTCAGAATTTTTTGATCTGAAATTTGATGTCGTGACAAGTTTTGAAGTTATTGAACACATTAATACACCCAATGAAGAACTTGCGTTTATAAAAAAAATACTCCGTAAAAACGGCGCTTTTTATTTTACAACTCCAAATTATAATTCCATTAGCCGCTTTTTATTGAAAGAGAAATGGAATATTATCGGATACCCCGAGCATTTGTCGTACTACACTCCGGGAACTTTGAATCAGTTAATGCGAAAGAACGGTTTCAAAAAACTATTTCTTACAACTACCGGTATAAGTTTATCACGTTTTAAGCAAAGTATTGGCAAAGATGAAGAAAGCCGAACCACTAATAATAATACCGATGAAAATCTGAGAACCAATATTGAAAATAAAATTCTATTGAGGGGAATAAAAAATTCCCTGAATTTTGTTTTAAACACCCTAAAGATCGGCGATGCTATGAAGGGTTTGTATGTTAATTCTTAAGATTTACCGAAATCTCTTTAATTCCAGAGAGTTAAAAAAAATCAAATCATCGAATACTTGCGCTGCATTTGCAGTAAAAATGTTATTTTTAATGTTGATGGACAAAACTATTATAGTGACGGGAGGGGCCGGATTTATTGGTTCGCATACAATTATTGAGTTGTTACAACAAACTAATTATACCGTTGTTTCAATTGATAATTACTCTAACTCAGGTAAAGAAACCTACACCAGGATTGAAAAAATTACGGGCAAAAAAATAATTTATTTTGATCTGGATCTGTGTGATTGGGTATCTTTAAACAAAAATTTATCCTCTTTAAAAAATATTACGGGTGTCATTCATTTTGCAGCTTTTAAATCGGTACCCGAAAGTGTTGCCGATCCTCTGCTCTACTATCATAACAATATTGAAAGCCTTATAAATATTTTACGCTTCTGCAAAGAGAAAAATATTCCGGATTTTATTTTTTCTTCTTCCTGTTCTGTTTACGGCAACATTAAGAAGATGCCGGTTACCGAAGATAGTCCTTTATCAAAAGCCGAATCACCTTATGCTTATACAAAACAAATTGGCGAACAAATTGTTGAATCGTTTACAAAAACAAATTCGGGTTTTAAGTCAGTTGTGTTAAGGTATTTTAATCCTGTTGGTGCGCATAAAAGCGCGCAAATTGGTGAACTGCCTTTAGGGCCGCCAACCAGTTTGGTTCCAATTATTACCCGCACTGCTGCCGGTTTAATCTCTAAAATGCAGGTTCATGGTGATACTTACGATACAAGAGATGGCTCTTGCATTAGAGATTATATTCATGTTACCGATATTGCTGATGCGCATGTAAAAGCGGTTCAATATTTAATTGAAAATAAAAACAAACAAAATGTTTCGCTCTTTAATTTAGGAACGGGGACAGGAGTTACAGTTTTGGAAGCTATACATTCCTTCGAAAAAGTAACAGGTTTAAAATTAAATTACGAAATAGGTCCGCGGCGTGAAGGCGATGTAGAATCTATTTACGCCAATAACAATTTAGCAAAACAAGAATTAAACTGGGAACCAAAATTTAATATAGATGCCATGATGCTTTCGGCATGGAAATGGCAGCAGCATCTATCGGAAATTAAAAAAAATTAACGCCATGGAAAAACGTTTCAAATTTAAAACCCTTTCTGTTTACTCATCTGATGAATGGATGGCTAACTCCACCAAACGCTACCGCACTGTTTTTGATAAAGCAGAAACAACTTACATACGCTGCGAGTTAGCTTTGTACAATAAATTATTCGATGAAGAAGACTGGCAAACAAAAGTTACCATCCGCTGCGAAAAAGTAATACCGGGCAACAATGAAAAAATCTGTGAACTGGAAGTTGAACTTAAAGTGAACAAAGATGAAAATATTGCTTATGTGCGTGATGGCTGGGGAAATGCAACTCCAGGTATTTTTTGGAAAAAGGGAACTTATAAATGGATGGCTTTAATTGAAGGCGTTGTTGTTGGTGAATCACAGTTTCATATTGAAGATGTTGGTTTGGTAACC
>Ga0210408_10004854_pt1 | contig 11947 bp, 10 predicted proteins | sample IncBWH4MmetaG_FD_155471 | JGI IMG/M metagenome (GOLD analysis project Ga0210408, IMG submission 155471) | Forest soil microbial communities from Barre Woods Harvard Forest LTER site, Petersham, Massachusetts, United States - Inc-BW-H-4-M | ecosystem: Environmental > Terrestrial > Soil >... | reverse complement strand
TCAGTCCTACCGGAGGCCGCCCGTTCTCTCCCTTCGGATAGTGCGGTTCGACCAGCGCCTCTAACTCCGCCCATGGCACCACCTGCTCCATCTCTTCGAGAAAACGCTCCCGCTTCGTCTTCCGCCCGTACTTCTCGAAACCCGTCTGCGCCGCCAAAGTCTGTTGCCGCATCCGCCTTTTTCCTCCGACTTACACCTTACCCGCTTCGCCTGTGGATCGGAGAGTTCTTCAGAGGTTCCTTAGAAATTTTAATTTCTACTTCTTGGGTTATGAGCGTTTTGAGTGGCGCGGCCAGCATGTCCTACAAACCGGTTCGTGATTCCATCCGGGGATTCCGATCTCACCGTTGTCATGCTCTCTCTTCCGTTAAATTCAGTCATGGTCACTTCCCGATCGGAATTAGTCGCAGACTAGGTTTCAGAATCGTCAGTTGCCCACCTGCTCCCTCTTAACGGTACCCCTGAGTTTGGCATGATCGATCATCCAGACCTCGGGATACCCGACAACGGATCCAAAATCGGCGGTCTGGATGTTGCAAGCCGCTCTGAGCGGAGCGCACCTTAAGGGCATGGCGCGCATCATCGTTCAGATTATCCCCGCCTTGCTCCTTTCCGAGAGGCGACGCGCGACGGTATTTGGACAGCGGCTGCCAACCAGTGGTCGCCAAAGCAGACGGCCTTTTTCGCAAATCGACAACTAGTGTAGAAAAGCCATTGCAAACACAACGGATTCTATGCGCGGCCGCGGTGGCACTGGAAGTGCAAAAGATCAAAACAATTGGAGATTGCGACTGGTCAAGGTGAGGACACAAGACATGATCTTAGCCACGCATCAAGGAGGCAGGCAGTGAGTGATCAGAACGAGAGCAAGTCCGTGGCAGATCTGTCACGAAGGAATTTCTTGGGCGTCAGCTCCACAGCATTGGCAACCGCAGCGTTGGCTGGAATCACTGCGCATGCGCAGGAGATGCAAGATACGCGCAAAGCAGAAAAAGATATTTCTGTAAGCAATCCGGGACAGGAAAACAAGCCGCTACTGGTCGAGAACCCAAGTTCAAACATGCCTCCTCCAACCGATCATGGCGATATCGGTCCGGTCTGGTACTCCTTCGATTTGGTGCACAAACGGGTGGAAGAGGGTGGCTGGACGCACGAGGTGAACTCGATCGTGCTGCCGAGCTCAAAGGATCTGGCCGGCGTGAATATGCGGCTTACTGCCGGCAGCTTTCGCGAATTGCACTGGCACACCGCTGATGAGTGGGCGATCATGCTCGACGGCAACGCCCGCGTCACGGTCATGAATCCGGACGGCACGATGTTTATCGATGACGTGAGCAAGGGCGATTTGTGGCTGTTTCCGGCCGGTTTTCCCCATTCCATTCAGGGTCTTCGTCCAAATGGTTGCGAGTTCCTGCTGGTGTTCGATGAAGGTGATTTCTCGGAGGACGGCACCTTCCTTCTCTCGGAGACTATTGCCCACACCCCACGGAACATGTTGGCAAAAAATTTTGGTCTCGACAAGGAAGTTATCGCGAAACTAGTAAGAAAAGAGGAGCTTTACATTTTCCCGGCAGACCTGCCTCTATCTCTCGCGCAAGACAAGGCGGCGATTGGAGGGCAGCGCGTGGAATCCCCTATCAAGTACACGTTCAAGATGGAGGGTATGGCTCCCACGCGGAAAACACCGGGAGGCGAAGTTCGTATTGTGGACTCGCGTAATTTCCCCGTTACCAAGAATGTCGCTGCCGCCATCGTTACTCTCAAGCCCGGCGCCTTGCGCGAATTGCATTGGCATCCCAATGCCAGCGAGTGGCAGTTCTGGCTGGCAGGCAAAGGACGCATGACCATAATTATGAATGAGGGTAGAGCTCGTACGATGGACTTCAACGCCAACGATGTAGGCTATGTTCCCAGGGTTGCGACCCACGCCATCGAAAACACCGGCAACACCGACGTCGTGTTTCTGGAAATGTTCAAGGCCGATCAGTTTGTCGACGTTTCGTTGAATAACTGGCTCAGGCGTGTGCCTCCGGAAGCTGTGGCCGCCCACGTGAATCTTAACCGAGAACAGATTGCGAAAATCCCTTCGGAAAAGGAACTCGTGATCGCAGGGTAACGCATGGCGTCCGGAATTCAATTCCGTATCGTGCCGCGATTCCGCCCCCATTCTGTATTGAAAAGGTTGCAATGCGAAGAAGTATCGTACTGGCTCTCTCGTTTGTTTCGTGTGTAGTTGGGCAGCGCATCGATGCTCAAACCGTTGCTGACTTGAATGTGGATTCTGGATCGAGCGCAAATTCGAGCTCTGCCGGCGCACCTCACCCGACCGGAAACGGTGATTCCCTGGATTGGCTGTTTCCCGTCACCAAGCTCAACCGGTCTTTGCCCAACTGGTTCCGCATCGGTGGGGAATATCGGGGTCGTCTCGAGGGTCCGACAGGAATCGGGTTCGCCGGCACCAACGATTTCTATTTCTTGGATCGCTTGCGCATAAAGGTGGGCATTAAGCCCAAGGATTGGCTGCTATTCTATGGCGAGGTGCAGGATGCTCGTATTTTCTTCAATCACCACATCCCCAATGCCAATCCTTACGAAGACAAGTGGACGCTTTGGCAGGCCTATCCTCAGTTAGGCAGTTCCGAGACTGGTTGGGTAGACGCCCTGGCGGGCCGCCAAGTTCTGCGTTTCGGCGATGAACGCGTAATCGGCCCATCGGAATGGCTTAACGTCGGTCGCACTTTCAACGTCGCGCGCGTTGACCTTCATCAGCCGGGCTATATGGTAAGCGTGTTCGCCTCATCAGTCGTCCCTGGTGAAAACACTGACTTACACAATGCGCTCCCGGGCAACAACATGTACGGAGTTTACGGAAGCTTCCAGAACATCGTCCCCAAGGCCGACTTCGAGCCCTACGTTCTATGGCGTGTCGCCCCCTCGAGTTCTGAACTTTCCGAGACGCTTAACCGTGGGCACCTCAATGAAGTGACCGTTGGTCTCCACTGGAAGGGCGATCTGCCCGCCAATTTCGAGTACGACACTGAATTTGACGGACAGACAGGCTCGCTCGGCGCCTCTTCCATTGCCGCGTGGGCGGGCTATGCCAGCGTGGGCAAAACATTTCGTAAGGTCGCTGCAGTGCCTCACGTTTTTCTCGAGGGCAACTATGCCTCGGGAACGAGAAATCCGAATGACCACCAGTGGAATACCTTTGACCAGATCTATCCTTCGAATCATGACAAGCTTGGCTTCGCCGATTTGGTCGGCCGGCGGAACTTGGTACATTTCCGAACCGGAGTGGAAGAAGAGCCCACGAAAAAGTGGAAACTCAAACAACAATTTGAAGGCTACTGGTTGGCCACTTCGAAGGACAATTTATACGCGAGTAGTGGGGCAATTGCAGTCGCGGCCCATCCCGGCGCGGGCCGGCATATAGGCAACGAACTTGATATGGTTGCCGAATACGAGGTGAATAAAGGACTGAGCTTTGGCTTTGGCTACGGTCGCATGTTCGCCGGACAATTTCTCAATCAAACTACGCCGGGTCACGATTACAGCTATCCCTACGCCTATTTCGAATATAACTTTTCGAAATCGGGCTTTCACTTTCCTATTACCCCGAATAAGCGGAACTAGTCTCTCAGGTATATAGACGATGCGCCAAGGACGAGATCTGACCAGATGTCGCCGTAAGAGGAAGCGGCCAGCGAAATTAACCATCGGGTTCCTTCCAAATAATCCTTCAGTCATCGTGATCCTCGCGAATTTCTTCCTCGATTGGCAAGACTAGGTCATCGTCGAAGCGCGGCCACAGATGGAACGACCCCGACGATATCTCGACAGACGCTGTCCAAGGACGGACACCATGCTGCTTTCCGATCCCAACAACGATAAGGCCTCCTTGATACATCGGAGAACTAGAGGTGTTGCGTTCAATTGGTTCCGGTTGCTCCGTCGTGGGACTGGAATCGAACTTGCTCTGCCTGTGGAGAGAGAATCCTGATCAGTTGCGTGATAAGCAAACGTCAGAGGTGTTTGATGGACCACCCGGTTCCAGTAACTCGTTAGGTTTCCAGAGGCCGTAGACAACAAGTTCTCAAGAGGATGGCTCGATACTCGGATTCGTAGAAGGAGATGCGGCAATGAAAACGACGAAAGCGTTTGGATTGGGAAGCTTAGCAATAGCAGCTGTCACGGGTTTTCTGCCGACCGTACCTGTTCAAGCGGAAATCAAATCCCGCTCCGGGAGTCAGATCGTTGTCGAACCATCGGATCTTCCGGAGATGGCCAAGACTCCGGGGCAGTCGCTCTTCCTGTATAGGACTGCCGATGGCGATACCTATCTCTACGTGGAACAGGAAAACGGCGCAAGGCTTGCTATCTTCGACGTCGCGGATCCCGCGAGAATCAAGGCCGTGGCTTTGGTTCCGGTCCAGGGTTCCGGTGTCTTCGATTTTGTACGCTACCTGAACGACCGCGCCGAACTGGTCCGCTTCCGCGATAGTGGACAGCTGGCGGAGCTCGAACTTCGCGAGCCCAAGAAACCAACACTGAAAAGCGCGAGTGCTCTCAGCGAGTCCGTCCATTCTGAATCGTTGGGTCAGACCGGCTTGGTGATGATCAACGGACACTACAGGTATGTTAGTGGGGCGGCGCATGACTACAATTTGGTAGACGTTTCAAATCCAGCCCATCCCACGCCTGTTGCCACCATTAAGCAACTTAAGCACAAGGTCGTCAATGAAGAAACCGGCACCACCTATCTGCTGGGCAGCGACGGTCTCACCGTGATACGTAGACCCCGCGTTGAAGAAGATCACAGGATCGAGCAGATTCAGGAGGAGTGGAACTGAAGGCCGGCGACGACGTGCGCCGCCAACTCAGCAACGCTCATGCTCTTCGGCTTGTCGGCTATTCATCGAACAAGAAGTGTCTGGTGTCTGCCTTTGATGCCGCGTTAGTGAGATCCATGAGGAATCGGATGCCGGAGGATTTCGGGGAGAAGAGGAGTTAGTTCATGAACCGGCGTGGATTTTTGCAACTCATGGGTGCTACCAGTGTTGTGGCATTGACCGCTTCCTGTAATCGAAACCGTTCTGTGATGGGGACTTTGTCGGGTCCGCCTGACCTAGCTCGCTTCCCGGAAAAAACGGAGATGATCCTGCTCACCGACCGGCCGCCGCAACTGGAGACTCCCATCCACTATTTTCGACAGGACCTCACGCCGAACGAAGCTTTCTTCGTGCGGTGGCACCTCGAGGGAATCCCTACCGCTGTGGATCTACGCACGTTTCGGCTGAACGTCAGCGGCCACGTCCGGCAGCCGTTGCAACTCAGTGTGGACGAGCTTCGATCACGCTTCGACCCAATCTCCATCGTCGCCGTCAACCAATGTTCCGGAAATTCTCGCAGTTTTTTCGAGCCTCGAGTTCCAGGCGGTCAGTGGAAACATGGCGCGGTCGGCAATGCGAAGTGGACCGGTGTCCCTCTGAAGTCGATTTTGGATCGTGCTCAAGTGAAAGCAGGCGCCGTGGATGTCTCATTCAACGGGCTTGACGCCCCGCCATTACCTTCTGTGGCTGACTTCGTGAAGGCTCTTTCTATCGACCACGCACGGGATGGCGAGGTGATGATCGCCTACGCCATGAATGACGAACCGTTGCCAATGGTAAACGGCTTCCCCCTGCGCCTGGTCGTTCCAGGATGGTATGGAACTTATTGGGTGAAAGCTCTTCGCGACATCACTGTGTTGCCTCAACTCTTCAGCAACTTCTGGACGGACAAAGCGTATCGAATTCCCTCCGGTCCCAATGGCACCGAATCCCCAAAGGATTTGGCCAAAGACACGATTCCTATTAATCGATTCAACGTGCGCTCCATCTTCGTTCGTCCCGACACCGACGAAATGTTGCATTCGGGAGCGCCGACTGAAATTGAGGGCATCGCTTTCGACTCAGGTTACGGGATTCGACGAGTAGAAGTCTCGACGGATGGAGGAGCCACCTGGGTAGATGCCCGACTGGATCCGGAAATCGGAAAGTATTCGTGGCGGCGCTGGCGCACGTTGTGGACACCGAGAAAGCGGGGGCAGTACCGACTCATGGCTCGCGCAACAAATGCGGTGGGAGAGACGCAGAGCAAGGAACAGTGGAACCGCAGTGGCTTTATGTGGAATGTAATCCAGCAAGTTGACGTCAAGGTGGGATAACAACGCATGACCCTCAAGACACAGAGTGTGCTTCTCTCGCTGGGGCTCGCGGCACTGCTCGTCGGCTGTGGACATCCATCGAGTTCGACGGAGCAGGATGATGGCATGGCGAACGGAAAAATGGAATCGATGCTTCATTCCCGGTCAGATAGCCCGGTTCATACCATCGCGATGCCGCATGACGAGCCGGTTTTTCCGCCCGGCTCCGGACGTGACGAATTTGTGACGGCATGTGTGGTTTGCCATTCGCCGCGATACGTCACGATGCAGCCGCGATTTTCCCGAACTACGTGGCTGAGCGAAGTCAAAAAGATGAAGGACGTTTACGGCGCGCATATTTCTGACGACCAGGTGCTGAAGATCGCAGACTACCTGGTTTCCATCAATGGCAAGGCTGGCACTGGTCAAGGTCCGAAAGGAACCTATGGCGAATAACGTCGACAGCGAGCATCGGTCGCGCCCCCTGATAGGCCTGCTGACTTCCGTACTGCTCCTGGGAACGCTGCTTGCCTGGTGGGGAACGCGGGACCATCGCGAGTTGTTTGGAGAATCGTTGCGCCAACCGGTTACCGCCGCGGGCATCGCTGTTCCGCAAGTTACTCAAGAAGAGAGTGCGTTGGTGGACCGCGGTTACAAAATTTCACAGCGGCAATGCGCGGGCTGTCACGAAATGACTACGCGCTCCAGCGCCCCCAGTTACCGGGAAATTGTGACCGTTTATCGCAGTGGATTCGCTGGTGCGGCCGGCGATCTGGGTTTGCGCTCTCGACTCGCCTCGGCAGCAACCCATCCAGAGCCCGGATGGGGCAACTTCGCCCCGGGCCCTCCGGAGTCCGGTCTGTCGCTGGATGACCGGATCGCCGTTGCGAGTTGGATTCTCGATAGTTTCGACAGCGACAAGAATGTCGGCCAAGGTGTGGGTAAATGACAACCTCTGCACAAAACTTAACCAGTCGAAATGGGCAAGTAACTCAGGTTGTAGCAGTACTTCCGTCGATTGAATACGACCTGATCCGTGCCCACATCGTCGCCTCACTCGTAACCGTAGTGATCTCGGTCTTGTTCGGCATTACGGTGGCCACAAAGTTCAGCTTTCCAGAATTTCTGGGAGGCCATGGATGGCTTACCTGGGGCAGGCTTCGCTACAACCACACGCAAGGCATATTCTTTGGCTGGCTGGGCAACGCTTTCCTGGCGTTCTTTTATTACGTTGTGCCCCGTCTGGCAAATCGGCCGGTGTGGAGCCGCAAGTTGGGATGGCTTCTCTTTGGGATCTGGAATTTCGCGGTAGTCCTTCCCGGATGGGTGCTGGTTCTCAACGGCATCAGCAAGCCGCTCGAATGGGGGGAGTTTCCCCATGTCGTAGACGTCTTCGTCATCCTTGCCTTCATTCTGATGACCTTCGAGTTCGTCCTGCCGTTCCTTAAAGCGGCGCTTTCGGATCTCTACGTCGCAGCGTGGTACATCATTGGTGGCATCATCTTCACCATGCTGGCCTACCCGGTGGGAAACATTGTGCCCGAGCTTGTTCCCGGCGCGCGAGGCGCAGCCTTCAGCGGCCTGTGGATTCACGATGCCGTAGGCCTGTATGTGACGCCCTTCGCGCTCGCGATCGCTTATTACGTGATCCCCGCAACGACGCGCCGCCCGATCTTCAGCCATTTTCTCTCGATGGTCGGCTTCTGGCTGCTCTTCTTTATGTATCCCTTGAACGGGACGCACCACTACGTCTATTCAGTAATCCCCATGTCCGCGCAGAAGGGCGCCATCGTTGCGTCGGCCTATCTGGGAATGGACGTGATTCTGGTTGTCACCAACTTGCTGCTTTCCTTGCGCGGAAACAGTGGCACTGCTTCGAAGGATGTCCCGCTGCGTTTCGTCTGGTTTGGTGTCGTCGCCTACCTGGTGGTGAGTTTGCAGGGTTCGGTGCAGGCGTTGATGCCCGTCAATCGCTTCATCCACTTTACGGACTGGGTCATCGGCCACTCGCACTTAGCGATGATCGGCTTTGCAAGTTTCATCGCGCTTGGCGGGATCGCCCATTTGTGGCAACGCATCCCCAGAACACGCTACAACGAGCGCACGATGAATTGGTCGTTCTGGCTCCTCGCAACGGGCCTCACACTGATGGTCGCCGATCTTACGATTGCGGGCCTGGTCGAGGCGCAGGTTTGGGAGTCGAGCGCACCATGGATCGATTCGATCCGTGCAGTCGGAAGTTACTGGCTGGTCCGTACACTCTCGGGACTTCCTATTCTCGCGGGCTTTCTTCTCTTCTGGACCTCTCTTGTGACTGGGCCAAAGTTGTCAGGGGCCACCCTGTCTGTGGCTAGCCCAGTCGCTTCAGAAAACAAGGCCGCATTCGAGGATGTCTCACCGGTTTCGGTGATTCCGAGATCGAGCAGTTGGCTCAGCTATGCACATGTTGTCGCCTTCGGCGCGGGTGTAGGTTTCTTCGCGCTTTCATTTCTTGTTCTTGCGATCATTCCGGGGAATCAACTGGAACATGAAATCAAACAGGCCGCTCCGGTGACCATGGCAAATCTCACCGCCTCCGAGCAAAGGGGCCGGATTATCTACGGACGCGAAGGGTGCGCCTACTGTCACACGCAGCAAATTCGGTTTCTAGCGGCAGATGTCCGCCGCTTCGGCGCGCCCACCGAGGCATGGGAGACGAAGTACGATTACCCGCAGCTTTGGGGCACGCGCCGCATCGGGCCAGATTTGTCGCGTGAATTCAACCTTCGTCCGTGCGACTGGCAACTCACTCATCTCTACAATCCGCGCCTCGTGGTACAGGATTCCGTGATGCCTCCGTACCCGTGGCTATTTGACGGCAGTCCTGGTCACCCAACACAGGAAGGCTTGGACGTGCTGGCCTATATCCAATCTCTCGGACGCGCACGACAGCTTTCCGGTTTTGACGGGCGGTGGTTAGCATCAAGCGTCCGGTCGGAGACGCCGGACATGGCAATGTCGAACGAACCCTTAGCCGGAGCTACGCCTCCTGCCGTTCCGATTGCCATGGTAGGAGGATACAGTCTCAGTGCCCCCATTCTGCATCCTGCAGCGGATCCAGGCGACTTGCAGGAAGAAGTGAGCCGCGGAGGAGCCCTCTTCGCCGCGAATTGTGCTTCGTGTCATGGATCCGGCGGAGGAGGCGATGGCAAAGCTTCGGCGAGTCTATTGCCCAAACCGGCGAACCTCACTGCTGCCCGCTTCTCCGATGAGCGACTGAGCAGCGTGCTGTGGAATGGAGTCGCAGGCTCCGCCATGCCGCCCTGGCGCCAGCTGCCCACCGAAGATCTGCGCGCTCTTATTGCGTATATTCAAAGCGTGAACGCTCCGGGCGCGACGCCGCGAATACAAGAAGCCGCGGGGCTGGGTAAAGCGCTTTTTGCAGCCACTTGCGCCAGTTGCCACGGGGTGACCGGAGAGGGTAACGGGCCAGCAGCCGGCGCCCTCGCTCCAGCACCAACAAATTTCCACCTTAAGAAGCCTACTGAAGAACGGGCGTGGGATGTTTTGGAAAATGGCGTGCCGGGTACGGCAATGCCTCCGTGGCGGAACCAACTCAGCGCAGATGAGCGGCACGCACTGCTGGAATTCGTGCGTTCTCTCTACGACCCACCTCAGGAGAACGAGGGGCAATGATTAATCTCATTGTGATCTTAACAACAGCCATTATGTTTGCGCTGCTTCTGGTGTGGTGGCGATGGCCGGTCTTCCGCATTTGGATCGAGGCGCCAAAATACTCGATGCTTCGGCAGGAACACCGCTTTAACGATCAAGACACGGACCGAGAATCGGCAACGAACCTATCGTCAAATGGCAAGCACACCTAGCTCTCCATAAAGAAACGGTATGAACATGTCGTGCTAGAAAACTTCCGAATCCGAGTCTTTCGAACGGTTGCGCATCACTTGAACTTCAGCCGAGCAGCCGAGGAGCTATTGTTGACTCAACCGGCTGTGACCCAACAAGTGAAGGCCCTCGAAGACGAACTCGGGGTTCCTCTCTTCGATCGAAGCGGAGGACGGATTACCCTAACCGCGGGCGGCAAGGTGTTGCTGCCGCTGGCCGATCAGATGAAAGAGATCTCCGATCAGGCCTTTGCCGCCGTTGCGGAAGCCTCGGGAGAACAGGCAGGAGAATTGGCAGTCGGGGCTTCGCAAACGATTGCGCAATACCTTCTGCCAAACTTTATCGCGGGTTTTATCAAGGCCCATCCACGGATTCGGATTGTCGCCCGCAGCGGTAACACTAAAACGATGCTGGATGACCTCGTAGCACACCAGATACAAGTCGCCTTAATCGAAGGACCGGACCAACGCAAGGATCTCAACATCGAGCCATTCTTCCAGGACCATATGGTGCTCGTAGTTCCCACAAGCCATGAATGGGCAGACCAGGAGATTGACATCGAGTCCTTGAAGCAACAACCACTTTTGATGCGAGAATTCGGCTCTGGGTCCCGACGTGTGGTCGAGAAGGCGATCGTAGCTACGGGGCTGAGGAAAAAAGATATGAGAATCCAAATGGAACTTGATTCGACAGAAGGTTTACTGAGCGCAGTGGAGGCGGGTCTCGGCGTGACGTTCGTTTCACGGTGGGCTGTGCGCAATCAACTGTCGCTGGGGACGCTGAAGATTGCGCGTGTCCGCGGGTTGAAGCTCTCACGACAGTTCTCGATCGCGTATCCCGCCGGACCTGCGCCCACAGGCAATGTAGGGGCATTTCACAGATTCCTGTTGTCCACTTCGTTTGAGCTCGCGCCTCGCCCAACCGGGAAGCAGGCGTTCGTGCGAACTGCTCGCTAATGTTCTCACCGTCAGCATCACGATCGATACTTCACTAACCCGCATTATTCGTGAAGACATCGCGAGCTCCGAGTCATTAGTGTGAAGTGGGTTGTAAATCCCAATAGTTGGGGCTGGTCGAGCAAAGGAGCATAGGAATCGAAGAGTTCCAAGATCGGGATGCTCAAGTTGCCGGATGGAGAGACAGGGGCGCCGTGACCGTCGTCGATGCGGAATTCGGTGGAGGTGGTAAAGCGGAAAAGGGATTTAGCCGGTTGCGGCACCGAGCGCCAGAGCGACTCGACGAAAGGTAGGTAGAAACGGGAACGAAGCGGGGAGATGGACGACGACGCGTCGTACCGAGACCAAGACCCGAACGCCTAGCTTCAGCAGTCGTTCGCGCAACATGTCAACTTGAGCGCGGGCACAAGCGGTACCGGCAGCCCGCAAGCGCAACTCCTGCATCAGGACGTACGCCGCGGTGGTGAGCAGAACGCGAAACTGGTTGGCCCAGAAGCTGGTGCAACTGGTGCGGTCGATCTCGAGCTTGTGCAGTTCCTTTATACGATTCTCTATGTCACCGCGCTGGCAATAGACCCGTTCGTAAATCCACTGTGGACTTTGTTTCATGTTGGTGATGACAAACCGGGGATTGTCTTTGGGGTCCTTATCGGCAGCGCGGACGACCTCGGCTTTGATGATGACACGGCGTAGATCTGGCCACTTCCCGGCCTTGTAGCGGGTTTCCCCGTAAATATGTTCGGTCTTTCCACTGCGCCGCGACAGTTTACGCGCTCGTCGCATTCCAGTTTCGGCGACCCGCTTCAACACCGCATTCTTGGCCATCGCGACCACATATTCCAGTCTCGGCTGGGCGTCCAGAAACTCGAGCACTGCAGGATGCGCGAAACCGCCATCCAGGCGTACCCGAATCTGTACTGCC
>Ga0210408_10004852_pt1 | contig 11951 bp, 8 predicted proteins | sample IncBWH4MmetaG_FD_155471 | JGI IMG/M metagenome (GOLD analysis project Ga0210408, IMG submission 155471) | Forest soil microbial communities from Barre Woods Harvard Forest LTER site, Petersham, Massachusetts, United States - Inc-BW-H-4-M | ecosystem: Environmental > Terrestrial > Soil >... | reverse complement strand
TGCAATCGCGTTCCGAAAGAAATGACTTTTTCTTTCTCTGTGTCCTCTGTGTTAAAGCCTTTTCTTTAAGCGTTCGATTTCATCCACGCCCGGATGGAGAGATCGCCTCGAACCCTCGCCTGAAGCTTCGGCCCAAAGAATACGTACGGGTGCGCGGTAGGATCGAGCGCACTGGCTTTGTCGAGGCACGCGCGCAACTCCGCTGGAATTGCAAAATTCAACGATGCCAAGTTGCTGTCGAGTTGCGCCACCTTCGTCATCCCGAGAATCGTGGAAGTGACGCCCGGCTGGGTTGCGACCCAATTCAGCGCAACTTCGGCCGGGGGACGCCCCAACTGCTTCGCAACTTCGAGCAGCGCATCCACGATCCCCCAATTGCGTTCCGTGAAGCGTTCGAACAAAGCCCCGCCCGCCGTTTTCTGAATCTCGAGCCGGCCGTCCGCCGGGCGGGACTGCGCGTCTCTTTTATATTTTCCGGATAGGAGACCATTGCCTAGCGGGCTCCACGGGCAGAGGCCAAGCCCTAACTCCTGAGCAGCAGGAATATGCTCCCGCTCGATATTTCGTTCGATCAAAGAATATTCGAGTTGCAGCGCGATGATTCGCGCGCGTCCTTGCTGCTCGGCTAGCGTATGCGCTCGCGCTGCATACCACGCCGGTACATCCGAGAAACCGAAGTAGCGGATTTTTCCAACTCGCACGAGAGTGTCGAGAGTCTCGATCACTTCTTCAACAGGAGTGACCATGTCCCACGCGTGCATCCAATAGAGGTCGATGTAATCCGTTTGCAGGCGCCGCAACGAACCTTCGATCGCGCGATAGATGTTTTTCCGGCCGTTGCCGCTCGCGTTGGGATTTCCCGGCTCACCGCTGAAGGTAAATTTCGTGGCCAGGACGACTTTTTCTCTCGTCCTGGTCTCCTGCAGGAATTTTCCCACCAATTGCTCGCTCTTCCCGTTAGTGTAACCGTCAGCGGTATCCACAAAATTTCCGCCCATTTCCAGATACCGGTTAAACATCGCGTGCGAGGCTTCTTCTTCGGCGCCCCAACCCCACTCCGTCCCAAAGGTCATGGTGCCCAGGCAAAGAGGACTCACGCGCAATCCCGAACGGCCGAGCGTCACGTATTCATCGAGTTTCATTTTGTAAGAGTCCGCCTTTGAAAACGTCGTCTAGTTGCTCTGCTGCGCAGCATTCGTTGGATGTTTGTCGCGTCAAGAGGGTACAACAGGTGCAACGAAGAAAAGCAGAGCGGAACTTCCGGGCTGGCGGAAGCTCCGCTTTTGTCTCAAGAGGCGGCCAAGCCGTCCGAAGGGTGGGCCGCCCCGTCGAGAACCTTTACCAAAGAAGTTTCAACCCGAATTGAACCTGTCTGGCCGTGGTTGATGTGCTCGTAATGACGCCTGCCGCTGGTGACACCACAGGAGTCGTGGACGCCGATCCCGGCGTCGCTCCAGGCAACAAAACATGGGTGATGAGATTGGGGGTATTGAAGTTGGCTCGGTCGAGGAGATTGAATATTTCCGCCCGAAACTGGAGGTTCAGACGTTCAAGAATATGCGTGTCCTTCAGGACGGAAAAATCCCAGGTAGCGAGGCCCGGTCCGATGTAAGTGTCTCTCCCGACGTTTCCGAAAAAGCCGCTGTTATTCGGCGGCGCAATGAAAGCGTTAGGATTGAACCACTGATTCGGATTCCCGGTAACCACGGGGCCTGTAAACGCAGGATTCAAAAACGCCCGAACTGGATTGCGTGTGTCTCCGTCATTAGATGGGTTGTAGCTGAGCAGGGGAGTGAATGGAAATCCGGATTGCGCGGTCACAATGCTATTGAGAGTCCATCCGCTCACCGCCTGTTTCAGGACACCCCCATCGCTTCCGAGATATCGGCGGCCCTGGCCGAACGGCAATTCATACGTCACCGTGACCACACCTAGATTTCGAACATCATAGGTTGCGAGTCCCCAATCCGCACGCGGAACAAAAGGATTCGACAGCAGGGCTACCGCGTTGGCTGCTGCGGTAGCATTGAGCGAGTCTCCGTCATCAAGGGACTTCGACAACGTATACACGCCACGGACCGTCAATCCGTGGCTAAATCGGCGCTTCAAATCTACCTGTAGGGAATTGTACGAACTCGTGCCTTCGGAGAACCAGGTCCACGTGTTCGCAAGAGCTGGATTGGGTTTCTTCGTGCCCGGGGCGATGAAGAAAGTTCCAGCGGGTACGGGTGTGCCCGCCAAAGCCCCCCAAGCTGCCGTGTTCGGGAAGTTCGTCGGGCAAGGGCTCGCCGGGCACACGACCGGCATCGGCGCATTCGCGTCCACCCCGATCAGTTCGTGGTATCCATGACTTCCGACGTATCCAATGCTCAACGACGTGTTGGGAGACAACTCCTGCTCAATCCGCAAAGAATAGGTAATGACAGTGGGCGTCTGCATGTCGGGCTGAACTCCTCCGGGAACAAGCAGAGCATTCGCAGCAGGCGGCGCAGCTGGATTGATCGGCAGTTTGAGATTCGCGATGGAGCCGGATGCGATCGTATAAGTTGGGTTGAAGGGCGCATTCTGATCGGCCCGGTAACCCAGCGCATCCTGCAAATCGTTGTAGATCCCCGCTCCCGCGCGAACCACAGTTTTTGTGCCCCAAGGACTCCATGCCAGGCCGACCCTGGGCTGCAGCAGGCCTTTGGCGTGGTTGACGTTGAACAGGGAATTTCCAACTACGGGCTGCGAGGAAATTAAACCGTTTGAATAAGCATAGTTTGAGGCCCTTCCGTAGGCCTCATTCCATCCCGTGGTCAATTCGTCACGGAAACCCAAGGAGAGCGTCAGGTTTGGCAGGAGCCTGATGACATCCTGTACATACCAAGCGCCGTACAGGGAGCGCCAACTTACCGGCGTCGGGGTCGGGTCGTACAGGAAACTGCCCACGCCTGCGAGGAAACCCGGCACTCCGGTGAAGGTCAGTTGCCCAAATTGGCTGAGCGCTATTTCCTCGTTGGACTGCAGCCGCTGAAACCAGGCGCCGGCAGTGATTTGGTGTCGACCCATCGTTACCGAAATCTGATCTGTATAGGTGAAAAGATTTCTAGCGATGTGCAGATTGCTCCCATTATTGCTTCCCGCTAATCCCAATTGCGCTTGCGGATTGGAAGCCTGGCTGCCACCCACAACCACGGCTCCCACGGGAAGACTTCCCACGAAGCCTCCCACGCTGGCCGCCGGAGTGCCGGGAGTGGGCTCACCTGTGAAAAAATAGCCCGCGCGGGAAAATCCAACCCGGGCCGTGTTGACCATATGGGAGGAGAAAACGTGAGTCTCTTCGAGGCTGAATACCTGCTCGCGCAGATTCACGAGATCTGTCGAGAGCGGGTCGAAGGGCGTGGCTGTTACACTTGCACTGTCATCAATGGTGTACGCAGCCATCGCCGAGTCCTTGCTTGAGAATACGTGGTCCACTCGGGCGGTTCCGAAATCTTCCGTAATCTTCTGCACGGGACTGCTGAAATATTGAGCGATCCCGGCGGACGGATTATCCGGCCCGTTGGCCACGGGCCACAAATTCAAGAGCGAAGTCACTTCACTTGCGCAAGCCGCTCGTTGAGCTGCCGGGCACCCGGAACCGAGAGGCACGAACGTGCCGTTGCGGGCGCTGGCATCCGGAACAAAGGTAAGGCTCGTCTGATGCAAATTCTGGCGAAACCCTTCGTAGTTCGCGAAGACGAAAGTCTTGTCTTTCTGAATCGGGCCGCCCATCGAACCTCCGAACTGGTTTCTCTGAAATGGAGGGGCGGAACCGAGATCGAAAAAGTTCGGTGCGTCCAGGGCGTTATTGCGCAGGTATTCAAAAGCCGACCCGTGCCACTGATTTGTGCCGGATTGCGTGACAATCGTCACCTGGCCACCGGGATGCTTGCCGTATTCCGCTCCGTACGTGTCCTGCAATAAATTGAATTCGCGTACGGCGTCAACTCCCAGCATTTGTCCGCTCGTGCCGCCAGGCTGCATGTTATTTTCCGCCGCCCCCGTGAACTCCACGCCGTTTAACAGAAATAGGTTTTGCTGCGGCCTGTTGCCAGAAACAGAAAACATGTTCGCGGTCGTTGAATTGGAAATCCCGATCCCGCCGGTTTTTTCCCAGGTGAAATTGACGACGCCCGGGTTCAAAAGCATGAGCAAGTCGTAGCTTCTTCCATTCAGCGGAAGGTCCTTCACCTGCTGCTCGCCTACGACCCCTGAAATATCCGCGGCGGTTACGGCGACGACTGGAGCGTCCGCAGTCACTTTGAATTGTTCGGTGACCTGCCCGAGCTTTAGGGCCATGTCCACAATGGCCTCTTGGCCGACAACCAAATGAACGCCCTCGCGGACTTGTTCCTGGAAACCTCGCTTCGTGACGTGCACTTCGTACTCGCCTATGGGGAGCGAAGGTACCCAGAAGTGGCCCGCATCGTCGGTTACGGCGCTCCGCGTCTCACCGGTCTCCACATTTTTTGCCAGGACGGTCGCGCCGGACACCGTGGCCCTTGTGGGATCCGTTACTCTGCCCGAAATGGCAGCGGAGACTTGCGCCCGAGCCGCCGGGGCAAAGAGCAAGGCGAACGCCAGGCTGCCTGCGGCAAGAGCCACTAGAAATGCGTGATTGGCACGGTAGGTCGAATGGTTTCCGCGAATGCAGACAAATATCCTGACAAAACTGCTCATGAAACGTTCCCCCCTGGAGCGCCCTGAAAAGGCGGCATTTGGATAGTTCCGCTCAATCCCCCAACGGAACCGGAAATGGATGGTTGATTTAATACAATCAGAATCGATATGTCAAATCGACTTAATACGAATACGAAGTATATGGATTGGTATGGCCGCGGGCGAAAAATCGTACGCCTGGCACATAGGCTGAATGCCGTCCGCTTACTATAAACATCGCCATTGCATTTCGAATCCGTATAGATCTGGCGGATTGGTAGCCGGTTCTAGTCGATTTGACAGCGAGGAGGAAAAATCCGAAGCTTGGCCCAGAATCCATGTGTTCCAGAGTCCTTTCGACGGAAACGAGGAGATTCCATTGAGCACGAAACTTTCGGCCAGAAACCAGATCGAAGGAAAGATTGTGGAGCTTGAAGTGGATGGCGTCATGGCTCACGTGACGGTTCAAGTGGGCAAGAATCTGATTGACAGCGTCATTACCCGGCGAAGCGCCGAGGAAATGAAGTTGAAAGTCGGCGACCGCGTGGCGGCCGTGATCAAATCGACCGAGGTTATGTTGCAAAAGGGTTGATACAAAACGCGAGTCTCCTATGATTCCTATTGGAAAGGGATTCCCCATGCGCCGCATCCTGCCTTCCACAGTCGTAGTTCTGTTGCTTGGGCTTTCCGTGTGGGCTCAGCAAGCCGCCCCGCCAAAGCCTTCCAGCGGGCCTTCCGACTTCAAGATTGCCGGCGCAGTCACCACGCCACTCGACTTGACGGTGGCGGACCTCAAGGCCATGCCTCGAAAGACGCTGCGTGTGGACAATGCGCACTCGAAGAAAACCGAAGTGTATGAAGGCGTGCTGGTCGAAGACCTGCTGCAAAAGGCGGGCGTCCCTCAAGGTGAACAATTGCGCGGGCAGGCGATGGCGACGTACGTTCTGGTGGAAGCTGCGGACAACTATCGCGTCATCTTTTCACTCGCTGAGTTCAATTCCAGCTTTCAGGACTCGGAGATCATTCTAGCGGATACGTTGGATGGAGCGGCCATTCCAGGGGCTCTAGGGCCCTTCCGGCTTGTCGCTCCTCACGAAAAACGCCCGGCCCGTTGGGTGGAGATGGTGAAGTCGCTGACCGTCGTCCGCGTGCCGAATTGATTCCTTTTTCCTACTACTTGGTACTCACTCGTTCTTGAACACCGCTCCGTCTTTCATCACAAAAGAAACTTTACGCACGGCTTGTATGTTGTCCAGTGGATTTTCCGGTGTCGCGATGATGTCGGCGGCAAGGCCGGGCCGAATCGCGCCGCGTTCGCCATCGACGCCGAGCAAGCGCGCCGCATTGATCGTCATCGCCCGCAGCGTGTCTTTTGCCGGGACACCCGCTTCGACCCAGGAGTCGACATATTCCGCTGCCTGCGTCCCGCGCGTCTCACCGGGCACGTACACAAATGCGTCGGTTCCAAACGCCATGGTCACGCCAATCTGGTAGGCGCGCTTCAGCCGGTCCACGAACACGGCGTGCATGTCGGGGAAGCCTCCCACGCGGGCGGCACTTTCGGTAAAATCCGTTCCGACGAGCACTACGTGATTCTTCTTCGCCAGCTGCAGATCTTCATTCGTCATCATTTCCCCGTGCTCGATGGAATCGACTCCCGCTTCGGCGGCGTTGTGCGCGCCGGCGCGCGTCCAGCAATGCGCGGCCAGCTTCAGTCCGTAGCGGTGCGCTTCTTCCACCATGAAACGAATGTCGTCCGCGCTGTAGATATATTTCTGATCGTCGACGACGATCTTGATCACCGTCGCGCCGTAATGAATATTTTCGCGGATAGCCTTGATCATCTCGTCGTGGGTATCGGCAAATGCATATTCCGGCGTGGCCAGATCGCGCTTCTCGGGCTGTAAGCGAAATTGTCCGCCGTACGGTGCAATGATGCGCCCCGCATTGATCATGGTGGGGCCGGGCACGAGGCCGCGCTCGATGGCTTCGCGCAGCGCCGAATCCGCGTAGTTGCCCGCATTCCCCACATCGCGGACTGTGGTGAAGCCCGCCGCCAACATATCTCTCGCATTGGCAACGCCTTCAATTGCGCGATACGCAGTCGGGTCGAGTAGGGTCGTGATGTAATAACTCGTCCCGTCGCGCTCTTTTTTTAGGGTCATGCAGAGATGAGTGTGCGCATCGAACATGCCAGGGAGGACTGTCGACTTCGTCAGGTCGATGACTTTTCCGTCCGCGGGGATCGCCACATTGGAACCAACGGCTTCAATCTTTTTCCCCCGCACGACTATGATTTGATTCGTTTCCGTCGTCCCCTTTTCAGGATCGACGAGCTTGCCCGCCTTGATGGCATAGACGCGCTCCGGCCCCGGCTGCGGGTATTGCGCCCTCAATCGCATCGCCGTCCCAGGTAAGAAAATGAGCGCAATCGTTAGAAAACAGACCGATCTGATTTGCGGGCGCATCGTTGGTTCCTCTCCAAATAAATAAGGAGATGAAACTATCAGAAGATTGGGGAGGATGGAAAGGCACAAGGAAAGAAGGCAGTCTTTCTGCCACACCACCCGGGTGCCCGTTCCGCCCCGGAATACGCGTGACGGGTCACCGAGAACGTTCTCCGTGAACGGAACGGCTGCTACAAAACCATTCCGACATGAGGCAATTGGGTTTCGTAGAGGCCGCCCGATTTTGAGGCGGGCAGTCGTTGGCTAGATTCAGAACCGACCCGCGTTGGGAATTAAAAGGAGAAGGTTTCCCAAACGGACAGAGCCGCCTCCTACCGATTTCTAGCCTCTAGCCAGGCTATGACCTCATTAGCATTCCGGTCCGGGGGGAAAACCGGATAGAAGACGTGCTCAATCTTTCCATCATCGATAACTAGCGTCAGACGCTTCAACAGCGTCATCCCGCTGGTCTGGAAGGTTGGCAGTTGCAAGGCTCCGGTGAAGTTGAGATGTTCATCCGAGAGAATCGGAAACGGCAGGTGCAGGCGATCCGCAGCCTCGCGCTGATAGGCAGTGTCCTGGCTTGAAAGGCCGAAGAGGCGATTGACGCCGAGTGCTTTCAACTCCGCAAAGTGGTCACGGAATGAACAGGACTGCGGCGTACATCCTCGAGCGCCCGGGATCAGGTCCCATCCGGCAGGATTTTCAATCCCTGGAATTCCTGTCCGAGGATACGCGTAAACCACGACTCGTCCAGCCACAGCGGATAAGTCAACCGTTGTTCCATCCGTGGCAGGTAAAGGGCAGGAAGGGAGCCGCATTCCCAAAAGGTGCGATGCCGCTCCATCATCAATCGGCTTTGGGATCGTTGACCAATCGGGAGCCTCAACGTTGCTTTTCATCGTGCCCTGAGTCTGCGAATTGGGAAATTCAAACCAGTAGCGTAGGCTTCAGCCTGCGAGGGTTTGTCCTTGCAAGAACTAAACCCCCACAAGATGAAGCCTGCGCTACTAAAACCTATTACAGCATCTGGCGAAGAACATACGGCAAGATGCCGCCGTGCCGGTAATAATTGACTTCCTCGGGAGTGTCGGCACGCGCTACGGTCTCGAATATTTTTTCCTTCCCGCCCTTGTCGAGAGCGCTTACTTCGACCGTCATTTTTGGCGAAAGTTTCGCCACACCTTCGATGGTGAATTCCTCGAATCCGGTGAGGCCGAGCGACTGCGCCGTCTCTCCGTCGCGGTATTGCAGCGGGAGGACGCCCATGCCGACAAGATTGCTGCGGTGGATGCGCTCGAAGCTTTCGGCAATGACGGCGCGCACGCCGAGGAGGAACGTGCCCTTCGCCGCCCAGTCACGAGACGATCCCGACCCATACTCCTTGCCGCCGAGGACGATCAGCGGCACGCCTTGTTTCTGGTATTTCATGGCGGCGTCGTAGATCGACATTTTCTCGCCATCAGGCTGGTGCACGGTCCAGCCGCCCTCTGTGCCCGGAGCAAGCTGGTTGCGCAGGCGAATGTTGGCAAACGTGCCGCGCATCATCACCTCGTGATTGCCGCGCCGCGCGCCGTAGGAGTTGAAGTCCGTCGGCTTCACGCCCTGCGCGATGAGCCACTTTCCTGCCGGGCTGTCGGCGCCGATCGAGCCGGCAGGCGAGATGTGGTCGGTGGTGATGCTGTTCCCGAGCATCGCGAGGGCGCGCGCGTTGTGAATGTCCGTGAGCGGCGCCGGGCTCTTCGTGATTTTTTCAAAGAACGGAGGATTCTTGATATACGTGGATTTTTGATCCCAGGCATAAATATCGCCTTTTGGCACTTTTAATCCCTGCCAGCGGGAATCGCCCTGGAACACTTCGCCGTATTCCTTGTGGTACATCGCGGTCGTAACATTTGCGCGCACAGTGGTTTCGATCTCCTGCGGCGAAGGCCAGATATCGCGCAAATAGACCGGCTTGCCCGCCTTGTCATTGCCGAGCGGTTCGCTGGCCATGTCAAAATCCATGCGGCCCGCGAGCGCGTAGGCGACGACCAGCGGCGGCGACGCCAAATAATTCGCGCGCACGAGCGGATGGATGCGCCCTTCGAAATTCCTGTTCCCGCTCAGGACCGAAACGGCCACGAGGCTATTGTCCTTGATGGCCGCACCAATGTGCTCTTCGAGCGGACCGCTGTTGCCAATGCACGTGGTGCAGCCATAGCCGACGAGCTGGAAGCCCAACTCATTAAGATATTTTCCCAGCCCCGCAGCTGCGAGGTAATCCGTGACCACTTTCGAGCCGGGGGCGAGGCTGGTCTTCACCCAGGGCTTGCTATGCAGGCCGTGCTCAATGGCCTTTTTCGCCAACAGGCCGGCGCCCAGCATGAGGGAAGGATTCGAAGTGTTTGTGCAACTGGTGATTGCCGCGATGACCACCGAACCGTTCGAAAGCTCGAATTTGTCGCCGTTGTTCCGCACGGGCACGTGCTTTTGCGCAGCGCCCTCGAGCGACTTTTCGAAAGACGCTTTTGATTGCCGCAGCGGAACCCGGTCCTGCGGACGTTTCGGTCCGGCCAGAGTGGCCTCTACGGTTGCAAGGTCGAGTTCGAGTTTGTCGGTGTACATCGGGTCCGGCGTGGCGTCGGTGCGGAAAATGCCCTGCGCTTTCGAGTATTCCTCGACGAGGCGTACGCGGGTGTCGTTTCGTCCAGTGAAGCGCAAATAAGAAAGCGTCTCTGCGTCGACGGGGAAGAAACCCATTGTCGCGCCGTATTCGGGCGCCATGTTGGCGATCGTCGCGCGGTCCGGCAGGCTCAAGCTGGACAGCCCTGTACCGTAGAATTCCACAAATTTTCCGACTACACCCTTCTTGCGCAGCATTTCGGTGACGATCAACACGAGGTCGGTTGCGGTTGTACCTTCAGGCAGACGGCCATGCAGCTTAAAGCCCACCACGTCGGGGATCAGCATCGACAAAGGCTGGCCAAGCATCGCGGCTTCCGCTTCGATGCCACCAACACCCCAGCCGAAGACGCCGAGGCCGTTCACCATAGTGGTGTGCGAATCGGTCCCCACGAGGGAATCAGGAAATGCTTGCGTCTTGCCGTCGACCGGTGCGTCAAACACGACGCGCGCCAAATATTCGAGGTTCACCTGGTGGCAGATGCCGGTATCCGGAGGGACGACCTTGAAATTGTTGAGGGCTTCTTGCCCCCAGCGCAGGAAAGCGTAACGCTCGACGTTGCGTTGGAATTCGAGTTCCGCATTGAACGCGAAAGCCATGTCGGAGCCGAACTTGTCCACTTGAACGGAGTGGTCAATCACAAGTTCCGCGGGCAGAAGAGGATTCACTTTTTTCGGGTCGCCGCCCAGCGTCCGAATCGCTTCGCGCATGGCGGCAAAATCGACAACAGCTGGTACCCCTGTAAAATCCTGCAAAAGGACGCGCGCGGGCATGAACGAAATTTCCTTTTGCGTCGCGGCCTGGGGATTCCAACCCGCCAGCGCCTCGATATCTTCGCGATGAACGAATCGCCCGTCTTCCTGCCGCAAAAGATTTTCAAGAAGCACAAGGAGCGAGAAGGGAAGTTTGGAGATATGCCCGACTCCCTTTTTTTCGAGGGCGCCCAGTCGAAAAATTTCGTAGGATTTGCCGTCCACCTGGAGTGTGTCACGCGTGCCGAACGAATTTTTGGATGCGGGAGCCATACAAACGTTGTTCCTTTCTCATGTGTTGCAGGAATTCAATCATAGCGCATCCGGATGCTCCGTGCAGCCCGGGAGTCCGGAAAAAAATATTGTTGAATGGGAGATTCGGCGCATTATCATGTTCATAGGAAGTCCGGGGAGCGGGGGAGGACGAAGTTCTGGTGCTCAACAGATTTCCGTTTTGCTGGTAGAATTTGTGATACGATCCCCGGCGATCCTCTCAAAAGGAGACCTCATGAAAAAACTGATTCTTGCGGTTCTGGTTTTTGCATGTGCTTTTACCATTTCCATGCGCACTAGCGCGCAAGATGCGCCCAAAGAACACAGCATGACCGGCTGTCTGCGGGCCGGCGACGCACCCGATTCCTATATGCTCTCCGACCTTGAGAAGGGGCCGAAGTCCGTAGGAATTGTTTCGTCTACCGCTAATCTGAAGCCCCATGTCGGCCACAAGATCGAAATCACCGGCACAGCGGTTCCTCCTGCCGACGCTGAGGCCATGAAGGGCGTGCCGAAGTCCCCGCACTATATGAAGGTGACGGCCGTCAAGATGATTTCACCGACCTGCCCATAAGGGCTTGAACTTTCCATGTTCGCGGTCGTCGGTATGTCCGCAGGACGACGGCCCGAGATGGTTTTCGTCTTCCGCCTCGTCCTGAGCAGGCCAGCCATCGGGACGAGGCGTTTTTTTTCTATTCTCGCTCCCTGGCGATTCGCTTCAGTTAGAATGGCCATGGGCGCACGCTTAGCCGGATGAACATCCTTCTCATCTCTACGTATGAACTTGGCAGGCAGCCGTTCGGTTTAGCTTCGCCGGCCGCATGGCTTCGCGCTCGCGGACACGATGTCTCATGTTTTGATTTGACGCGCCAAGCACTCGACGAGGAGGCAATCCTCGCCGCGGATTTGATTTCCTTTTATGTTCCGATGCATACAGCCACGCGGCTCGCTGCGGGGCTCGTTCCAAAAGTTCGTGAAAAGAATCCACCAGCCCACATTTGTTTTTACGGGCTCTATGCTTCCGTAAATGAGGAATACTTGCGGGGTCTCGGTGTCGGCACGATCCTCGGCGGCGAGTTCGAGGAAGGGCTTGTGAGCCTTGCCTCGCGTCTTGAGTACGGCGCGGCAAAC
>Ga0210408_10004851_pt1 | contig 11951 bp, 13 predicted proteins | sample IncBWH4MmetaG_FD_155471 | JGI IMG/M metagenome (GOLD analysis project Ga0210408, IMG submission 155471) | Forest soil microbial communities from Barre Woods Harvard Forest LTER site, Petersham, Massachusetts, United States - Inc-BW-H-4-M | ecosystem: Environmental > Terrestrial > Soil >... | reverse complement strand
CCGCATCTTTGGTGGCGTAATCGTCACGTAAGAAAAAAAGGTCTGGCCCCGTGCCGTTTGCAAGCGCCTGCGTGAGGTCGGCCTCATACGTAGTCGCATCTTTTTGCACGTAGGTGACCTGGCTGATACTCGAGTCGTTGTCTGCGGCTTGGCGCAAAACGGCGGTGATGGCGGTTTGATCGAGCGTGCCCCAAATCGTAAGCGAGCCGACACTATTATTAGTGCCACCGCCGACCGCAAAGGCAAAAATGAGAATACCCGCGATCGCAAGTGCGCCGAAGACGACGAGCAAAATGATCTGGAACATCGAAAGTTTTTTCATACGTTTTTCTGCGGGACGAGCCGGAAGATGAGACCGTAGTGGTGCGCACCCGCAGGAAATTCGCGCAAGAGTTCGAAGCCTGCACTCGATGCGATTTCAAGGGCTGTATCTTTGTCGACGACATCCTGTCTGATCGGCCCCATGCCGCCAAACGATTCGCGCCAGTCGATAATCGCGAGGCGTCCGGTCGGCTTCAGAATGCGCCAGGCTTCCGCCAGCACTGCTTTTTTATTTTCGAGTTGGAAGAGAAGATTAGAGATGAGCACGAGATCGAGCTTTCGATCCGCGATCTTTGAGGCACCGGGGTGTTCGAGATCGCTCCAGATCACTTCCACATTTTTGAATCCGCGTCGCGTCGCGTCGTTTTTCGTGCGCTGCAGAAGGTCTTTTTGGATATCGACCGCATACACGTGTCCACTATGCGCCAATCGCTCTGCTATCAGATGCACATACGCGCCGCTCCCCGATCCGAAATCGGCAACGTGCATTCCCGGTTCGATCCCGAGTGCGCCCACATTCCTCGGCGGATGCGCGAAACCTGTTGTGTGCGAATGCACAGCATGATGTGCAGTTTGCTGCATTGCTCCAATTATATAGCAATACGCCATGCCCTGCGGCCTTCTCGACCGGTGTATGTGGGCAATGTATTAAAACATACCTAGCGGCACTGCATACAATAACCCGCTACCAAATATGGTAGGTTACACAACGTCAAGCGCTTCAAAATATTTCTTTTCTTCATCGCCCAAAGCCTTTAGTCCATTGAAGTAGTCTATTCCGACACCGGTCTTTGTATGGATATACAAATGAGCTGTATCATGATTCGGCAGATCCTCCGTAACTGGTTCAACAACTTTCACTGGATACGCTTCAAGAACTTTCTTTGAAATACTTAGTAGTACACCTCTACGATTTTCTGCCTCTTGAATCACTTTTTCGATCCGCTCTTTTCCAAATTTCTTTACTAAACTTTCATTCGATTTTTCTTCGAGGGTCCTACGCATACCGTCCAAGGTTTGCATGAGGAAAGCTGAGAATCTACCTCCATATTGTGTTTTAAACGGGATTCCAAGGCTTTTCATAACGTAATGAATCTGTGCGCTACTTTTTGCAAAATCTTCCGCTTCTGAAGAGCCTAGTCCAATACCGACCATGCGTGACATCCACACACCCGGAAGTTGCGCCGTATTTGGCGCGATATACATGCCCCTTTCGCCCTCTACTTCATATGAGCTGCCTGGGTAAAAACCAGTGCGCCGAAGTGCATCAATAGCCTCAATGCTCGTGCCGTGATAACCGAAGATCTGTTCAGGTTCTGGAAAACCCGCGCGATATAACTTCAACAACTTCTTATCATTGGATTCCTTGTTTTCTGCCCCTTCTCTGGTTGTTCCGAACCTTTGTTGCGGTTGGTCGAGGCGCGACATATTAGAATCTCATTCGACGGTATCCTGATCGGCTTCAAAAACGACAAACGACGCCACCTGATCCCCTTCGCGCAATTTCATAACGCGCACGCCCTGGGTCGCGCGACTGAGTGTGGGAATTTCGTCGAGCCCAGTACGGATGGTTTGGGATTTTTTCGACATCGCGACCAATTCACCGCCATCGCGCACCACCGCGGCGCCGACGAGTTGTTTTGTTTTTGCGGTGATCGACATGGTTTTGATGCCGGAGCCACCGCGGCCCTGCGTCTTGTATTCAGAAAGTTTGGTCTTTTTGCCGTAGCCGGTCGAGGAGAGCACGAGAAGTTGTGCATCCTTTACGCCCTTCGGGACGACGCCCGCGCCCACTATTGAGTCGCCTGACCCGAGCTTCATCCCGCGCACGCCACCCGCTTGCCTGCCCATTTCGCGCACAGCCTTTGCGGCAAATCGGATCGCCTGTCCTTTTGAGGTGACCAAAACCGCATCGTCGCCTTCGTACACGAATTGCGCAGAGATGAGCGCATCACCTTTGTCGAGTCCGATCGCTATGAGGCCTGATCGGCGTACTTCGTGGAAACTCTTGGCAGCGACGCGCTTCACCGTGCCACTGCGGGTAGCCATCAAGAGCGAGAGACCTTCGACCGCTTTCTTTTCTTTGGGCATCGCGAGGATCGAGGTAATCTGCTCGCCCTGCTCGAGTGAAATGAAATTCATGATCGATTTGCCTTTGGTCGCGCGCTTGCCCTCTGGGAGATCGTACATTTTCAATTGGTAGACCTTGCCGCGATCAGAGAAAAAGAGAAGGTCGCTGTGGGCCGATGCGGTGAGGAATTGCGTCACAAAATCTTCTTCTTTGGTGTCGAGATCGACGACACCCACACCGCCGCGCTTCTGCCTGCGATATTCAGCCGGGTTCGTGCGTTTGATGTAGCCGCCCTGCGTGAGCACCAAGACGGAGTCTTCGTCGGCGATCAAATCTTCGGCCGAGAGAATGGTGGCACCACGCTTGACGATCTTGGTGCGGCGCTCGTCGCCGTATTTTTCGATCACCTCGCGAATTTCTTTTTTGATGAGGTCCATCAGTTTCTTTTCGCTCTTGAGAAGTGCCGTGAGCTCTTCGATCAGTGCCTGCACCGCTTTGAGCTCATCTTCAATTTTCTTGCGCTCGAGGCCGGCAAGCTTTTGCAAGCGCATGTCGAGAATCGCGTTGGCTTGCAATTCGGAGAATGTAAACTCTTTCATCAATTGCAGTCGTGCATCGTCGACATCTTTGCTCTTTTTGATGAGTTTGATGATCTCGTCGATATGGTCAAGCGCTTTTTTGAGTCCGAGCAAAATGTGTTCGCGCGCCTTCGCGATCTTGAGGTCGTAGACGGTGCGCTTGGTCACCACATCTTTGCGGTGGGCGATAAAATATTCGAGGAGTGCTTTGAGCGAGAGGGTCTGCGGCACGCCATCCACGAGCGCGACAACATTGTAGTGGAAGGTTTCTTCGAGCTGCGTGTGTTTATAAAGATAGTTGAGCACCGTCTGTGCATTCGCATTGTTCTTGAGCTCGACGACGACGCGGATGTCTTTGGTCGACTCATCGCGAATGTCGCGGATGCCTTCCAATTTTTTTTCGTGCACGAGATCGGCGATCTTGGTAAGCAAATCGGATTTGTTGACGCGGAACGGAATGGAGGTGATCACAATCTGGTAATCCCCTTTTTTGCCTTCCGCAATTTCCGCGTCCCCGCGCACAACGACCGGTCCACGACCAGAGGAGTACGCATGCGCGATATCTTTTTGATTGAACGCGATGCAGCCGGTCGGAAAATCAGGACCCTGCACGAATTGCAAAAGATCGTCGGTCGTCGCGTCGGGATTTTCAATGAGGTGCACCGCCGCGTCGCACACTTCGCGCAGATTGTGTGGCGGAATATTCGTCGCCATGCCCACGGCGATCCCGAGGGTGCCGTTGAGAAGAAGGTTCGGCGTGGCCGAGGGTAAGACGCTTGGCTCTTGTTTGGTGTTGTCGTAGTTGGGGACAAACGCCACCGTTTCTTTTTCAATGTCTTTCATCATCTCGCCGGCGAGGCGTGACATTTTCGCTTCGGTATAGCGATACGCTGCGGCGCCATCGCCATCGATTGAGCCGAAGTTGCCTTGGCCGATGATGAGTGGGTAGCGCATCGTAAAGTCCTGCGCCATTTTCACCATTGCGTCGTACACGGACGCGTCGCCGTGCGGATGGTATTTGCCCAAAACGTCGCCGACGACGGTGGCGGATTTGCGTGTCTTGGCGCTCACCGTGAGCCCGGCTTCTTGCATCGCGTACAAAATTCTGCGGTGCACGGGCTTCAGGCCGTCGCGCACATCGGGAAGCGCGCGGGCAGTGATGACGGACATGGCGTAGTCGAGATACGACTCGCGCATTTCGGTCGAAATAGAGCGCGAAACAATCCCCTCGGGTCGGCCCGCAGGCGCTGATGGAGTAGGCGTTTTCTCATCTTTTCCGCGTGCCATGATGCCTTAATTATAGCAGAACCAGGCCACTTTACCAGCGTTATTGGCTTGGATTCGGGGCACTGAATTGGTTGGTGGTTTGGCCCTGATCTTGCATCGGTACCGTTTGCATTTGACCTGTCTGCCCTGCCGCAGATTGCGCCTGGATTTCCTGCAGGTCGGTGTTGTTGGAGCCGCTGCCATATTGCTGCTGGAGCTGCTGCTGCGCCTGCGTGACGCTCTGAAAATTGAACTGACTTTGCACGCCGCCGCCGAGATTCACACCTTGCGCGTTGCGCGCGATGTTGCGGAAAAAGAATATCGCCCAACCCGCCAGCAATACGACGACGACCGAAATTGCGATTCCACTGGCAACGGCGACCTTGTCCTCTTTCGGACCGTCCTTCAAATTATTTATTGCTTTTTGCACCACCATAGTTTTATGCACCGAGCACAACGACTTCGTTCTCCTTCCCCGTGAGATCGCGCGGTTTGATGGTGAGTTTTTCGACCGGCTTCGTCCCTTCCTCGCCCGCTTCTTTCAAAAATTGTTTGAGGGATTTTTCGTCGTAGAGAATTGGAATGATTATTTTTGCTTCGAGCTTTACCGCAAGTTTTTGCGCCTCCGCGGGAGAAAGCGCACCGCTGCCACCGATTGGAATGATGAGCACGTCGGGCGAATCCATTTCAAGAACGTCGCCCGGCAGATCGAGATCGCCGAGTGCGCCGAGATACAGGATCGACATGTCGTCGAAGTGGACGGAGTATACACTATTGATACGACCCTCGCCGCCATACATCGAGCCTGCGGGAAATCCGGCTGCCGTGACATCTTTCACTTCATATTCTCCCGGCCCAGAAATCACGAACGGCTGCTTGTCGCCGCGCCCTGCCTCTTCGGCGCCGTTCATGTCGGGATGATTGAGCGAAATGAATGCGATATCCGCGCCGAAATTCGTCGGCTTGAAATTTTTCGAGGATTTTGAAACGGGGCCAAACACCAGCGTGGTATCCCCCGCACTCGCCCGCACGCATGCACCTTCGTGGAATGTGAGAATCATGGCGACATTATACAACTTTTATCCCCGTTGCGGATATTGACGGATACGAGGCATGAGCGTAGCGTGCGAAGGTCCGGGAAAGGTGCGCGTTTGTTTTGCACCCGACCGGCGAAACGAGTCGTCCATGAGAGAGGAGTCATGGTCGCCGTATCATTCACCGAGCGCACGGCCACGGAAGGCACGGCGCAGAAGGCATCCACCGCGGGAACCACGGGCGCCGTAGCGCCCACGGTTTCCGCTACCACCGAAGCTCAGACCACGACCGGTTCGGTCGACGCCGACCTGAAGTGACCTGGTCAACGACTGAGCAACCGGGTTAGCGCAATCTACTTAGCGCTGTCACCGGGGATCTCCTGGTAGGATTTTCTGATAGTCTTAAGCTCATTGAGGGCTGCGGGACGATTCAGGATTTCCTGCCAGGAGTCCGAACTTTTTTATGATTGACAGGATGCATGAAGTGAAATAGTTTTGTCGCAACGTCCTCGCGACAATGCGCTCGCGGGACGTGATTCCTAGAAAGGGGGTCAGAAGAAGATGAAACCGCCGTTGTAGGCTTGTGTGGCAGCTTGCTGCCACTGTAAATCATCTCAACGCGGGATTTCCCGCACCATCGTACTCTGTAAAAGGAGGAAATACGAAATATCCGTCGGACTTTCGAAGAATCCTTAAGAAAGATTCATAGGATGTCCGAGGATTCGTGAGAATATGTTCTTGACATAAAAAGTTTTTCGCCGCATAGCGGCATTTAACGGCCCTCCTGGGTCGAAAGAGGGGGCTGATCTCACGCAGTCCCCTCCGTCTTTTCTATTTGCATAAATAGGAACATTCATATATATTGTGCGAGCGCCCGATAGGGCGTTATTTAATAGAAGAATTAATAGAAGCGTTCGGTAAGGCTTCCCTGCACTCAGAGACGGTAGCGCAAGCAGGATAGTCCGAACGTCAAACAAAATGGTTACAGCAACAGACGAAGAGAAGAAGGTCGTTGGTGCAGAAGACAATGGGGAAGAAGTGGTAAGCGAAAAGACCGGCCCCATGGCCGAGCTGATGAAGGGCGCCGGCACGCCGCCTGCGATTGATGATGTAGTAGAAGGCCCCGTGATCGCAGTGGGTCGCGCGCGCGTATTTATCGATCTGCACCCGTACGGTACCGGAATTATTTATGGCCGCGAATATCTCTCGGCGCGAGAGACGCTCAAGAATGTAAACATCGGCGACACGGTCACGGCAAAGGTCGTCGGCACCGACAATACGGAGGGTTACATCGAATTGTCGCTGCGCGAAGCGCGCCAGGCGCTCATCTGGAACGAAGCGGAGATGGCATTGCAAAAGAAAACTGCATTCGAACTCCCGATCACCGATGCCAACAAGGGCGGACTCATCATCAACTGGAACGGCCTGCAGGGATTCTTGCCCGCCTCACAGCTTGCACCCGCGCACTACCCGCGCGTGCCCGATGGCGACAAAGACAAAATATTTACCGAACTCAAAAAGATGATCGGCACCAAGCTCGAAGTCTTGGTCATCACTGCAAATCCCAAAGAACAAAAACTCATCTTCTCCGAAAAAGGCGCGGGCTCTTCCGAGCGCTCCACGCTGGTGGAAAAATACAATGTGGGCGATGTCTTGGAAGGCGTTGTGACTGGCGCAACCGAATTCGGTGTCTTCGTGAAGCTCGAAGAAGGATTGGAAGGTCTCGTGCACATTTCCGAAATGGATTGGGCGCTCGTGGAGAATCCAAAATCGCGTTACAAGGTGGGCGAGCCGGTCAAAGTGAAAGTGATCGAGATCAAAGAAGGAAAAATTTCACTCTCGATCAAAGCGCTCGTAGACGATCCGTGGAAAGCGGCGGGCGCGAAATACAAAAAGGATCAGAAAGTGGAAGCGGTCGTCATCAAATACAACAAACACGGCGCGCTCGCGTCTATCGAGGAAGGCGTCGCAGGACTGGTGCACATTTCCGAATTTGCGAATGAAGAAGACCTGCGCGCGAAATTGGAACTCGGCAAAGTGTATCCGTTCACCATCACGTTCTTCGAACCGAAAGATCGAAGGATGACGTTGAAGCCGGTGAATTAATTCGTAGGAAATAAATTGCGAAGGCCCGACGTTGCCGCGACGCCGGACCTTCTGACTCTATTGCCGCTCATTCAGCCGCCTCCTCCTGTTCATTCCTGATTGGGCGACCGGACGTCTCTGCCCGCAATTCGGAAATCAAGTCGCCGAGCTCGTTTGTAGAGTATTTCGAGCCGCCAATCACTATTCTCTTGATCTGCCGGCGGATGAAAATCCGCTCAACAGGAAAACAGGTATGGCCCAGGGGGATCAAGATCTCGAGTTTCCGAATCACGGCGATCATCGCCCTCGCATTCATTCTCGCCTCCGACAAGCGGCGGGGATTCTCAGATGCCCGACTCATCGCCCCGCGCATATCCGCCAGCCACCTGCGGGTATCCAGCTCACGGTCTTGCATGATCGTGCCCTCCTTCATGGCACCATCGAATACACAATCACATCCACAAAACTAGGTCAATCCCGACGCTGCGGTCGGGACGCCGACCTATGCGTCGGCGTTGAAGCGATTCATCGCACTCATCGGACCCTCGGTGACTGCCACCTCGAGTGCCTGCGCTGCTTTTTTGAAAACTTTTTTTAATTCTTCCATCTCATGCGCTTTGAATTTCGCGAGAATGAAATCCACGACCTCTTCTTCACCCTGCGGCTTGCGCAATTTGCCCGACGCGGTCTCCGGCGAGACACCGATGCGTACGCGGGTAAACTTTTTCGTCTTTACCGCACGCATGATCGACTCCACTCCCCTATGCCCACCCGACCCTCTATTAAAGGAGAGTTTCAACCCTCCGAGCGGCAGGTCGAGATCGTCATAGATGACGATCATACGCTCCGCTGCCTTCTGACTTTTGACGAATTTGGTCAATGCGGAGCCGGATTTGTTCATAAAGGTATCGGGTGCGACGAGAATGGTCGTGTTTTTCCCTACCATGCCGCTCGATATGTGCGCTTTTGCTTTTTTATCTTCGCGCCAATCGCCGAATTTCATCGCTTTGCTGAAAAAATCGAGTGCCATACGCCCGGTGTTGTGCCGCGTGGCGTCGTATTCTGCTCCGGGATTGCCCAAACCGACGATAATCCATGTCATGGGTAGGCAGTATAGCTTATTTTCTTCATTAACTCACTTTCGACCTGATAAAAGATAGAGCCGACGCTTGCGGTCGGCTCCCCGACTGAAACGTCGGGGCAGAAAAATGCGTGTGCACATCACAAAAATATTTTTCTTTCGAATTTTTATGAAGCAACACTCCAAACACTTGGTGTCAATCCATACGCAGAGGTAGAATACGCGCACATGAATGATCCTGTGATGCAAAAAAGTTCATCACCGGAGACTCCAAAGGGTTCATCGCGCTCATTGGTAGGATACACCGTGGTTGCCCTCGGCCTCGCGATCGTGATACGCCTCTTTATTGCTGCACCCTACGTGGTTATCGGCTCTTCGATGGAACAAAACTTCCAAGATTACAATTATCTGATCATTGACCGGTTCTCATACGACTTTTTGCAGCCGCAGCGGGGCGATGTCATCGTTTTCAATCTCCCCCAAGACACAAATCGGGCGCTCATCAAGCGCGTGATCGGTCTACCGGGCGATACCGTGGTCCTCTCCGGTACCGCGCCCACCGTCACCATCATTGATGCCGCGCATCCGCAGGGATTCACGCTCGCCGAACCGTACCTCTCGCCGGAAAATCTTGGCGGCGCATCCGACATGCGCGTCACGCTCGGCGCGGATCAGTATTTCGTACTCGGCGACAACCGAAAAGTTTCCGCAGATTCGCGTTTGTGGGGAATTCTCCCCAAGAGCGACATCGTCGGGCGCGTGTTGCTGCGCCTCTATCCGGTGAATGAGATCGGCGTGCTTCCGAGTGAGGCTCGGTACCAATAATTTTTATGATCAGATTGAAAGATACGCAGCACTCGAGCACCGCGGGCTTCCTCTCCTCTGCGATCCGGATCGCCGAGTACTATGGATTCTCGCCGCTCGAAGAAATGCCGCGCGCAAAAGACATTGGTGGAAAGCGTCCGCTCTCGCTTGCCGACGTTGAATCATCGATCGCCTTTGCACGCAAGGATGAGAAAGCGCTGCTGCAGGCGACGCGCAAGTGCCTCGCGCGCGCGCGACAAGAAGGAGTGTTGCTCGCGTGGCGCACGGTGAATGCAGGTGCAGGAATTCCTTCGGTCTCATTCGAATTGCACATACTCGGACATTCGGGCGCGATCGCCGAGGCGCTCTTGATTGTGGTGGGCAACGCGATCGCACAAGAATCCGGCATCAACGAGCGCGTGCTCTCGATCAACAACATCGGCTCGCCCGAATCGAGCAATCGATACGTGCGCGACGTGGGATTGTATCTGCGCAAACACATCGAATCCATTTCGCCCACGCTTCGACCGCGCGCCGCAAGCGATCCACTCGGCACACTCGTGCAATTGATCGAGCGCGGACATCCCGCCGCACCGCGCGCGCCGCAAGCGATGGAATATCTCACCGAAGATGAACGTCGGCGGTTTTGGGAGCTGCTCGAATATCTGGAAATTTTCGGATTACCCTACGAACTCAATGCGCATATTCTCGGCAGTCGTGATTGCTGGTCGCATTCGCTCTTCGAGATTTCCTCACTCGACACCGAATCCGGCGTGCGCGTGCCACTTGCTTTTGGCGGACGCTACGACCCGCTCGCGAGCCGCTTCGCGCGCAATCCGCAATCAGCCGCGATGATCTCGATCACCTGCGAGGTGAAAGGTTCTACCCGCGCAGCACGCCCGCGCGCAGTCCCCAGCGACGTTCAGCCTGCGATCTACTTTGCGCACCTCGGCATGGAAGCGCGCCGAAGGGTGCTCTCGGTCTTGGAAACGCTGCGGCGCTCATCGATCCCCGTGCACCAGAGCCTTTGGCAGGAGCGGATCGGTGAGCAGATGGCCGCCGCGCGCACGCTTGCCACCCCGTATATTCTCATCATGGGACACAAAGAAGCGATGGAGGGAACGATCCTCGTGCGCGAAGTCGCGACAAATTCACAAGAAGCGATTCCCCTGCCCGAGCTGCCGAATTATCTCAAGCGCCACCGCGTGGGCCCGCGCGCATCGGAGGCGCGAGCGTAAACCTTGGTTGCCACTTCCGCGGCTGTGTGCTAGAGTTGCGCCCACATGAGCATCAACGCAGAAGTCACGAAAAGCGGCAGCGAAAGCACGCTTTCTACCATTCGCAAATTCAGCCGCCGCGTGCAGGGCACGGGGCTCGTGCGCACCGTGCGCGGACAGCGCTATTGGACTCGCAGCGCCTCAAAGACGGTAAAAAAGAAGCGCGCCCTCAAACTCATCAAACGCCGCGCCGATTTCAAGCAACTGGTAAAGGAAGGCAAGATCGCCGAACCCACACCGCGCAATGGCCCCGGCTCACGCCCCTACAACAACCGCGAACAATCGCCCGCACCGCGCCTCGGTGAGGGCACGCCGATCGCGAGGTAAGATGACACGGCCTTCCCCGGTCGGTATCAAAAAAACGATTCGCGGCCCCGTGCCGCGAATTCCGTTTGAGAACATCGCGCGCAGAATTCTCGGTGCGCGATACGAACTCTCGCTCGTCATCTGCGGCGACACGCTCGCCCAGCGCATGAACAATACATACCGGAAGAAAAATTATTTCCCCAACGTCCTTTCGTTCCCGCTGGGCCCGCACGAAGGTGAAATCTTTTTGAATATTCCCGCCGCCGCGCGCGAGGCGAAGCGATATGGTATTCCGCTCATTGAGCGTACCGCGCTTTTGTTTGTCCACGGGTGTTTTCACTTAAAAGGGCTCCAACATGGGCGTATAATGGAGAGCGCAGAGAAGCGGGTCCTGCGCCATTTTGGTTTAGCCCGGAGCCTGTAAGTATCTGAGCGTGCGTAAAAATCTTCAGATGCGAGGCGCGGGGAAGGCGGCGCTGGAGGCGTACAAAATGTACGATGACGGCGACGCTGGGCTCCCGCAACGACGCAGATGAAATTTTTACACACGCTCTTATGAAAAAATTTTATACCGGCATTGATATTGGAACATATACCGTCAAGGTCGTAATCGCTGCACCCGCCGAAAATGCCGATCTCCCGATGCAGATCGTGGGCACCGGCACTTCCTCCTCGCGCGGATTGCGTCACGGTTATATCATCGACACAAAAGAAGCAACCAAAAGCATTCGCGAAGCGCTCGATCGCGCACAGACGGCCGCAAAAACGAAAGTAACAAGTGCTCGCGTCGGGATCGGTGGCGTGGGGCTCGATGAAATTCGCTCGACCGGCGAAGTCACGCTGACTGCCTCGGGCGGGATCGTAACCGAGCGCGAGATCGACCGAGCACTGCGCGAGAGCGAAAAGCGGGCGGCAGGCAGGCTCTCCAACCGCACCGTGATCCATGTCATCCCGCTTGAATTTCGCGTGGATGGTACGCGAGCCTTTGGAAAACCGCACGGCATGCAGGGCACCAAGCTCGCCGTCGATACACTCCTCATTACAATGCTCTCGCAGCACTATGAAAATCTTACGGACGCGGTCGAGGCGCTCGGCGTCGAGGTGGAGGGCGTCATGGCCTCGCCGCTC
>Ga0210408_10004850_pt1 | contig 11952 bp, 10 predicted proteins | sample IncBWH4MmetaG_FD_155471 | JGI IMG/M metagenome (GOLD analysis project Ga0210408, IMG submission 155471) | Forest soil microbial communities from Barre Woods Harvard Forest LTER site, Petersham, Massachusetts, United States - Inc-BW-H-4-M | ecosystem: Environmental > Terrestrial > Soil >... | reverse complement strand
ACTACCGTGTTCGCAACCATCTGCAGCAATTCCTGGCCGCCGGTGCGGTTCTTCTGGAGCGTTTCAATCACATCAATGCGGTGTTGCAACTCGGCCTTCTGGCTCTCGAAGCGGTCCACGTCGGCCTTGATCTGCTGCAAGCTGGCTTTCTCCCTGCGCAGAGTCTCAATGTTCTGGTTGACGGTATCCAACTGCTTCTTCTGTTGGAGGTAGGTGACCAGCAGAATCACCACTGCCAATCCCACAGCGACTGCCAGAAACAGAATCTGGACAGTGGCCTCGAGCGGAACAGCCTTTTTGGCGGCCTTCGGACGAGCCTGGCCGAGTAAGTTGATCCGGATCATGGCGTGTCAAAGCTCCTCAGCGCCAGGCCCACAGCGATTGCCAGGCGCGGCGCCAACTCCCGTAACTGGCTCTCATCGTGACGCCCAGGATTGATAGCGATTTTGCGGAACGGATAGAGCTCCTCGACGGGCATGGCGAATTCTTCCTTCAACAGGTCGAGGAGGCCGGGAACGCGTGCCGTGCCGCCGGCGACGTAGATTCTGCGGATGTTTTCGCCGCTCGCGGTGGCACGGAAGAAATCGAAGGTCTTTTGGATTTCGAGGATCAAAATATCCGAGACGGAGCGCAGGATGGCGGTGCGCTGCTCTTCGCTGACTCCCGCCAGGGTTCCGCCCATCTTTAACTTTTCGGCATCCTCGAAGCTCAGGTCCAGTTCTTTTTGCAGGGCGTCGGTGTACTGGTTGCCGCCCACGGAAACGTCACGGGTGAACAACGGCGTCCAGCCGCGGACGATGTTGATGTTCATCACGCTGGCGCCGACGTTCAGCAGAGCTACGACCTGCGAAGGATCCGGCTCATAATTCACTTCGAAACAGTTCTGAAGAGCGAATGCGTCGATATCCACCACCACGGGTGTCTTGCCGGCCTGGGCCAGCACGTTGGTGTGATTCAGAATCTTGTCTTTCTTTACTGCTACCAGGAGCACGTCCATCTGGTTCTCGGTAGCTTCCAGAAGCTGGTGGCTCAGGTTAACGTCGGCGATGTCGAAGGGGATGTGCTGGCTGGCCTCGGCTTGAATGCGGTCGAACAGCTCCTCTTCGGTCATCAGCGGCATGCTGACGCGCTTGACGATCACCGAATGGCCGGAGACGGAGGTGGCCACGTCTTTGGACTTGATTTTCTGGTTTTCGAAGATGGAGACGATCTTCTCAGCAACCGAAGGAGCGTCCATGATCGCGCCGTCCACGACGGTATCCTGCGCGAGGGCTTCGAGCCCGTCACTGACCAGCTCGTAGCCGGCTTTGGTCTTCTTCAGCTCCACGGCTTTTACGGAGCTGGAGCCGATATCCAAGCCAATTAATGATCTCGTTTTCCCCAGATTGAACATCGTGCGGCCCCTCGCTCCTCAGCCCGTCCCGTTGCAGAAGGCGGTCGATACTCAGTTTCGCCTGCTGATGCTTGCTGCTGAAGCCCCGATTGCCCTTTGCTTTTCTTTCAGCCTTTCACCCCGAAAGGCTTTCCCTGCCATCACAAACCCGAAGTACTGATAAGCCCATTACGTCCTGCTTTCATCGTTTATTACATCCATGACACAGACTGTCAAGCAAGGTGTTGCCTATGTGTGCTGTTGGTTAAAACCCAGTCCCAAAGGACAGGTAGTCGTAAGGTACAGGTGAAAGTACAGGTCGGGGGTCCGCGGGACGTCGCCAGAGGGCTGGCGTCCTGCGGCTATCTGGAGGTGCGGGCTGTGGATTTCCTTTTACTTTTTCTTCGGTCCGGGGAGCCTGAGTTGGTGCCAAATTGCGTCCACGCGGCCCTTGGTCGCGGAATCCATCTTGATTTCGTCGGGCCAACGACCGTAGTAACCCTCCTCAGGCCATTTACGGGTGGCGTCAATCCCCATTTTTGACCCGAAGTCCTGGCGACGCGCGGCATGGTCGAGGGTATCCACTGGACCGAGTACGAATTGGATATCGCGCTCGGGATCGATGGCGCACAGGGCCTTCCAAACCACTTCGCTGGGGTCCTGGACATTCACATCGTGATCAACGACCAGCACAACCTTTGTAAACATGGCTTGGCCCAGGGACCAGATGGCGTTCATGATTTTGCGGGCGTGTCCGGGGTAACTCTTGCGGATAGCCACGACCATCAGGTTTTGAAAGATGCCCTCTGCCGGCATGGCCACGTCCACGATTTCAGGATATTGCATTCTCATGACAGGCAGAAAAATCCGCTCGATGGCATGGCCGATGAAATAGTCCTCCTGCGGCGGTGGGCCGACGATGGTTGTCAAGTAGAGTGGATCTTTCCGGTGGGTGATGCACTGAATGTGGAAGACGGGGAATTCCCCCTCGAGCGAATAGAAACCGGTGTGGTCGCCAAACGGACCTTCGGTGGCCATTTCGGCAAGCTCAACATATCCTTCCAGCACGATTTCCGAGTTTGCCGGAACCGCGAGGTCAACCGTCTTGCAGGCGACCAACTCCACAGGGTCTCTTCGCAGGAAGCCGGAGAAGAGGAATTCGTCCATGTCCGGCGGCACGGGCAAAATCCCGGCGAGCGCGGTTGCGGGATCCGCGCCGATGGCGACAGCCACTTCGAGCCGGCCTTGGCGATTTTTGGCGCGCGCGCTGCGGAAATGTTCGGCGCCGTGCTTCTGCGTCTGCCAATGCATCCCGGTCGTTTGCCCGTCGAACACCTGCATGCGGTAACACCCGACGTTACGCTTGCCGGTCTCCGGATTCTTGGTGATCACCATGGGCCAGGTAATGTACCGACCGCCGTCCTGCGGCCAGCACTTGAGTATCGGAAATTCGTCGAGCGAGAAGCCTTCGGTGCGCACCACTTCCTGGCATTCGCCGCTACGCACTGTCTTCGGAAAGAAAGACCCCAGCTCCGCCAGCTTCGGCAGCATCTTTACCTTTTCCAGGATGCCCTGCGGGGATTGGACATCTATGAAGGACCGCACGCGATCGGCCACTTCATCGAGCGACTCGACTTCCAGCGCCAGATTCATGCGCCGTTCCGTCCCGAGCAGATTCGTGAGCAACGGAATGCGCGAACCTTTGGGGCGTTCGAACAGCAGCGCGGGGCCGCCGGTCTTCACCGTGCGGTCGGTGATCTCGGTGATCTCCAGAACCGGATCTACCTCGGCGGAAATGCGGTGCAGCTCGCCCCTCTTCTCCAGCGCGCGGACAAAATCTGTCAAATCACGGTAACTCACTTCCCCTCCCTACCATCCGGCATGAGATGTCCACCCCAAGCCGCCCACTCTAGCATGGAGTATTGCGGGCCACGTGAGGATAAGGCGCGGACATCTTACCGCGCGGCTTTTGTTCGCCAGCGATACAATTTGATTCAAGTCGGAACACCTTGCGGACATCCGCTTCCACTAAATACGGGACTTTCCGGTTCTGCAGTCTCTCATTAAGTTGCTCTATTTGTGTGCATTGGCGGCACGGCCTGAGCCAGACCAGCCCGAAACCAGGTCTGGCGCGAGTCGTGCTCCTATCAGGCTGAAAGTTTTAGTAAAGGTGTAGAAACACAGGTGAGTCCCTCACAGGCGTCGTGCCAATCATGAAGTCAGGTCACCCAAAGCAATCTGAGTTTGGGCCCCCGCGATAGAGCCGAGAGGGATGCGAAAAGGAGCCGTGCGCGTGAAGTGTCACACGGTCAAACAATGATTACTTCGACGATGATTCTGTTTCTTGTGATTGCAGCAACGTGGCAATTTTCATTCGCCTATTGCAGGACTCTGCTGGCGACATATGAAAAGGTTGCGCTCTCCTCCAGGCTCGAGCAGGTTGCCGGCTTGAACTCGCAACAAATTGTACCCGCCGAATTCAGCCGGCTGATGATGCTGGTTCATGTGGCACCGGACCCGGGTGACGACGGCGCGGAAATCAAAGCGGTGCGCGCCTACTTCGGCCTGGTGAGCGCGTGCGAATGGTTCGCATCATTATTCTCAAGCAGCGCGACGCAATGGTGCGACGCGGAGTTGGCGCGCTGCTCCTATTTTGCCGCGGTCACGTTGGATCGCCGCCTGGTCAACTCTCCGGAATAGGCTTGCGCGTCGGTGCTCAGAGCTTCTTGATGATCTCGATGTCCAGAGAGATGGCCACCGAATCACCCACCATCAGTTCTCCGCTCGGCAGCGCGGAGTTATAGGTAAGGCCGAAATCCTGCCGGGTGATTTTCGCCGTTGCTGAAACACCCCGCCGAATATTTCCCCACGGATCTTTGATCGCAGCAGTAGGACCGTCCACATCGAACGTTACTTCGCGGGTGACGCCGTGAAGGGTCAAATCGCCGGTCATTTTCAATTTGCCGCCTTCGCCGCGGACAATTTTCTTCGATTGAAACGTCATGTTCGGAAATTTCGAGGCGTCGAAGAAGTGTTCGCTCAGCACGTCCTTATCACGGGCGGCCACGCGCGTATCCAGCGAGTTGACATCTATCGTGGCGTTGACCGAGGATTTCGTGACATCCGCCTCATCCAACTGCACGGTGCCGCTAATCTTTGTGAATTGCCCTTGCACGTTCGATATTCCCAGGTGCCGGACAACGAACTGGGCGTTCGAATGCGCCGGGTCAATCTGGTAGGTCGCGGATTGCCCGAAGGCAGCTGAGGTCAAGCTGGCCGCGAGCACTGCGAGAATGAATGCCTTCTTCATGTCGTCTCCCATAGACCTTGAATTTGAAACCGGTGATGCAGCGCCTCGATCGAAACGCATCCTGGCGATTACCCATACGATGCCGGAAGCCGCACGCAGGACGCAATTTATTTGCGCCGCGAGTTTCTGATATCGTGTTTCGTGCTGTTGATTCAATATTCTCGCCGTCGAGCCATCAACGCGCTCGCCCAGCTTCCATGTCCGGCCTGCATCCGCCGGTTTTTGCGCTAGTATCGGGAGGAGGAGGCGATGATTCGCACTGTGCGGAACGCTGTGAACCGAACCTGCCTTACAAAAATATCGGCCCTTGCGCTTGCGTTGCTCTTGTTTGCGGGCTGGCCGGCGATGTGTTCCGCGTACGCGGTGCTGGCGCATGAAGCGATCATTGACAGCGTGTGGGCCAGCGACATCCGGCCGCTGCTGCTGGCACGATTCCCCAACGCGACGCGCGAAGAATTGAAAGAAGCCCACGGGTACGCTTACGGCGGCGCCATCATCCAGGATTTGGGCTACTACCCTCACGGGAATCATTTTTTCAGCGACCTTACGCATTATGTGCGCAGCGGTGATTTCATCCTGGCGTTGCTGCGCGACTCGAAGGATCTCAATGGCTATGCCTTCGCCTTGGGGGCCCTGGCGCACTATGCCGCGGACAACGAGGGCCACCGCCTGGCGACAAACCGCGCGGTCCCAATCCTGTACCCCAAATTGAAGAAGAAGTACGGCGATTTGGTCACTTATGATCAGGATCCGCTGGCGCACCTCAAGACGGAATTCGGTTTTGACGTCGTCGAAGTTGCGCGCGGAAGATACGCCCCCGACAACTACCACGAGTTCATCGGATTCGGCGTCGCGGTGCCCTTGCTGGAGCAGGCTTTCCAGGAAACCTACGGACTCGACTTGAAAGCGGTTCTGACAGACGAGGAGAAAGTCCTCGGCTCGTACCGGCACGACGTGAGCAAGATGATTCCGAAAGCTACTCGCATCGCCTGGACTCTGAAGCAGGATGACATCGTGCGAGAGCAGCCGAGCATGACCCGGGACAAGTTCCTGTTCAATCTTTCTCGCGCCAGCTACCGGAAAAAATGGGGAAAGAACTACCGGGCGCCCACGCCGGGCGAACAATTTCTCGCCTTTCTGGTGAGAATTCTGCCGAAGATCGGGCCGCTCAAAGTGCTGGAGCTGCGCACTCCCACGCCGGACACGGAACGGATGTTTGAGGCCAGCTTCAACGCCACACTCGACCGCTACCGCGCGCTGCTCGGCCAGGTGCGTTCCGGTCTCCCGGCGTTGCCGAACGACAATTTCGATACCGGCGATGTGACCGGTCCGGGGAAATACCGGCTCAATGATGAGGCGCACGCAAAGTTGCTGGACGAGTTGGCCAAGCAAAGTTTCACCAGCGCTTCGCCGGAGACGAAGGCGGAACTGTTGGAGTTTTACAGCCACGCCGACGCACCGTACTTCACCAAACTGAAACCGAAGCAGTGGGCGAAAGTTCAGAAACAGGTCCAAGAACTGAGGCAGGCGGCCCCGCCCGCGGATGCAGTACCGCCGGCGATTGCTTCTTCCTCGTCCGTTCAATAGTTTTTGATCGGCGGCTCCCCAACCAGACTGCCGGTTGGAATTGTTTCCAATTGCAATTCCGGCCCTAACAGGCTTTACAGCAATGGTAGAATCAAGCGGTTCGCAGGAGATGCGGGAGTAGTTCAGTGGCAGAACGCTAGCTTCCCAAGCTAGAGGTGAGGGTTCGATTCCCTTCTCCCGCTCCAGATTTTGCGCCGCTTTTGCCGGGGCTTCTTTTTGCTCATGGATTAGACCAACTCGCCGGATGTCGAGGTGTGACTGATGATCAGGAATCCGTGGCTCTCCATTGCTGCGTTGCTGTTGGTGATTGTCCCGACAGGATTCTTGGCTGCCATCGGCAAGATTTCGGGACGGAGCGCCCTGGAAGATGCCGCTCCACGGCGCATGATCGCCATCACCGTGGATGATCTGCCGGGAGCGGAGCCGGGGACGGATCACGCCATCAGCAACTTGAAAGAGCTGGAGAGAATCAATCGCGCGATTCCCGCCACGCTGAAAGCCCACCACGTGCCGGCGATTGGATTCGTGATCGAATGGAAGCTGCAAGTGGACGGGGAACGCGACGCGCGCGCAGGACTGCTGCAAGACTGGCTCGACGCAGGAATGACCCTGGGGAATCACACCTACACGCATCCGGACTTTCAGACCACGCCGCTCGCGCAATACGAGGACGACACAATTCGCGGAGAAGCGGTGACCCGCGCCATGATGAGCGCGCGCGGAATGACGGAGAAATATTTCCGGCATCCGTTTCTGAACACCGGGCTGACGCCGGAAGCGAAAGCTGCGTTCGAATCGTTCTTGAGCGCGCGCGGCTATACCATTGCGCCGGTGACGATTGACAGCCAGGACTGGATGTTCAATGACGCGCTGGCGCTGGCGAACGCCAAGAAGGACAAAAAGCGCGCCGCCAAAGTCCGCGAGGAATATCTGGCCTACGCCGACGTGGCCTTTGATTATTTCGAAGGCATGGCGCGGCAAGTCTTCGGCCGCGACATTCCCCAAGTGCTCCTGACACACGACAGCGCCTTGAACGCGGAAATGTTCGATCGGTATTTGACGAAAATCGAAAAGCGCGGCTACAAATTTGTTTCGCTGGAAGAAGCGCTGGCGGACCCCGCCTACGCCACACCGGACAAGTACGTGGGCCCGGAGGGAATTTCCTGGCTGAATCGCTGGAAAATTTCGTTCGGCCAGGACCCGGATTTCCAGCACAACCCCGACCCGCCGAAGTGGGTGATGGAGATGAGCGCGGAGATTCGCAAAGCGCACAAGAAGTAAGCCGCGTTGGTGGGGCATGTGTTCACGCGATGGCCTGCGGGATGGCCTGCTTCCATTTTCCCTTGGCTTTCAGAATCAACTCCACCACTTCGCGGACCGCACCTTCCCCTCCCCGCGCGACGGTCACATAGTGGGCCGCTTTTTTCACTTCAAATACAGCATTAGCAACCGCGACGGCCAGGCCGGCGCGGCGCAGCAGCGGCAGGTCAGGCAGATCGTCGCCGATGTAGGCGACTTCGTCGTCCGTGACGCCGGCGCGCGTCAGGATGGCCTTGTAGGACTCGAGCTTTTTCGGCTGGCCCTGGATGACGAATTCCATGCCCATCTCGCGGGCGCGCCGGGCGTTGGCCACGGAATCGCGGCCGGTGATCAGGCCGGTGCGGATTCCCATGATGCCGGCGAGCTTTACTCCGGCGCCGTCATGGGCGTGGAACACTTTCATCTCCGCCACACTGTTGTCCGGGAAGGATTGCAGGCAGACGTAGCCGGGAGTGAGCGTGCCGTCCACGTCCATCAGCAGGACGCTGATGTCGCGGGCGCGGCGGAGAACTTTCGCCGGAAACTTGATTTCTTTTATCGCCATGTTCCGCAACCTTTAATTGGCATCCGTTGGGAACTTCAGGGGCTAAAGCCCCCGCTATTCTCATCGGCCAATGTCGCGGTTAAAACCGCGACCCACAAAGCTGTCAGTCAGATCAGAACAGTTGCAAAGTCCACAGGTCGTGGATGTGCACGACACCTTCGAGGCGGCCTTTGGCGTCCACGATCAGCACGGACGTAATTTTTTTCTCCTCCATCAAGTGCAAAGCGCTGGCGGCCAGCTCGGTGCGCGGGAGTGTGGTGGGATTTTTGGTCATGCAATCGGCGGCGGTCAGATCGAGGACGTTTTCTTTGCGGCGCTGCATTACGCGGCGCAGGTCGCCATCGGTGATGATGCCGAGCAAGCGTCCGTTTGCTTCGGTCACCGCGGTCAGGCCCAGGCCTTTGCGGCTCATTTCGTAAATGACGTCCGGCATTTGTGTTCCGGGCAAGACCTTCGGGAGGTCTTCGCCGGAATGCATCAGCGCCTCCACGCGGCGCAGTTTTTTGCCCAGGCGGCCTCCTGGATGCAGCGCGGCGAAATCTTCTTCTTTGAAGCCGCGGCGCTCGAGCAGCGCGATGGCCAGGGCGTCGCCCATGGCCAGCGCGGCGGCGGTTGAGGCCGTGGGTGCGAGGTTCAGCAAGCAGGCTTCTTCTTTCACGGCGATATCGAGAACCAGGTCGCTGGCGCTGGCGAGGGTGGAATTTTCCTTGGCCGTGAGCGTGAGCAGATGGACACCCAGTCGCTTGACGGATTCGAGCAGCTCGACGAGCTCTTGGGTTTCGCCGCTGGCGGAAATGGCCAGCAGCACATCGTCGGCGGTCAACATGCCCAGGTCACCGTGCAGAGCTTCGACAGCGTGCAGGAAAAAGGAAGGCGTTCCGGTGCTGGCAAAGGTGGCGGCAGTCTTGCGGCCGATGAGCCCCGATTTTCCCAGACCGGTGACGACCACGCGGCCTTTGCAGGAGTAGAGAAGCTCGACGGCTTTTTCGAAGCGATCGTCGAGGCGCTCGATCAATCCGGAGATTGCTTCCGCCTCAATTCGCAGGACACGCTTGGCTGTCGCCAAGGACTGGCGCGCGGCAGCTGGCGCGCTCGAACTCTTCGAGCGGCTTCCGGCATTTCCCTTTTTGTGGTTGGCCGGGGTCATTGCTTACCTCGGGGAGCATCCCATTCGCGGGCGAGTGCAGCGAGGCGCGTGATTTTTTCGACGAGCGGACGGAATTGATTTAGCGGCAGGGCGTTTGTGCCGTCCGAAAGAGCTTTGGGTGGGTTATCGTGGACTTCGAGAAAAATTCCATCCACGCCCGCGGCGGTTCCGGCGCGAGCAAGCGGCTCGATAAATTCCGGCTGGCCGCCGCTGGACTTCCCTTCCCCGCCGGGCAATTGGACGGAGTGGGTCACGTCGAAGACCACGGGGTAGCCGAGTTTGCGAATGATGGGAAACGAGCGCATGTCCACGACCAGGTTCTGATAGCCGAAGGAGCTGCCGCGCTCGGTGAGAATAATTTTCTGGTTGCCGGTGCTGGAAACTTTTTCCGCGGCGTTGCCCATCTCCCAGGGGGAAAGGAACTGGCCCTTCTTCAGATTGACGACGGCTCCGGATTCTCCCACGGCGAGAAGCAGGTCGGTCTGGCGGGAGAGAAAGGCGGGCACCTGAAGAATGTCGCATACCTCCGCGGCCGGTCTGACCTGAGAAGTTTCGTGGACGTCGGTGAGGATGGGCAGACCGGTGCGTTTCTTGATTTGCGCGAGAATCTTGAGGCCTTTCTTCAATCCCGGGCCTCGGTAGGAAGAGATCGAGGAGCGGTTGGCCTTGTCGAAGGAAGCTTTGAAAATGTAGGGCACGCCGAGGTCGGTAGTGATGCTGGCGAGCTGCTCGGCCAGGCTCATGGCGTGCGATTCGCTTTCGATGACGCAGGGGCCGGCGATGAGGAACAGCGGTGCGCCGGCGCCGAAGCGGATTTTGCCAACGCTGAATGATCCTTTCGCAGGCATCGTGCGGCCAGGCTCCTGGACAGAACGGACAAGCCTATGCAGGTTGGGGGGTATTTGCAAGGAATTGGGGCGAGGCTGGGGCCGGCGGCGCACAGGCAGGACCAAAAAGGCGAAAGGTGGTACACCCCCCGGGGGGAGGGCTTTATGTACCGAGTAGAAAAAATTAAGTGCTTGGTGGGAGACGAGTTGCGACGATTTCTACTTTCCAGGTTACCGGGTAGAAATCGGTCTATCGGGGCGAAAGGTGGCAAGAAAGCAAAGGAGATAGAGGAAGCAGAGGAGGAAAAGGAGAAGTGCTGACCATTGGCGCATGCCCGGCGTGCGGTCCCCGGGTGCCAGGCAGTGAGCGGTTGCGATAGTGAGGTGCGGGGCGTCATGTGAAAACATCCCACGGTAGCATTTTTCGAGAAGTTCGTAAATTCGCAAAAATACGAAGGCGAGGGCCGAGTTTAAAGCGCGTTAGTTGCTAGAGGATAGCGGGGCGCGAAAAAGTACTACGTAGTAGGCGCAAACCTGCCGAAAATTCCTCGCCTTCGACGGTCAGGGAGGAATGATCGCAGATTGCATCGTGCGGAGTCCGGAAGCAGCTGGGGCTGCAATCGAAGCGCGTGAGCGGAAGAGCACAGATTGAAATCTGTGCCACCAAAGTCGGGACACACAGCGTGGGGGACGGGCGGGGACGCAACCTATATAATGGGAGGCGCGATGGCCCAGACGGCTACTTCGATTCGTCCTTCGCTTCCACCGGGGCCGCGCGGGCTTTCGGCGCTGGCCAATGTCATCTCATTTGGGCGCGACTGGAGCGGTTTCCTAAGCCGCTGCCAGCGCGAGTATGGCGATATTGTTTACTTCCGCTTCCTGAATGTGCCGCTGTGCCTGGTGGCGCATCCCGTCCAAATTGAAGAAGTGCTGGTGAAGAATTCCGCGAACTTTGCGAAGTCGCGAGATTACCGCGCGCTCAGGTCCGTGCTTGGGAACGGGTTGCTGACGAGTGAAGGAAGCTTCTGGCAGAAACAGCGCAAGCTGATTCAGCCGGCGTTCCGCCACGAGAACGTCCTCTCATACGCGCGGCTGATGACCGAAGCCGCGGCCGGCGTGCTTGCGCAGTGGCGCGACGGCGAGACGCGCGACATTCATGAAGACATGATGGCGGCGACGCTGGACGTGGTGGCAAAGTCGCTGTTCGGGTCGGATGTTTCAGAGAACGCTCGTGGAGTGGGGCAGGCGGTGAATACCGTGCTGAGCCTGTTCATTGATCAGGCCAACCTGGCGTTTCTGCTGCCGGAAAAGCTGCCGATCCCGAAGAGCGCGCGGCTGCGAAAGTCCATCGAGCATTTGAACGGGGTGATTCAGGAAATTATTCGCAAGCGGCGGGCGCATCCGGCTCCCGCGAATGATTTGCTGCAAACTTTTCTGGACATGCAGGATGAAACCGGCGCGGGGATGAGCGACGAGCAATTGCGCGATGAGGTGATGACGCTGTTTCTTGCCGGGCATGAAACCACTGCGAATGCGCTGACGTGGACTCTCTATCTGCTTTCGCAAAACCCGGACAAGGCGGAGGCGTTGCAGGTGGAGTTGCTCTCCGTGTTGCAGGGACGAGCGCCCGTGACGGCGGATTTGCCGCGGCTGGTTTACACCGACATGGTGGTGAAGGAGGGGATGCGGCTCTATCCACCGGCTTGGGGAATCGGGCGGCGGGCGCTGGAAGGATTTGAGCTGGGCGGATATTGGATTCCCGCAGGAACGAATTTATTCATTTTGCAGTGGATCACGCAGCGCGACCCGAGATTCTTCGAGCAGCCGGAGAAATTCAAACCAGAA
>Ga0210408_10004849_pt1 | contig 11952 bp, 13 predicted proteins | sample IncBWH4MmetaG_FD_155471 | JGI IMG/M metagenome (GOLD analysis project Ga0210408, IMG submission 155471) | Forest soil microbial communities from Barre Woods Harvard Forest LTER site, Petersham, Massachusetts, United States - Inc-BW-H-4-M | ecosystem: Environmental > Terrestrial > Soil >... | reverse complement strand
CGCTTTGGCGACGCAAGACGAGCGGCGCGAGAGGCGGACGGCGAAGTCGTGTGGTCCTGACGCCCCGACGCTGGCGTCAAGTTTTCGCGGAATTACTCCCGCGCAAGCGACGGTGGCAAAAGAGCCCGGTCACCGGGGAGAGCGCGAAGTAACCGTTAAAACCATTGCGCAGGGAAGGCCGGATTGTTTCGGCGAACCTGTGGTGACTAACTCGCGTGCTTTTTACATTTGCATGCGAGGCTGCGGGTGCATCGGACACCCGGCTTTCCCTGCGCCCCCTGTTTCCTTGGGCGAACGGTTCATGCATCGCTCGGGCGCACTCGCGCCGCGAGGGTGCTTTCTCGTGTCTGGTTGGAAGCTGAATCCGGAATTGCGTAGAATTGCGTAGGGTGGGCAAAGGCGCGCAGCGCTGTGCCCACCGTTCTTGGTTGACAAAGACGGTGGGCACGCTGCGCTTTGCCACCCTACGTCTTGCTTGCTGTTTGAAATTCGAATCAGAACTCCGTCGAACTGCGATCAACCGTTCGAGTTGCTCAGCTCAACTGGATCCACGCCGGCGCGTGGTCGCTGGCGCCTTCCTCGCCGCGTATCTTGCGGTCGACGCCAGCCTTAGCCAGGCGCGGCGCGAGCTTCGGGCTGAGCAGGAGATGATCGAGCCGCAAGCCGGCATCGCGCGGCCATCGGTGGCGCTTGTAATCCCAGAACGTGAACATCGGCCTTGCGGGATGGGTGAGGCGAATGGCATCGGTCCAGCCCTGCGCCAGCAACGACTTGAATGCGGCGCGGCTCTTGGGCTGGATCAGCGCGTCCTTGTCCCATGACCGCGTCGGATAGATGTCAAGCTCGGTCGGCGCGACGTTGTAGTCACCGACCAGCGCCACCGGCAGATCCTGCTTGATGAATTTCGCGGCGTGGCGGCGCAGCCGGGCGAACCAGTCGAGCTTGTAGTCGAATTTCGGCCCCGGCTGCGGATTGCCGTTCGGCAGATAGAGGCTGGTCACGATGATGCCGCTGACGGCGGCTTCGATATAGCGCGCCTCGTTGTCGTCAGGGTCGCCGGGCAATTCCGTCCTGATCAGCACGGGTTCGGCATGGCGTGCCAGGATCGCGACGCCATTCCAGGTCTTTTGCCCGCGCCAGACCGCGCCGTAACCGGCCTTTGTGATTGCATCCAGCGGAAAATCGCCATCAGCCGACTTCAGCTCTTGCAGGCAAACCACGTCGGGCTTTGCCGCACGCAGCCAGCGCAACAGGTTGGGCAGACGGCGGTTGATATTGTTGATGTTGAATGTCGCAATCTTCATGTAGAGAGGTCACGCTTAAGAGCTGTCGCCCGTCACCGGAGGTTTCATGTTGACATTACGCTTCGCCATCATCGTCTGCGCAATCGGATTCTCCGGTGCGGCCTTTGCGCAAACGGCGACCACCGATCAGCGCGGCGCGTGCAAGGCTGATTATGAGAAGTTCTGCGCTGGCACCGCGCCCGGCGGTGGACGGATCGTTGCCTGCCTGAACAAGCAGCGCGATCAGCTGACCGCCTCCTGCAAGAAAGCGCTGGATAGCCAGAAGAAGTAACGCAAGGCCGCAGCTAGACGGAGACGGCAGGAGGCTCGGCCGGCGCCGTGCCGCCCTTGTAGAGGCGCGCATAGCGCGAACCGAGGCTCGTCAGCACCTCGTAGCCGATGGTGCCGAAATGATGCGCGAGCTCGTCGACGGTGATGCCTTCGCCGAGCAACGTCACCATATGGCCGCGCCGCGCCGCGTTGGCGGGCAGGTCGGTGACGTCGACGGCCATCAGGTCCATCGAAATGCGGCCCGCGACCGGGCAACGCTTGCCGGCGACGACGACTTCGGCGCCGCGGGTGCCGTCATTGGCGCTCGCCGCGCGAAAATAGCCGTCGGCATAGCCGGCGGACACGATCGCGAGCTTGGTCGGCCGCCGCGCGGTCCACGTTCCGCCATATCCGACCGTCTCGCCGCGATCGACATTGCGGATCTGCATGATGCGGGCCTTGAGCTCGACCACCGGCTGCATCGGATTGTCGGCTTCCGGCGTCGGGTTGACGCCGTAGAGCGCTGCTCCCGGGCGCACCATGTCGAACTGGAACTGCGCGCCAAGGAAGACGCCGGAGGAGTTTGATAGCGAGGCCGGCACGCCGGAGAACAGGCTCGCGATCCCGCGGAAGGTCGCAAGCTGCTTGGCGTTGAACGGACTGTTGAGCTGTTCGGCGGAAGCGAGGTGGCTCATCACAAGCGTGATGCCGTGATCGCCGGCATTGATGCGTGGGATGATGCCTTGGGCTTCCGCTGATGTGAGGCCAAGCCGCTGCATGCCGGTGTCGATGTGGATGGCCGCGCCGCCATTCCATCCCGAACGCCGGCAAAACACGTCCCATTCAGCGAGTTCGTTGAGGTCGCCGATCACGGGTCGGCAGTCGATGCTGGCGTAGGCCTCGCCGGAGTTCTGGAAGAAGCCATCGAGCACATAGATTGCAGCCCGCGGCGCGGCCGTGCGCACCGTGCTCGCTTCGTCCAGTGTTGCGACAAAGAATGTCTTGCAGCCGGCCGCGGCGAGCGCGCGCGTCACCGGTTCGGTGCCGCAGCCATAGGCATTCGCCTTGACCACGCCGGCGCATTCGGCCGGCACGGCCGTCTTCTCCAGTTTGCGCCAGTTCGCGACAATGGCGTCGAGATTGACGGTCAAGACGCCGGTCGCGGTGGCCAGCGCCGCCGCCTGGTTCGCCTCGGGTGAAAGCAGCGAGCCGGCCGCGACCGGTTTGGGATCGGGAACAATATTCATCCCGTTGTTTTACGCGCCGGGCTCTCGCGGTTCAACCGGGCAGGCTTAATACGTTCGATCCGGCAAATGGCTATCGTGGGTCAAATCGCCAAACCGCGTCACGGCGGCGTCGAATTGCAGCTCGACGGAGCCGGTCGGGCCGTGGCGCTGCTTGCCGATGATGACCTCGGCCTTGCCGTGCACCAGCGACATGTCGAGCTGCCATTTTTCATATTCCGGCGTGCCCGCGCGGGGTTCCTTGTTGGCGAGATAATATTCCTCGCGGAACACGAACATCACGACGTCGGCGTCTTGTTCGATCGAACCGGATTCGCGCAGGTCGGATAGTTGCGGGCGCTTGTCGTCGCGGCTTTCGACCTGACGCGACAATTGCGACAGCGCGATCACGGGGACGTTGAGCTCCTTGGCCAGCGCCTTCAGGCTGGTGGTGATCTCGGTGACTTCCTGCACGCGATTGTCGTTGCCGCGCTTGCCCGAGCCCTGCAACAGCTGGATGTAGTCGACGACCAGGAGGTCGAGACCTTTCTGCCGTTTCAGCCGCCGCGCGCGCGCGGTCAGCTGCGAAATCGAAAGGCCGCCGGTTTCGTCGACGTAGAACGGCAGTGCTTGCAGTTCGATCGAGTAGTCCCGGATCTTCTCGAAATCGTTTTCGGTGATGCCGCCGCGGCGGATCGTGCTGGAGGGAATTCCGGTGCGCTCGGCGATGATACGGGTGGCGAGCTGTTCGGCGGACATTTCGCAGGAGAAGAAGCCGACGATGCCGCCGTTGACCGACTTCGATGTGCCGTCCGCCTGGATCTCGGCGCGATGCGCTTTCGCCACGTTATAGGCGATATTGGTGGCAAGCGCGGTTTTGCCCATGCCCGGGCGGCCCGCGACGATGATGAGGTCGCTTGGCTGTAATCCGCCCATCTTGGTGTCGAGATCGCGCAAGCCCGTCGCAATCCCCGACAGCTTTCCGTCGCGCTGGAACGCTTTCGCCGCCATGTCGACGGCAACCGTGAGCGCCTGGGCGAAACGCTGGAATCCGCCGTCGTAACGGCCGGACTCGGCAAGTTCGTAGAGCTTGCGCTCGGCATCCTCGATCTGCGCCCGCGGCGCGAAATCCACCGGCGCCTCGTAGGCCACATTGACCATGTCTTCGCCGATCCCGATCAGGTCGCGCCGCAGCGCCAGATCATAGATCGTGCGCCCGTAATCCTGCGCATTGATGATGGTGGTCGCTTCCGCCGCGAGGCGGGCAAGATATTGGCCGACCGTCATGCCGCCGATGTCGGTATCGGCGGGCAGGAACGTCTTCAGTGTTACCGGCGTCGCGATCTTGCCCATCCGGATCAGGCTGCCGGCGGTCTCGTAGATGGTCTGATGAATTGGCTCGTAGAAGTGCTTCGGTTCCAAAAAATCCGACACCCGATAGAAGGCGTCGTTGTTGACCAGGATCGCGCCCAGGAGGCTCTGCTCCGCCTCGATATTGTGTGGTGCGCTGCGGAAGGCGGGAGCTCCCGCCTCGGGCGTGAGCTTGAGGACGTTCGAATCAGTCAAAGCCATGATGAACGAGTGTTCTAGCAAGTTTGTCGGATGCGGGGCGGCGATAAAGCGCCTGTCGCGCCCCCGGCGAAAGTGTGAAGCGGCCTTATGCCCGATTCACACAATGGATTGCCGGAAATCCCGCCGCTGTTGCCCATTCACGCTTGACGGCTTTCGGCCGAAATCCGGCAGCGGGCAGGCAGCACGATGGAGAGATTCAAGAAAATTTGAAGGGTAGCTGAACCTCGTCGCCCGCGGGAAAGACCCAATCCCACGGGCGACAAGTACCGATCCGCCATTTCGGAAGCCTGCTCAAATCAAAACAAGAGATAGAGCAGCGCGAACAGGGTGGCCCCGATGCCGGTGGCGATCAGGGCGTAATCGGTGCGCAGGTCGTCGAGCGGGGGTTGGCGGTCTTTCCGATCCATGACCGAGGTCTAGGGTACGACGAACAGGGTTTATGTGAAGTAGCTCACACTCGCTTAACTTTCTTGCCGGCATGCTCGCCGGAACAGGTTTTCGGCTCGCGGGTTGTTTTCCACGGGCAAGGACAGGCCAAGGAAAAAGGTATGGGCCGGCGGCTTCAACCATGGCGATCGGGTAGGGGCGAAAGGCAGTGGCTGTCGATGCTGATCGACACCATGGAGAAGATTGCCCGGCCCGAAGTCCGAGCGCTGCCCAACGACCAGTTGCTGCTCGCGGCGGTACGGGCGCAGCTTGCGCGGCCCGCGCCGTCATATCCTGGCGGCGCTTCCGCTTTCAGCTTTCGAAATTAATCCTACTCGCCGGCGATCTTGAGCTGCGGGCGGCTGCCGCGCTCGAGTGCGCGCAGTTTCGCCTCTTCGCGCGTGATATAGTCGCGCGTCATCGGCACCACGCCCTGGCGCTTAGTGAGCTGGATCTGGAAGTTCATCAAGTTCTGCTTGCGGAACGCCATCTCGGATGCCGCCAGATAAAACTCCCACATCCGCGCGAAACGCTCGTCGTAGAGCTGCACGGCTTCTTCGCGCCGCGCCATGAAGCGCTCGCGCCAGGCTTTCAGTGTCTCCGCGTAATGCAGCCGCAGGATTTCGCTGTCGCAGACCAGAAGTCCGGCGCGCTCGATCGCGGGAAAAACCTCCGACAGGGCCGGGATGTAGCCGCCGGGGAAAATGTATTTCGTGATCCAGGGGCTGGTGACGTCGGGACCCGTGGAGCGGCCGATCGAATGCAGCATCATCACGCCGTCGTCGGTGAGAAGATCGGCGCAACGCTTGAAGAAGATTTCGTAGAAGTCGACGCCGACATGCTCGAACATGCCGACGGAGACGATGCGGTCGAAAGGCCCGGTCACGTCGCGATAATCCTGCAGCAGGAATCGTGCCGACTGCGTCAGCCTCTTTTCGGCCGCGCGGGCATTGGCGACCTGCAACTGTTCGGTTGACAGCGTAATGCCGGTGACGTCGGCGCCGGTCATCTCCGCGAGATAGAGGCCGAGCCCGCCCCAGCCGCAGCCGATATCGAGCACGCGATCGCCGTGGCCGATCAGAAGCTTTGCCGCGAGATGCCGCTTCTTGGCGAGTTGCGCATCGTCAAGGCTCGCCTCCGGCGTCTCGAAATAGGCGCAGCTATATTGCTTGTCGGCGTCGAGAAACAATGAATAGAGCCGTCCGTCGATATCATAATGGTGCGCGACATTGTCTCTCGCCCGTTCGGGCGGATTGAACTGGCGCACATGCCTGATGAGATAGCGCATCCACCATTGCGGTTTGGCCCAGCTCGGCAGCACGTCAGGCTGATCGAGCAGGATCGCGAGCACGTCGGCGATATCGCCCTGTTCGACGACGAACGTGCCGTCCATATAGGCCTCGCCCAATGCCAGTTCGGGATTGAGGAGAATTCGGCGTTCGGCCTGCGCGGTGGTGAACCGAACTGCGACCGGATCGCCCGTGCCGTCGCCGCAGGTAAATTTTGTCCCCTTTGCGGTCGTGAAAATCATCGAACCGCAGCGAACGAACTGTCTCAAAAAGCTACGCAACAAACGGTCCATCGAACCCGCCCAGGTCAAACGATCCCGCACCACACCGGTCTTTGCCGGCCGCCACTTCCGACTCCCATGGAACCCGATGGTTCCAACGCGATTAGCACAAATGATAGTAATCGTGCTTTGCGCCTGCTACTGCATTGGAGACAAAGCGGATATTCCAAAATGGAACGTTCGCGCGCTTGCGTGAGCAGCTGCGTGATATGTCCGCTTCCATTCGCGTGATAATCGGCTAAAAGGTGACCGCCACGAGCGCCCGTTCGAAGCAGCGCTGGTTGCGATTCCGCACCTGGAGACTAGGGAATGTCGAGCCGAGCGCTCACTTTAGCGACGGTGATGCTTCTGATCGGCTGTCTCGCGGCGGACCAAGCGCAGGCGCAGGCGACCAATCTCGAAGCCGGCAAAAGCCCTTCCCAGATTTTCGCTGGCACCTGCAACGCCTGCCACAAGAGCCCGCGCGGCCTCTTGAAGACGGTACCCGCAGGTTCGCTGCCGACCTTCCTGCGACAGCACTATACGACGAGCCCGGAAATGGCCGGCGTGCTCGCCTCTTTCCTCGTCTCCAATGGCGCGACCGACACCCGCTATACCGGCGGTCAGCCCAAAGGAACGAAAGAGGGAACGAAAGAGGGAACCAAGGACGGGACGAAGGAGGCTAAGCAGGAGGCCTCACCGGCCAACCCGCCTGCCCAGCTTGACCGGTTCGGCCGCCGGCAACGGCCTGCGCCCGCCCAGGAGGCCGCCAAGCCCGAAACAGAACAGCAGCAGGCCGCCAAGCCCGACGCCGATGGGCTTAGCCCGCAAGCCGATCCCGCGCCCCCCGGTCACAACAAACGGCTGGCGCGGCCGGGCCAAGCGCCTGAGGGCGCAAAGCCGGGTGCCGAGGGTCAGCCGCCCGCGCAGGCCGACAGCGATCGCGGCCCCGACGGCCGCAAATTGTCGGCCAAGCAACGTTTGAGCAAACGCGGCAAACCCGGCGCGGAAGAGCCGCCGAAGGCCGACGAGCCTGCCGGCAGCGAACCCAAGAGCGAAACCGCCTCCAAGGACGAAGGCAAGCCAGCGACCGATGCCGGGCCGGGATCGGCCAAATCCGAGACGGCGAAGGTGGAACCCAACAAGGAAGCCGGGAAGGAACCTGGCAAGGGCGGCGCTGAGCCGCTCTCAACCCGACCCGACCCGGTTCCGCCGGTCACGCCGGCGCCGCCGTCTACGACGGCTTCGGCCATGAGCAAGTCCGAACCGTTGGCAGCGCCGTCCGAGCCTGCGGCACAACCGCCGCCGCCGACCGTGACAGCCTCGACCCCGCCGCTTCCGCCGGTGGCCCCCGCGGGCCCGCCGGCGCCGCCCATCTCCCAATAGTCGTCCGAGACGCGCGAAGGACGCCGCGCGACCGCGCTTGACCGCGACTAGAGTATTACTCTAGAGTAACAATCCAGACTGGCGAGGCAGTCATGGCCGCACAATTGCGCGACGATTTGCTGACCGCGGGATTAGCGGTGTTCGATCGCGACGGATTTGAAGGTGCGACGGTCGCGGCTATTCGCGCACGGGCGGGCGCCTCGAACGGCAGTTTCTTTCACTTCTTCGGCTCGAAGAAGGAGCTCGCCGGCACGCTTTTCCTGGAAATATTGCAGCGCTATCACGCCGCCGTGCTGACCGCGCTCGATCCGTCGGCCGGTGCGCGGGACGGTATCGGCCGCCTGATCCGCGCACATCTCAATTGGGTTGTGAGCAACCGGCGTGAAGCCCGCTATCTCTTTGAGATTTCCTGCAGCGAATGGAGCGAGCCGGTGCGCGATGCCCAGCGCGCGCAAAATGCGCGTCTTGCCGACGGCATCGAACGCTGGCGCGCGCCTTTGGTGGCGCGCGGCGAATTGCTGCCGATGACGCCGGTGTTGTTCCTGAGCCAGATCATCGGACCCGCCCAGATCTTCTGCCGCGCGTATCTTTCCGGTCGCGATCGCACCGATCCGAGGCTTCAGGCCGATACGCTGATCGCCTGCGCGGTCCGCGCGCTCACCGCTAGCGGCAAAGGAGACGCGCCGTGATGGCCGATCCCGATCCGGATTTTACCTCGATCGCGAACAGGATTCACGACGGCGTCGGCCGGCAGGGATTTATGGGCCTGGTCGGCGCACAGATTTCGGAATTGGCGCGGGGGTCATGCACGCTGGTCGTCGATCGCCGCACCGAGCTGTTGCAGCAGCACGGCTGCTTCCACGGCGGCGTCACCGCCTTCCTGGTCGACAACGCGACCACGATTGCGGCGGCAACCTCGCGCGGCCAGCCGGCGCTGACGGCGGAGTTCAAGCTCAATTTGCTGTCGCCGGCGTCTGGCGAACGGCTGATCTGTCGGGCGCGGGTGATCAAGGCTGGACGTCAGGTCGCGGTGGTGGCGGCCGATGTCTTTTGCGTCGCGGACGGGATCGAAAAGCACACCGCGACCGCGCTGGCGTCGATCGCGATGCTGAGCGAACCGGTAGCGGCCAAAATGACAAGCCCGGCTTGAAGCGTGATCCGGAAAAGTGGGCACCGGCTTTCCGAAAGAGATCATGCTCAAACAAGAAGATGGAGCGGGATGGCGATTCGAAGAAAGGCCATCCCGCTCCAAAAGCCGTGCTTGGCGTTCGCTTCGATGCGAGGCAGAACTTATTTCTCGGCGGGCGCTTCCTGCGACGGCTGCGCCAGTTCCTCGGGCTGGGCTTCGGGATCGAAGAATTCGCCAGCGGCGGCGATGGCTTCCGCAGCGGCGTCCTGATCTTCCTGCCGCGTCGAGATGTCTTCGCCGCGCTTGATGCGCGCGGCTTCCTCGGCGCTGCGCGCGACCGTCACCGTGATCGAGGTCTCGACCTCGGGATGCACGGCGATCGTGACCTTCTGCTGGCCGATCGCCTTGATCGGCGCATCGAGCCAGACCTGCGTCCGGGCAAGGGTGACGCCGTCGGTCGCCAACGCCGCGACGATGTCGCGCACCGAGACAGAGCCGAACAACTGGCCGCTTTCGGAGGCCTGACGGATGATCACGATGTCGCGGCCGTCGATCTTCTCCGCCGCCTTGCTGGCCTCGCCCTTGGCCTTGAGGTTGTTGGCCTCGAGCTCAGCCTTCATGCCGTCGAACCTGGCGCGGTTGTCGGCGGTGGCGCGCAGCGCCTTGCCGCGCTTCAACAGAAAATTGCGCGCAAAGCCGTCCTTGACGCGGACGACTTCGCCCATTTGGCCGAGCTTGGCGACGCGCTCCAGCAAAATGACTTCCATATTCGTTCTCCTTAAGTGATGTGTTTGACGTAACGGGTTTGAAGTGACGTGAGGTTGGCTTGAATTTCAGGGCGCGGGCAGCGGTGGCGGCCTGCCTCGCAAATAGCGCTGGCGAAAGCCGAACAGCGCATCGGCAAGGCCGAGCACGACCATGGCGATCACGGGCCATACGAACATGAGGACGATCGCGTAAGCCGAGCCGAGCCAGAAGGCGCGGCTCTTCAAGGCTAGCGTCAAGGTGTGCAGCACCGCGAACCCGGTGAGCGCATAGGCCATCATCACCGCCGCGGTGACGATCTGCGCCGCGATCGCAAGCAATCCGCTGCCAAAACAGAACGCGATCGCGACACACAAGGCCGCGAGCGTCATCGGCGGCAGCGCCGCACTTCTGAGGTCGGGCCATGGGCGATGCAACCGTCCCGACGTCGCGGTGATCTTGGCGGCGAGCCAGAGGCTCAGTGTCAGGGTTGTCATGGTGACGATGACGGCGGCAACCGGCGCGATCGTTACCAGCGCATCGATCAATTGCTCGAAATCGCCGGGGGAGGCCTGCTCGCGCGGTTCGATGATCTGGATGATCTGCAGCAAGCCTCGCCGCAGGGTACCGGTGATGGCGTCGGCGTCGCTGCCGAGCGTCAGCAGCGCCGCCATCGTGGTCATCGCGGCAAAGCCGGCCATCCAAAGCAGGAGCCGGCCGACCGGATACCATTCGAACTCCGGCGGCGCGGCGCCGTTGCCCGACGTGGCGCCGGGCAAGGGACGGCCAAGCAGTGCGAGATGCCCAAGCCACCACGCGGGCAGCGCGACCGTCAACGCAAAGGCGAGGCAATAGGGCAGGCCAAAGATCGCTCCAAGACCTATCGCCGCGGCGATGCCGCCGATGCCGGCGCAGAGCGGTCCCCATGAAAGCGCCGAGACCATCAATGGCAGCGGCGCCAGGTAGAACAGCAATAGCGAGATCAGCGCGCCCGAAATGATCGAGGCGAACATCAGCGCCGAGGCGCAGCCGGCGGCTATGGCAACGAGTAGGATCGCGGTCATCAGCTGTCCCGCTCCTTTCGAGCGGTTAGAGGTCCTTAAAACCCCAACCATCGGCAACCGGACGAGCCGGAAGCCTTATGAGAGTTTGCGATCGGCAGCACACAGGCTGCCGATCGAAGAAGTCTTAGCGAATCACGTACGGCAACAGACCGAGAAAACGCGAGCGCTTGATGGCGCGCGCGAGTTCGCGCTGCTTCTTGGCGGATACGGCGGTGATGCGGCTCGGCACGATCTTGCCGCGCTCGGACACGTAACGCATCAACAGCTTGGAATCCTTGTAGTCGATCTTCGGCGCATTGGGACCCGTGAACGGGCAGGTCTTGCGGCGGCGGAAGAACGGACGGCGTGCACCAGCTTCGGCCATTATCTTACTCCTCGTCCGCTACTTCGACGTCTTCGCGCGGACGGCGTGGGCCGCGATCGCCGCGGAAGCCACCACCGTCACGATCCCCGCGGAAGCCGCCATCGCGATCGCCACGGAAGCCGCCACCACGATCGTCGCGCTCGCGGTCGCGATCGGCTTTCCGCATCATTGCCGACGGGCCTTCCTCATGCTCGTCGACGCGAACGCTCAAATAGCGGATCACGTCTTCGCTGATCCTCTCTTGCCGCTCGATCTCCGAGATCGCCGCCGACGGGCCATCGATGTTCATCAGCACGAAATGCGCCTTGCGGTTCTTGTTCATGCGGTAGGTGAGGGAGCGCACACCCCAGTTTTCGGTCTTGGTGACCTTGCCGCCGAGTCCCTCGACGACCCCGGCCATCTGGGTGGTCAGCTCTTCGACCTGCTGGGTGCTCGCATCCTGACGCGCGAGAAAAACATGCTCATAAAGAGGCATGGGTGTCCTTTCCTAATGTTGGCGCGGTTCCCGGCGGCAAGCCCTTCGAGACCTTCGGAAAGGACTCGATATTGCTCAGAAGGCGGAAGCACGGGACGACGGGCCGACTGGCCCTGCCACATCAACATCGCCAAAAAGGTGAGATTGCTGAGACCGTCCGTTCAGCTCCCGGCCGGGATCCACGGATGGCGCGGTTTATAAGGATTTTGCGCGCCGTGGCAAGGCTTGGTTCGTGACGAGAAGTGCGTGGGTAACGACTTCGCGTGATATTGACTTATTTGTTTGTATATCATACAAACAACGGACGAAGAGGGCATCATGGCTCCCAGGTCCGTCGAAAAGTCCGCCGAAAAGTCCGCTCAAGAGTCCGTCCAAAGAGCGTCTGATGCGCGCGCCGACGACCCCAAGCACGCGGCTCGCGCCACGCGCTCTGCCGGGCGCAAGATGCGCTCGAGCCTGCTCGACGG
>Ga0210408_10004848_pt1 | contig 11953 bp, 9 predicted proteins | sample IncBWH4MmetaG_FD_155471 | JGI IMG/M metagenome (GOLD analysis project Ga0210408, IMG submission 155471) | Forest soil microbial communities from Barre Woods Harvard Forest LTER site, Petersham, Massachusetts, United States - Inc-BW-H-4-M | ecosystem: Environmental > Terrestrial > Soil >... | reverse complement strand
CTATGACGACCTCGTGATCGCGACCGGCGCGTCGCCGCGGCCGTCTCCGTGGCAGCCGGAGTCCGGCCTGTACCTGCTGCGGACGCTGGCGGACTGCCTGGCCCTCCGAAAGCGATTCGCCGAGGGCACCGCGGTCGTGATGATCGGGGGCGGATTCATCGGTGCCGAGGCCGCCGCGGCAGCGCGGTCAGCCGGGTGCGACGTAACCTTGGTCGACCCGGTTCCGGTCCCGATGGAACGCGCGGCCGGTCCGATGGTGGGCGCGCTCCTGGCGGACGTGCACCGCCGCAACGGGGTCCGGACGCACTTCGGGGCCGGAGTGCACGCGGTCAGCGGGCGGGCCGGCGATCTCGCCGTCGTGCTGAGCGACGGCTTGGTGATACGAGCCGAGACGGTGGTCGTGGGCATCGGCGCTATCCCGAACGATCGGTGGCTGCAAGGCTCGGGACTGGCCGTCGAGGATGGCGTCGTATGCGACGCGCAGCTGGCCGCGGCGGGCGCCACGCATGTCTTCGCGGCGGGCGACGTGGCCCGGTGGCCGCACCCGGAGCTGGACGCCGAGGTCCGGGCCGAGCACTGGACGAACGCGGCGGACCAGGCACGGTGCGTGGCACGCAATATCGCCCAGCCCGGAGCACGGCAAACGTACCAGCCTTCCGACTACGTCTGGTCCGACCAGTACGACTGGAAGCTCCAGTTGGCCGGGCAGCGGGTACGCGCGGTATCGGAATGGGTCATCGGCGCGCCCGACGCCGAACGGCCCCGGGTAACGGTGCTGCATGCGGACGCGACGGGCCGCCTGTGCGCCGCCGTCTGCCTGAACTGGCCCAAGGCGTTCGTCCAGTGCCGGCGGCTGCTCGACGAGCGTGCGCCCGCAGCGCAGGCCCGGCAGGTGCTGGGCGAATCATAGGGTCAGCGGGACCGGATGCCCCAGTCCCGCAAGATCGACTCCCGGTCGCCGTCGAGCACCGGTCCGGCGGCCAGCGGCTGATCGAAGTCGGACAGGGTGAACGGCAGGGCCACCGTGCGCACGCCGTCGCTCAGCGTCGCCAGGTAGCCGTTGGCGGCAACGTGCTCATCATCGACGGCGTCCTGGAGATGGTGGACGGGGCCGCACCAGACGCCGTGCTCGCGCAGCCGCTCCAGCCAGTACCCGGCGGGCTGCGTCGCGAAGTGCCGGTCCAGGGCCGCGCGCATGTCGCTGGCGTGCGCCAGCATGTCGGCGTAGCTGGCGAAGCGCAGGTCCTCGAGCAGGTACTCGATCTGCGCCCCGGTGACGAACGCATGCCACGCGCGCGCGTTGATGGCGGCGACGGCGATCCACTTGCCGTCGCCGGCCTGATACTGGTTGACCAGGGCGTTACGTGGCTGCGTCCGGGGGCGGCCGCTGGTCGAGGAGTCGGCGGTGTTGGCGACCGAGCCGACGAGCAGGGCCTGCGTCCACAACGCGCTCTGCAGCAGCGAACCGGTCACGGTCTCGCCTCGCCCCGTCGTGGCGCGCCGCATGAGCGCAGCGAGGATACCCCCGAACAGGTAGGTGCCCGTGATGATGTCGTTCATGGCACCGGGCGGCGCGAACGGCTCCCCCGGGTCCGGGGACATGGTGAACAGCATTCCGGCATACGCCATGCCCGTCATGTCCTGCGCAAGATCGTTAGCGCGCGGACCCCTGGGACCCAGACCCGAGCCGTAGGCATAGACCAGCGAGGGATTACGTGCGTGCAGGCTGGGCTCGTCGATGCCCAGCTTGCGGATCGTGGCCGGGCTCAGGTTGCTGACGAAGACGTCGGCCGCGGCGATGAGCTGGTCGAATACCTCCCGGTGCGCCGCGGAGCCGAGGTCGAGGGCGATGGAGCGCTTGTTGCGGTTGCAGGTGGAGTAGGAGATGCTCGTGCCGGCCCGGGCATCGGCCGTGCGGCCGGCGGTCGGCGCGACGTGCGCGCGGGAGGGATCACCCGCCGGGCCTTCGACCTTGACGACGTCGGCTCCGAGGTCGGCCAGCAGCATCCCGCTGACCGCGCCGGCCATCCAGATCGTCATGTCCACGACCCGGATACCGTCGAGCGGGCCGGAGCCCGGCCCGGGCGAAGTCTCCTGTGACACCTGGCCCCCAATGCCCGATCCTTGCCACCTGTCTCAATTGTAGACTAAAATGCATACAAAACTATGGCACGGTGCACCTTCGTCACGTCAGCCGCAGCGCGCGCACGTGGCCGGCGCAACGGGTGCGAATCGCCAAGAGGGGGACGGACGATCACAAGCTTGCTCGACGTGGAACGGCGGCTGCAAGACGTGCGCAGCGTCGCCCTCGGCGGCATGCTGCTGGAGAACCGGCCCAGTACCCTGGTGCGGGCGCTGCTGCGTGCTGGGGCAACCCGCTTGTTCCTGTGCTCAGCGCCCGCTGCCTCGTGGGATGCGGACGTCCTGCTCGGCGCGGGCCGGGTCGCCACGGTGCGGATCCCGCACATATCGCTCGCCGGCCTCGGGGCCGCGCCGGCCACGCGGCGGGCGGCCGCCACGGGCACCGTCGTCTTCGAGGACTGCGACGAGGCACTCCTCCTCGGCGGCTTCCTGGCCGCCAGCAACAACGTGCCGATCCAGGTCCTGCACAACCTCGGGACGAACGACCTCGTCGAGGGCAACCCGCTGCTCATCCGGTGCGGCGACCTGCTCGGCGTGGCTCCCCTGCGGGTGGACGTCGCCTTGCTGCATGCCCCGCTGGGCGACGCGGAGGGCAACCTGGTGCACTTCGGCAGCCGCTGGGCTGACCTGCTCATGGCCCGGTCCGCCGGGCACGTCATCGCGCAGGTGGATCACGTCATCACGACCGCCGTGGCGGCCCGGCTGGGCGTGTCGATCCCCGGCTACCTGGTCGACGAGGTGGTGGAAGCGCCGTTCGGGGCCCACCCGCTCGGCAGCGTCGGCGCTTACGTGGCGGACCTGGACCACCTGGCGGCCTACCAGGCCACGGTGAAGGCCGGCGGCTTCGCCGGCTATTTCGCCCGCTACTGCGAGGTCGATCACCTGTCCTACCTGGACCAGGTTCCGGCGGCGCGGCTGCGCGAGCTGGAACGGGCCGCTCGCAGCGGCTGAACCTGCTGGCTTACCGGCCGGTGAATCGCGGTGCGCGCTTTTCACGCCGGGCGGCGAGCGCCTCGCGGGCGTCGGCGGTCCGCGCCAACTGCAGCGTGTACCCCTGCTCGACGGCGTAGCCCTCTTGCACCGGCAGCGCCTCACTCTCGTTGAGCGCCGCCTTGCCCAGCCGCAGCGCCAGCGGGCTGTTCGCGGCGATGTCCCGCGCCCTGGTCATGGCCGCACCGGCTAGCTCGGCGCTGTCGTGGACCGAATCCAGGAGGCCGAACCGCAACGCCTCCTCGCTCGACAGCGGCTGCCCGGTAAAGAACATCCGCCGGACCACCCCCTGCGGCAGGTGCCGCATCATGTGCCGGCCTCCGCCGCAGCGTCCGACCGACACCTCGGGCAGCACGAAGCTGGCCCGCGGCGAGCCCATCCGCATGTCAGCGCACGACGCGATGACCGCGCCCGCCCCGATGGCCGGACCGTCCAGGACAGCGATGGACGGCTGGGCCAGGTTCAGCAGGTGCCCGAAGACCCGCCGGGCCAGCTCCTGGCGCCGGGCATCGGCGTCCTCGGCATCCGCCCCGGACAGCGCGGCCAGCTCCGTCACGTCAGCGCCGGCACAGAACGCTCGTGTGCTCGCAGACAGCAACACCATGACCGAGACCTCGGGGTCGGCACCGACCCGCTCGAGGACGGCGCCGAGCTCGGTGTAGAAGCCCGACGACAGCGCGTTCACCGGCGGCCGGTCGAGCGTGACTGCGGCCACCCGGTCCGCGATCTCGACCAGCACCTGACCGCTCACGAGCGGGCCTCGGGTTCCGCGGATACCGGGGCGACATCCTGCCTGACCACTCCGGCCTCGACCAGCGCATCGATACGGGCGGCGTCCAGGCCGTGCTCGGCCAGGACTTCGCGACTGTGCTGGCCGATCCGCGGTGCGGGGGTCAGCCGCACGCGAGAGGCGAACGTGTCGAACGCGGGCGGCCACTCCGCCACGCGCGGCTGGCTCTCGCCGGGCACGTGATAGATCATGCCCCGTTCCAGGAAGTGCGGGTCGCGCACCGGCTCATGCAGGTCGTACACCGGGGCTACCGGGACGTCATGGCGGATGAGCAGTTCGATCAGCGCGTCGCGGTCATAGCCGGCGATACGCTCGCGGAGCGGGCGCTCGATCTGGCCGATTTGGCGTCGGCGCTGCTGGTAGCTGGCGAACTGCCCGCCGGACAGCTCCTCCAGCTGCAGCGCCCGGACGAGCCGTTCCCAGAAATGATCCTCCAGGGCGCCGATGCTCACGTACCGCTCGTCCGCGGTCAGGTAAACGCCATAGCCGGGCCGAACGAGAGCATCGGCGCTGGTCTGCTCGCTCAGCGCTTCAGCCAGGCGCGGCTCCATCAGCGCCAGGGTGCAGTCCGACATCGCCACGTCGAGATGGCACCCGGTGAAGCCGGCCGGCCGGGCCAGCTTCTCGTGCAGCGCCAGGACCACCGCCAGCACCGAGTACAACGACGCTCCCATGTCGGCTGCGGGCAGCGTCGTCGGCACGTAATCGGCCGCGAAGTACGGCTTCGGGGGCGGGATGGCTCCGGCGAAAGACAGGTACTGGAAGTCGTGCCCGGGGAGGTCCCGGTACGGGCCCGTGGCGCCGTACCCCGAGATTGACAGGAAGATTATCTGCGGATTCACCCGGAGCAGCGCGTCGAAGCCGAGGCCCAGGCGATCCATGACACCAGGCCGGTACGTCTCCACCACCACGTCGGCCGCGGCGATCAAGCGGAGCACCGCATCACGGCCGTCAGCCGACTTCAGGTCGACCGACAGATCCCGCTTGCCCCGGTTTTCGGCGGCGAACATGACCGGGCGCTGGCGCAGCCGGTCACCGGCATCGGGCCGCTCCACCTTGATGACGTCCGCGCCGAGACCGGCCAGCAGCCGGGTGGCGTAGGGCCCGGGCACCTGCTCAGACAGGTCGACCACCTTGATGCCGCCCAGCACCCCGTCCGATGCCATCACGATCCTCCGCTTCCGGCCCGTCGTCAACGAGAGTATGATAACTACTACAGTAGTTATCATAGGGCCGGGTGTCGGGAACGGGAAGGGCTCGGAGGCCACCGCATGGCGACTGACTACGTCTCGGAGTGGATGACCGACGAACTGCAGGACCTGCGTGACGTGGCGCGGCAGTTCTTCGAGCGGGAGGCCGCGCCGCGGATGGCCAAATGGTCCGAGCAGAGGTTCGTCGACCGGGAGTTCTGGGTGGAGGCGGGGCGGATCGGCCTGCTCTGCCCGACTGTCCCGGAGGAGTACGGCGGCCCGGGTGGCAACATCCTGCACCAGGTGGCCATTACCGAGGAGCAGTCGCGCGTCCTGGAGAAAGGCTGGGGCAATAACGTCCACAGCGGGGTGGTCACCGACTACATCCTCAGGTACGGCAGCAAGGAGCAATGTCAGCGCTGGCTGCCGTCGATGGTCGAGGGCACCGTGATCGGCGCGATCGCCATCACCGAACCAGGCGCCGGGAGCGACGTACGGGCGATGGCCGGGCGCGCCCGCCGCGACGGCGAGGAGTACGTCATCGACGCCACGAAGACCTTCATCACCAACGGCCAGACCGCGGACCTAGTCGTCGTCGCGGTCAAGCTGGAGAACCCGCGGGAGCCCGCCGCCGACCCGAGGGCGATCACACTGATCGCCGTCGAGGCCGAGCACGCCGAGGGCTTTCACCGCGGTGCCCCGCTGCGCAAGATCGGCCAGCACGCCGCCGACACGTCCGAGCTGTTCTTCGACGGATGCCGGGTGCCGGCCGCGAACCGCATCGGCGAGGAGGGCGCCGGGTTCCCGGCGTTGATGAATCAGATGCCCCAGGAACGGCTGATCCTGGCCGTCAACGCCGTGGTCCAGACGGAGAAGGCGGTGCAGCTGACGCTGGCGTACACCAAGGAGCGCAAGGTCTTCGGCAAGCCGCTGTACGACCAGCAGAACACCCGGTTCGTGCTGGCCGAGTGCGCGACCCTGGCCCGGGCAGCCCGACTGTTCATCGATCACTGCATCGTCGCGCACGCGCGGGGGCAACTCGACAACAAGACCGCGGCCATGGCCAAGTGGTGGCTGACCGACGTGCAGTGCAAGGTCCTCGACGAATGCGTCCAATTGTTCGGCGGATACGGCTACATGGAGGAATATCCGATCGCCCGCATGTACGCCGACTCCCGGGTCCAGAAAATCTACGGCGGAGCGAACGAGATCATGAAGGAAATCATCGCGCGCGCACTGTGATCGTCAGGCCACAAACACTGTGACGAAAGGAACGAGATGCCCCATAGGCTGGGTAGCCTTGACGGCCAGGTCGCCTTGATCACCGGCGGCGCCGGCGGCCTCGGCAGCGAGGCGGCGTTGTGGCTGGCCGCGGCGGGCGCGCAGGTGGTCGTAGCTGATGTCAGCGCCGCCTCGCTGGAACAGGCCGAGGACAGGCTCACCGGGACGCTGCCCGACCCGAAGAGCTTTTACTACGCAGCGCTTGACGTGACCGACTCCGCCGCGGTGCGCGCCCTCGTCGCGGACATCGAGGGCCGCTACGGGCGGCTGGATATCTTGCTGACCAGCCACGGTTTTCCCCGCGACCGGCGGCTGCGGGACATGACGGACGCCGACTGGAACGACGTCATCGGCGTCTGCCTGACCGGCACGTTCCTGTGTATACGCGAATCGGCGCGGCTGATGATGCTCCACGACTACGGCCGGATCATCACCCTCGCGTCGCGCGCCTGGCAGGGCAATCCGGGTCAGGCGAACTACTCGGCGGCCAAGGCCGGTGTCGTCGGGCTCACCAAGTCCGTGGCCAAGGAACTCGGCCGCCACGGAGTCACGGCCAATGCGATAGCCCCGGGACTGATCGATACCGCCTCACTGCGGGAACTGGCGACCTTCGACCAGATCGCCGAGCGCGCCATCCGTGACAACAGCGTCAAGCGCATCGGCCAGCCCTCCGACGTGGCCGCGGCGGTCCTGTACCTCGCCTCCCCCGAGGCCGGGTTCATAACCGGCGAGGTCATCCACGTCTCGGGAGGGCGGTTCGGTTGATCACCGGGGGCACCGACCTGCAGGCCGACCCGGCGTACTGGGGCCTGCTCGACGACGACACCGTCGAGCTGGTCAGGCGGACCCGCCGCTACCTGGACGAGATCGCGCCGCTGCTCCCGGCCGCCGAGCGGGACAGAGCCCTCCCGGTCCAGATCATTCCGGGGCTGCTGGACGTCGGGTTCGTGCGCGGCGCGATCCCCCTCCGGGACGGCGGCCTGGGACTGTCACACCTGCAGACCGCCCTGCTTATGGAGGAGGCCGGGCGGTGCTGGGCCAGCATCCGCACCACGGCCAACATCTTGTCCCTGGTGGCCGAGCTGCTGTCAGCGGCGGGAAGCAGCGAGCAGAAGCGGCGGTTCCTGGAGCCGCTGCTGGCCGGCGAGCGGCTGGGATGGTTCGCCGTCACCGAACCGGAGGCCGGCTCCGACGCGGCGGCGCTGGCCACGCGGGCCGAGCGGCTACCCGCCGGCTCCTACCGGCTGACCGGCCGTAAGGCCTACATCACCAACGCCAGCTACGGGGACTTCGGGGTCGTGCTGGCCACCGTGGATCCCGGTCTCGGCGCCCGCGGCATCACGGCGTTCCTGGTCGAGCAGGAGGCACCCGGTGTCCGCGTCGTGGAGCGGCGGCAGCTACCGGTCCGCGCGGTCAGCTGCTGCGATGTCGTGCTCGACGGGGTGGTGATCCCGCCAGGCAACGTGCTTGGCGACGTGGGCCGCGGGCTGTCGCTGGCCATGCGGGCCGTCAACAGCGGGCGGCTCAACGTGAGCGCAGGCTGTACCGGCATCGCGCAGGCCGCCCTCGAAGCGGCCAGCTCCCACGCGGTGTCCCGGACCCAGTTCGGGAAGCCGCTCGCGGGCTTCCAGCTGGTGCAGCAGCTCATCGCCGACATCGCGGTGCAGGCCAATGCCGCGCGCCAGGTATACCAGTCCGCCGCGCGCTTGCTGGACCGAGGCGCCGATGCTCGCGTGGAGTGCTCCATGTCCAAGTACTTCTGCTCCGAGGCAGCCAATCAGGCGGCGACCAAAGCGGTGCAGGTTTTCGGCGCGGCCGGACTGATGGAAGGCAACGTCGCTGAGCGGCTTTTCCGCGACGCGCGCGAGGCCACCATCCCGGAGGGAACATCACAGATGCAGATCCTGCAGATCGGCAGGGCCCTGCTGGGCGTCTCGGCGGTGCGGTGAGCGATGCGGCCGTCAACGACCCAGCCTGGCCCGCGGACGGGTATCGTCGCGTATCACGCCTACCTGCCCGGTTATCGCCTCCAGCGCAGCGAGATCGCGGCCGCGGTCGGGGCCAGCGCGCGGGGGGAGCGCTGCGTGGCGGGCCACGACGAGGACAGCACGACGCTCGGCGTGGCCGCGGCGCTGCCGGCGGTACGCGGGCGGGAGGCGGCGGTCGGCAGCGTCTGGTTCGCCACCACCGACCCGGTCTACGCCGACAAGACCAACGCCACGGCGGTACACGCGGCCGTCGACCTCGAGCCGGGTATCCTCGCCGCGGATCTGGGCGCCAGCCTGCGCTCCGGCATCGCCGCGCTGTTCGCCGCCGCCCGGGACGGCGGGCTGGCCGTGCTGGCCGACCGGCGTGGCGGCCCGGCCGGCGGCGCAGACGAGCGCGAAGGAGCCGACGCGGCCGCCGCCTTCCTGTTCGGCGAGGAGAATCTGCTAGCCCGGGTCATCTGCACCGCATCGGTCACGGCCGAGTTCATCGACCGGTGGCGCGCGCCCGGGGCCCCGAACGGCGCGGCCTGGGAGGAACGTTTCGGCGAGCAGCGCTACATCGAGCTCGCCGACCAGCTGCTGACCAGGCTTTCCGAGGCCGGCGCCGAGCTCGGCGGCGTCCGGCGGTTCGCCGTCGCGGGTAGCAACGCGCGTGCCGTACGCAGCGTCGCGAGTATCGTGCAGAAGGCGACCGGAGCGCGGCTCGAAGGGGCCGACCTAGCCGACGTCATCGGCAACGCGGGAGCCGCCCAGGCGGGTCTCGCCCTGGCCGACCTGCTCGACGCGGCCAGGGCCGGTGAGACGCTGCTGCTGATCTCCCTGGCCGATGGCGCTGACGGGCTGATCCTGCAAGCCACCGGGGCCATCGGCGCCAGCCGCGGCGAGCCGATGCGCGGACAGGTCGATCGGGGCGTGACCATCGGCTACCCGCAGTACCTGCTGTGGCGCGAGCGGCTCGCGGCGGAGCGGCCGCGACGCCCGGATCCCGACCGTCCTTCGGCGCCGTTCGCGTGGCGCAACCGGCGGTACAAGCTCTCGATGGCCGGGGGGCGGTGCCGCACCTGCGGTGCGGTGCAGTTCCCGCTGCCGAGGATCTGCTACCAGTGTCACGCGGCCGATGACTTCGAGCCCGTACCCGCCTCCGGCCAGACCGGGCGCATCGTCACCTTCACGGTCGACCGGCTCGCGTTCTCGCCGAGCCCGCCGCTGGTGAGCGCGATCGTCGCCTTCGAGCACGGCGGACGGCTGCAGTGCGAGCTCACCGATGTCCGTCAGCCGATCCGGGTCGGTGACGAGGTGGTACCGACCTTCCGCCGGGGCGCCACGGTCGGCGGAGTCCGCAACTACATCTGGAAGGCCCGCCCCGTGGACCCGACGACGCCGGCCGCCGCAGAACGGTCCGGCACCGAATCTGAGAGCTAGGAGGCGCTCGTGGCGCAGCACAGCCTGAGCGATCGTGTCGCCATCATCTCGATGGGCTGCACGCGATTCGCGGAGCACTTTGACCGCAGCGCGGATGAGCTCGCCGTCGATGCGGTCGCCGAGGCGCTGGACGGCGCCGGCCTGACCCAAGACGACATCGACGCGTTCTGGCTGGGCACCTACGTGTCCGGGATCAGCGGCATGGCGCTGGCCCGGCCGCTGAGGCTGGTCGGCAAGCCGGTCACGCGGGTGGAGAACATGTGCGCCACCGGCTCGGAGGCACTGCGCGCCGCGGTCTACGCCGTCGCCAGCGGCGCCGTGGACGTCGCCATGGCCGTCGGCGTGGAAAAACTCAAGGACACCGGGTACGCCGGCTTGATCTCGCCGAAGATCCAGGACGACGGCACTCGGGTGAACACCTCGGCGCCAGCCAACTTCAGCCTGCTCGTGCCCGCGTACCGGGAGCGCTACGGCGTGGCGCCGGATATGTTCCGGGCCGCCATGACCCATGTGGCCTGGAAGAACCACGCGAACGGCGCCCTGAACCCCCGCGCGCAGTTCCGCCGGGCGGTGTCGAAGGAGTCCATCGAGCGTTCCCCGGCCGTGGCCGGGGAACTAGGAGTGATGGACTGCTCGGGCGTGGCCGACGGCGCCGCGGCCGCGATCGTGACGCGGGCCGAGGACGCGCGCAAGTACACCGGCTCGCCCCTGTACATCAAGGCGCTGTCGCTGGTCACCGGGGACGGCTCCGGCGCGGCGGACCCCCGCTACGACTACACCAGCTTCCCCGAGGTCGTCGCCTGCGCACGGAGGGCGTACGCGCAGGCCGGCATCACCGACCCTCGCCGAGAGCTCGCCCTCGCCGAAGTACACGACTGCTTCACCCCGACCGAGATCGTACTGATGGAGGACCTCGGCTTCGCCGAGCGCGGTCACGCCTGGCGGGACGTCCTGGACGGGGTCTACGACCGGGACGGCGAGCTGCCCGTGAACCCTGATGGAGGCCTAAAGAGCTTCGGCCATCCGGTCGGGGCCAGCGGGCTGCGGATGATCTACGAGTGCTGGCTTCAGCTGCGCGGCCAGGCCGGGGACCGCCAGGTCGCCACCGCGCACCGCGGGCTGGCCCTCACGCAGAACCTCGGCGGCGCCCCAGGCGACTGCGTCTGCTTCATATCCGTGGTAGGCAGCAAGCCGGCGTGATCTGCTCGCCGCGCGTCCGCGCCCGGGCCGTTGCGCCCGGAGGATGTCGGGCGGGGGAACAACGAGCCTTGTGCATACAAAAATGAATGCGATAATCTAAGCAGCGAGCAGAGACGGGATTCGGCATGCATGTGATCGAGACGGCAAAGATTCCGTGGACGTTGGTGAGCAAGAGCAACCGGCCGGGCCGCGTCCACCGCAAGCTCGTCCACGAGGGATCGGTCTCGCCGGGTGTCGGGTATACGGCTGACCTCGTGCGCTACGAGGGTGGACATGGCACGTTCAGCGCGCCGCGCCACAAGCACAACTTCGACCAGATCCGTTACGTGGTCAGCGGCAGCCCCGACTTCGGCCACTACCAGGTCGCCTCGCACGGTCAGTCGGCGTTCTTCCCGGCGGGTGCCGCCTACGGGCCCGAGACCATCGAAGAGGCCGAGATCCTGCTGATCCAGTGGGGCGAGCATTGGATGACGCGGGCCGAGCACGACGAGACCTACGCCAGCATGCAGCAGGTCGGCGAGTTCAGGGACGGCTACTACGTCACGGTCGACGCCGCCGGGAACGAGCAGCGCGCCGATGGTCGCAACGCGGTCTGGGAGACCTTCAACGGGCGCAAGCTCGTCTACCCGACCCCGAGGTATCCGCAGCCCGTCATCATGGAGCCGGAGGGTTTCGAGTGGCGTCCGGTAAGCCGCGGCGTCTCAGGCAAGGTCATGGGCCGCTTCACCGAGGACGACGTGTACGTCGGGAACTACCGTTGGGACGAAGGCGACGGCCTGCTCACGATGGGTCCGGAACGCACTCAGCTGCTGTGGATCATCGACGGCAAGCTGACCGTCGACGGCGCCTCCTATGACCGTTCCACAGTCATCTTCTCCGAGTTCCTGGAGACCACCCGACTGGCCGGCGCCGCTGGCACCGAGGCGGTCGTTTGCGGCCTGCCACTGCCC
>Ga0210408_10004847_pt1 | contig 11953 bp, 13 predicted proteins | sample IncBWH4MmetaG_FD_155471 | JGI IMG/M metagenome (GOLD analysis project Ga0210408, IMG submission 155471) | Forest soil microbial communities from Barre Woods Harvard Forest LTER site, Petersham, Massachusetts, United States - Inc-BW-H-4-M | ecosystem: Environmental > Terrestrial > Soil >... | reverse complement strand
AAGCTCACGCATAGTGAAGACGAGGGCTTCATCGTCATCGACCCGCACTACCGGAGATTCCTTCGCGATCTGGCGTGCTATCTCGGGCATGACCAGCGATTCGACCTGCCCGGTGGCGAACGGCCTGATGGTAGCAAGGAACCGGCCGCGCCTGGTGATGTAGGCAGGCCGCTGGTACGTCCGGATTTCATCCACGACCTGATCTGGCCGCTGATTGAGATCACGGATGGTGTAGCCGAGAGCCCGATCGTCGTTGACCGGAGACATCGGCTTCACCTCCCTCATCGGGACAGCCCGCATTTGGGAAAGAACATGGCGGTGTACTACCAGGCGACAGGTAAAATAACGCCAAAGTACTACCTAATTGTGATTAAATTAGCCGACCGGGGCTCCGTTACGGTCCTTGGTCTCCTCAGGCCAGGGTCCTTGGTCCCGAGCTAGCGGGGTTACGCGTGGGCCAGGCGCGGCAGCTCCAGGCCGATGCTGCGGGCGAGGACCGCGCCGCTCTCCCAGGCCACGCGCTTGTGATCGCGGAGGTTCTCCAGCCGGGTGAACGATCCCCACGGGAGAGCCCGCCACGCTGATTCCTGGCCGAAACAGTCACCGGACGGGTCGGCGAGTATCAGATGGACGCTGCGCGCCGGAAGCTGCGCGAGTTCGCGTTCCAGGCCTTCGCCGAGGTCCTGGCCGTCGGTGAGCAGCAAGACCGCGAGCGTCTGGTTGGCGCCGAGCGGCGGGACGATCTGGCGCACCCTCGCCAAGGCTGCCGCCGGATTCGTCCCGCCCAGCATCGGCTGGAGGCTCAGTATCCGCTCCACTCGCCGTCGGCGTACCAGAACAGGCGCCAGAGCTAGGTCTGCCGGCGCGGTCTCCCCCCAGTGGACCACGCCGGCACGGCCGCCGCCGTGGCGGCGCATGAGGTCCAGGACGGACAGGCAGGCGGCGTTGCGGGCTCCTTCCGGGTCGGTTCCAGCCTGCCCGTGCACCGATCCGGAACCGTCGATGGCGAATATGACGACGGCTCGCGCGACGCGCTGGCGGATGATCGGCCGGGATGGCCCGGCCAGGTCGGGCAGCCGCGGTGGCTGTGCCTGGCCGGGATGAGCGGGTCGGCCTGCCGTCAGGCGCGGCCCGGCCAGTAGCGGCCCGCTGACCGGGACGTCTACGCCGCGGACCCCATACAGCTGGGGCCCGGTCATGATGCACCCGCCGCGGGGGCGCTGTTGTCTCGCGCAGGCGGCTGGGGGGGAATCCTCGTCTGGGATGCCCCGTTCAGCGAGGGTTCCGGCGCCGCTGCCGGGCGGTGGCCGGCCCGCTCCCCAGCCTGCCAGGCGAGCTCGTGCTGCCGCTGCCACTGGTCCTGCAGGTCGCGCCATTTCTTGTCGAGGTCGTCCAGGTTGACCGGCTTCAGCGGCTCAAGGTGGCTGCCGGGCGCGACGCGCGGGTACTCGCGCAGTTCGTGGACTACGCCGGGCAGGTCCACCTGGTGCAGCGGGCCCGTATACAGCTCCTCGGTGATCGGTTCTGGCTGGCCATGCTGCAGCCCGCGCAGGTAGATGTGCTCCTGACGGTACCCGTCGGACAGAACGGCCTCGGCTCCGTCCAGTGCCTGTGCCACCAGGCTGTGGTGCTCGCGGACGAGCTTGTTGACGTTGGCCGCCTCGCGGGCGGCCGAGTGGCGGACCGCGAGGTAGACCCGGCCCGCGTCCTGTGCCTCCCGGTCAGCTTGCCGCCACTCGGCGCGGTAGGGGTGAGCCACCCACGCCGATGCCGCCACCGCCACCAGGAACAGCCCGAGCTGGATGCCGATGAACGGCAGGGTCAGGGCCCTCACGCCATTGGCCGTTAGGTAAGAGGTGCGGATGGCGGCCACGCTCAGCGACAGGCACAGCCCGCCGCCCAGCGCCGCCAGGGCGATGATCTTGATCACCGGCTGCTGCCGCGGCTCGCAGCGGTGAGCCTTTATCGCCTCGCCGAGGAAGTGAGCGGCGGCAAGCACACCGACGACCACCGGGACAGCCGCCACCTGCAGCGCGGAAACAGGCAGCCAGCTCACGTACGGGCGGTCCGAGATGTTGAACACCATCATGGCAGTCGACGTCATCGTCAGGTCACCGACGCCCAGCAGGGCGAGGAGGGCCAGCACTCGCCACGCCGCAGTCGGCAGCCCCAGCTCGCGGTCGGCCAGCTTCTGGGCCAGCGCGATCTTCCGCGCCTCCGCCCTGCCGGCGGCTGCCATCGCGGTGTCCGCCTCGGTGAGCAGCTCGCGGAACCCTTCCCGCGCATGCTCATACGCCGCTGCCACCTCGCCGAGCGCTTGGTCGGCCCGCAGCCTGACGGCCAGCGCGTGCGTGACAGCAGAGTGCAGCACGGCGAGCAACCCATGCAACACACGGTTCCCCGGCCCCCAGGCCGGGGTGTTGAAACGGTACCCGCCATCCTCCGTAGCCATCTCCTGTACGGCCGCGTCCGGATAATGCGTGCCGAGCCGAGCCCCGGGCACCGACGTGACGGGCGGCTGCCACCGTCCCCGATACCAGCTCCCTGACCGGGCCGCCGAAAGCCGGCTGATCACCCTTCTCACGATACGCCTCCTCGATGTACTACACTTGTAGGTAGTACTAAAATAGCAGATAATGTAGTACTTCGCGACACAGGGCCGGGACGCAACAGCCCAGCCCCCAGGAGAAGGGAATCGTCCAGTGAGAAAGAAGATGTACGGAAGGCGCCGCGTACGGCTCATCACCGTCCTCGCCGTCGCCGTCGCCGCCGCTGTCCTGGCGGTGGTCATGGGTATGGCTGCCCGAGGGACCTCATCGCACCGCCGAGCGACTGTGCCCTGCTGCACGGCGAATGCCCCGGCGATCGGGATTCTCGTCGGCACCAGCCCGGCCGACCATGACCTCCACCAGGCTGGGGCCTGGACCGCGGAAGCCAGGGTGGTGGCCACCGTGGCCGGCCAGTACGGTGCCCACGTGGTCCTCGACCGGATCGGGTCCGGCCCGGGATCATCCGCCGTGATGTACAACGCGCGCGTGGCCAGCGGTAACGGGAAGAATACCCTCATCCGCAACACCGAGGTGCAGCAGGCCGAGAAAGACATGGTGCGGGCCTTCGGCAAGGAGCAGGCCAGCACAACTCTCGGGCCAGTAGACATGATCAGCGGCGTCCGGCTCATGGAAGAGCATCTCGCCGCGTTCCCCCACGCCAGCACGACCAACGTCGTCATTTTCGGCGACCCGGTCCAGACGGTCGGGCCGGTTAACCTGGCCGACCCCCCGCAGCTCGCCGACCCCGTGGCGGCCCTGCGGGCCATCGCCGCGCAGGGCCTGCTGCCGCGGAACTCCTGCGTCGGCTGGCGCGTGCATATGGTGGACGGCTCGCTCACACCCCCGGGCGGACTCAGCGCCCTGCAAGATGAGCAGCTCCGCGAATTCTGGCGTGAATTCTTCGCCTGGTGCGGCGGGCACCTCGTGCTGTGGGACTCCACCTTGATCGCGTTCCCGGCCAGCGGGCAGGTCGAGCCGGCGAGCTGGGCGGCGCCGGGACACCGGGCGATCATCGTCCAGCTGGCCGCATCAGTCCTGTTCGAGCCGGACCAGGCAGTGCTCCTGCCCGGCGCCGGGCCGGCCCTCGACGAGCTCGTCCGCAAGCTCCTGTACACCTACCCGAACGCAACCGCAAACATCGCGGGCTACACCGCGGACGTCGGCGATGGTAACGGAATGGCACTCTCGCGAGCCCGGGCGCGCGTCATCGCGGACTGGCTCGAAGCCCGCGGAGTCAGCGCGTCCCGTCTGACCGCGCACGGATACGGCGACACCCACCAGATCCCCGGCGGGCATGAGGTCAACCGCCGAGTCGTTGTCACCCTGCACGTGGGCTGAACACGCAGGAACGTGTGCTCGACCGCACTGCTCCAGTTCACACCCGCCATAGCCGGACCTCGTTGTCCCGTAAGCACCTGGTAAGCTACTTACCAGGTGCTTACCTAATGGAGGGCGGTTATGGCAGCAGGAGGAGAACCAGGCAGGTACGCGATCAAAGCCCTGCTCGCAGCAGGCGAACAGCCGTTCGCCGACCTGGATGACGATGAACTTGACTCCCTGGGCAAGGCGATCGGCAAGGGCCCGCTCGACGACCCGGTCTCGGTATCGGAAGACGGCATCCTGCTCGACGGGCACCAGCGGCTCAAGGTCATGCTCAGAAGCGGACGAACCTGGATCCAGCCAAGTGACGTTCGCGTAATCGAAGGCGTCACCAGAGAGAACGCGCTGGAAAAGGCGGTCGAGCTGAACGTCAGGCGACGGCACCTCACCGTCGAGCAGAAAGCCGGCCTAGCCCGCAGGCTCCAGCGCGAGCGGCGCTGGTCCCAGGGCAAGATAGCCAAGCTGTTCGGCGTCTCACGGCCAGCCGTCAGCCAGTGGCTAGCCAAGACTGCCGACGAAAATGCCCCCAGCGACGCGGAGCCCCACCTCATCCAGGGTGATGACGGCAAGTTCTACGGCCGGGAGGCGGTGTCCAACCGGCAGCCAACCAGACTGCAGCGGCCGCCGTGGCATACAGAGGGATACGCGTTCAAGGGATTGGCGAAGGCCCGGCATCTACTTCGGAGCGAGGAATACGGAGGCCTGCCGCCACTCCAGGAAGCCAAACTGAGCCAGCTGCTGGCCGACGTGATCGAGGCGGCCGAAGAACTCCAGAACGTCATAGCCGGCGGCAATGATGGGTGAGCTGGGGTCAGCCGGTCCGGGGACGCATTGCAGGACTGGCCCGGGACTCTCCGACGGTTGCCATCATGATCACCGGCTTGGAGAGCGGGCGCTAATGAGAGCTCAGCGTGTCGCGTCGCGACGGCAAGGTTCAGCTCGGCTTTGATGTTGTCGAGCCGAAGCTGCATGCGCTTGAGTTTCGGGCCGCCGTCGCCTGCAATCTCCCGGCGAAGGCAGCCGACGCACAGCGCGCCGACTATCACGCCGAAGAGTACACTCACCGGGAAGAGCAAGAAAATCAGCACAGGGAACCAGGCCTCGCTGCTAGTCGATATTTGTACTATAAAACTACTACTAGTGTAACGTAGAACTTGCCGGCAAACTGCGGCGGGCGCCTGATCTGGCGGCGGGGTCGTCTCGGTTACCTCCGGTCGCGGGCCGCTCTGCCGTACTTTGCGGTCCATACCGGATCAAGTACGGGATTGCCGGCTGGCGGGCATGGTGTGGTCGTTGTGCACCGCCGCGCCACGAGCCCGGCGCCTGACGCCGGCGTAAGCCGGTGATGCAACTGGGGCCCGGCCTGCCAGGGCCGAGAGAACCTAGGCTGGCTCATGCTGTGGTGTCCGTGCCGGCAAGCTTCCGGCGGATCGACCCGAGATACGTCAGAGCGCGCAGCGCGGTCAGCACCCAAGGTAACGCGGCGGAATATTAATAGTTCTATCTGGTGGTTCTATTTTTGTACTACCGGTAGTGGTGCAGCCTCTGTACCAGCAAGAGGTCTTGCGCTCTGGGTCCCGGGGCAAGTCTGTCCCGCGGCCTGACAGGACGAAGGTCCCGGGCAACCCGGCGGGAGGCCCGCGATGACCGCCGTTATAACGATCGTCCTGCAGGAGGCTGGTATGGCAGTACAGTCGGCAAGAACACAACCACCCATGGTACGGGGCCAGTTCCCGTGATGCTCTCGTCTACACCATGCAGGAGCTCAACCAGCAGACAGCCCGGATCATGAGCCAGATCGAGAAGACCGGGAAGCCTGCCTTCATCACCAGGCGCGGCCGGTTCGTCGCCCTCATCCAGCCGCTCGCACCCGAGCAGGTCGAATCGCGGGTCTTCACCGCGATGGCACGCGAGATCGGGAAGCAAGTCCGGAACCGAGCCACTATTACTCAGTAGCACGCCCCGCCCCGGTCGTGGCGCGGCGAGTGGGAGCATCCCGACATGGAGCCTCACCCTCTTCGCGGCCTCGGTGACGGACTGCTCCGTCGCCTCAGTCGTCGAGCCAGCGCTCCAGCTCCTCGGCGCTGATGATGTGATCCCCGCCCGGCGAGGGCGGGCTGAGCCTGCCGTCCAGGGCGCGGGCGAACGCCTGAACGGCGGCGATGCCGTGTGTGATCCACCCGACCAGCTGCCGGTCGCTTGCTCCCGCCGCGATGTGGAACGCTATGCGCCCGTAAATACGGACCTGATCCTCGTTCTCGACCGAGTAGCCGACGGGCGCCAAGAACTCTCGCTGGTAACTGATGAGCAGGTCGTTGATCGTCCCGGCGCCGACGTCATACACGACTTCAAGCCCGCCGGACACCGTCAGCGTGAAATCCGTGCATGCCAGCCAGATGAAGAAGGCCGCTGGATCGCCCTCGTCCGGCCGGATCCAGAAGCACAGGTTGCCGTCCGAGTCAACCTCGTACTGTATCGCGCATATGCGCAGGACCTCGGCCGTCCGCATGAGGTTGACCGGCCTGATGATCTCGGTCATCGTTGCCTCCTGCTCCCCGACCGCCAGATGCGGTCTCGCTCTATGACCGGGGGCCCCCGGCATCCCGTCGGGCAGCCTCCGTCTACTTTTGTACTACAAGAGTACTACTTCTGGGCTGTTCGCCAAACCGACCCGAATCGTCTCTCGCGCTCCGTGCCGCACGCATGGCATGCTCGCGAACGCCGCAACCGCGGCGATCGGCCAGGAGTGGCCTCGAGGAGCGGACGTGGATTAGAAGTCACAGGGACCGACCCCCGTCAGCATCGCGATGCTCCACCCCGTGCTCGGCGAGGTTATGACCACAACCGGCGTAGCGGCGGCACTGACGATCGGCACAGCCCTGTTCGGAGTCCGGCCCTGAACGGCTGGCCGCTGGCGCCATATATGGCATGACAACAACTTGGTCTTCTGCCACGAAGACGGGCGCAGGTACACCAGCGACGCGCTCAACTGGTGGTTCAACAAATGACCAGGCGGCGGGCGGGCATCGGCCACTGGCACGCCCACGAGGGACGGCGCACGGCGGTCTCAATCATGAGCAGCAACGGCGTTCCGCTGCAGGAGATCAGCGACACCGTAGGGCACAAGTCCACCCACGTGACCGAGACCGTCTACCCGCACGTGATCGTGCCCGCCATCCGCGGCGGGGCGACCGTCATGGACGATGTGTTCGGCGATGCCACGACGCCGACAACGCGGGTAGGCGTGCCGCGGCGGACTTGAGGTACACTCGCGGTGACAGTCGGCCTACCGTCCGCATACGGTGCCGCGGGAGGGGCGCGGCGGCGCTGCGGGAGGGAGCTCTGATGCCCCATGCAGCACATGTCCCCGGCCTCGCTGCCTGAGCCACAGCGGGTGTCCTGGTCGCCGGCGGCCATCCGTGAGCTGAAGCGGATCAGAGACCGTTCCGTGCAAGAAGATCTAAAGCGCAATGCGGAAGAGACCTTGCACGAGATCCCGGAGCGGGGCGATGAGTACTCCCAAGATCACAGCGACGAGTACCGCGAAGATCACAGCGACGAGTACCGCGAAGATCACAGCGCCGACGAAGGCCGGGTCGGCGAGATCATGTGGCACCGCGGGTGGACTCACGAGCAGGAGCGCCAGGCAGAACGGGAGCTGGAAGAATCCACTGATGACGGCCCCTGGAACTACTTTCTCATCTATCGCAAGGTGCCTGGGCCGACGGTGTTCGAGGTCCTGGCCGTCCGCAGCGTTCATCAGGTGGCCAACCACTGGAGGCAGATGGAAGACGAGGACGGGGAGGGCACTGACTTAGCTAACCGTTGGGGCCGGTACAAGGTCCGTCTCACGCGGCCGCAGTAAATGTAAATGGGAAAGCCATGATAAGGCAATAAGGGGGTAATGCGGCTAGAGTTAGTCGATGATACCGGGACGGGCGCAAAGCGCGCTGTACCGGCATTAGCGGGTCGGCGGCGGCTCTTGTTTTGCGATCTGGCGTGCCATCTCGGGCAGGACCTCTGATTCGAGCTGCCCGGGCGCGAGTGGCGTGATGGTGGCGACAAACCGGCCGTACCTCGTAATGACGGCGGGCTTCCCGGAATTTTCGATCTCGCCTATGATGCGGGCCGCTTGCCGACCGAGCTCGCGCACGCTGTAGATGAGGGCGTCATCTTCGGCCACCCAGGATGAAGGATATTGCGCTCTTGCCATTGCCATAGCCGCTCCATCCTGATTCGAGTCCTACTCCTGTAGTACATTACGATCTATTTTTGATGTCAATATGCAGGGCGCGGCTGGCATGTGCCAAAAGCCACTTGCTTGGAGGGCGGCAACTTTTGAAACTTGCATGGCATCTATCTCCCACCCTGGTGCAGAGCGATCCAGCGAGCGTCAGACCCGGTTAAAGGTTCGGACCTATCGGTAATCTTCGCTATGAGGAGCCCTGCAGGGCATGCGACCGGCACCCGGCCGCGGGCTAGCCCTAGTCTCGTTTTGCGATCTGGCGCGCTATCTCGGGCAGGATCCGTGATTCGACCTGCCCAGGCGCGAGCGGCGTGATGGTGGCGATGAACCGGCCGTGCTTGGTGATGACGGCAGGCCTGCCAGCCTTTTCGATCTCCTGTATGACGCGGGCCGTCTGCTGGTTGAGGTCACGCATGGTGAAGACGAGAGCTTCCTCGTCACCGACCCGCACTACCGGAGAGTCCTTTGCGACCTGGAGTGCGATCTCGGGAAGGACCTCAGATACGACCTGCCCGGGCGCGAGCGGCCTGATAACAGCGATGAACCGGCCGTGCCTGGTGATGACGGCTGGGTTGCTTGTCTTTTGGATCTCCTCTATGAGGCGGGGCGTCTGCTGGTTGAGGTCACGCATGGTGAAGACGAGAGCTTCCTCGTCGCCGATCCGGACCTTGGGAGATGCTGGTGTCCACGGCGTCATTGCCCGCCCCGCCCCGCCCTTGTAGTAACTGTCAAAGCCATCAAAACTATTAATGTAGTACATTGCCGGGCCACTGTCCACCTCGAGGGACCTTCCGGGCTACCCGGGCCTGCCAGCCCTGCAGTTTCCAGGCCGATGCTGCGGGCGAGGACCGCGTCACTTGGGCTGCGCCTGTCACCTCAGAGGTCCTCGAGCCAGGAGAACGGCCCAATGACGCGTCCCGCCGCAACGGGTCACCGGACTTCCGCCGCGTGAGGTCGCCACGCTGAGGAGCCAAGCCGCCGCTCGCGGCGCGGGAGGGAAGGCCTCAGGTCGCAGCCCCAGCTTCCTGGCAATGATCGCTCACCTCCACGTCCTCCAATAATCTTGCGTTTTGTAGTACTTTAATATTATACTTGGACTATAAGGCCTGGGACGTAGTGACAGGGGTGATCCTCGTGGCCGGAACCTATGTGTTCGCCGCCGTCGCGCTGATGATGGCCGGCGCCGCAATCGGAGTCGTCGCGGTTGTCTCGCTAGCCAGCCGCCGCGAAGACCATGACCTCAGCCTGACAAGTGACATCACGAACCAGAGAGTGCGGGCCGCCCGGCGGATAAACGGCGTGGGCATCCGCGGCTTGGACCGGCTGACGAGCCCGGCTACCACCGGCGCAGCACCTGATCGGCGCCCGAGCTGAAGAGAGGGGGGACCGCCACCGATGAGCATTAACCTCGCGCGCGGCCCGAAGGCACGGCCATGCATGACGGCGCTACCGCCCGGCCCGGCGCGGGCCAGGCTAGGCGGCCAGGATCCAGTCTTCCCCGTTGGCCGGGACGGCCTGGAAGCCTCCTATGCGGTCGGCCCGGAGAGGCCTGTCAGCCGCCAGGCGGTCCTGCCGGTGCCACCGGACCTCCCCGGCTTTCCTTCCCGTCCGCGCGTTCTCCAGCTCACCGATGGCGATTGCGTCTCTCACGGCTTGGCCGGTGGCGCTGTGCGCGGCCGCGCCTCCGATCAGGAGATGCGTACGTGTCTGGACCGGGTGCAGGCCGCCGCCATGCTCATCGACCCGCACGCCCGGGTCCGGTGCGCTGTCTCCACGGAAACCGCGGCCCGACACTTCGATATCCTGGCCGCCGCGCGCAACAACTCGTTTGCCATCCGCCGCGGCCTCGACGGCGCCGACCGGGCACTGATCGAAGAGCTGACTGACTTGATCGGCGCCCGCGCGATTGCCACCCGGACCAGGCGGAGACGCCCGGCCGGGCTCGCCGACCTGGTGATCCTCGTGGGCAAGGACAAGATCTACGCGTCGCCGGTCAGGCAGCTGCGCCTGCTCGGGATCCCGACCTGGCTGATTGTCCCCGGCCGCCTGCCGTCCGCCTCGTTGTATCGCGCCGCCTGCGCGGTCTCCTTCATCGGCCCGTTCCCTGGATCGCCGAACTCCGCACATCAGGATCTCGAAGGCCAGCGACCGGACCTACCCATGACCGGACCTACCTAGCCCCGCATTGACCAATACTTGCCTTTCCGATCCCTGGACCAGCTGGTCGGCGGTGGGGTGCCTGACCCGGCACCGCTACGGGGCGGGGTCTGGCTCTCGGCCTGGCCCCGGGGCGCGGTCACCATTCCGGCGACGCTGCAGTCCAGGCCAGCGCGCAAGCAGACGCGATCGCGCTCTCATTGAGACCCCTTGCGGCCGATAGCTCTGGCACGTTTACCAGGCAGCAGCCGCGGCGTTAGCACAGCGCCGCTTCCCCTGGCAGGAGCTGAACGGGGCCCGCCGGGGGCTTCTTCCTCGCTTTCCTGGGTCATTGCGCAGGCAGGGAGGAATTTCCTAAGAGTCAGAGCAGCCGCCTGATTCTCTGGTCAGGGGCTGGGCGTGCTCCGGCGCCCCTGGCTGCTCCTGGCGCATCAGGACCTGTGGTCCCTGGCCGCCTAGGTGGTCGTTCTCGGAACCAGCAAGATCATGTGATGCCGTTCACCCCGACGTCAGCCACTCCGGGGAAACGCGAAGTAAACCGAGAGCCTGGCTTCGGCGTCCGCTTGTATTACGGGTGTAAGTTTTTTGTAGCGGCACCCTAGGGGAAGGGTGGGATAGCCGTGCCCTCATCAAGAACAGAAACTCCGATAGCGTGGGTCGGTGACGATGGAGCCCTCGTCTTCACCACGCATGAACTAGGTCGGCAAGCAGCCCGCCTCATCAACGAGATCGAAAAGGCTGGCAAGCCTGCCGTCATCACCGAGCATGGCCGGTTCGTCGCTATCATCAGGCCGCTCGCGCCTGGGCAGGTCGAATCGGCGGTCCTTCCCGAGATAGCGCGCCAGATCGGGGAACAGGATCACGGCTGACCGCTACCACCTGGCATTAGCACGGACAGTAGTCCCAATATCGCACGGGTGAAACTGCCCGCGCCGCAGGCTTGGGATCAGCCGGGGCGCCTGGCCCGCGATCGGCTGACACCGGCTCCTGCCCGGAGCGCGAGGGCGAGCCATGGCGGCAAGACGGTGCTCACCGCGCTCGTGGCGCGAGCGGTCGATAACTACTCGGCGGGCCGCGCCACCCGTAGCCCGGTAACCGGGCGACGCCCGCCCCGGCTAACCTGTTGATTTGCGCTGAAGGCTCCCGCGAGTCCTATATCGGACAGGGAGGATGTGGGTAGAGCCTCCGGCCCTGCTTCCGTGGATTTGCGTGGGTACGGGCGTAAGGTCGGGGCCAGGCCCCGGCCTGACCTGCTATCCGGCTTGACGCCGTCTCAGGTTGTCTTGACACCGGCTCGTCGGACAGGGCCTGGTTAGGCACCCACCGGCGCTGCCGGTCCGATCTGCCTGGCCTGGGCAAGAGGCCGGGATTCACAGATCGGCGGCCAGCGGGTGCGTGCCATCCCTCAACCACAGGAAAGGGACGGCAATGACAATCGTAGAAGACAGACGTGTGATCACTCGTGCCATCACCGGCGGCGTGGACACCCACGCGGATGCTCATGTCGCCGCCGCGCTGGATCCTCTCGGCGGGCTGCTGGGGGTGCGGGAGTTCCCGGCCACCGCGGCCGGGTACGCCGGCCTGCTGAGCTGGCTGGCCGGGTTCGGGACGGTCGCCCTGG
>Ga0210408_10004844_pt1 | contig 11957 bp, 9 predicted proteins | sample IncBWH4MmetaG_FD_155471 | JGI IMG/M metagenome (GOLD analysis project Ga0210408, IMG submission 155471) | Forest soil microbial communities from Barre Woods Harvard Forest LTER site, Petersham, Massachusetts, United States - Inc-BW-H-4-M | ecosystem: Environmental > Terrestrial > Soil >... | reverse complement strand
CGATTCCGTCGTCATCAGGGGATTGATCTCCCGCTGGATCGGCTCCGAGCCGGACATGATGGTCGCGGGATCGCTGCGCACCGGTCTTGACGCGGTCAATCAGCTCGAACGCATCAATCCCGATGTCGCGGTGCTCGACATCGAAATGCCGGAGCTCGACGGCATCTCGGCGCTGCCGCAGTTGCTGGCGAAGAAGCGTGACCTCATCATCATCATGGCCTCGACCCTGACCCGCCGCAACGCGGAGATCAGCTTCAAGGCGCTGTCGCTCGGCGCTTCCGACTACATCCCAAAGCCGGAAAGCACGCGCGAGGCATCCGCCGCAGAAATCTTTCACCACGATCTGATTCAGAAAATTCGCTCGTTCGGCGCCAAGCTGCGCCGCGGCGTCCCCGCGGCGCCGTCACCCGCTCTGGTGCCGGCGCCGGGTCGGTCGCGCGAGCCGTCGTTCCGGCTACAGCCCTCGCCGGTTGCGCAGCCGCAGCTGGTGCGGCGGGCCTTCAGCATCCAGGCGCCGCGAGTACTGTTGATCGGCTCATCGACCGGCGGTCCGCAGGCACTGATGTCGCTGGTCGGCGAACTCGGTCCCGTGATCGACCGGTTTCCCGTGTTGATCACCCAGCACATGCCGCCGACCTTCACGACGATCCTGGCCGAGCATCTGGCGCGCTCGAGCCGTCGGCCGGCGCGCGAAGCCATCGACGGCGAGATCGTCAAGGCGGGCCAGATCTATCTTGCGCCGGGCGGCCGCCACATGCGCGTCTACCGGCATGGTGCCGATGCGGTGATTGCGCTCGACGATGGCGCGCCGGTGAATTTCTGCAAGCCCGCCGTCGATCCGTTGTTCACTTCCGCGATCGAGGTCTGGCAGGGCAGCATCATGTCGGTGATCCTGACCGGCATGGGCTCGGACGGAACGCGCGGCGGCAAGGACATCGTCGCGGCAGGCGGAAGCGTGATCGCCCAGGATGAAGCCACAAGCGTGGTGTGGGGAATGCCGGGCGCGGCGGCGAACGCGGGCATTTGTGCCGCCATCCTGCCGCTCAACCAGATCGCACCGAAACTGGTTCGACTGTTTTCGGGGGATCGTTCGTGACGCCGTCGGATTATGAGTATCTGCGTAAGCTCCTGAAGGAGCGCTCCGGCCTCGACCTCTCAGCCGACAAGCAATATCTGGTCGAGAGCCGGCTGGTGCCGCTCGCAAGAAGGGTCGGGCTGACCGACATTTCAGAGCTCGTAAAAAAAATCATGGGCGGCGGGGCCGACGCGCTCACCACCGAGGTGGTCGAGGCGATGACCACCAACGAGACTTTCTTCTTCCGCGACAAGATCCCGTTCGATCATATGCGCGAGACGATCCTGCCGGCGTTGACGCAGGCGCGCGCCAACCGCCGCGCCCTGCGCATCTGGTCGGCGGCTTGCTCGACCGGGCAGGAGCCCTACTCGATCGCGATGCTCCTGAAAGAGGCGGACAAGGTGCTGGCGGGCTGGCGAACCGAAATCGTCGCGACCGACCTGTCGCAAAGCGTGCTTGAAAAATCCAAGGCCGGCCTGTTCAGCCAGTTCGAGGTACAGCGCGGCCTGCCGATCCAGATGCTGATCAAGCATTTCACGCAAGTCGGAGAGCTTTGGCAGCTCAACGCCGATATCCGCGGCATGGTCCAGCACCGGCAGTTGAACCTGTTGCAGGATTTTTCCCAGCTCGGAACCTTTGACGTCATCTTCTGTCGCAACGTGCTGATCTATTTCGACCAGGATACCAAGGTGGCGATCTTCGAGCGGCTTGCCAAACAGCTCGAGCCCGATGGCGTGCTGATGCTGGGCGCAGCTGAATCGGTGGTCGGGATCACCGACGCGTTCAAGCCCTATCCGGAGAAACGCGGCCTGTACCGGCCAAACCCGGCGCGGAGCGCACGTCCGGTCGGCGGTGCGGCCCTGGCGCAGGCGTTGAAGGTGGTCGCGTCCGCGCGTTAGGGCCTTCCGAAACAGCTTACAGAATCGCGTGCGGCAGGAACCGCGACGTATTGCCGGTGATAGGATTCTCGTCCTCGCGGACCGATAGCCCGCACGGCGTGTGATCGACCAGCCAGCTTCCCAGCACCGGAAATTGGTCCGAAAAATTCGGCAGCGGCGCGATGGCCTGACGAATGAATCCCTCCGCGCCGTACGGTCCCTCTTGCTGCACGAGTGTTGCGCCGGCGCTGACCAGTGCGACGTTGGCGCCTTCGCGCGAATAAAGCGGCTTGCGCACATAGGAGGTGCCAAGCTGGGCGACATTCGGGTCATCCTCGAAGAAGGCCGGCAACAAATTGGGATGGCCGGGAAACATTTCCCACAGCACCGGCAGAATCCCCTTGTTGGAAAGCACGGCCTTCCATGGCGGCTCGATCCAGCGCGTCGGCGCTTCGATGAGCCTTGCGCCAAACTCGTCATGGAACATCCATTCCCAGGGATAGAGCTTGAAGGCGAGCTCGATTTCGCGATCGTCGAGGTCGACAAAACCGCCATCGTCACGCCAACCGATGTCTTCGATGTCGATCATGGTGGTGTCCATCCCGGCCTGTCTTGCGGTGTCCTCCAGATAGGCGAGCGTGCCGGCTTCCTCGCTGCTTTCCGTCGTTCCGGTCAGATGCAGGTGACGGCCGAGCCCAAGTTTCTTCCATGCTTCGATCAGCCGCTCGTGGATCGAATTGAACTGGTCGGCACGAGGGGGCGTGATGCGCCGTTCGATCGCCTGCTCGAGCCAGGTCCATTGAAACACGGCGGCCTCGAAGATCGAGGTCGGGGTGTCCGCGTTATATTCCAGGAGCTTGGCCGGGCCGCGCCCGTCGAAACTGAGATCCAGCCTGCCGTAGAGGCTTGCTTCGTCGCGACGCCAGCTTTCCGAGAGCAAGGGCCAGAACGCTTCCGGAATCTTCAACCGGCGCAAATATTCTTCGTCGTCGATCGCGCGGGCCACCAGTTCGAGACACATGGCGCCGATTTCACCGGTCGGCGCCTCGATCTGACGTTCGATTTCATCCAGCGAGAACGCGTAATAGGCGCGCTCGTCCCAGTAGCGCTCGCCGTCGATGGTATGGAAATCAAATCCACATGTTTCAGCGGTGGTGCGCCAGTCGTCGCGTTCCGGGCAGGCGATGCGGCGCATCGGCGGAAGTCAGCCGCCGCCATGCCCGTGTCCGTGTCCATGGCCGTGACCATGGAAGCGGTGTGGCACGCCACCGAAACCGCCATAGATCGCGCGGCAATAGGGCCTGCCGTTCGGACCAGGGATGGCCTCCAGTCCGGGGCCGCAGCTGCGTCGCGGCGCAAAGCCCATCGATACGGCACTGACAGCCGCAGTCCCCATCAATGTCAGCACGACCCGGCGCGAGCGTTTCATGTTGCGGCCCTTGCTGTTCAAGATTGCTGCTGAGAGACGGATCTTCGCTGACGATGGGCCGATGAGGCAAGCCAAACGAGGTGACTTCACGGCATCGTGCGGGCTTGGTGGGTCAGTAGCGCAACTGTGGTCAGCCTCGGCCGGAAAAGCCGAACGCGCGCGCAAAGGAGCCGAAGCCGCCGCGCGTCACGCTGCCCGAGCCGGAATCGGTTGATGTCGCCGATGACGAACGGCCGGATGAGGTATCGCTGCCGAAGAAGCTGAAACGCGAGGACGATCGGCTGTAGCCGCCTCCGGACGATCCGCGTGACGAACAGCCGGTGCTGCTTTGCGGGATTGCCGGCGCCGCCATTCCCGGAGGGGTCGGCTGGCAATTCCCGCCCGGCATCAGCGCATAGGCGCCGCCGCCGACTGCGAACGTACCCATCAGGAGCAGCCCGACATGGCCGGAGCGTTTGACGGGCGCGGCGGCCGGCGTCGCAACAGGCCTGCGGGTCCCAAACTCCCTGTTTGGCCGCGGTTCCGCCATCGTCAGTAGATCATCGAGGCGGCGTTGAGGGCGCCGGCGGCAAGCGAAGACAGGCCGAGCCAGATTGCGGGGGCGAGTTCACCCGACGCGATCCGCGCCGACAGGTTCGGTACCGGGATCTTGACGAGGAAAAACACCACGATCTGAACGATCAGCGCGATCGCGCTCCAGATCAGGCAATCCACGACGCTGCCGGCGTGGGCAATGGAGCTGACCACCGGCAGCACGAAGCCGAGCAGGCTCAAGCCCAGCGCGATCGCAGCCGCCGGGTCGTTGTCGCGGATCAACTGGAACTCGTTGTGCACGGTGATGCGCGTGTAGACAAACAGATACCCCACCACGGCAACCAGGCCGGTGCAGAAATAGGCCAGGAAGGCCGGCAACCCGGCAAGCGATTGAAGGATCATGTCTCGTTGGCCCGATTTGGAAGGCTAAAATGCCTGCCACATGCAGGTTGTCGCGGATTCTCATTCGGCGTGCATTAATATCCTGTTACAACGCACAGCTATTGTTCGTTCTTGTTTTCCGACAGAAAGGACTGTTTCGATGCCCGCGGTCGCCTTTTCGAACAACGATATCGCCGTCGTCGCCTGGACCTTCGATCGCCACCTCGATGGCTGTCTTGGCTTCGCCATTCATCAGATCGACCTCGACGCCAACAGCAAGGAAACCGTGCTGCCGGCGCTGGCGCGCTTTGCGAACCAGGACAAGAGCCTCAAGCTGACCACCGAGCAGGCTCCGGTCCAGAAATTCTGGTGGAAGGACCTGTTTGCCAAGCGCGGCGGCAGCTATCAATACCGCATCGTGCCGATGGGCGGTGCCCCCGGTGGCGCGCTGACACCGCTTGCAGGCGTGGCCCCGCTCACCAGCAACAAGGTGACGCTGACCGAGAAACGCCCACCGTTCAACGCTTATTTCAATCGCGGTATCACCGCGACGCAAGCGCTGACCCATGAGCTGAACGATCATCCCAGCGTCGCGGCTTTGGCCCCGCACATCCTGGATCCCACTGACCCGATTCGCATCCGCCTGATGGGTCAGTTGCAGGAAGGTGTGACCTCGCTGCTCGACCGCGCCGACAAGGGCGGCGGCATCATTCACGCGGCGCTCTACGAGCTCAACGATCCGAAGGGGCTGGAAAAGCGACTGCAGGCCAATCCAAAAAGCCGCAACGTGATCCTCGGCAACGAGCAATCGCCGACCACCGAGGACGCGGATTCCGATAATCGTGCCGCGCTGAAGGCCGCGGGTGTGAGCGTGATCGACCGCATTCTCGGCAAGGGCGATATCCCGCACAACAAATTCCTGGTGCTGACCGAGAACGGCAAGCCGGCGGCCGTGCTCTCGGGCTCGACCAACTGGACCTCAACCGGCCTGTGCACGCAAACCAATAACGCGCTGGTGATCGAATCCGCCGACGTTGCCCAGCGTTACATGGATTACTGGAATGCACTTAAGGCCGATGTCGATGCGGCCCACGGCAAGCAGGGCGATTTGCAGTCGCAAACCTTGCGCGGCTTCGCCCACGGCAACAACGACAGCTCCGTCAACAAGCCGATCAGCCTCGGCAATGGCGTCACCGTCGAGGTGATGTTCTCGCCCAATACCAAGGGCAAGCTCTCCAAGAATCCGGACACGCCCAACGACATGGGCCGCGTATTCGAGCTGATGGACGGCGCCAAGCAGGCGGTGCTGTTCCTGGCGTTCGATCCCGGCAACAACTCGATCCTCGATGAGGCCGGCAAGCTGCTGAAGGAAAAGCCCGATCTCTTCGTGCGGGGCGCGCTGACGAGCCCCGTGCGCGCCGTGAAGTTTTCAGAAGCCTTGCATGCGGGCGGCGCTGCCGAAGCCGCCGCCGACGAAGGCTCGTCCCATGCGGCGGTCGGCGGCGTGACCGTGGTCGGCGAGTCCGGCAAGCCGAAGAAGAAGGGCGCTCCGAGCGGTCCGGTCGATTTTCGCGCGGTGCCGGCGGGTGCGGTGACGCCGAGCGATGCCTTCGGCGGATGGGAAGCGGAGCTGGCAAAGTATGGCTTTGCCATCATCCACAACAAGATCGTGGTGATCGATCCCTTCAGCGACGATTGCGTGGTCGTGACCGGCTCGCACAATCTCGGCTTCCGCGCCTCCCACAACAACGACGAGAACATGGTGATCGTCCGCGGCCACCGAGGGCTTGCGGAAGCCTATGCCTGCCATGTGCTCGATCTCTACGATCACTACGCCTGGCGATTCCTGCTCAAGGAGCATCCTGATATCTTCGGCAAGCCGCTGGAGGGGGACGACAAATGGCAGGAGCGCTATATCGCAGGCGCCGACGCCAAGGCGCCCGAACTGCGGTTCTGGCTCGCGGCGGCATCGGGCACCGCGTCGTCTTCGGGCGCTTCGCCTTCGAAGCAGCCGCCCGGCCCCGCCGCAACGCCAGCCCCAGCCCCAGCAGCGGGGAAACCGGCTGTCAGCACCAAGCAGGCGAAGAGCAAACCCGCCAAGAAGGCCGCGAAGAAAAAGACCGCGAAAAAAGCGGCCAAGAAGACCAAGAAGGCTGCCAAGAAGACGGTCAGGAAGACCGCTAGGAAAGCGGCCGCGAAGAAGAAGCCGGCCAGGAAGATGGTCAAGAAGACTGCCAAGAAGGCGGCCGTCAAAAAGAAGGCGGCCAAGAAGCGATAGCACCGGCTGGCCGCGCTCCAAAAACAAAAACCCCGCCATTTGCGGCGGGGTCCAGTCTGGGAGGAGTGAGCCTACGGGCTCGGTACTCAAACCCTAGATCAGGCGGGGATGCGCTCTTCGTGCTCGTGCGGCTCGCGCAGCACATAACCGCGGCCCCACACGGTCTCGATGAAGTTGCGGCCCTCGGAGGCGTTGGCAAGCTTCTTGCGCAGCTTGCAGATGAAGACGTCGATAATCTTCAATTCCGGCTCGTCCATGCCGCCATAGAGATGGTTCAAGAACATTTCCTTGGTCAGCGTGGTGCCCTTGCGAAGCGAGAGCAGCTCCAGCATCTGGTATTCCTTGCCCGTCAGATGCACGCGCTGGCCGCCGACCTCGACCGTCTTGGTGTCGAGATTGACCACGAGATCGCCGGTCTGGATCACCGACTGGGCGTGGCCCTTGGAACGGCGCACGATCGCATGGATGCGGGCCACCAATTCGTCCTTGTGGAAGGGTTTTGTCATGTAGTCGTCGGCGCCGACGCCGAGACCCTTGACCTTGTCCTCGATGCCGGCGAGGCCGGAGAGGATCAAAATCGGGGTCTTGATCTTGGAGACCCGAAGCTGCTTGAGCACGTCGTAGCCCGACATGTCCGGCAGGTTGAGATCGAGAAGGATAATGTCGTAATCGTAAAGCTTTCCGAGATCGACGCCTTCTTCCCCGAGGTCCGTCGTATAGACGTTGAAACTCTCGGATTTGAGCATCAATTCGATCGACTGCGCGACGGCGCTGTCATCTTCTATCAGCAAAACGCGCATGCCAGTTCCCCATAGTCGCCGCTCCGGGCGTCAGGTCGGGCCGCATTTGCGGCACTCAAAACGCCTTTGAACAACTGATTCGGATCCTGACCACTTATGGTTAACAAAATCTGATTCGAGTTCGCAAGCTCTATAAGTGCAATTTTTATCGAATCGCCCTAAGATATTGCGTCGAAGCAGCTTTTCTTACCCATACCGGTTCAAGTTCCACATTAAGAGGCGGGCCTAACCGACTCCCGCGACTCGGGTGTTCCTTCTGAACAGTCGAGCGCTCTCAGTCACCAAAGACACAGTGACGCAATGATTAACGATGCGGGTAAACACGAAGTTAAGCGCGGAGGCGAAATACGCCGAAACTTAAGGTTTTCGCAATGAAGGCGCTCGCGGAACAGATCGGCGACATCGATGGCGTCAATATATATGGCCGGGTCGTCGGCGTACGCGGCCTGATGGTCGAGATCGCAGGCCCCATTCACGCGATGTCGGTCGGTGCCCGCATCGTGATCGAGACCGGCGGCAACCGTTCCATCCCCTCCGAGGTGATCGGCTTCTCCGGGAACAACGCCGTGGTAATGCCATTCGCCGGTCTAGAGGGCGTCAGGCGCGGTTGCCGCGCTGTCATCGCTTATGCCGCGAGCCAGGTGCGACCTTCGCCGGCCTGGCTCGGCCGGGTCCTCAACGCGATGGGCGATCCGATCGACGGCAAGGGGCCGCTGCCACAAGGCGGTTCGCCGATGCCGTTCCGCAACGCGCCGCCTCCGGCGCATTCGCGCAAGCGCGTCGGCGCGCCGCTCGATCTCGGCGTGCGGGCGCTCAATACCTTCCTGACCTGTTGCCGCGGACAGCGGCTCGGCATCTTCGCCGGCTCCGGCGTCGGCAAGTCGGTGCTGCTGTCGATGCTGGCACGCAATGTCGATGCCGACATCAGCGTGATCGGCCTCGTCGGCGAACGCGGCCGCGAGGTGCAGGAATTCCTCCAGGACGACCTCGGCGAGGAAGGGCTCGCCCGCTCGGTGGTGGTGGTGGCGACCTCCGACGAGCCCGCTTTGATGCGGCGGCAGGCGGCCTATTTGACTTTGGCGATCGCCGAATATTTCCGCGATGAAGACAAGGACGTGCTGTGCCTGATGGATTCGGTCACGCGTTTTGCAATGTCGCAGCGCGAGATCGGCCTGTCCGCCGGCGAGCCGCCGACCGCCAAGGGCTATACGCCGACCGTGTTCACCGAATTGCCAAAACTGCTGGAACGTGCCGGCCCCGGGGTCGGCGCCGGGACCATCACCGGCATTTTCACGGTGCTGGTCGATGGCGACGATCATAATGAGCCGATCGCGGACGCGGTGCGAGGCATCCTGGACGGCCATGTGGTGATGGAGCGCGGAATCGCGGAGCGCGGACGCTATCCTGCCATCAACGTCCTCAAATCGATCTCCCGCACCATGCCGAAATCGGCCGATCCCGCCTATTTACCCGTGATCACACGGGGGCGGCAGGTAATGGCGACCTACGCCGACATGGAGGAACTGATCCGCCTTGGGGCCTACCGGGCGGGGTCGAGCGCGGAAGTCGACGAGGCCATCCGCCTGCATGAGCCGCTGGAGGCCTTTTTGCGCCAGGCCAAGGACGAAGTGACGGGCCTAAGCGAGGGTTACCGGCAGCTTGAGCAAATCCTTACAAGTTTGGAAACGGAACGCTAACTTTGTCAGGCCATCATCCGCAGCACATTAAGAGATTAGCTATGCCGGCAGGGCCCCAGGAGGGGAGCCGGCTCCGTCCCGCGTCAAATCGGGACTTCTGGGGAGTATGAGTCGATGAAGTCACGCGAAACGCTAATCCGCCTGAAGAAGTTTCAGGTCGATGAGAAGCGCCGAAGGGTTGCACAGATCGAAGGCATGATCGCCGATTTCCAGCGCATGTCGGTCGATCTGGAGCGCGAAATTCAGAGCGAACAGGAGCGCGCCGGGATCAACGATCCCGCGCACTTCGCCTATCCGACCTATGCCAAGGCCGCAATCCAGCGCCGCGAGAACCTGACCCGGTCCGCCGACGAGTTGCGGATCCAGCTCGAGGACGCCAAAAGCCTTTTGTCCGAAGCCTTCGAGGAACTCAAGAAAGTCGAGCTCCTCGACGAACGCGACCAGGCGCGCGAGCGCGCCGAGGAAAGCGCCCGGGAACAAGCCGATCTCGACAGCATCGGATTGATGCGCGCGCGCATCGGCGCGATCGCCTGACGCGCCCGTCCTAGTTTCTCAGCACCGTCAGAGCCCGGGCCGCAAGGCCCGGGTTTTTCTCGTTTTGATTTCCACAGGCTATCGCCGGTTTGGTGCAACGGTTTGGCACACGCTATGATACGACGCACCCAAGTGAAGCTACGTGAGTGGATGCTGCGATGACCCAGTCCCATCATACGGCAAACGCCGACCCCCGCGAATTGCCGCGCTGGTCGAGCGAAGCGTTGCGCGAATTTCGGGATCGCGAGCGCGCCCGGTACGACGCGATCAAGGCGCGCGCCACGCCCTTCAATCTGGGGCGCGGCAAGCCCGCGACCGAACAGGTCGAACTTGCCAATCAATTGCTGACCGCAGTCACCGCATCGGAGCAATGCTGGGCCGAAGACGGCAACGATTGCCGGAATTATTACGGCAGCCCGCAAGGGCTGATCGAGGTCCGACGGCTGTTTGCGCCGATGCTTGGGGCGCCGCCCGAACAGGTGCTGGTCGCCAACAATTCGAGCCTGGCCCTGATGCACGATGCCGTGGTTTACGCCCTTCTGACCGGCGCGCGCGATGGAGCCGCGCCATGGCGCGATCAGCGCCGCCCGATCCGGTTCCTGTGCCCTTCGCCCGGTTACGATCGCCACTTCCAGATTTGCGAGCAATACGGGATCGAGATGATCCCGGTGCCGCTGACCGGGGTGGGCCCCGACATGAGCGAGGTCGAGCGATTGGCCGCCGACCCCTCGGTCAAGGGCATGTGGTGCGTCCCAAAATACAGCAACCCGACCGCGGAAACCTATTCGTCAGAGACGGTCGCACGGCTTGCGCGGATGGGCGCTGCCGATGATTTCCGCCTATTCTGGGACAATGCCTACGCCGTGCACGACCTGACCGGCACATCCGATCCGCTCGACAATGTGCTTGAGGCTTGCGCGGCCGCCGGCAACCCGGACCGCGCGCTGGTGTTCGCCTCGACCTCCAAGATTACTTTCGCGCAGGCCGGCCTCGGCATGCTCGCGACGTCTGCCGCTAATATGCGCTGGTTCGTCTCGCGCCAGTCGACTCGCACGATCGGGCCGGACAAGCTCAATCAGATGCGCCATGTTCGCGTTTTGCGCGACCATGCCGGAATCCTCGCGCATATGGAAAAGCAGCGTCGCCTGCTCGAGCCGAAATTCGCCGCGGTGCAGGAGGTGTTCGAGACCCGGCTCGGCGGCACGGGCGTCGCGCAATGGACGCGCCCGCGGGGCGGCTATTTCGTGAGCCTCGATGTGCTCGACGCCTGCGCCCTGCGTGTCGTCGCGCTGGCCAAGGCCGCGGGCATCGAGATGGTGCCGGCGGGCCGCACCTTTCCCTATGGCCGCGATCCGCGCGACCGCAACATCCGGATCGCCCCTTCATTCCCGCCGGCCGACGAAGTGCGCGCGGCAGCCGATGCGCTTGCCACTTGCGTCCTCTTGGCGACCACGGAACGGCTGCTCGCCGATCGCGGCATCAACGCTTGAATACCGGCGTGTTCTGACCTGACGGCTCTCGCGCGGCCAGAATAGTCCCTGCGCTGGAACCGTCTAACCCGGGCCGCAAGACCCGGGTTTTTCTTGTTTAATTTCTACAGATTGGTCCTCGGGCGAATTGGTGGACAGCTTTTGCACAAGGTATGATACGAGGGGTTTTCGGGCCACCGCTCCCGTGTGTTGAAAAGCGATGGGGGATCGCGATCTTGGGGGACGTTGAATGCTGACGCCGGCCGAACTGGTTTGGCTGATCGCCGCTGTTGCCAAGGGGGATGAGGCCGCGTTCGAGCGTCTCTATGCCGCGACGCGGGCGAAACTCTATGGCGTCGTGCTCCGTATCTTGCGCAGACAGGATCTCGCGGAGGAGGTCATTCAGGAGGCTTACGTCAAGATCTGGAACAGTGCAGGGCAGTTCAATCCGGGCCTGTCGTCGCCGATCACGTGGATGGCGTCGATTGCCCGCAACCGCGCCATCGATGTCGTGCGAAAACGCAGCGAGCTTTCGCTCGAGGATGAACCGGCGGCGATGGAAGTCGCGGCCGACACCCCGGATCCGCTGGCGCGCCGCGAAATGACGGAAGAGCTGAAGCGGCTGCTCGAATGCGTCGGCCGTCTTGAGCCGGATCGTCAGAAGCTCGTGCTGTTGGCCTATTACAACGGCTGGAGCCGCGAGCAACTGGCGCAGAAATTCGAAGCGCCGGTGAACACGGTGAAGACCTGGCTGCGCCGCAGCATGTTGGATATCCGGGAGTGCCTCGGACTTTAGGATTGTCTTGGACCTGAGATGATGGCCTACAGCGAAGACCATATCGCGCTCGCCGCGGAATATGCCCTCGGCACCCTCGATGCCGA
>Ga0210408_10004843_pt1 | contig 11960 bp, 9 predicted proteins | sample IncBWH4MmetaG_FD_155471 | JGI IMG/M metagenome (GOLD analysis project Ga0210408, IMG submission 155471) | Forest soil microbial communities from Barre Woods Harvard Forest LTER site, Petersham, Massachusetts, United States - Inc-BW-H-4-M | ecosystem: Environmental > Terrestrial > Soil >... | reverse complement strand
GGGCATTCGCTGCGGAGACGGTGAATCCCTCTGAAATCTGCGCCCAGCTCAACCGCGTGCTGTGCAGCAATCTGGCGCCCGATAAATTCGTCACATTTTTCTACTGCGTCATTGACACGGCCGCCAAGACCTTGAGGTACAGCAACGCGGGACACTGTTTTCCTCTGTTACATCGCTCCCGAGGTGATGTGGGAGTCCTTGCTGACGGCGGAATCGTTCTAGGAATATTGCCCGATGCCAAGTATTCGGATGTGGCCATGCACTTCAACCCTGGCAACAGGCTGCTCCTGTTTACGGATGGAATCACGGAGGCCACGAACCCTCGCGGCGAAGAATACGGTGAGGACAGACTACGACAGGAACTTGATGAAGATGCAAGCGAAGAGACTGCGACGCTGCATCGCAAATTGATGCAGAACGTATCAGAGTTTTGCCATGGCAACTTCGCCGATGACGCAACGCTGGTCCTGATTTCCTTCCTGCCTTCGGAGAAGACCCGGTGATCCAATAAACGACGAAAGAGGGTTCGCCTCCGGCTTCAATAACCCGGACGGTGCAGCAATAGTGGCGAGTGCATGGCATCCCCTTCAGTAAGACCGACGCAAAGTACCGAAACAAGATTGTTGACGTTACTTGAGGACATTAGAACCGATCACGGCAGACCGGAAGTCAATTGTCGCTATTTCAGGTGATAGCACAAGCGTGCGCCCTTTTTTCGCCAAAAACCAACATTTGGCCACCCGTCCATCTTCACCAGCTGATCGCGCCGGAAGTGTCTAGCTCTGCCTTGTTACTCGTATGCGTTCAGGGTGATCGGGGTGCGAGTCTTCCACGCAAGATTCGAACGACCGCGTCCCACCCGCGACTTCGGTCATGGAGGGAGGGCCGCCAAGGGATCGGTAGAACAGCCGCTACCAAACATCGCACCTGTGGCACTTGAACGCGTGCCCTGACGTGAAGCCCGCGTTGACTAAATCTGGGTAATCCGCGGCGTCGATACCTTTCGCGGCAATCATCTCTTGGATCATCCGCTTCATTCCTTGAAGTGATTTTACCCCTCGTCCGCGGATTGTAGCTCCGCCAGCGCCCACTACCCAGCCAGGCAGCGACATTCGCAAAAAGTACGAATGCGTGGACAACTACCGAGAACAAACCGAACAACCCAGAGTAGCCGAGAACGAAGGGGAGACGAGCATGGGACGCAGCGTGGGCGGCGCGGGAAACGTTCCGAAGTTTCCGAAGTCGGCCTCTGAAGCCTGCACGTTCTAGAACGACAACATCAACAGCCTCGCAGAATATTGGGTGAACACCCAACAGCTCTCGAAATTTGTCTCACGTTCGCACCATAAAACATTTTTCCCGTCCGCGGATGTGCTTCGTGTTTGATGGTCTGGGTGATCTCGGTTAGCGAAGAGCCCCGATCCAGGAATTCTGTGCGCAAGGCGGCATAAGACACTAGCGGAAATACGCATTCAGCACATACTGCTGCAGCATCCTCTGGGTATTGAAGTACGAGCCGTTTACGGCGATCGCATGCCGCATGACCTCAACGAAGCGGTCTCGGTCTTGATAGAACGTAGGAAAAATGACTCGCTCCAGCTTTTCGTAAAGCAAGGCTGCATCCCGTGACGCACTGATATCCCCCCTCTGGTCGCGCTTTTCCTCGCCGATCGCCCATCCAGTGATGCCTTCTACGAGCCCTTCGATCCACCATCCGTCTAGAACGCTGAGGCTCGGAATGCCGTTCAACGCGGCTTTCATCCCGCTCGTTCCAGATGCTTCGAGTGGCGGTTGGGGCGTATTCAGCCACAAGTCGACCCCGCGGTGATGAGCTTGGCAAGGGCCATGTCATAGTTGGGAAGAAACGCGATTGTGATGCAATCTCTCAGCCGCTTCTTTCAACGCCAGGATTCGGCGAATGAGCTTTTTGCCTTCCTGATCGCTAGGATGGGCTTTGCCCGCGTAGATCAATTGCAGGCCCCCGGAGTCGCCTGCAATTTTCTTGAGTCGGTCGAGGTCTGTCAGAATCAGGTCCGCTCGTTTGTAGTGATCCAGTGGAAGTCATTACGTTGAGTAAGGCGCCCTCCAAGGTCATTGAGTGTAATCGCGAGATTTCACGCCCACGATCGTCTTCGCCAACCTTATGCCTACTGCACCACAACACCACAGGCCGGACTGAAGCGCTGGGCGAGGCAAGAATCCGATGAGCTCCAGTAAATGCCAAGTCGCACTCCGCAGGCCAGCAATTTCAGATCACAGTAAAGGGCGCCTACCTTCCATAATAGTTGGGTAGCCGCCCTTGCTGACGCTCACGAAGTGGTCTGCTGCCGTGTGCCTGTCGTACGCGAGGCTAATCCTCTCCTCCCACGACAGCGAAGTAAACATCCTCCTCTACGGTTTGATTCAGCCCTCGAGTATCAGCCCAAACGACGTTTGCCCGCCCGCGATTATCTACCGTCACCCACATATAGTCGCCCAGGAAACCGGCTTGGGCCGGGTTGTTGGCGACAACTAGATTTGGCATGGAGGAAGTAGTGACCCGGGTGTAGTTGACTGAGGGCCTGTTCGATGCGGGATGGTGGACCTCAGCCGCCGTGATGTCGTTGCAGCCGGTAAACTCGCAGTTGCCGTACGAGCGGTCATAGTAAGCGATCCACAACCTTTCTCCGTCTGGCGTGACCGCGCTCCATGGCTGCCATTGCGCAGTTGGACCAAACTTGCCTGCCGGCGTAACGTTGAAGGCAGCGCTCCAGGTTGCGCCATGATCGGTTGAGAAGGTGTAAAAGACGTCATTGTTGCACGGCGGAGTCACGGTCGCGGCCGGACCCAGGGGCGTGCAGGTGCCGCCGCCATTGCGGAAATCCGACCACACAAAGTAAAGGGTGCCCGCGTTGTCTATCGATAATGAGCCTTCCACAAAGTCATCGAGACGGTAGCCATTCGGGGGCAAGCACTGGCGTCCGGGAGAGCAACCTGTAGCGGCGTTGGGCCCGACCGGTTGCGTTCCGAAGTCGTCACTAATTTTCACGGGAGCCGACCAGCTCGAAGCCATGTTGCAGTTTGCCGAGCACGACACGATGAGATGCTGGTTTATCCCGTTCAGCGGAGTATTCCCGTTGCCAAAGGCAACGTAGACGGTGCCATCCGGCCCCACAATCGGATGAGACCCCTGGTCCTGATCGCAGGCGTTGGCATTGGTCTCACCGCTGCCAATTGCGCAGAGTGCCGCGTTGGCACCGCTGATTTCGATCCCCTTTGACCAAGTCGCGCCGCCGTCGGTGGATTGGCTGAAGTAGATGGGGCTGTCGCCTCCTACGCCGACGCCGGTTGCTGTGAACCGTGTCCAGGTGGCGTAGACGTTATTCGCATGGGGGCTTGAGGAATTATTGTCGGCGACAATGAACTCTTTGTCGTTCGAAACGTTTGGACTGTTGTCGTTGGTCACGACCCCGGGCGGGTTGTCGACATAAAGCTGAAATGGCCCAGGTCGAGGAGAATGGTAGAAGGCTCCGCCAATTGGAGCATTCGACTTTTCGACGAGGATGCTGCTGTCGGGCAGGCTGACCTCGAACACCAGCCCTCCGACATAGGCATTGCCGTTGGAGTCGAAGGTGGCAGTGGGATCGCTACAAGCATCATAGGTAACGCCGTCCAGGTTAACGAACTGGTAGAAAGGAGGCAGTTGGTCGCCCCACGTCCTGCCGCCATTGAAGGAGAAATCGTATCCGCAGTGATTGAATCCGATGCGGGAATCGTTTTGTCCTGCGATCAGATTCTGCGGGTTCGTCGGATTGATCACCACCACTTCCTCGGCCTGGCGCCGCAGGGAACAATCTTGGTTCACGCGGATGTTACGCATCGTACCATTCGAGTTCGTGAAGACGTTTGTGCACCCTGCCGTTTTGGCGCCAAGGTTTGGAAGCGGCGCAGCCGCTGCAAGGTTCGGCACCAACGCACCAACGGCGGCGACACGCCTTTGCATTTCGCCGCTGGACATCAGCAGCGTGTAGATCACGCCGGACGAGACCCTCGGTTCATTCACTCTGGCTTGCACGCGTCCCGTTTCGATATCGAGAGCGCGCCTCAGAATGTTGTTCGCGGGACGCCGGGTGGCAGTTGAACTCTGACCACGTGCGGACTTCAACATTGAGAAGGCAAGAGCCGCCGCCAATGCTGACAGCACAAAGAAGCGAACCTTCATGTTCATTGGCATTCATCCTTTCGCTTGAAATTGAGGCCGTAGTTCGAGCCCGCTTGGGAATGGGGTGGACGTTATGCGACCCAATAGAGGACTCGAATTCTCCGTGGCTAAGAAGGGGTTGTCAATCGGGAATACTACGAAGCCGGAGAGCAAACATTTGCACTTGAGGCAGACTGGCAGCCAGTTTCAATTTGGGGAGAACGAAGAATGTTCAAATTTTCGTGCGTCCGACCGCCTCGACCGAGTGGTTCCATCAAAACCGCATTGAGCTCGGCACCCAGCTTCAATAACTTTAAGGTGATGCTCACATACGCCCACCCAAAAACGAAAAATGAGGCCTGCGGGAGCGCGCCTGCTCTTTCAGGTCTCTTCCCAATACGTAAAAGAGTCGGACAGCATCGGAGTCCCCGGCACAAATGCACGCTAAGGCTCGCGGGAGACATGTAGGCGTTAGAGACTGATCCCGCGTCGAAGTTTCAGTTCCTTCGCGTAAAATATATTGCAGCCACATGATCCGAGGTTCGAGTCTTAAGAAACTCTGAACTGGGTATCACAAGCAAAAGCACCAAAACTACAAAACTGGGAGTTGGCTATCCACGCTTTCTACTTTGTGCTTTCGTGGTAATCGTATCCTTGATCTTTTCAGCTAGCCTCCATCCTTTTTCAATCTGCGATGTTGCTGCGAGAACAATAAAAACAGGGCCTGGAGGGGCTGTGTAAGTACCCGTAGTGATGCAGGCGAGGAATCGGGCGCATTTCTAGGGGGTGGTTGAAGGAAAGTACGAGAGGGGTACTTTATTTAGTGAGAATCAAAAACCATAGTTTTCCTTGCGTTCTAGCGAGGTATGGCGCATTGCGGCCCCTTTTCTGGCATTTGTTTATGAGTGAAACTAAGAAAGTATTGAGAGAGATTTCGTTTCAAGAGGTCGTCGTTAGAAACCTGCAATCATTTCTCAGCCTCCCGACCACGATAACCGTGGGACGTAATGTGGACGCAACGGATCCTTAGAAAAGGTTAGTTTTCTAATGGAGCGGTTCGGACCGTCTGATTGTCCGTCAATGGCGAAATGAGATGATCCGCCGTCAAGAGGCCAACGGGAGTAATGATTGAGTTGGCAAAAAGCCCGACGGAGGATCATCACCATGCTGATTTAGCCTTCCTTCTCGATCCGTCGGTTTCTAGTGGGAAATCAATTACAATCGGCTGCCTTGTCACGAAGAAACGCGTGTTCGACTCCGAATACAACTCTTACGTTTGTCTCCGAAGGAATCCGTTTTTCGCTTAATGTCGGCACTCGTATTTGTATGCTGACTTATTGTCAAAACCGTCTAGGCAATGAGACTCTGAGACTCTCCGGTCGGACGATGGTAGACCTTGCTTTTGGGCCGATAGGGTCAGAATGTCAGCTTCGCGCCCAACTGGACCGAGCGATTTCCTCCGAAAGGAGCCGTGCGCGTGCTGGTCACCAGGCCAAAGCTGCTCGAATTGAAGTTTGTCACCGGATTGCTGAACTGGGGTGTGTTCGTTATGCTGAAAGCTTCCGCGCGAAATTCCAAGCCCACTCGCTCCTTGATAGGGAACCTGCGAAACAGGGACGCATCGAAATCAAACAGTCCCGGGCCACTGAATGCGATGCGCGGAGCTGTCCCCAAAGCGTTGTCGGGGCCTTTGGCAAAGTCGCTGGTTTCGAACCAGGACGTTCCAATATGGTGCAGTATTTTGAAGGTTCCATTGAAGTTGGGCACTTGCTGATTCCCAGGGGCGTTTAGTGTTCCGCCACCACTTAAGACCAAGGGTAGCCCAGTCATCATCGTTAGAACTGTGCTGACCTGCCATCCGCCAAGAAGCTGGCTGCCAATGCCCGAAGCCACAAACGGTTTGGATTTTCCAAAGGGTAGCTCATAAATCAAGCTATTCACGAAAGTGTGGCGGCGGTCGTATTCCAATGGAGCATAGTTCCTACGAATGTCTCCGCCGATGTAGTCAGCAAGACCTCCAACGGTACTATTAATCGTGACCGAGCCACCGTCGGACTTGTATCCGAGAGCTTTGCTGTATGTATAAGCAGTGCTCATCAGAAAGCCGTTCGAAAACTTCCGGTCGAACTTCACCTGGAGAGAATGATAGCTCGAACTTGTGCCCACGAACTTGAGAGGTACATCGCCACTCGGGCCGTCGATGCCAAAGCGCTGCACGAGAGGCCGGCCCGCTTGGCCCGATCCGGCAACAGTTGCCGCGTTGAGGTTAAACACCGTGGGCAAATCTACGCCGTGATTGCCGACGTAGGCCGCTTCCACGACGAACTTTCCCGGCAGAGCGCGTTGCACGGCCAAGTTCCAAGATTCTACGTAAGGTTCACGAAACTTCAGGTTGACATCGACGTAGCTCGAGTGCGCGAGCGCTCCCGAAACCGGGATAATCCCGCTTGCAGGAATCGCTGTGACGATCGGCGGTGGAAATCCAGTTGCCATCGAGGGAGAGGCGGCGCTGAAGCCGTTTGGTGCATTGAACACATTGTTCTGTAACACAGGAAAGTTAAAGGCGTAGTCGTTGTCAGGAAAAGGTGCGTAGCTTAACGCATAACCTGCGCGTACGACAGTCTGCTCGGTCAAGCGATAAGCAATTCCGAACCGCGGCGCGAAATCCTTGTAGTTTGTTTGCCGGCCCAGGTTGAGCGGGTGTCCCCCAACTCCGGCGATGATCAGCTGATTGGTAGTTGGATCATAATTCGAGAAGCGCCCCGCGGACGCGGGCGTGAAGGGCGGATAAAACTCCCAGCGCAGACCGGGACTCAGCGTCAGCTTCCTGCTAATCTGCCAGGTATCCTGCACGTACGTGAAGAATTCCGTGCCTCGAAACGTTTTGGAATTGATCGGCACATCCCTGCCCACAGAATTGGGCATATCCAATAAGAAGTCAGCAAATCCATTGACTTGGTCGCTGGTTTTAGGTCCGCCTTTGAGTCCAGTTACCGAGTCGCTAAAGTTGAAGATCCCGCGAGGATTCTGCGACTGCCATTGCGCCAGATCGTCTCGCACCCGTCGAACGTCGACGCCCCACTTCAAGGTGTGATTGCTGCGCGTCATTGTCCAACTGTTGACGGCATCAATATTCGTTTCGCCGCGTACCCAAGGCAAGCTTCCAGAATACCCAACCAGGCAGCCAGCAGTTCCCCCACCCGCCGCCCCTGGAACATTGGCGCATGCCATCCCGCTGGAATTGAGGTCTCCGAGATTCGCGCCAGGAATGTTCACGCCGATCTCGCCCTGAATGGTTGCCCCGCGGTCGGTATTGTTCGCCACATTGCGATAGTGATTCACGCCCAAGCGCGCTTCGGTCACCAAGCGTGGCGAAAATATATGGTTAAAGTTCGCTGCCGTATTCCAAATACGTTGCGTGCCAGTTCCCGAGAAGTTCCCATTCGAGGGTCCACCCACTTCACCATAAATAGGTGTTTGAAGCAGGCTTTGATTTTGAAAACTGAAGCGCCCGGAAATGCGGCTGTTTGGGGTCGCGTTGTGGTCCACTTTCACGTCAAACGACGTGCCGTCTTTGGCGAATTTCGTCGTCCCTTGAAAATTGTTCGCGGCGTTCCCATTCGGCAAGGGAATCTTGGCCAGGATCGCTTGCACGACAGGGTCGATTCTTGTTGTATCAATCGTATTGAGGGTTCCTGCCGGGTAAGGCGCGCCCGTTGCTGGATTGATGGGGCACGCCGTGCTGCAAGAGATCTGTGTCCTGCCAGTCCCATCGGGATTGCCTGTTGACGGGTCAAAGATCGGCGTAGACGTGCTTGTGAAATCCCCGTTCCGGAAGGCTTGTGGCGATACTACCCCCGCAAAGAATTGGCCCTGGTGATCATCGACACGCAAGAAGTCGCCGAAGAAAAAAGTCTTGTTCTTGATGATCGGCCCGCCGATGTTTGCGCCATAGTAGTTGTAAACGCTGGGCGTCTTGGGCGTGGTTGTCTGGAAATAGGGAAGGGCTGCCAGTGCGCTGATGCGATTAATCTCGTAAGCGGCACCGTGAAACTCATTGGACCCTGACTTTAGAATCACATTTGTGACTGCCCCGTCGGCTCGGCCTAACTCAGCATCGAAATTGCTGGTTGTGACGTCCACGGTCTGGATCGCCTCTATTGGCGGAATGTAGACCTGCAGTAGGCCCGTGCGTTCGTTATCATCCACTCCCTCAAATTGCAAGTTGTTGGCGAGCCCGGACTGCCCGTTTACCTCTGTTCTCAGGCTATCTTGCGCGTTGAAGAAGGACGAATGCTCACGATGCGCCCGAGTCGTTCCTGGCACCAAATTCAGCAGGCCTTGGAAATTGCGGTTGTAGGTCAAGGGAAGATCTTCGACCTGTCGGGTTTCGATCTTTCGGCCGATGTCCGCGCGATCCGTTTGCAGAATGGGAGCTTCCCCGGTGACAACAACTGTTTCGCTCGCAGAGCCAGGTTGAAGCACCAGATCGACGCGGACGTCGCTGTTCACCAAGACATCGATAGAGCTGCGAACAGCTCGCCGAAATCCCTCGTGATCCACGGCAACTTCATATTGGCCCGGAGGAAGATCGGCGAATTCATAGTTCCCGCTGTTGTTTGTCGAAGCTACGCGCCGGAATCCGGTCTTCATCTCCGTGATCGTGACTTTTGCCCCGCCTACGACGGCGCCACTCGAGTCCAAGACTGTTCCCAGCAGTGCCGCATTCACAGCTTGGCCGTCCATGGGAAGGGGGAGCAAAACGAGTATTGCACCGAGCAGGACGGCGATGCGGACATGCCACCGCTTGAATAAACGTCCCGTGGCAAGCATCACACGATTTCGGGCGTTCGTGTGATGGGGACTATTCCTGACCAAAATCAAAGCAAAGAAAGACAAACGGCTGACCGTATTCATCACACACCCCACTCGCCTTGCAGTGTTATTAATCGAGTGCCATGGAACCGGTTCCACACCCTAATCCAGTCAGACCAACGTGTCAAGCGCAAACATTCGCCGAATCTATCGTTGGATTCTCAGCGCGCTAACCTACTGCCGCCTTGAAATGACGATATGACATGGTGGCGATATGACATGGTGGCCTCGTGGATGCTAGACTCGCCATCTATCGGCGGCACAGTCGGGGGCGATTCTTCAGAGGCTCGCGCGAGATGCTTGGGAGAAAAGAGGTCATCTTGGTGGAAGCGGTTCCAGAGAAAAAAGCCACAATTCGCGATGTGGCGCGAGCCGCCGGGGTCGGCATCGGGACCATTTCGCGTGTCTTGAACTCCAGCTCTCAGGTGAGCCGAAAGACGCGCACGCGTGTCCTCGATGCGATCTCCCGTCTGAAGTTTCGTCCCAATGCTCAGGCACGCCGCATGCTACGGCGACGGTCGGAGATGGTTTGCTTTTTGCTGAGCAACCGCGATTTTCTACATCCGTTTCATGCACGCATCCTGCAAGGCGTCGAATCCTACGCCACTCGTGTCAAGCAGCACGTATTATTTGCGGCGTTACACTATTCACCTAGAACGCCGCCCGATCGGATCGACCTACCTCCCGTTCTCCAAGAGCACGGCTTGATTGACGGAGTTATTCTCGCGGGAACGACTTATCCGAATTTACTCCAAAGGATCCAGAGCATTCATATGCCCTTCGTTGCATTCAGCAACAATGTGGTGGGATTGGAAGAAACGCTGCAGTTCGATGAAGTAGGCTTCGACGACCTTAACGGAGCCCTTCAGGCGACCCGCTACCTGATCAGCAATGGTCACCGCCGAATTGCCTTCGTCGGCGACACCTCCAGCTATCCATGGCTTTATCGGCGGTTTAAGGGCTACGAGCAGGGCATGCGCGAGAACAAGCTGAGACCTCTCCTCATCGCGTCCCACCAGTCGCAGAGTTTCGTCGATTTTGGACAAGATAGCACAGGGCGAATCCTGGCCCGCGAGTCACGCCCTACAGCGGTGGTTGCCGGCAACGACGAAATCGCCTTCGGGCTCTGGCGAGCACTGTCCCGGCACAACCTAAAAGTGCCGGACCAGATCAGTTTGGTCGGGTTTGACGATCGAGAAGAAGCCGTTCTGATGGACCCGCCGCTTTCTACGGTTCGGGTTCACAAGGAGGCGATCGGGGAGAACTGCATGAAAATGCTTCTCGAGCGTCTGCACGACTCTCGGATGGCTTTCAGTCGACGAATTCTGCCAACGGAATTCGTGATCCGGGGAACGGTCCGCAAGATTTGAAAATAGTCTTAACTATGAGAGCAGCGCAGATAGGCTCGTCGTTAACTGTAACCGCACGAGATAATCTTGTTCGATCAGACACTCTCCCCATAATATTCTTCCCCAATGGCCTAACACGTGATTGCTCTGCACGCCTCACTCGCCGACGCATTCGCTCCTCGAGTCCGTCAATTGTCAACAGCGCCACAAATCGCATCGGGCCGGTACCGGTGCGTCAGGACCTGCATCTTCTCTGGCAACAATCCAACCGAATTAGTTGAAGGAGGGTGATTACGGAGATATTCAGGTGGCATCGGGGACGTATTCCCCTGCTTGTCTTGAGTGCTGCAACGATTGCGGCTCTTATGCCCGCGTTCTTCTCGCTGCCTCTCATTGCTGCTGAGCCTCTACGTTAGAATTAAGGGCCCGTACCTTCGCTCTCCGGTTGGGCGCGGGCCCCTTCATTCGTAGCAGTCGCGAATCTCAATGAACCGCGCAACCGTGCACTGCGTTCGAGTATTCGGGCTGGGTGGCGTACGCGTGATCGTCAATGTTGTAAATGAAAGGATCGGAATCCAGAAAAATGCTGGTGGCGGATGGGACCAGGAACACGCATTCGTCCCCGATTTCTTCGCCAAACATGCCGCCTCCCGTCGAGTTCAACCAGCCACTTCCGTCCGGGTCCGTAATGGTTTCAAACAGCTCGTGAGAAAGCACATCGTTCGTTGAGTCCACCAATTGGCCGTTCGGTGTTCCGGGACGCACTCGGCAACCCGGCACGTCCTGGAAAGGCTCAACCGAGTACAGCACGTGACCAATGTCAGGGAAGTCGACACTGCTGTGGTAGGCGCAGAAGACGAAGCTGTTCAGGTTGTCCGGCGAGTAGCACACCGTAAACGTGGAATCAAAACACTCATCTGGCCCGGCGGAAGAAAAACATGGAATATGTGACCGTATCCATTTTCCCCGGCAGCGGACGCAACTGCGTGCACAAACGTTTGCACATCGGTATCCGTAAACGGAACCGTCGGTGGCACGTAGTTAATTTTCGCTCGGTTGCCCAGCGTGTAGCGTTCGCTCGCGCGCAGGCCGATGTATTGGTCCACGAGATGGATGAACCGGCTCTCCGCAAGATCTCTCAGAAATCCTTCCGGATTGCCCCAACATTGGGAAATCGGGCACTTCCCGTTCGGCAGTAAGTAGATGGCATGCGATTCGGCAGAATCCACTACCGTACCGCCTTGGAAAGTCAAATCTCCCGGGTAGCGCACGCCACTTCGGTTCGATGAAGCATCGGATGCTTTCAGGGCCGGCGATGACCGCAGCGTTAATAGCTCCTCTTGTCCTCGCGAAGCGGTCCCCCGGACTGTATTCGCCGGCTGTGCCCGATGGAACACATTCTTGGATTGCCGCGCCTGCGTCCGGTCGTTGGCGCCGACGCGTACCTCGTTCATGTCTTGCGACCATGCCCCCATCCCCAGTGAAAGCAAGACGACGCCACACAATATGGAATCTCCGTTCACAGAATTGTCTCCTTCATTCATTGAGATTTTAGA
>Ga0210408_10004841_pt1 | contig 11962 bp, 9 predicted proteins | sample IncBWH4MmetaG_FD_155471 | JGI IMG/M metagenome (GOLD analysis project Ga0210408, IMG submission 155471) | Forest soil microbial communities from Barre Woods Harvard Forest LTER site, Petersham, Massachusetts, United States - Inc-BW-H-4-M | ecosystem: Environmental > Terrestrial > Soil >... | reverse complement strand
CATCAGCACATCGCCCGCCCAGTCGGCTACCGCTGCACCGCCGAGGAAGTCCCGGCCGCAATCGAACGCCTGTTGAGCAGTTATCTCGCAAATCGCAACGACAGTGAAAATCTCCGCGCTTATTTTGCCCGCACTTCAGACGATGCTCTGCGCGCTCAACTCGCCGGCTTCGCCATGGAAGCCGTGGCACGCGACCCTAGCCCCGGTCCCGTCCCGCACGGAGTAGGAGATTAAAATGCCTCCAAGCCTCTTGCCCATCTTCGTGAAGCTCGTCGCGCGCCGATGCCTGGTCGTAGGTGCCGGCGCCGTCGCGGCGGCAAAAATTTCCGCGCTGCTTGAATCCGGCGCGTGGGTCACCGCCGTCGCGCCACGCGCCAGCGACCACGTGCAATCACTCTCCCGCAGTGGAGCTATCGTCTGGCGCGCGCGCAAATTCGCTCCCGCTGATCTCGACGGCGTCGCTCTCGCGATTGCCGCCACTTCCGACGCCGCAGTCAACCATGATGTGTTTCTCGAAAGCCGCCGCCGCGGCATTCTCTGCAACTCCGTGGACGATCCTCCCAACTGCGATTTCTTTTTCTCCGCCGTCGTCCGCCGCGGCGATCTCCAGATTGCTGTTTCGACAGCAGGCGAAAGCCCCGCCGTCGCGCAACGCTTCAAGGAAGAAATCGACGAGCTGCTCGACGAATGCATCGGCGACTGGCTGAGCCTGGTGGGCGAGCTGCGCAGGAAAATCATCGCCGCGCAGCCCCCATCCAAAGAGCGCAACCGCCTGCTTCGGCTGCTGGCCTACAGCGAAATCTGCGAATCAGATTCCTGCGCCGCGCATGGCCTCTCCACGCCGTCGTCTCTACATCATCTGCACCTCCCCGATGCGCCGCAAGGAGCCGGAGATTGAAACCATGACCGCTGCCACAACAGCCAGAGTCCACATCGTCGGCGCCGGCCCGGGCGATCCTGAATTGCTCACTCTCAAATCCCACGCGCTCATCCGCTCCGCCGATTTGATCCTGCACGATGATCTCGTCTCCGCTCCGGTCCTCGCCCTGGCAGGGGCGCAGGCCCTCCTCGCGAACGTCGGCAAGCGCTGTGGCGTGAAGAAAATCACTCAGCCAGAGATCAATCGCCTGATGATTTCTTCCGCCCAGCGCGGGCTGAAAGTCGTTCGCCTCAAAAGCGGCGATCCCGGAGTCTTTGGCCGCCTGGCCGAAGAACTCGACGCACTCGAAGCCGCCGGTGTCCCTTATGAAGTTGTTCCCGGAATCACCGCTGGCGCCGCGGCAGCCGCGTCACTAGGAGTTTCACTAACGGACCGCCGCTCCAGCTCGCGCATCGTCTTCGTCAGCGGCCACCATGCCCGGGAAAACGAGCACCGCGAAAAGCCCGACTGGAAATCACTCGCAGCCGAAGACGCCACCCTTGTTGTGTACATGCCCGGCCGTGACGTCACCGGCATCGCCCACGATATCCTAGCTGCCGGCCGCTCGGTTGACACTCCCGCTGTCATCGTCTCGCGCGCTACCACTCCCGACCAGCGCGTCTGGCGCACCACCGTCGGCGAACTTCGCGACGCGCCGCTCATGGACGCACCATCCATCTTGTTAATCGGCCGCTCACTCAAGCGCGCCTCTCGCCACCTCAACTCCCAAATCCTGGCACTCGTTGACACCGTCACTCGAACTTCCCAGCAAAGGAGCGTCTCTGCATGACTCAACGAAATAAAACGCGCGAGAAGGAAATCCGTTCCGGCGGCTCGCAGCTTTCACTCGATGCCTGGGCCGTGGCCCTCGCTCTCGGGCTCTCACTGCTCATCTGGATTGGCTGGATCAAACACGTTCCCTGGTAACCCAGGCGCAGCTCAATTTTTTTCAGGAGGACCATCACATGGCAGATTCCATCGCACTCCCGCAATCTCAGCCGCTCAGCATCTTCCGGCGCGCCGCGCAAATTCTTCCCGGCCTCGTGCTGCTCGCCTCCGTTGGCTACGCCGGAAAATTTCTCGAACGCACCGTGGCCACCTACGGCAAAGCGCATCACCTCGCCCTCCCCAATATCGAATACGTGCTGTGGGCCATCCTGCTGGGACTGCTGATCTCGAACACCGCCGGCCTGCCCGCGGCATTCAAGCCCGGCGTTGCCACGTACGATTTCTGGCTCAAGGCCGGCATCGTTCTCCTTGGCTCGCGCTTCCTGCTCGGCGACGTGCTCAAACTCGGCGGCATCAGCCTGGTCCTTGTGGCCATAGAAATCACACTCTCACTCCTGTTCATGACCGCCCTCGGCCGCGCCTTCGGCCTCAAGCCCAAGCTGACCACGCTCCTCGCCGTCGGTTCCTCCATCTGTGGCGTCTCCGCCATCATCGCCACCAAGGGCGCCATTGATGCCGACGACGAAGACTCCTCCTTCGCCATCGCCGCGATCCTCGCGCTCGGCGCCATCGCTCTATTCATTTTCCCCGTCGTCGGCCACTGGCTGGGCATGAGCGACCAGGCCTACGGCCTCTGGGCCGGCCTGGGCATTGATAACACTGCGGAAGTGACCGCCGCCGGCGCGCTCTATTCCGACGCCGCCGCCAAAGTCGCTGTCCTGGCAAAAACCGCACGCAACGCCATGATCGGCTTCGTAGTTCTCGGTTATGCGCTGTACTGGGCCCGCAAGGAAGGAACCGAGGGCGTCGGCAACAAAGCCGCGTTCCTGTGGAAAAAATTTCCGAAGTTCGTTCTCGGCTTCCTGATCATCTCTGCCGTAGCCACCGCCCACGTCTTCAGCAAAGACCAGCTCACAAGCCTCGCCAATCTTTCGCGCTGGGCTTTTCTGCTGACGTTCGCCGGCGTGGGCCTGCGGACCAACTTCGTCGAGATGCGCAAGCAAGGCCTGCGCCCATTCGTAGTCGGCGCGCTCGGCGAAGTCGTCATCGCGGTTCTAACCCTCGGTCTCGTTTTCGGCGCCGATCATTTCTTGCGCTAGCAACATGCAACGCTTCGCACTGCGCCTTGGTGGCACAGACTTCAGTCTGTGTTTTTCCGTTCGCATACTCCGCTCCCCGCCTGTAATCCGATCGTACTCCGCACTACCCACCCCGCTCGCCTCGCTGCCGCGCGACGCCATTGACTCCCTCCCATTTTTGTACTCTTATTCACAACAGTTGCCAGGGGGGAGTTCATGTCCATGAAACGCCGCGCGTTTCTGCAATCGTCTGCCGCATTCCTGGGAGCCGGTGTACTCCATGCCGGTCATTCCCACGACGGGCACGGCCACCCCGGCCAGGCCCATCCGCATCACGCCCATGCGGCGTCGCTCATGACCGCCTGCGCCAACAATTTTCTCAATGCGCTCGATCCCAACCAGCGCGCCAAAGCGACGTTTCCTTTCGAAACGGACGAGCGCATGAACTGGCATTTCATCCCCAACAATACCCGCGTGGCCATCGACACCCTCACAGAACGCAAAGGCCTCCCGCTGCTCGAAATGACGCCCTATCAGAAGCACTTCGCCAGCGCCTTGCTCGCCGCCGGTCTCAGCCAATCGGGCTACATCAAAGCGGTGACCATCATGAGTCTCGAAGATGTCCTCAAGCTCATTGAGAAAGACAGCGGCGATCGTCGCAACCCGGAGAAATATTGCTTCTCCATATTCGGCGCTCCCTCCGACACCGCTGCCTGGGGCTACCGCGTCGAGGGCCACCATTTCAGCCAGAATTACACCATCGTGAACGGCGCTGTAGTCGACGCCCCGAGTTTTTTCGGCGCCAATCCCGCCGAAGTCCGCGAGGGGCCGCAAAAGGGCCTGCGCGCGCTGGCCGCCGAAGACGATCTCGGCATGGAACTCATCCACGCCCTCGACGAACAGCAGCTGAAAGTCGCCATCGTGGACCCAACCGCCTACAAGGACATCCTCACCGCCGCCAGCCGCAAGGCTGCTCTACAAGGCCAGCCATCCGGCCTCTCCGCCGAAAAAATGAACGCCAATCAATTCGACGCGCTCATGACCCTGATGGAGGAATACGCCCGCAACGTCCCCGGCGAACTCGCCGAAGGACGCATCGCGCAGATGAACAAAGCCGGCCGCAATATTCACTTCGCATGGTCCGGCGGCATCCACCGCGGCGACCCGCATTATTACCGCGTGCACACGGATTCGTTCCTGATTGAAATGGACGACACGCAGAACGACGCCAACCACATCCACTCCGTCTGGCGTGATTTCACCGGCGACTTCGGCCAGGACCTGCTGCATCAGCACTACGAAGCCAGCCACCAAAAGAAGTAGCCCTGCGCTCTGTACTCTTTGCTCTGTACTCTTTGCAGTTTGGTATTTGGTGTTCGGTCTTTGCTGTTCCATTTCAAATCTGAAATTTCGAATATGAAATTCGCCTCTCGAATTTCGCTTTTCCTCTTCCCCCTTTCCCCTTCATGCTAAATTCATCCGCGGAGCTTCCCTCGACCGATGCTCGACCGCCAACGCTCGGCCATCAGTTGGATTGACTTCCTCTGGCTCGCCTTCCTCGCCGGCCTAGCCATCCTTCCTCCCGTGGACGAAATCCACAAACAGCTCATCCTTCTGGCCATCGCCGTCTTCCAATTCTTCGAAGGCTCGCTCATCGCGCGCTTCCCTCGTGAAGGCCGCAGCATCAGCATCGGCATCAAAATCGTCCTGGCCACCCTGCTCCTCGACCACACCGGTGAAATCGGAATCAACAGCAGCTACTACCCGATTTACTACCTGCCGGTAATCACCGCGGCCATCTATTACGGCCCGCTCGGCACGCTGCTGTGGACCACCCTGGTCTCCTTCGCCTACTGCTCGCTGCTCGTATCCGTGCTCGAACAATACGAACTGACCGCCGAAGGCGCCACGGACCTGGCCATCCGCATTCTCTTTTTCTTCATCGCCGCGATTCTCGTCAATCGCTTCGCCACCGAGAATCGCCGCCAGGTGCAGCGTTACCAGGAGCTGTCCGAAACTCTCGAGCAAACCAACCGCGAGCTGCGCCGCGTGGAAGCGGAAATCCGCCGCGCCGAACGCCTCGCCGCACTCGGCCAGCTTTCCGCCGGCCTAGCCCACGAAATCCGCAATCCCCTCGGCGTCATCAAAGGCTCCGCGGAAATGCTCAGCCAGAAATTGCAGGGCGCAAATCCGCTGGCCAGTGAGCTGGCCGGATACATCTCGTCCGAAGTCAATCGCCTCAATTCCCTGGTGGCCCGCTTTCTCGATTTCGCGCGCCCCTCGCGCCTCGACCTGACAGCGCAGCAAATCGCGGATATCGTTGACCGCGCCCTCGAATCCGCTCACGCGCAAATGTCCAGCGCACACGTCCACGTCGAGCGCCGCTACCCCGCAAAACTCCCCGACGTGCAAGTGGACGCCCAGCTCTGCGAACAAGTTTTCGTGAATTTAATCCTGAACGCCTTCCAGGCCATGAGCGGCACCGATGGTAAGCTGATCATCTCCGCGTGTTCAGAAACCTCGGAAGGCATGCCCGGCATCGCCGTGCAATTCGAAGACACCGGCCCGGGAGTCCCGCCCGAACTCCGCGAGCAAATATTCAACCCGTTCTTCACCTCAAAAAAAGACGGCGTCGGCCTGGGCCTCGCCATCGTAGCCAAGATCGTGGACGATCATCGTGGCTGGATTCGCCTCCAAACCGACGCGTCCCTCGGCGCCAAATTCCGCGTCTTCCTCCCCCTCTCTCCTGATGGCTAGCCTTGCTCTCTCCATTTAAACTTTCAAATTTCCAATTTCAAATTCGCCTTTCACTTCTCCCTTTCAACTTTCAACTTTCGCCCTACCCCCTCGCATTCCCCCCAAAATATGCTACCGTTCCGCCTGTCCTTATGCCTGCTGAAAAACCCTCCATCCTCATCGTCGAAGACGAAGCCAAGCTCCGCCGCCTGATCGAACTTCAGCTCGCCGAGGATGGCTTTCACGCCGAAAGTGTCGGCGACGCGGAAGCGGGCCTGCAACTCCTGAACAAAAAGCCTTTCGATCTCATCGTCACCGATTTCAAGCTGCCGGGCATGACCGGCCTCGAATTTCTCCAGGCCGTAAAGCGCGCCAACGCCGCCATCCCCGTCGTCATCATGACCGCCTACGGCACAGTTGAATCCGCCGTCGAAGCCATGAAAGAGGGCGCCAGCGATTACGTTCTGAAGCCGTTCTCCCTCGCCGAACTCGTTCTTGTGATTCGCAAGGAACTCGCCTCACGCCATCTGCGCGAAGAAAATCGCAACCTGCGCGAAGCTCTCGGCCAGCGCTACCAGTACGCCAACATCATCGCCCGTGGTGAAAAGATGCAGGCCGTCCTGGGCATGGTCGAGCGCGTCGCGCCCACGAATTCCACCGTCCTGCTCGGCGGCGAAAGCGGCGTCGGAAAAGATCTCATCGCCCGCGCCATCCACGAACATTCCAACCGCGCCTCGGGGCCATTCGTCAAAATCAACAGCACCGCCATTCCCGAAAACCTGCTCGAAAGCGAACTTTTCGGCTTCGAAAAAGGGGCCTTCTCCGGCGCCACCGCCAGCAAGCCCGGAAAATTCGAGCTGGCCGACAAAGGCACGCTCTTCCTCGACGAAATCGGCGACGTCCCGCCCGCCACGCAGGTGAAATTGCTGCGCGTCCTTCAGGAGCGCGAATTCGAGCGCCTCGGCGGCACGAAAACCATCAAAGTGGACGTGCGCCTGGTCGCCGCCACCAATCGCGATCTGCGCGCCGCGCTCGAAGACGGCACCTTCCGCGAAGATCTCTATTACCGCCTGAACGTCGTGGCCATTGACATTCCCCCGCTGCGTGACCACAAGGAAGACATCCCCGCGCTGGCCAAATTTTTCCTGGATAAAGTCGCCCGCGATACCGCCAAGCCGGTCAGGGACCTAATGCCTGCGGCCATCAAGCTCCTGGTGGACTACCACTGGCCCGGCAACGTCCGCGAACTCGAAAACACCATTGAGCGCGGCGTCACCCTCTCCTCCGGCGGTGTGCTCGACACCGCGGACATCCATCTCGATTCCCCGCGCGCGCGCCACTCACCTGGCTCCTCCGCGGCCCTGCCCGAAGGCATGACCCTCGACCAATGGGAAGACGAAGCCATCCGCGAAGCCCTCCGCCGCGCCAACGGCAACAAGAGCCAGGCCGCCCGCGCGCTAGGCCTCTCGCGCAACGCCCTGCGCTACCGCCTCTCAAAAATCGGCGTACCAGACTCTCCCGAAAAGGACTCCTAGAATCTCCAACAAACCCCGTGGGGGCGGCAGAACTTAGCCCAATCCGTAAGGATTGGATCCATGTCATGAGGACATCCAAGCGCCGTAGGTGCGACAGTTGCTTTTTCTCCCCGCCCCCGAGCGCCATTCAGGAGACCCTTCGGCTTGGCTCAGGGTAAATTGGCGCTCCCGGGAAAGGTCAAATTGAACCCGTAGTACTATTGACTCCAGCGTTATGTTTTGCCAAAGTACCTTGGGGGCATTGTCGAGTGAGCTGCAGCGGCGAATCAAACGGTGGGCAGTTCCAAATCGGGAAATCTTCTCTGCACATTCGGCGCCTCGGTCGCAGATCCCAAGCCCAGTCGCGTCGTTTGCGTCCCGGATGGGGCTGCGGGGCGAGGGGCGGTCAGGTCTTGCCCTTGGCTCCTCTACCTACTTGTCACTCGCCACTAGTTGGTCCTGAACCTGCCGAACGGGCCACTGCTTTTTCCTTGGCCGCCAGCAGTGTGCAGGCTAATCGTCACATCCCGGAATTAGAATTCGAGCTAACCCCCTCTCCTGTCAGCAACTTGAAATTTTCTAATCGTCACACATCGGCTCGCCGATCGTTTGTCACGAATCACCAGTCACGATTCACGAATCAGTGCATTTCTAATCGTTACACCGCGCGAATAGAAATCGCCGTAACCCATTCAAAACAAACGACGGTGGTACTTTCTAGTAGGTACAAAAAGTCACCCCTCGGGGGAATGTCATTCTGGTTAACAAATCGCCCGACACTCTGCATTTCTACACGGGACACCGTGAAAGTAGAATTCGCCGTAAACCCTTCCCGGTCAACAACATGATTTTTTCTACCCGGTACAAAAAGCCCCCCCGGGGAGTACCTTTCTGGTTACCAAAAACTCCAAACTGGGCTGCCGATCCGCCCTCGCCTCTGGTTGAAAACCACCACCACCGCTTGAAAACCACCGGTTCTTCAGCCCTCCCCGCGAACGCCTTAGGCACAGGGAGTCGCCAGCAAATATTTGTAAATACAGCAGATACGGTGTGGAGCTACACCGAAACCCACTTTGGCACTGGCCCTGCATTATCTCGATCCGGAATCAATCTATCCCTGCGGCGAGACCGCGGGGCGGTGGGCCATGAAAAACTTTCTAACGGTCATCGCAGTCACAAGCTTAATGCTCGCAGCGTCGCCGCTCCGCGCGCAGGACGCGCCACAGCAACCGCCTTCACAAGATCCGCGGGCTCAGCAGGACCAGCAAGATTCACAGGACTTGCAGGACCAGTCGCTCGGTTATCCCCAGGACCAGGACTCGACCGACGCAGCCCAGGTGCCGGGCCAGCAGGTTGCCTATCCGCAAAATTCTGGAAATTCGCAGACCACGCCCAAGGCGCAGCCGGGCGTCGCGCGCGTCAGCTACGTGCACGGCGATGTTTCCACGCAGCACGGCGACAATGGCGAGTGGACTTCCGTCACGCTGAATACGCCGATCTCTCCGGATGATCGCGTTTCCACCGGCGAAAAATCCCGCGCCGAACTGCAGCTCGACTGGGCCGACATTCTGCGCCTTTCCGATCGCGCCACCGCCCGCGTGGCCAGCCTCTCGCGCACGCAAATTCAACTGCAACTCGGCCAGGGCCTGGCGACGTTCAACGTCCTGAAAGGCAGCGAAGCTCGCACAGAAATTGACACGCCCAACGCCGCTATTCGCCCGGAGGAAGGCGAAGGCCAATTTCGCATCCTGGTAAATTCCGACGCCGAGACGCAGGTGATCGTTCGCAAGGGCGCCGCGGACATCGTCACTTCCCAGGGCAGCACGCGCGTTGGCAAGGGCGACATGATCACCATCGCCGGCGCCGACAATCCGCAATACAAAGTGGCGCGCGCCATTGACGATGATGGCTGGGACCACTGGAACAACGACCGCAACAAGCTCATCCGCAATGCCACGAGCTGGGGCAAAACGAATCGCTATTACACTGGCTCGGAAGATCTCGACGTCTACGGACGCTGGACGGAAATTCCCGACTACGGCCACGTCTGGGTTCCTTCTCAGGATCCCGGCTGGGCTCCGTATCGCTCCGGCCGCTGGGTATGGAATCCTTACTACGGATGGACGTGGGTTTCCTATGAGCCGTGGGGTTGGGCGCCATACCACTACGGCCGCTGGTTTGTTTACGGCGGCAGCTGGGCGTGGTGGCCGGGACCTGTGGTCGCCTACCCCGCCTACTATCCCCTATGGGCTCCCGCATACGTCTCCTTCTTCGGTTGGGGACACGGCGGGTGGGGTGTGGGAGTTGGATTCGGCTTCGGATTCGGCAGTGTTGGTTGGTTGCCGGTCGGTCCGTGCGATTGGTACCACCCGTGGTGGGGCCGAGGCGGCGGCCGCTTCAACGTCGTCAACGTCACCAACATTCACAATCGCACGGTCATCAACAACGGCTTTCGCCCGCTCGCGCCAACGCACTTCCGGCAGTTCTCGAATATCAATGGCGCGCTCTCGAATGAGCGCATTCGTTCCGGCATGAGCTCCATGGATGGAAACAAATTCGGCCGCGCAGCGGTTCCTTCTCATCAGCAGAAAATCGATGGCGCCACATTCAAGCAGGCCAGCATGATGACCGGCAAGATGCCCGTCGCGCCGTCGCGCGAGAGCTTCCGCGCCACGGACAAAGCGCCGGAAGCCTCTTCCATCCGCAGCGCGCCATCCAGTTCGCAACGCTTCTTTTCGCCGAACGCGAAGAGCCCGACATTGACGGCGCCGAACAACCAGAATCGCGCTGCCGGTACGGGTACGACTGCTACCGGCTCGCGCGGATTCACTCCGCCGCAGCGTTCTACGCAGTCCGGCAATTCGCAGGCCCAAGCTGCGCGACCACCAGCGCGCAATAATTCCGCGCCGAAGGCGGTCACGCCGCCCGCGCAGCAGCAATCCGGACGCAACGCGCCCGGCGGTTGGCAGCACTTCTCACCACCGCCGTCGCACAACTCGCCATCGGCTGGCTCGGCTCAGTCGTCGCGCCAATATCAATCGCCCTCGGGAAATTCGCGAGGCGGTTCTCCGAACGCGTCCAACCGTCCGCCGCTGACGATGAACAGGCCTATCGTGCGGCCACGTGGAGGCAATCCCGCCACGCCTCGCGGTGGATATCCGAACGCGCCGCGCGGCGGCTACTACGGCGGCGCAGGCCGCAGCTCACAGCCCGCTCCTCCCACCGCGCCACGCGGCGGATATTACGGCGGTGCAGGCCGTAGCGCTCCAAGCGCTCCCCCGAGCGCTGGCGCACCACGTGGAAATTCGGGCGGCGCACCGCGTGGCAATTCGGGTGGCTCGTCTCACGGCAGTTCGAGTAGTGGAGCATCTCACGGCGGTGGAAGCGCTCCGCAGGGCGGCTCTACTTCGCACGGAGGCGGCGGCCGCTCGCGCTGATCTCATACCAGGTGCACTGATCATTCATACCCCAGGGCCCCGCTCATTCGGGGCCCTGGAGCTTTTCCTCCGCGCACCAAAATAAATTTTCAAAATTCTTCCCTGCGTACGAAAGACCCGCAACGGTCACTTTTCTTCCCGGCAGAAACAATCAGAGCGCTGAAGTGTTTCATCTGTGGGAGCACTCAGCGCCATGTCCGACATTCGCATCATCGTCTGGTTCACCTGGTTCCTGGCCACCAATTGGATTCACTCGCTCGTTGTGCTATGTAATGAGCGCATGGCCAAGGGGGTCAACTCCATGAAGAAGGCACTCCTGTTCATTCTGCCGCTGACGCTGGTGGCAGCAGCACTCCTTGCGCTTCCTGCCGCAACGCTCGCGGACGGCGATCCTCCGGGACGCGTCGCTCGGCTCAACTACATTCAGGGCTCCATCTCCTTCCAGGCCTCCGGCGAGCAGGATTGGGTGGAAGCGAATCCCAATCGTCCGCTCACGACCGGTGACAATTTGTGGGCCGACAAGAATTCACGCGGCGAGTTGCACATTGGCAGCACCGCCATCCGCATAGCGAGCGAGACGGGTATCTCCATCCTCAACCTGGACGATCGCACCGTGCAGATTCAGTTGGCCCAGGGAATCATTGGAGTGCACCTCCGGCGCCTGGATTCGGGTGAGGCGTTTGAAGTGGACACGCCGAACCTGGCGTTCACGCTGACGCGCGCCGGTGAATTCCGCATTAAGACGGATCCCGACGGAAACGTCACCATCATCATCATCCGGGAGGGCGAAGGTGAAGTGACCGGCGGCGGCGAATCGTGGGAAATCCGCGCCGGCGAGCGCGCCGTCTTCCGCGGCGCCGATGAACTCGATTATCAGTCCGGGCCCGCTCCCGGCATGGATGACTTCGAAGACTGGGGCCAGGAACGCGACCAACGCGAGAATGGCGCGCGATCCGCGCGTTACGTTTCGCGCGACGTGGATGGCTACTACGATCTCGATGACTACGGCGACTGGGACAACGATGCCGAGTTCGGAACGGTGTGGTATCCGCGCGGCGTGGTGGTCGGCTGGGTTCCCTATCATTATGGGCATTGGGTGTGGATCTCGCCGTGGGGCTGGACGTGGATAGGGGAAGAGCCGTGGGGCTTCGCACCGTATCACTACGGCCGTTGGTGCGTTGTCCGGGGTCGGTGGGGTTGGGTGCCCGGGCCTGTGGTGGTTCGTCCCGTGTATGCGCCGCACTTGGTCGCCTTCGTTGGCGGCGGGGGCGGGCTGGGCGTGGCCGTGGGATTCGGCGGCGGGTTCGCCGGAGTTGCGTGGTTCCCGCT
>Ga0210408_10004840_pt1 | contig 11962 bp, 8 predicted proteins | sample IncBWH4MmetaG_FD_155471 | JGI IMG/M metagenome (GOLD analysis project Ga0210408, IMG submission 155471) | Forest soil microbial communities from Barre Woods Harvard Forest LTER site, Petersham, Massachusetts, United States - Inc-BW-H-4-M | ecosystem: Environmental > Terrestrial > Soil >... | reverse complement strand
GTTGTAGATTTTCACGGCGGGGCCCCTTTTCGGCCGCTCTCACACCGCCGCCGAGGCCGTTCGCCTGGTGGACGAGCAAGCCGATGCCGGCTACGACGCGGTGAAGATCTACAACCAGGTTTCCAAGGAGGAGTATCCCGCCCTCATCGCCGAGGCCAAGCGCCGCAATCTTCTCCTGATGGGGCACGTGGCTCGCGGGCCCGACTTCGAAATGACCATCGGCTCCGGCCAGTCCATCGCGCATCTTGAAGAATTCCTCTACACGTACTTCAACCCGCAGCACGACGACAATAATGACCACATCGTCTTCGACGAAGCCAAAATCCCGGTCGTGGCCCGTGCGACGGCGGAAGCGCGAATCTATGTCATCCCCACGCTTTCAACCTATGCCACCATCGTTCAACAGGCGACCGACCTCGACTCATTCCTGAAGGATCCGAGCCTGAAATACCTCCCTCCGTGGGCGCTCGAGCAATACCGGCCAGAGGCGAACCGCTATAAAAATGGCTTTCAGCCGGAGCAATATCCACGCCTCCGAACTTCGCTTGCTTTCCAACGAAAGCTGGTGAAAGCGCTATTCGATGCCGGCGTCCCGCTTATGACAGGCACCGACGCACCCGACGTAGGGCCGATGGCCGGTTTTGGCATCCACGCCGAACTTGATGAACTTGTCAGCGACGGCCTCAGTCCTTTTCAAGTTCTCCAGATGGCTACGGTCAATCCGGCGCGGTTTTTCCGGCAGAGCGCGGAATTCGGAACTGTGGAAGTCGGCAAGCGCGCCGATCTTGTCCTGCTGCGGGGCAACCCTCTAGCCGACACTCGTGCCACTCGCGGCATCGTCGGGGTTATGGTGCGCGGCCGCTGGTTGAGCAGCGCAGAACTCGCGAAAAAAATCGGCGCCATTCCCGGAGCGTATGAACGCGAGCTGCATCAGACCGAGCAGGACCTGGCCGCCGATCCGGAGAAAGCGGAGCAGTATCTCAACCACCACGATCCCATGGGCAGCCTGGGAGGCGCCGCCGTCTCCGACATCGCGCGCACCAGCGGAATCTCTAAGTTTCGTCAGTTTGTGCTCAACGTCCGCCAGGCTGATGCCCAGTCGAAACTGGTTTCCGAGTCAGGCATTAACACGCTCGGATACAACTTCCTCAGGGAGAAGAGATATTCCGAGGCCCTAGCCCTGCTCCGCATGAATACCGAAGACTTCCCCCGGTCGGCCAACACCTATGACAGCCTGGGAGAAGCGCTATTCAAGTCGGGAGATGTCGAGCAGGCGCGGCAGAGTTATGCGAAGGCACTTGAGGTCGACCCCAAGTATCCCAATGCCGACTTCGCCAGAAAGTTTCTGGCAGAACATGTCGAGCGACAGTAGTATCCGTACAGGCAACAAATCGGCATGGATTTTCCGGGCGACTTCAGAGGCGAGACGAGCGCTCAGGCGACGGCGAGCGTCTTCACTACGAATTCCGCGCGCTCGCGGAGTTTGCGCATTGAGGTGCGGACGGCGTCGGCGTGAGAACCGTCACCAGCGTCCTCGGCGTGCGCCACCACGTCACCTCCGGCTCCGTGCACCAAGCGGGCAACCTCGAGCAGGACCATGAGGGCGTCAGCACGCATTTTCCAGAGGGAGGTTGCCGGCTGGCAGCGCTTCAGCTCTTCGATTTCGGTCTGAATGCGCGCGATTACGGCCACACTGCGCAACAGGGTGCGGCCCACCTCGGCGCGCCTGCTCTTCTCTTCCAAGTATTCAGCGCAATAGGCTTCCACTTCAGCGGGCGTGAGGTTCAGGTTGAAGAACCGCATCGGGACCACCTGGCGAAACTTGGGATCGGCCACTCGCACGAAGATCCGAATGGATTCTTCGACGCGGCGGAGCTTGGCTTCTTCGAGAGAAAGTTGCTGCGCGGTGACGGGCACGGCCACCGGCCGGGCAGGCGCGGCTCCGGGGTGCACACCGGCGCGCGCCGGCTGGGCCGCGGCCGCCGCTCCCCCTCCGGAACGCGACACGACTTTTGCCGGCGGGTTCGCACGGCGGATTCTTGGTCGCTTGTCGATTTCTTTTTTCAGCTTGGAGACGCGGCGGAACTTGTCGAGCGCGGCCACGTAGTCGACTTTCAGCAGTTCTCGCTCCTCCATCGCCTCCACGTGCTCGACGGTGACGTCTACGCCGTCGATATTGCTTAGAATGCTGCCGCCCAGTTCCTCGACGGTGTGGGCGAAGGTCTTGATTTCGGCGATGGCACCGTGGAACAGCTCGTCGAAGCGGTCGCCAAAGACGACGTTGTAAGGAGCGATGGTGGCGAGCACGCCCGGATGGTAAAAGGACCGTCCAAAGGATTGTTTCAGCTCGCGCACTCTGGACAGAATGGCCGAGTCGATGAGCGCGTTGAAGCTCTGGAAGTTCTGAATCTGCTCCCGCAGCGGTTCGAACTCCCGTAGTAGCTGGACGTGTTCTTCGGGCAGCAGGGGAGCATCGGAGTCGGCGAGGATTTCGATGAGTGCGATCTCATAGGGCGAGAGGGGAAGGCTGCCGTCCAGGCCGTAGCCCCGTTTCTCCCACTGCCCGGGCACGCGCGGATGACGATAGAGGAACGTCGCGACCAGGTCGGCTTTGTCGCGATCGTTGTCGGAGAACTCTCGCTTGCGCGTGTAGTAGCGGATCAGAGCTTCGGCAATTTCCGGATCGGTATCGGTGGTCAGAGCCTGCCGCACCATCGCCGGCGTGATCGCCATGTCCAGCAGCTGCAGCCAGCGGTGCATCTTGCCGAGAATTTCGCGCAGGTTAGAGTTGGCCTGATGAATGGCCTCGTCTTCCAGTCCCGGATGTACGGGAAGTTCTCCCTGGAGATAGTCGCGTAGCAGCTTCTGATAGAAGCCGCTGACGTTCGCCAGGATTGACAACTCCCACTTCGGGTCTTCGACCACACCCCGCTCCTTGCGGACATAGGAATCCGCGCGACCTGTCAGTAATCTAAGGGTAATCGAGGTTCAAGAAATCGAAAGCTTACTTCGGTGTAGGTACTTCCACGGCGGAACCTCTTGGGCTGCAGGGAGATAAGAATGCTAGGGGCCGATTGGGGGCCGGGCTGAGCTCGACCGGGGCTAGCGGGAGGCGCAGCGGGCCTGACGGTCTGAGTCCGAGGCACGTCACTATGGAAGTAGTTGATTACAAGATGGTTGGTGGCCGGTCCGGGTCCTGTTCTTTGAAGCTAGTCGAACACCACCGTCTTTTTGCTCCCGTATAGAAGCACACGGTCGTCGATATGCCAGCGCACGCCGCGCGAAAGCACGACCTTCTCGAGATCACGGCCCTTCTGAATGAGATCTTCGACCGAATCGCGGTGGGAAATGCGGACGACGTCCTGCTCGATGATCGGGCCATCGTCGAGTACTTCGGTAACGTAGTGGCTGGTTGCGCCGATGAGCTTTACGCCGCGCTGGAAGGCCTGATGGTAGGGTCTCGCGCCCACGAAGGCGGGCAGAAAGGAGTGGTGGATGTTGATGATGCGGTGCGGGAAGGCAGCCACGAACTCGCTCGACAGCACCTGCATGTAACGCGCCAGCACGGTGAAATCGGAGCCATGTTCGCGGATGAGCGCGATCTGTTTCTGCTCGGCTGCCCGCTTGTTGTCTTTCGACACCGGAATGACAACAAACGGAATCTGGTAGAAGTCCGCGATGGGCTGGGTGTCGGCGTGGTTTGAGATGATGAGCGGAATGTCGCAGCTCAGTTCGCCGACCTTGTGGCGGTACAGCAAATCCACCAGGCAATGGTCGTACTTCGAGACCATGATGACCATCTTCTTGCGCTCGCCCGGTTTGGCGAGGCGCCATTCCATATCGAACTTCTGCGCGATGGGGGTGAAGAGTTGGGGCAGGTCGGTGAGCGGGATGTCGAACCCGGAGGGATCGAATTCGACGCGCATGAGAAACCAGGCCGAGTCGGCGTCGGTATGCTCGTCGGTGTGCAGGATGTTTCCACCGTGCCGGTAGATGAAGTCGGAGACGGTGGCAACGAGGCCCTTGCGGTCGGGACAGCTGATGAGCAGGACGACGCTGGTTCTCATGATGGTAGCAGTGCGTGGAATCTCTGCCATTTTGCGGGTGTCTCGCCCACCGATGCCGAGTGCGAGACGCCCTCGGGACAGCCGGCAAGACGCCGGCGCTATTTTTTCAGGTCTTTTAGTATCTCCCGCGCGGCGTTCGCGCCGGAACCACCCGTCAATCCAGCGCCGGGATGGGTCCCACTCCCACAAAGATACAGGTTTGCGATCGGAGTGCGATAGCGCGCCCAGTCGAGTAGGGGGCGCATGGTGAAGAACTGGTCCAGCGCCAGCTCGCCGTGGAAGATGTGGCCGGAGGTAAGACCGTAGGTGTCTTCCAGATCTTTCGGCGTAATGATCTGTTTCGCGAGGATAAGTCCGGGCAGGTTGGAGGCGTACTGCGCGATCGTCTTCACCACGATTTCGCCCAGCGGACCACGCTGCGTATTCCAATCACCCTTCAGTTTGTAGGGTGCGTACTGCATGTAGACGGACATCACGTGCTGACCGGCGGGGGCGAGCGAAGGATCGGTGAGCGACGGGATGGTGATCTCAAGGTAGGGCTGCTTGGAGAAGTCGCCGTATTTCGATTCGTCGAAGGCATGCTCCAGGTAGTCGATGCCGGGGCTGATCTGGATGCGTCCGGAAAGCGCTCTGCGGTCGCCATTCTTGAGCGCGGTGAAATCGGGCAGGCCGCTGAGAGCAAGGTTCACTTTGGCGACCGTCCCCATCATGCGGTAGTGCTGCAGTTTCTGGGCGAAGTCGGGTGCTAGATGGGTGGGGTCGACCAGTTGCAGCAGCGTCCGCTTCGGGTCAGCATTCGAGAGGATGGCCTTCGCGGGAATCTCCTCGCCAGAGCTCAGGACGACGGCGGTCGCGACTCCGTCTTTCACGCGAACCTGTGCTACCTCGGTGCCAGTACGGATTTCGGCGCCCGCTGCCTTCGCGGCAGAGGCCATGGCTTGCGTGACTGAACCAATCCCGCCGCCGGCGAAATGGGCGGAACCTGCCGGGCGCGGATCGCCTGCGCCACGGATCAAGAGTACAAGCGCGCTGCCAGCCGACCACGGACCCAGGAACGTTCCGAAAATGCCACGGGCCGCGACCGTCCCGCGCAGCAAATCGGTTTCGAAGTATTCGGCTACCAGGTCGGCGACGGCCATGGGACCCCAGCGTAGTAGTCGGTATAGATCTTTCTTTCCTAGCTTGCGGAGCGCTCGCCCCGTCTGCAGCATGCCCCACAGGTCAGCCTTGCTGGGGTCGTCGATGTTCGGGGGCGTCAGCTTGAGTGCGTCCGCGATCACGCTGCCCATCTTGCGGATGGATTCCTGCAACTCGGGATATTTCGCGGCGTCCTTCGGAGAGAACTTTGCGATTTCCTGCGCGGTCTGTTGGGTGTTGTTGTAGAGCGTGAGGACGCGGCCATCCGGGCTGAGCGAGACGACGCCGATCTCGGGTGTGATCAGCTTCAGGCCGTGTTTCTCGAGTTGCAGGTCGCTCGCGATGTCGGGACGGATGGGTCCCGCGTTATGCGCGAGGGTGGAGCACTTGAAGCCGGGATGAAACTCTTCAGTAATGGCAGCGCCGCCGACTTGCGCACGCCGTTCGAAGACGAGCGGCTTGAATCCAGCTTTGGCCAAGTAGAAGGCTGTGACCAACCCGTTGTGACCGCCACCGATGATGACGACGTCGCGTTTCTCGGCCATGGTCTAGGCAGCCCCCTTGACGTCTTTGAGGATCTCGAGCGCCGAAAGGCGCCCGGGAGCGCCCATGATGCCGCCGCCGGGATGGGTGGCCGATCCGCACATGTAGAGATTCTTGATCGGAGTGCGGAACTGCGCCCAGCCCGCGACCGGCCGCAGGAAGAAGAGTTGCTCGAGGGAGAGCTCGCCCTGGAAGATGTTGCCTTCGGTCAAGCCGAACTCGCGTTCAAGGTCGAGAGGCGTGACCACCTGCCGGTGCAGGATGAGGTCGCGGATATTGGGGGCGTACTCGGCGATGGTGTCGATCACCGTGTCACCAAACTTCTCTTTTTCCGTGTCCCAGTGCAGGCCGGGGGCTAGCTTGTAGGGCGCGTACTGTACGAAGCATGACATCACGTGCTTGCCAGGAGGCGCGACCGACGGATCGGTCAGGGACGGGATGACCATGTCCATGTACGGACGGCGCGAGAAGCGTCCGTATTTCGCGTCGTCATAGGCGCGCTCCATGTACTCGACGCTGGGTGAGATCGACATGGCCCCGCGCAGGTGCAGGCCGTCACCGGGCATACACTTGAAGTTGGGCAGCCCGTCGAGGGCGAGATTCACCTTGCCGGAGGAGCCGCGATACTTGTAGCGGCGGACCTCTCCGAGAAAGTCTTCGGAGATGTTGCCGGGCTCGATGAAGTCGATGAAAGTGTGCTTGGGATCGACGCTGGAGGACACGATATCCGCCTGGATCTCGTCGCCGTTGGCCAGCACTACGCCCTTCGCTTTGCCGCCCTTCACCAGGATTTTTGCGGTTGGCGCCTGGGTGCGGATTTCCACTCCAGCTTCTCGTGCCGCGTCGGCGATCGCATGCGAGATCGCACCCGTGCCGCCGCGCGCAAAACCCCAGGCGCGAAAAGCGCCGTCGATTTCACCCATGTAGTGATGCAGGAGGACGTAGGCTGTACCGGGCGAACGCACGCCAAGAAACGTTCCGATAATTCCCGACGCGGACATCGTGGCTTTGAGCACGTCGGTCTCGAACCACTGGTCGAGGAAATCGATCGCGCTCATGGTCATCAACTGCACCTGGTTGTACTTGTCACCGCTGGAAAGATCCTGGAAGCGGCGCCCGATGAAGAGCAGTTTCATCAGTTCTTTCGGATTGAGCGTCGCAGGATCTGGCGGCACCATGCCCAGGATCGGCTTCACGAAACGACACATGGCCTGCATAGCCTTGCCGAATTCGTCGTAGGCCTCCGCGTCGAGTTTCGAGTGGCGGGCGATCTCGCGGTGGGTCTTGCCATGATCGTTCACGCGCCACAGGTAGTCGCCGCTGGGCATCGGAGTGAACGTGCCGTCGAGAGGAAGAATCTCGAGTCCGTGGCGCGGGAGGTCGAGGTCGCGGATGATTTCCGGGCGCAGCAGGGAGACGACATACGAGCACACCGAAAACTTGAAGCCAGGAAAGACTTCCTCGGTGACGGCTGCCCCGCCGAGTACATGGCGGCGTTCGAGCACTAAAACTTTCTTGCCCGCCTGGGCGAGGTAAGCCGCGTTGACCAGGCCGTTGTGGCCTCCGCCGATCACGATGACATCGTATTTGGCCATTTGCGTTGAGCCTTTAGCTGGTACCTTGCTTTTCGGATCAGGAAACGATTGGGAACATGGCCGGACGCAGGGCTGAGGCGCGGATCAGAGACCGCTGAGGAGAACGGACCAGGCTATCAGGATGCCGCGCATATGGATAAGGGGTTGATTCTATCTGAGTAAGCGGGAACTTGTCTGCAAGATTGCGCGCGAAGTCTGCGGCGTCGCGGGATTCTCATCGCTGAGCGAGACGCCCACCGCACAGCCGCCGGGACGGCGGCGTTACCGTCTCGCCGCCTGGCAGCGCCCTTCGGGAACATGGCTAGCCCTCACATAGGAACGAAGTTGGAAATCTCTCAGGGTTTTCCGCAGTCTTTGCGTCTATGCAGCGCGTCTGCATATAATCGGCCCGAGTCATCAGTTCATCGCGAGGATTTCCTTTGCCCATCGGAACCGCATTTCACGAGCGCACTTTTCCTCTCTGCCATAGTTTGAACTACCGCGAGTGGTCCGGGTATTACACCGTCAGCGTGTACGAAGTGCATCACGAGCACGAGTACAACGCCATCCGCAACGCCTGCGCCGCGATCGACATTTCGCCGCTCTATAAATATCTGGTCACGGGGAAAGACGCGACCAAGCTGGTGAATCGCGTCATCACGCGCGACATCAACAAGGTCAAGGTGGGACAGGTGATTTACTGCTGCTGGTGCGACGAAGACGGCAAGGTCATCGACGACGGGACAATTTCGCGGCTGGAAGAGAATGTCTATCGCTGGACCGCGGCCGATCCGAGCCTGCGCTGGTTCAAGCAGAACGGCCTCAACATGGACGTGCAGATCGAAGACATTTCCGAGCAGGTGGCGGCGCTCGCGCTGCAGGGGCCCACTTCGGGGAAGCTGCTCAAGAGCGTCGTCGAAGCCGACATCGCCAACCTGAAGTATTTCCGGGTGACCCGCGGCAAGATCAATGGTATTCCGGTCGACATCTCGCGCACCGGCTACACCGGCGACCTGGGCTACGAGATCTGGGTGGGGTGGAAGGACGCCGTGAAGATCTGGGACGCGCTTATGGACAAGGGCAAGCAGTTCGACATCCACGCCGCGGGCATGCTGGCGCTCGATGTCGCTCGCGTCGAGGCCGGACTCCTGCTGATCGAAGTGGACTATACCAGCGCGAAGAAAGCCCTGATCCCGTCGCAGAAGTATTCGCCGTACGAACTCGGGTTCGGCAAGATGGTGCACCTGGAAAAAGAGAACTTCATCGGCAAGCGCGCCCTGCAGAACGATGAGAAGAACGGCGTGCCGCGCCAATTGGTGGGTCTTGAGGTGGATTGGGTGGAGGTGGAAGAGCAGCACGACAAGTTTGGCCTGACCCCGGCCGCGCCCACGCAGGCGTCGCGGGTCGCGGTGCCCGTCTACGTCGGCGACAAGCACGTAGGGAAGGCAACCACTACCACGTTTTCTCCGCTGTTGAAGAAACTGATCGCCCTGGCAGGTGTCGAGACTGCGTATTCGAAGCCGGGAACCAAGCTGCAGATGGAACTCACGATTGAGGCTCGGCGTCTGAAAACAACCGCGACGGTAGTCACCTTACCGTTCTTCAACCCGGCACGCAAAACCGCGGTGCCGGTATAGCGTTGGCTTTCCACCAACGAAAAGGGCACGCCCGTCTAAGCGTGCCCTTCTGCAGTGCTGGACGTGCGCTGAACTGCTCTCCGCGTCAGCGGGAGGCCACCAGAACGACCTGGTGGGCGGCGGCATCCATAGCGATTTCCGACTCCAGGGTGCTCTTGGGAAGCTCGCGTCCCATCTGGCTACCCCGCACCCAGACCTGCGCCAGGAAGTAACGGTCCCCATAGCAACGGAAGACCAGCTTGGTACGATCAGAAAGCTTCGACGCCTGTACATGATGGGAACCCACCAGTTTCACCGCGTTGCCGTCGACGCCCCGAATGACCAGGATTGAGGCGGTTCCACCGGCAGTGGTTACGGAGTAGTTTCCGGCGGGCAGCGTGGTATGGTTTACTGTGAAGTTGAAGGGGATGTTGGCGCGAATCTGACCACTTTGCGCAAATGCCGATCCGGCAACCAAGAGCAGGCTCAGCACGCCGACGAGAGTAAGAACTTGCTTTTTCATATCTCCTCCTTCGTGTCGAGAACGGTGCAAGCCAAGCAGATCGACCTGACCTCGGCGCCTGGGGCGCCTTCTGTTCTTAGTGTCTCCGTCCCCACACCTTGTTACGGTGTTGATCACCGTATGCACCTTTGCTAAAAGCAACCGGCGTGCCAAAGCCAAAAGGCTCTCTAATTCCAGCGAACGGTTCGCCAAGTTGTTGATTCCTTGATGATTTGGCAAGTGCAGAGATTTCGGGCCCTCGATCTGCAACGGGCAGGCGCTCCCATTTCACTAACCAGTGGGTTAATACATTCGCGTTCGGGTTAATGGGCGGGAGTAATTTTGGAAAACACACGTGCATCGGAAGGCTCGAGTGTGTTAAAGATTCGCCCAACCAGGCACGCCATGAACTGCGCTCCGACCATGCGTCCAAGACTCGTCGGGATTTCCGGGCCGCTCAAGGGCCAGATGCTTTCGCTGTCCGCCGCGGAGTTGTCGATCGGACGCGAGGCCACCAATGACCTTTGGCATCCTGATCCGGCCCTGTCTCGCCGCCACTGTTTGATTAGCTGTAAGGAAGGAGAATCCGAAGAAAGTCGGTACACGATTCGCGATCTGGGCAGCCGGAACGGCACGCTTGTGAACGGAGCGCGTGTCGAGGAGCACGAATTGCGTCATCGGGACCGGGTCTCGCTCGGGGACTCGCTCCTGATGTTCCTGGTACGCGAGGAAGCATTCCATCCCGAGGGCAGCGCGGTGGAATTGGCCGAAACTACCGAGTTGAAGCTGGCCCCGACGATGCTTCATCCCGAAGACGCGCTTTACCTGCAACCCGACCGTATTCTGGCGGCCCTGCCCGAATCCGACCGGCTGGCTCGCGACCTGAATACCTTGCTAAAAATTGCGAACGGAATTGGAGCCATTCGGGACCGCGAGTCTCTGGAGTGGCAGTTGCTCGGGATGGTCTTCGACGTGGTTCCGGCCGACCGCGGCGCGATCTTGCATTTCAACCAGGGGAGCGAGAGCCTCGATTCTGCGATTGCCTGGGATCGTCGGTTGGGCCCTGGCGTTCCAGTTCGCGTGCCGAGTGCGGTGGTGCGCCGCGTGTTGTCGGAACGGGCGGGCCTGCTGGTGCGCGACGTGAAGATGGATGAGTCCCTGGCTGACGTTCAGACCCGGGCCGAGCCGCGCACACGTTCGCTTTTGTGCGTGCCGCTGACGGCATCCGGCGCTGCGATCGGGGTGATTTACCTGGATAGCCGTGATCCCGAGCAACGGTTCGACAAGAACCATCTGGAATTCATGACCGGAGTGGCGAGTCTGGCCAGCCTGGCGCTGGAAAACGTGCGTCACTGCGAAGGATTACAAGAAGAGAACCGGCGACTCCGCTCGGAAATCAATCTTGAGCACAACATGGTGGGATCGAGCTCCCGGATCCGGGAGATTCTAAAGGTGATCGAACGGGTCGCACCGACGACGGCGACCGTGCTGATCCAGGGTGAGAGCGGAACCGGGAAGGAGTTGGTGGCGCGCGCAATTCATTGCAACAGCCAGCGCGCCGAACGACCATTCGTGGCGATCAACTGCGCCGCGATTACCGAGTCGCTGCTGGAGAGTGAATTGTTCGGCCACGAGAAAGGTGCATTTACGGGAGCGGTTGCACAGAGGAAAGGAAAAATCGAAGTGGCCGAGGGCGGCACCCTGTTTTTGGATGAAATCAGCGAGCTGGCGGTGGGACTGCAAGCCAAGCTCCTGCGCGTCCTGCAGGAACGGGAGTTTGAGCGAGTGGGGGGCACGCGCCCGATCAAGGCGGATGCGCGCGTGATCGCCGCCACCAACCAGAGTTTACCGGAAGCCGTGCAAGCCGGTCGCTTTCGAGAGGATCTGTTCTACCGGCTGAACGTCGTTACCGTCACAACCCCACCGCTGCGGGATCGGCGCGAGGATATTCCCTTGCTGGCAGAGAGCTTCATAGAAAAGGTCAGCAAGAAATGCAAGATGAGGAAGCGGCGCTTGTCCCCGGAAACGCAGGCGGTGCTCATGCAGTACGACTGGCCAGGCAACGTGCGCGAGTTGGAGAACGCCATCGAGCGCGCCGTGGTTTTGGGGACGACGGACGAAATCCTGGTCGATGACCTACCCGACGCCCTGCTGGAGACCTCGTCCTCGGCCGCCAGCCTGGCCGCGAAGTATCACGGCGCCGTCAAAGAGAGCAAGAAGCAGCTCGTTCTCAACGCTCTCGAACAGGCAGACGGCTATTACGTGGATGCGGCAAAAATTCTGGGGCTGCATCCGAATTCGCTGCTACGCCTGATTCGCAACCTGGGGCTGAAGTCGACAGGAAGGCCGGGGAATCTTCCGCCCACGGCGAATTGAATGGGGAACGATCGCCTCCCTAGCAGGCTGCTGAAAAAGTACTCCTAATCCACAGCCGACTATGGTACGAGAAGGCATGCGCGGAGACGATCAGCAGCAAAATCATATATTCAGTTACTTGTCTCCCGAGATGCGCGTTCGCAAGGA
>Ga0210408_10004837_pt1 | contig 11964 bp, 7 predicted proteins | sample IncBWH4MmetaG_FD_155471 | JGI IMG/M metagenome (GOLD analysis project Ga0210408, IMG submission 155471) | Forest soil microbial communities from Barre Woods Harvard Forest LTER site, Petersham, Massachusetts, United States - Inc-BW-H-4-M | ecosystem: Environmental > Terrestrial > Soil >... | reverse complement strand
CCAGTTGGACGGTTCCTGGAGCGTTTCCCTTGAACCGCTCAGTTCCCGCGCTCTCGCCGACCTCGAATACGAGCGCTGGGTGGACGACCACAAAAAAATGGTCGAAAAACTCTGCGACGGCGCTATCGGTTACCTGCACATCCGGGCGATGGACGCTCCCTCGTTCGAAAAATTCCAGCGCGACCTGCTCGAGAACCTCGGCAAAAAAGCGCTCATTATTGACGAGCGCTTCAATGGCGGTGGCGGCATCGACCAGGAACTGCTCGAAATCCTCAATCAACGTGTCAAATACCAGTCCTGGCGCGGGCGTGGTTCCGTCGAGGTGCCGCGCCCCGTCCAGGCCTTCTTCGGTCCGATGGTCGTGTTGCAAAACGAGCGCTCCGCCAGCAACGCCGAAATGTTCCCCGAAGGCTTTCGCGCGCTGGGCCTGGGCAAACTCATCGGCGTGCCCACCATGGGCGCCGTCATTGGGACCGGCGCTTACCGCCTGCTGGACGGCTCGTCCCTCCGTACTCCCGGCGTCGGCGTCTTCACCGCCAAAGGTGACAGCCTCGAAAACTACGGCGTCCAGCCCGACGTGCTCGTGGACAACACCCCTGAAGACTTCCTCTCCGGCCACGACCGCCAGATTGAAAAGGCAGTCGAAGTGCTGCGCGCCGAGATGAAGTGACGTTGTGCTCGTGTGGTTCGCGTGGTTTTCTACCCTGAATTGACAAACAGTCTCATTGTATATAGTCAACGCCCCCCTCACGACCAACTTAGCCCCAGCGGGGCGCGATTCTCCTCCGCGTCAGACATCTGCCTGCTGCCTGCGCCATAATCGATCACCCATTAATCCATTAATCCTTGTAATAGCCACAGAATTCCTCAATTTGCACAACGTATGATTGCGCCGTTGGCAAAATTGATGGACTGGTCGGCCGGTCAGATTGTCGCAATGATGATGCCTGCCGATGCATTTAATAACCCGAGGCTCACGGAAGCGCTTCAATTTCTGAAAGGTCCGGACTTCATTCCCACTGATAGTCAACCGGCACAGGTTGAATTGAATGGCTCTCTCCATTTCCGCTTTCCGACGCCCCGACCCTGCGCTTGCACGGAAAACAATGTCGTCTATGGACGGCTTTACCGCTGCCCTGACCGATGGCAGGAGCGACCGGTGATTATTCTGATGCCTGGTTGGGGCGACATCGCCAGTTATAACCTGAGATTTCCATTGCTCGCCCGCCGCTGTAATCGCGCCGGATTCAACGTGGCTACGTTAGTGGCCCCTTACCACTTTCAACGCCGTCCCCGCCAGCGCGGGATGTTTGACAACGGGGATTTACTTCTGTTGGCTGAGAGCACGGCGCAGGGGATCGCCGAAATTCGTGCCCTGAGCGGATGGCTGCTGGGAGAAGGTTGCCCCGCTGTGGTGCTGTGGGGCTATTCGCTGGGGGCGTGGTATTCGGGAATGGCGGTGTGCCGCGATGCGCGGCTGGCCGCTGTGGTTTTGGTCGCGCCCCCTGCGCGGATGAATCCCTGGGTGGAACAACGAGCGGTCCGGCCTCGTATCCGCTCACGATTGCAGCGCGTTAGCGAGTTATGCGAGACTCTCAATGAGACAGCGCTGAATTTGACTACGACCCTGCCAATGATCCCAAAGGAAAAAATATTATTGATAGAGGGGATCCATGATGATGCCATCTGCCCGAAGGACGATACCGAGGACTTGTGGCATTCGTGGGGACAGCCGGACATCTGGCGATTGCCGCATGGACACGTCGGCGTTTGTTGTGGGTTCGTGCCGGGTTTGCCGGGACGGGTCCTGCGGTGGCTATCGCCGCGGTTGAACAAGCCTGCCGTTACGTATTAAAGGCCCCGTTCGCGAGCCGCAAACTCTTGCCGTAGAGAATCATCATTTGCCAGACGCGTCGCTCATACCTGTGCCGAACGGCTGGCTATTGTCCGTTGAATGCAGGGGTTACTTCGTCGCCGAGTCCGCGGACCGAACACCCTTCACATCATTCACGGTCGCCTCCGGCCAGCCGTCTGCATTCCACCGCAGCGGCATTATTGCCAGGGTGGCTTTTCCATCCATTCGCAGGTCACCCTCGAAGTCCGACGTGAACCAATCCTTTCCTTGCGCGTTCAAAGTCCCCGCATGTCCCGGGCCGATCAACGGGCCGTTGGTAGTCGCCAGAAAAAGACTGCCGCCGCTGTGCAGCATGTCCACACCGGCCTTGTCCAGATATGGCCCAGTGACGGATTTGCTCCGCCCGATGCGAATGTTGTAAGTGCTCTTAGGGCCCCGGCAACAGCTACCCCAGTTCACAAACAGATAATAATAGTCGTCATGCCGGCACAGATACGAAGCTTCGATTGACTCATTGTAAGCGAGGGAAAACGGCTTCGAATCCGGTGCCATTCGTTTGCCGGTCTGCGGCTCCAACTGAATCAGTTTGATGCCGGACCAATAAGAGCCAAATGTCAACCACAGGCTTCCATCGCGGTCGTGAAACACCGACGGGTCAATGGCATTGTAACCGTCGCCGTCCTGCGTTCGCACCACGAATCCTTCATCGGTCCAATGATAGGCCGGATCGTCCGGGTCCAAAGTGGGATTGGTGGTCAGGCCGATGGCCGAGGTCATTTTCCCAAACGACGAAACCGAGTAATAGAGGAGATACCGGTCACCCAGCTTGATGACGTCGGGAGCCCAATACTGCATCCTGCGGTTCTCTGGTACAATCTTGGCAATCCATTCCGGTGCAGCTTCGAACACGGCCGGCCCGCGTTCCCATTTCACCAGGTCCCTCGAACGATACGAAGGCACGCCCCGGCCCGTGTAGAAGACCCAGTATTCATCTTTGCATTTCACGATGCTGGAAGGATCCCGAGTGGTAATGCCGCGACTCGCCGATTGTTCCAGCGGCAGGACGGGAATGGACTTTGGCGAGCCCGGTTTGGCTGCATCAGCTTGCGCCTGCGCTGTGATTGAACCGGACAACGCTCCCATCAACGTTGCACCAAGCAGCAACCGCCGCCCCAGAGGGTGACTTTGTTTGGCCTTCATCCACGCCAGTATGGAGTGAATTCCATCGGAACTCAAGATTGCGCGCCGAGTGGTGTGAGGCTGCCCTGGGCAAAACCGGTTGAGAGGGACGCGTCGATCGCTGCCAGGAGCGGCCCCCACCATTCATCAATCCATTAATCCATCATCCTGGGCGGGCTTCAGCCTCGCCAAACGGAGGAGGCCGGTTTAATTCACTTGATTGTTTAGCCATGGGTGCGAAGGTGAAAGTCGAATCAAGCAATAAATCTCCAACCAGGCGAGGCAAAAGATGAAAACCGGCGGACAACCTAAGGCAAAAATCGAAGTCACCAAAGATGGCCCGTACCTGGTAACTGGCGGGCTTCCTCTCAGCGAACAGTGGATCGCCACGAATCCCGAAGGCGAGTCTCTCGATTATCGGGAAGGAAAGAAGTACCCGGCCCCGCCACAGTATGCGCTGTGCCGTTGTGGCCAGTCTGCCAACAAGCCCTTCTGCGACGGCTCGCACAAGAAGGTTCAATTCGACGGCACAGAAACAGCCGGCCATCGGCCTTACCTGGAGCAGGCGGAGACAATTCAAGGCCCAACCATGCTGCTCACCGACCAGGAGAATCTGTGCGCGTTCGCGCGGTTCTGCGACCCGAAAGGCCGGGTGTGGAACCTCGTCAAGCAAGCCGATACCCCGGAAACGCGACGACTCGTCGAGCATGAGGCTGGCCATTGTCCCGCCGGTCGCTTGGTGGTGTGGGATCGCGAAACGGGAAAACCCATAGAACCCAACTTCGAGCCATCGCTTGGATTGATTGAAGACACCGCCAGGCAGGTTAGCGGCCCGATTTGGGTTCGGGGAGGCATTCCCGTCGTTTCAGCGGATGGAAAAACCTATGAGATCAGAAACCGCATGACCTTGTGTCGCTGCGGGCGGTCTGACAACAAGCCGTTTTGTAATGGAGCCCACGCGGGATGAAGATGCCTGGCCCGGAAGAAGGCCACGTTCACCGTTTTCGTTTTGCGGCAACTCGCCTATGAAATGAACCACGCCCCGCTGAATCACCCATCACGCATTGCGTTTCCGGCAACCCCAGAAACGCACAATCACCCGGTAAATACGGCTCTGGCACCGCATGGGTCCCCTTTGGGACGGCAAAATCCTCGGTAAATAAGGCCCTTGGGACGACTTGGGACCCTTTTGGGACGGTAATTTTGCGCGAAAACCTCGGTAAATAGCGGCTTGGGACGGTGGGACGGCATTTTTGCATCATGTGTGCGCGCGCTCTTCCCCCTCTTCCAACGCCAGGAGCGTTTCAGTATTTCAGCATTTCAGCGTTTTCCACTCCATCCCCATCATCCAATAATCCATCATCCATCATCCTCCCGCCGGCGGCACGCCTGCGGTACGGCTCTGGCACGACTGAAAATTCAAAAAACCTCGGGAAACAGCCGCTTGGCACGACTGGTACGGCTAATTTACACATGTGTGTAATCAAACCAAAAAGCCATATCCAGCTCAGGGACCTTCCCGCATATTCCCGCATATTCCCGCATATTCCCACCTAGAGGGGGCCCCGCCCGGCACCCATGACGGTCAGATCGGTCAACAAATGGTAAACCCTGCATCTCAATGCACCCGCAGCCAAAGAGCCAAAGAACCGCATCTGAGTAAATCTGAGTAAATCCCGACTAATCTGAGTAATTTTTTACTCCTTCATGAACACCACCGAAAGCTGCCAGCCGCAGAATGAAGCCCCTGGCTCTCTTTCCCCGCCGTTACCCGCGCGGTTCAAAAATCAAGAATTCATTCACAAACGGCCCTGTGGTTAATCCGGTTTCGAAGTTTCAAGTTTGGAGCTTTCCTGGAGCTTGGAGTTTGGTGTTTGGTGTTTTCTTTCCGTTGTGGCTAGTCCTTCAGCCCAGAACCTGCCCGCGCTCTGTCGGATTCAGCTCCCTCCACTTTCCCGCTGGCAGCTCGCCCAAGGTAAATCTGCCAATCCTCACCCTCACCAACCGCAACGTCGGATGTCCGATGGCCGCCGTCATTCTTCGCACCTGCCGGTTTTTCCCCTCGACTAACTCCAGTCCAATCCAGCAGGTCGGCACGGTTTGGCGGACGCGAATCGGCGGTTGGCGCGGCGGGAGCTCCGGCTGGGGGTGCAGAATCCACGCCCGGCAAGGCAGGGTCTTTCGCTTCTGAATGATGAGACCGGTCCCCATTTGCCGCAACGCGCCAGGCGCGGGAACTCTTTCAATCTGCGCCCAGTACTCGCGTTCGTGGGCATGGCGCGGGTGAAGGAGTTGCTGATTCAACTCCGGCTCGTCACTCAATAACAGCAGGCCCTCCGAATCTGCATCCAAACGGCCGATGGCATAGACTTCCGGCGGAAATCCAAACTCCGCCAGGGTCCGGTTCGCGGAGCCATCGAAGGTGAATTGCGAAATGACGCCGTAAGGTTTATTGAACGCCAGCAGCACAGGGGCCAGCGTAGGAAAGGTTGGGCGGCTGTCGAGCCGGGATTCCGCCCTGAATACTGAAAAATCAATCAGCGCGACGGTCCGTGACCGAAACCGTGAAGTTCATCCGTTCGTCGTTGAATTCGCCCAGGATCTGCGTATTGGCGATATGGTGCTTGAGACAGAAAAGAATCGCCTCAAGCCCCGTGCCAAACACACGCGCCTTTGAGTGGTCTGGTGTCCATCTGGCAGTTCCCTCCAAGTAATTCAACGTTCTTTTATTCTGCAATAAGATCTTCATAGAACTCGGTTACCACGCCGGCAGCGCAGTTCATCTTTCACGTTTCGGAATTCAGCCGGACAAGAAGGGGAACTTCAGAAGCTACCCGGAAAAGCTGGTCGAATCCGGATTAATATACCACGACTTCGCAGTTGCGAAAGGGGCCAACGATATATCAAAGATCAAAGAGTTAAATGGGTTAAACGGGTTAACTGAGTTAAAAGGGGTGAAGCAGATATTGTAGGAGACGACGTCAGGAGTCTCTGATCTGTCTCTGATCTATTATTACATTGAACTGCCCTGGCGCTCCTGCGCTCGTTCCGCTCAGCAGCGCCGCGTGGGGGCACGCGGCCTACAGGAATGTCCGCGCGCGGCTACTGCTTTTTGCGGTGGTAGGTGACGAGGAAGAGCTGGGTGTCGGCGACGCTCTTGAACGCGGCCGGACGCTTCGCACCGGAAAGATCGTAGCAGACCCGGAGGGTGTCGCCCTTTAGTTCATAAATCGCGGGAAAGGTCTTGCCCCGGTTTGGACCATTGGTGCTGATGACGGTCATGCCTTTGGGGTTCGCGGCGGAATCGAGGGTGTAGGTGCCTTTGTCCGGCTCGCGCCCGCCTTCGACGGTGACGAGATACGTGCCGTTAGCGACTTTGAGGTTGATGCTCTTCAGCACAGCGTCGGGCACCGGCTGCCCGGCCAACTGGGCCTCGACCGGCGTCCAACTGCCTCGAAGGGCTTTGGCGTCAGACGGGTCGGCAGCGAATGCAGCCGGTGAAAGTGCAAGCGTAACCAAGAGGCAGAGGATGTGTTTCATTTGGTGCGCAACGGGATTTTTTTGTCTGGGGAAAGTATCCACGCGGAGGGGTGGGGGTCAAACCCAATCCTGGGATAGTAACCCTCCGCTTTGGGCGCGGCCAACAGGATGATCCGGGCGCGGCCGCCGAGTTGGGCTTTGGTAAGCGCAATCAGGTTCCTGCCAATGCCACGCTTCTGGTAAGCCTCGTCCACCGCCAAATCGGAGAGATAGCAGCAAAACTCAAAATCCGTCACCGAGCGGGCGACACCGACCAGCTTCTCGCCGGCCCACGCGGTGCAGAGCAGGTTTGCGTGCCGGAGCATCGCGGCGATGCACTTGGAATCATCCACCGGACGCCGTTCGGCCAGCGTTGAGCGGCGCAGCAGGTTGACGAACTGCGAGGCGGTAATCGCGCGAGACGCGTCGTAATGGATTTCCATGTCGTGGCCAGTTTTACGGGCGGAGAGCGCGGTAGAACGTGGCCGGAGCGGTGGCGGGCAGCGGGAGGGTAATCAGGCGATTGGTCAACGTGAAGCTGGTTTGAGTGCCCCAGGTTCCCGGCAGGAGGCTGGCGTTGGAGAGGACCGAGTAAGCAGTGCCGGGCTGGCCGTAAAGGGTGAGTTGAAGGGAGTTGGAGGCAGCTAATCCCAGCACGGGTTCGATAGCGACGACGATGATTTGGCCGCTGGTGACGACACCGTTGCTGATAATGGGGCCGCCGGATTGGCGGCCGAGCAGTTGCGCGGCCGTCAAAGGCACGATGGCAGAATGGCCATTGGAGGTGGTCAGGAAGCCCAAAGCCACGACGGGCCGGACGCTGGCGGTTTGCTGGGAGGGATCGAGATTCAAGCTCAGGGCGTAGGTGTTGGAGCCGGCGGGCAGGAGCGTGGCCGCGGTGACCTCGGGGGCCAGCGGGGACAGCGAGAGATTGGTCAGGAGCGAAACAGGGGCGCTGAGGAGGCAACTCAGATTCGTCAAAGGCAGGCTGGCGCGCAGCACGAAAGGAACGGTGCCGCTCTCGCCGGCGAGGACGTTTGTGGAGCCGAGGTTCAGCGTAATGTCGGGCAAGGTGTCGCGGACGATGACCGTGAACTGTTGGGTGGCGCTGAGGGGCGGCACGCCGTTATCGGTGACGATGATGGCGATGAGGTTGGTGCTGGGCCCCTGGGTATCGGAAGGCAGCCAACTGAAAATGCCGTTGGTCGGATTGATGGAGGTGCCGCTGGCCGCGCCGACACCCAAGCTGAAGGTGAGGACCTGGCCGGGGTCAGGATCGGTGGCGACGTTGGTGACGAGCAAGAGGAATCCCTCGTTGATGATATAGTTGGCGATGGGGGCCAGAGTGGGAGGATGGTTTACGAGGCGAACGACGACAGTTACCGAACCCGTGGCGCTGAGCGGGGGCTGGCCATTGTCGGTCGCGATGACAGAGAAAACATTCGTGCTGGCGCCGGCAGTTTGGGCCGTGGGCCAGGTAATCAGGCCGGTGGCGGGGTTGAGGCTGAGGGATGCGGGGGCACCTGGGCCGAGTCTAAAGGTTAGGGACTCGCCGGGTTCAGGTTCGCTGGCCGGCAAGGTGAGGCTCAAGGTGTCGCCTTCGTTGATAACGACATTGGTGGCCGCGAGAATGATCGGGGGCGCGTTGGTGAGGTTGACAGTGGTTTGGGCATCGGGGACGTCCGGCTGGGCTTGGCGGTTTCCGGCGGCATCGGTGGCCAGCGAGTAAAAGGCGTAGGTGTGGCCAAGCTGGCCCGGATAAAGCGAGCTGGTGAAAGTGGACCGCTGGAGCCACGGGGCAAAAGGACCGCTGTCCGTACTGACGAAGATGTCGAAGAAAGCGATGCCGCTGCCGCCGGGGTTGTCGGAGCCGCTCCAATTGAGACTGATTTGCGGGTAGCTGTTGGCGGGCAAGACCGCGACGGCGCTGGTGGGCGGGGTGGTGTCGGGTGCCGGAGGCGATTGGTAATACAAGGTGTAGCTGCCGGTGCTGCCGTAATCCAGCAGATGGAGGACGTTCTCGCGAATAGGCGGATGGCCACCGCCGATGAAGGTGCGGTCGGTGGTCCAGACGTTAGTGTTGAAATAGATTTGGACGCCATCGGAGCGGACAACGCGGGTGAGAGTGAACTGGCCGTTTCCGGGGTCCGGGACCTGCAGATAGACCCAGCCGGCCGGCATCTGGGCGGTGAGTTGAACGGCCAGGTGCCCCGAGCTGGCGGGCGCGTCGATGGTCGCCTGCGTCACGCCTGACACGGGGTTGGTGGTGCCATCGCTGAGGTAAATTTTATCCGGCAAGTTGTTCAAGTTAGGCGAGTCTTCGACGAGGAAATCGGGCTGTCCATCCTCGAAGGCGCCCTGGGCCTGCACGAGGTGGATCAGTCCGTGGATGCTGAGGTCATCGATGAGCGAGAGGTTGGTAAGGCCGAGATCATCGACATGCTGGAAGTTGGCCTGGTAATCGAGGAACAATCCTTGCAGCGTGGAAGTCAGATACCAAAGGCCAATGCCGCGCGCGCCGGGGCCGAGCGTGCCGAAATTGGCGGTCAGCGAAGGCGTTTGGGGCTGGCCTTCGACCACCGAGCCGATGATTTTGAAGTCGATGGCCAGGCCCTTCTCGTTATCGACAATTTTAGGCCGGCTCGAGATGATGCGAACGTTATTGGCGGAGCCCTGGCCGCGGTTTTCGACCATCACGCCCAGCACAAACGGAATCGAAGGTTCGATCTGGGGAGTCAACGGGTCATCGCCATAAACGTCACGCTGTTGGAAATACTTCACGTGGAGGGCAGGGTCGGGATAGACGGTGATGGGCGCGCCGAACAAAGGGATAGTGACGGTGTGACCATCCTGGGTGTATTGGAGAATGCCACCGACGCTGTATAGGGTGGGTCCGTTGGTGGCGGCCTGGCGAGTGGGCACGAGCGTCCAGGAGGCCGAGCCGCTGGCGAGCGTGGCCAGCAGGCCGGTACCGTCCACCGCGCCCAGGCCGGAGACGGTGGGCGAGCTGATGGTGAAGACGCCATTGGCAGACAGGCCGTTGCTGTCGCTAATCAACAGCAGGACCTTGATATTGGAGAGCGGGGAAGTGGGGGATTGGTTGTTCAACAGGAGCGTGGCGTTGAAGGCGTTGCGGGCCAGGATGAAGTCCTGGTCCAATTGGATTCTGACCTGGCCGCAGGTGCCGGCCTGGGTGCCGGTCATGCGGGCGAAAGTGCCGTCGCGCAAGGACAGCCAGAAGGCGGCCGGGTCGGAAATTCCCTGGGCGATATAACTATCGACGGACTCGCTGGCGGCCTGAACGATGCTGAGCCATTGGTCGAAGGCGATGAAGTTGGTGATGCCATTGGCGGGGACCTGGTAGGAATTGACGATGCCGGCGGCGTAGTTGGTCATCGTACGGTTCCAGCGGTCTAGGAAGGCGTTGACGTCGTTGGTGACGAGCGGCCAGGGAATGGGCAGGGCCAGCACGGCCGCCCGTTCGGATGGAGTAATGAAGTAGCTGCCGGCGGTGTTGGTGGCCGCGGCGGCAGAGAACTGGTTCAGTAGAGCCTGGAGCGTCGAACCGTTGGTGACCTGCAACCAGGTGTTGGTGCCAAAGTAGTAGACGAACGGCACGACCATAGATTGCAAGCGGGCGGTTTCGGCGATGAGCGGCGCGTAGATATCGCCACTGGCCGAGGAACCGGCCAGCTTGCGAACAACGGAGTGGGTGCCGCCCCCGAAAGGGTTGAAATCGCACGGACCGCAGTCGGTGGTGTCGCCGGGGATATTCTTGCAGGCGCCGCAGATTTCACAGCCGCAGGCGATGAGCCCGAGGACCTCGCCAACAAGAGGAATTTTTCCCCCCAATTCGAGTCCGAGACCTTCCCCGCACTCCGGCAAGCTACTCAGACAGCCGGCCAGAGCCTCAGGGGTGGCTTCCTGCTGGCCGATGCTTTTGCCGCAGTCATACGCGCCTTTGAAGCAGCCCAACAGCGGGAAGGGGTTTAAGAACTCGACCAGGCATTGGAACGCGGCCTGGTTCCGCGCGTCCGTGCACGGCTGACAGGAGGTTGGCTGTTCGCGGTAAACAGGCGGTTGGTTTACCGAGGCCAGCAAATCCGGCCCCGTAGGCGGTTTGAAGAAAGGCCACGTGGTCTGACTGCTTCCGCCGCCGCCGCCACCGCCGCCGCCGCCGCCACCGCCGCCACCGCCGCCCCCGCCCCCACCACCAGCTCCAAGCGAGCCGCCGCCCGCGCCCCCGCCGCAGTTGCCCGCATTCATAAAGTTAACCGAGGCGCCATAAACGAAAACGTTGTGGCCACAGACCAATTGCCAGGACCCCATCATGGTGGCGCCGCAGGGGCCGCCTGCCGAACCCGGCGGCGAATTCGAGCCCCCCGGACCACCGGGGTTGGTCGGTTGGAGAATGACGGGAATGGACAGGGTTGATCCTGGCGGAAGGTCGCCGGGCTCGGGGATGAGCGGGCGAAAAATCCAGTTCGTATGGGTCGGGGGTATGAGCTTGAAGTTTTTGGCGGCGACCTGGCCATGATTTTGGATCGTCAAAACGACCTGGCCGCCATTGGTGCCGTAATCGGCCAGATCGACCAGCGGCGGGTCAATGGTGACGACGGGGGCGGGCACAAAGGTCTCGAACGTAGTGGTAATCGTGATGCGGGTACGGTCCTGGATGGTAGTCGGGACAACACTCCAGATATATTGGACGACCTGGCGCGAAAGGAAGGCCTCCAGGTCATTGGTGATGGCGCCCAGGACGTGAACGATGCCTTTATACGAGGTGTGCTGGGTGGCCGTGATGGACACGTTGTAAAAGGCCTCCGGTAATTGGGCGATATAGAATTGGCCATTGGTGTCAGTAATCCCGTTAGTGATGACCGTCTGGGTGGTTGGGTCGGTGAGGACGACCTGGGCGTTGGTGACGTTCGGTGCGCCCGTGGCATAAAACGTGAATTCGTCCTGGGCCGTGATGCGCAGGTCCCCGCGGGCTTGGGTCACGGCGATGAAGTTGAACGGGACAGCCACGGCGGAATCCGAGTCGGCCGCGACGAGCGAACCGGAGTAAGGGCCCAGGGCGAGACCGGCATCCGGGGTCAGCAGCAGCGTGACCAGGTTCGACGCGCCCGGAGCGAGGGAGGGCAGGGGGTTAGTGGTGGCCAAGCTGAGCCAGGGCAACGCCGGCAATGAGAGGATCACCGGTCCGGAGGCGACGCCGCCCTGGTTGACGATGCTGAATTGGACCTGTTGCTGGCCCCCAAGCGGCATGGCGGCGGTGAGCGAACCCGGCATGGCAGCCAACTGCGAGTGCAGCGGCCACACCGAGACGGGTAGGGTAGTATTGGCCACGACACCTTCGCCGCTGCTGACCTGGAGTTGGAGGAGGGCCTGGGGCTGGCTGGCATTAAGCG
>Ga0210408_10004836_pt1 | contig 11965 bp, 13 predicted proteins | sample IncBWH4MmetaG_FD_155471 | JGI IMG/M metagenome (GOLD analysis project Ga0210408, IMG submission 155471) | Forest soil microbial communities from Barre Woods Harvard Forest LTER site, Petersham, Massachusetts, United States - Inc-BW-H-4-M | ecosystem: Environmental > Terrestrial > Soil >... | reverse complement strand
TCGTCAACGTTCCACCGGCGAGAATGACGGCTCGCTCGTTGAACTGTTCGAGGAGCCGAACGGCGTCCAGGGAATTGGTTGGAGCAAAATATGATGGAAACGCTGCAAACATATTCTGGGGGCGAGAATTGGTGAGCGCGGAAATCATCGATTATCGATAATTCGCCGTCAAGACTAGATAATCACCGCTAATTGTCTTTATGAATACGTCCGACCTGCGTCAGTGGAATTGCTGACCACGTCCTGACGTGTTCACTTGGCCGACACTCAGCGTCGCGACAGTCGTAGCAAAACTAAAGGTTAGCTCCAACCTGGAGGTGCGGGCAACGAAGCTTTATCGGGATCGTCTTTGCCCCGCAGGGGCTGCAGGAGTGCGCCTGAAAGTACGCACCAACAACACTCATGAGGACACTGAGCCCGAATAACGCCAGGCTATTCATTGATTCATTGCGTGCTTTTTGGCCCTCCGGCGACTCGCGCCGACAGGCGCAAGTTGCCGGCGCTCCCGGCGTTTCTCACCGGCCTTCAATGATGCGTACTCGACTGGACGGCTTGTCCCTTGAGTATGTCGCGCACTTGAGATTTTGTAAGCAGGATCGCAGAGTTCAATGCGGAGAGCGTCGGAAAATCGGCGCGTTTCACAACTGCTCTCGCCGCCGTCTTGTCGGGATCCTGGGACAACGTAACCTCGAACGAGTCGCTCAGCACATACTCTCGGCGAGTCTCTTCCTGCGTTTCGATGTCCCATAACAAGCAGAGAAGCCCGAAATACTTCGCATCGAAGCCCGCAGTCGCTTCGTTCCAAGATCTGCCCCCGGTCAACGTGATTCTGACTTGGTTACCGCTGACTTCAACTTTGGTAGTCCCGGACGGGTCGCCGTTAGTCAGTTTCCACCGCAGCGCTTCCTCAAACCTTTCGCTGCGGCTTTCACGGACGCCGGCTTCCTTTCGTTGCCCGCGGACTTGAACGGCTGCAGTTAGCACAAGGAGTGCGAAGGTCACTGTCAAAAACTGATTCATTTTCATTCAAGGCGTTCCTCCTAAGTCCGGCGGTGGTGCTTTATCGATAGCAAGCCGAGGAAGGGAGACGCAACCGCGGAATCCCGCTTCTTAATCGCACACGAAACAACAACTGGATTCCGGTCGATCAAAGGAGTCTTATGGGATCGTCAAATACTCATGGGTCATTCCCGGCACGCGCCAAATTCTCGGTCGTTTCTGGGTCGAAGAAGTGAACTTTGTCCGGCGTGAAAGCGATACGCACGGACTCGTTCAGCGGTATACGGGTAGTCGACGGCGTCGTCGCGTGAATGAGGTGGTCCGCGACATTAATCGTCATAATCATTTCGACGCCGTGATCGGCGGCGCCATATAATGTTCCGGCAATACCGCCCGTTTTAACGAGCTTGACGTGCTCAGGCCGCACACCGACGCACAACTTGGTTCGGTCGCCGGCGACTTTAGACAGCCGCGAACGAGCAGCCGGTGGCAACGAAAATTCGAACTTTTCCGGTGCCACCACAATCTTTTCGTCATTGATTGTAGCGTCGAACAGGTTGATTGGAGGAGTCCCAACAAACGACGCCACGAACGTGTTTCGTGGCATATTATAGACCTCATAAGGCGTACCCACCTGCACTAGTTGTCCTTCGCAAAGCACGCCGATGCGATCACCCATGGTCATTGCCTCAACCTGATCGTGAGTAACGAATACCAGTGTTGCTCCCAATTTCAGGTGCAGTTCCTGTAACTCCGATCGAAGCAGTTCGCGCAACTTCGCATCGAGATTAGAAAGCGGTTCGTCCATCAAGAACAACCGGGGTTCGCGGACGATTGCCCGGCCGATCGCGACTCGCTGCATCTCACCACCCGACAAGCGATCGGTACGTCGATCCAGCAGGTGCGAGATGCGCAAGGTCTCTGCGGCTTTCTCCGCCCGAAGACCGATCTCCTTGGCCGTGATCCGCCGCAGCTTTGATCTGAGCGGGAATTCCAGGTTCTTGCGGACCGTGTAATTTGGATAAAGCGAATACTGCTGAAAAACGAGTGCGACATCTCGGTTTGCTGCGCTCCAGTTGTTTACCAGATCTTCGCCGATCCAAACCTCGCCAGCTTCGGGTTTTTCCAGGCCGGCGATGCAGCGCAGGGTAGTGGTCTTGCCGGCGCCGGTCGGTCCTAGCAAGACAAAGAATTCCTGGTCGTGGATGTCGAGCGAAAGATTACGCAAAGCCGCGATCTCGCCGTAGCTCTTGGACAGATTCTTGAGGGTTAATTTTGCCACTCTGACTACTCTCCAATTGGAAGCGCAAGACCGCTCTTTTTGTCAAAAAAATGGGTTCGCTCTGGATCCAGTTGCACCCAGACCGGCTCGTGGAGTCGCGTTACGAACTGGCTTTCGGTCCGCGCTCGTACCACCGCTTTGCCGACACCGATATCGAGAATATCGTAAGCGCCCTGAGGCTCGATCAAGTGAACTTCCGCCGGAACATAACCGGCTCGGTCGCTTCGTTCGACCAACACAGCCTCGGGCCGCACACCCAGCGCAATCTCTTCGTGCCCGACTGCGGCTACGTGACGATGTACGTCACTGTCAAAACGGAAGACCGACTGCATCCCATCCAGGCGAACGTTCGTCGCCGAATCTGCTGGTTCAACGCGGCAATCGACGACATTCATGATCGGGCTGCCGACAAACTGAGCAACGAACAGGTTAGCGGGCCTTGAGTAAACTTCGGTCGGACTGCCAACTTGCTGTAAAACTCCGTCGTTCATGATTGCAATCCGGTCAGCCATCGACATGGCTTCGATCTGATCATGCGTGACATAGATGGTCGTGGAGTTGTTTTCGATGTGCAGGCGCCGCAACTCAACGCGCATTTCTTCCCGCATTTTCGCGTCTAGCGCGCCAATCGGTTCATCCATCAGGATAGCTTTGGGCCGCCGGACTAAAGCCCGACCGATAGTTACCCGCTGCATATCGCCGCCCGCCAACGCAGACGGCTTCTTACTCAAGAGGTGTTCGATACGCAACACCTTGGCCACCGCCTTCACTTGGTCCCGAACTTCTCTGTCGCTCATCCGGAATGCGCGTAGTGGGAAGGCGATATTTTCAAAAGCCGTCAGGTGTGGATAGAGAGAGTAAAGTTGAAAGACGAACGCGATATCCCGGTCGCTGGCCGGTAGCGATTCGACGCGTTTGCCATCAATGCGGATCTCGCCGCTATCGATCTCCTCTAGGCCGGCGACCGCGCGCAATGTCGTGGTCTTGCCGCAGCCAGACGGTCCAAGGAGGACAACAAATTCCCCGTGATCAACTCGCAAGTTGAGTTTGCGGATTACCCAGTTAGCACCGAAATGCTTGTCGACGTCGGTCAGATCTATTTCAGCCACAGTGTGATCCTGTCTTAGTGCTCCGGCCTAGGCAAATCTCTCGAGGCTGGCTGCGGCATTCCCGGTGGTGACTTTATCCGGGAAAAGATGTTAAACATGATCAAGCCCACCAGAATGATGGTTGCACCGTAGCTGTGGAGAAACAAATCCCAAGGCTGGCACAAGGCGATGACACCGAATATCATCACTAACATAGACAACAGCTCAAGTTTTCTGGCGTACCGTCTCATCTACTTTCTCACGGCTCCAAAGGTGACTCCGCGCAAAAGGTGATTCCGCAGCAGAAATGTGAATATCATGACCGGCAGGAGAAACAGCACGGCGCCTGCCGCAATCGTGGTCCAGTCGGTCAGGCCAGAGCCCAACTGAGAGGGAATATAGGGTGGCGCAGTCTGGGCTTTCCGGAGGGTCATGATCAGCGCAAATGCGTATTCATTCCAAGCGGTGATGAAGCAGAACACCGCAGTGGCAGCGATGCCGGTTGCCGCTTGAGGCAGTACGATCTTGAAGAATGCTTCCATGCGCGTATAGCCGTCGACCAGGGCAGCTTCCTCATATTCCTTCGGAATCTCATCCATGAAGCCCTTCATCACCCAAACCGAGAACGACAGATTGAAAGCAGTGTAGAGGATGATCAGCCCAGGATGTGTGTCGACCAAACCAACGGTGCGATACATGAGATACATCGGGATAGCCACTACGACCGGAGGCAACATACGAGTGGAAAGAATAAAGAACAGCCAGTCCGATTCCCCGGGCATTTTAAAGCGAGAAAACCCATACCCGGTGACTGTTCCCATGGCCACTGCCAAAAATGTACTGATCACCGCGATGATGAGGCTGTTGGTGAACCGGCCGACATAGCCAGAGCTTGTGATATTCCCTTTGTCGTCCCGAATGAAGCGTTCTCCGCCGTCCATGACGAGCTTTTCCCACCACGGCGCTTTAGCGTACTCCTCCTTGTTCGGCGCGCCTCTTCTCTCCACGCGTGCGGTAAAGAGTTTGATGAAAGCGGTGACCTGCGGCTTGAAGAACACTGTTGGTGGTACGGTGGTAGCATCGGCCAACGCCTTGAACGCCGTTGAACCGATCCAATAGAGCGGAATCATCGTGACCAACAACGCTGCGAAGACCAGGGCGACCGCGACGCGGTCCCAGAGGCGCTGGATTTTTGATTGAACGGCCGCCACGTTTTTAGCGCTCCTTGAGCCTGTTCAGGTACTTAATATAGATCGTCGTGATCGCGAGCACCGCCAAGAGGACGATGTAAGCAAGAGCACACGAACGGCCTGTCTGCCACTCCTGAAAAGCCAGCTTATAGAGTCTGATCGAAACCAGCTCGGTTTCCTCCAAACTCGCCATGATGAACGCGATGTCGAAAGTCTTGAACGCCTCCATCGTGCGAAAGATGATCGCAATCAATAAAAGCGGGGCGACGAGAGGTAGAGTGATACGCCTGAACACGAACCAGGGCGGTGCACGGTCGATCGCCGCTGCTTCGTAAAGGGAAGAAGGAATAGCAGATAGTCCAGCGAGACAGAGAAGCATCACGAAGGGTGACCACATCCAGATATCCGTGATCGCGATCGCGTACAGGGCCACGTCGGGGTTGGAGAGCCACTCCATTTTTTCCAGACCGAGAAGATAGTTCACGATGCCCCACGATGGATTGTACAGTAGTTGCCAAAACAAACCCACCACTGCCGCCGACATCATCATGGGCAGCAGCAATATTGTCGTTAGCAGGCCCTTGCCCCGGATGGGACGGTTGAGCAGCAGGGCCAGCCCAAAGCCCACTATTACCTGCCCAGCAACTGATATGATCACGTACTTCGCGGTAATCGTGAAGTTGTTCCAGATCCCGTCATCGGTCAACAACTCCTGGTAGTTCTCCAGGCCGATGAAGTGGGCCGGCCGGTTACTTGCCGCTCGATAGTCCGTGAACGAAAAGCCGAGCGAATAGAGCAAGGGAAAGATGTTGAAGACAATCAAGAAGGCGATTGTCGGAATGATGAACCAGTTGCGGATCGCCAGATCGGACATCCCCTGCCTTGCCAGCGACGATCCTTTGGTTTGAGCCCTATGCATTTATTATTGAGCAGCAATCGTAAGGGGCGTATGCGGCGGTACATCGATACCTACTGCCAAAGCGGGAAGGTCGCGCGGGAGCGTTTCGCTCCCGCGTAACGAAATCCATCATTTGAGCAGATTTGCTTTCTTAAGGATGGCCTCCCAATCCTTCATCAGCGCGTCCTGTACGTCTTGGGCTGACCCTCCCTTATTGGCAACGATGTATGGGTGCCAATGTTTATTTGCCGTCGAGAGCATGTCAGCGTATTCGGGAATCGTCCAAAAATCCTTCACCATCTGCATCGATTCATAGAAGGCCTCATTGTAAGGGGTGGCCTTGCGGAACTCTTCGGATGCGAGAATCTTAGCGTCGCAGGTATAGCCGCCAAGTTCGCCCCACTTCTTTTGCACATCCTCACGGATGAACCACTCGCAGAACTTGAAGCATTGATCACGTTTCTTCGAGTAGCTTACGATTGACAGCCCCTGTCCCCCGAGAGCCGCAAAGCGCTTGCCGGTGGGACCAGCCGGCATGGGAAAGTACCCCGTGACTTTGGCGTATTTGTTGGTAGCCTCATTGGCCAACGCCGGGAAGAAGGCGAAGAAATTCATGCTCATCGCCACCTGTCCATTAGTGAACGCCTGGTTCGCTTCGAGGAAGAAAGTCTTACTCCAGTCAGGTGGACAGAATCCGTAAAGCTCCTTATACAACTTGAGCCCTTCGACCGACTCTTTTGAATTGGTGATGCCTTCTACTTTGTCGGTCGCGTAATCTCCCATTTCACCACCATACCCGAAGATCGTATTCATGACGCCCATTACCAGCGCATCGTACGAGTTGTCGGTGTAGATGGTCAGACCGTAACGTTTTTCCTTGGGCCGGTAGAAGAACTCGGCGATATCGCGTAGCTGAGCCCAGGTTTTCGGGACATCAAGCTCGTAGCCATACTTGGCTTTGAACGCCGCTTTCTCTTTCGGATCTTCAAACCAGTCCTTGCGATAAGCCCAACCGTTCGCGTCTCCTTCCAGAGGAATCGCCCAGTAATGGCCGCTCTTGCCAGGATATTCCGCATATCCGACCACCGTCGCCTTCGCCATCTTGTTGGCGACGTCATTCTTCTTGAAGAAATCGGTCAGCTCGACGTAATGCCCTGCGGTTGAACCCGCGCCCAACCACTGCGAGTCTCCGACCACCATGTCGTAAGCATCGCCATGGGCATTCCATTCGGTGAACGCCTTGGTCTGGAAGTCGGGCCATGGCGTGGTCTCTACCACGACCTCTACGCCGGTCTCTTTTTGGTAGTCTTTGACTAACTCCTGCAAATAGTTAGCCGGATCCCATTGCGCCCATAGGATGTTAAGTTTTTCCGCTCCGTAACTGGCCGTGCTAAGAGCCAAAAGCACGGTAATGCCCACTGACTTGAGAAGCCACCTGATCATATTGTTTGGGGGGTTAAAAAAATGCCCGGCCTCGGTCGCGAAGACCATATTCCGACCGGACGTATTCAAAGTAGAAACCCCAGAAGCGACTGTCAAGACGCCAAACGCAACCAGGTGCTCTCGCAAAGTTCTGCGCGATTCTAGCCCGAATATCTCAGAGGTTTCAAAATTGTGAGAAATGCGGCCTAGGACGCGTTTCCCACTTATCCGATTTTGCTGACCGGAGAACGGCATTTATAACCTTTTCCGTCGCATGCTCGATCTCACCGCTGGCGCCGAAAGCGGCGGCAAACGGAAGGGGTCGACTTGTTCCTAGCCGATCCGCATATCAGCATCGATTCGACCGATGATCAGCTAAAGGAACTCGCGGATAGAATCGCTTCCAAGAACCTCGTTGCCGGGTCGGTGGTTACTCCGGTTTGGCCACCTACCAGTGGTGGGTCCGCTATGGGCTCGCCGGAGGACCGGCGCCGGTTTGTCGAACAAGTCAGGAAGGCGAGCGGGATAGCTGAAAAGCTGCGCGAACTCGGAATTAGACCGTATGGAATCGTCCGCATCGATTCCGCGACCGATCCTGCCAGCTGGGCTAAAGATCCGGAGGGTACCAAAAAGATCGCGTCGACTTTTCGCGAGTGCCGCTAGATCGCTGGTCTCTCTCGTCCCCCGAAAAAAAGATGCGCCTACGAACTCCAATTTTTTTTCGAATCCTGTTTTAATACAGCCGAATCAACTCGAACAATGAGCCCGAAAAGGTTAGTCGAAATTGTCTCAACATCCCCCCACTAGAACAAATATGAAAATCGGCATGAACCTGTTGCTCTGGGCTACTCACGTGACCGAGGAGCATTACCCCCACCTGGAAAAGATCAAATCGACTGGATTCGATGGAGTTGAAATCCCGATCTTTGGCGGCGATGACGCACACTATCAGAAATTGCGTAAGAAGTTAGACGAACTGCAACTCAAGAGTTCCACCGTCGCGGTCGCAACTCCTGAGGCCAGCGCCATCAGCCCGGATCCAAAAATCCGAAAAGCGGCGGCAGAACGGTTGAAGACGATCGTCCGCCAATCCGCCATCCTCGGTGCCGATGTCTTGTGCGGGCCGTTTCATCAGGCTTTGGGCGTATTCTCCGGATCCGGACCGACCGAAGAAGAGTTCAAATTCGCGACCGATGTTCACCGCGAGGTAGCAGATGAGGCCCAACGTCAGGGTGTATGTCTGGCAATTGAGTTTTTGAACCGTTTTGAATGTTACTTTCTGAACACTGCCGCTGCTGCCGCTGCTTACGTTCGGCGCGTTGGGCATCCAAATTTCAAGGCCTTGTTCGATACTTTCCATGCCAACATCGAAGAAGAAAATCTGCTGAAGGCCTTTTCCGAAAACGTCGCGGAGATTGCGCATGTCCATGTATCAAACAACGACCGCGGCGTACCAGGGCGCGGACACATCGATTTTCCAGCTATCTTTCGCGTAATAAAATCGAGTGGCTACAATGGCTGGTTGACGATTGAGGCGTTCGGAAGAGCGCTTCCGGAATTGGTAGAGCCAACTCGAGTTTGGCGCGACTTTTTCAAACAACCAGAAGAAGTCGTAACGGAGGGATATCGATTCATCCGGGAGACCTGGGATGCGGTTTGAACGGCGCGGGGCCGCCCGCGGATGCACAGTCACGGGACTTGTCCTACCGCTCCGCCTCGGTTCGGACTGCGTCTCCGAGCATCGCCACTCCGCTAACGCGGCTGGTAGTGCGTGCCGCCCAAGGCTTGGACAAGAGCGGTCGAACACGCGCAGCGAACATCCCAATGACGGAATAAACGATAGCGTCTGAAAGCATGAAGGTTCCGCTCTTCTTAGCTAAGCAAGCGAGTGCTGGATCCAGCATCTCACCCGGGCGGGCGTTTTAAAGCACGCGTACGACGAAGAGGACGGCCGCGAGCTTCGTGGCCGTTTTAAATGGGTCGAAACCGTTCAAAGCAGATGCGATCGTCGGATCGATTCTGCGGCCCGGTTGGAGTCGCCGACTCCTGGCGATACGCAGACCGTAGATCAGGCCAGCAAAATTCGGCCTGGTGTCGTTTGAACCTTCGACGCGACCCAGCTAGAATCTCCACCCGCTGCGGATGGCCACAGTCAAAGCGGACCGTCTGCGGCGCCCGGTTTTGCGGCTTGGCTCCGGGGGGCAAACGCCAAGAACGACGCCCTGACGATCAGTAGCGCGAAGCATGCTGTCCTTAGACACAAAAACAGAAGTGCGCCCCACGCAATAGCCATGCCAATCTGTGCCGCGCTCATGCCTGGTGCGTGATGCAACATCATCATGACGCGGTACGCTTGTTCGCTAGCGATTACGGCCGAGGATCCAAGCGTTCCCACGGCGAGTAAAATAAAACCAATTTTGCGCCGTTGAAGGACCGACGCGAATACCCAGAGCACACCAAGCACAAATTCTAGGAGTCCGATCAGAAGCCCCGGCCATGCGATCGCCAAATCTTGCATGCTCCTTGATTAGTTAAGACTAGAGGTGTTTACCACAAGGAAAATTCGATGATCAAAAACGATTCTGCCGACGGCCTCAGCAGTTCCGCAGTTCGCTAACAAATTTGCTCTCGTCGATCTCGGATGCGAACAGGATTTCAGAACGCGAAAACTCTGTGCGGGGGGCTTCCGGGGTATGGTGGGGACCCTGACCGGGTCAGAGGAGAATCTGGACAACACACACCTCATGCGCATGGCGGGGCGTTTTAGTCGTCGCGTTCATGGGTACGCGAAAGCCGAGGGCAAGCGGCTTACCTCGGGGTCCGGCTCAGCGCGTCGATACTCACTGCGACGACCAAAATGATGCCAGTAGCAATGTTCTTCGTGCTGGAAGGTGCACCCAGAAGATCAAGCCCGTTCGCGACGCTGCCAATCACAAGCGCGCCCAGAATTGCGTGGTAAATCCGTCCACGGCCACCGAACAGGCTAGTGCCGCCGATGACCGCAGCCGCGATAGCATCCAGCAGCAGCGTGCCGCCGCCGGTCCCAATAGAGACTGCGAATTGGCGCGACGCGCTCAGCACGCCACCTAGCCCGGCGAGCATCCCGATGAGGGCAAACACTCCGATGCGGACGGCGCCCACGGGTATGCCAGCCCGCCGTGCCGCTTCGGCGTTCCCCCCAATTGCATAAATGTGCCGACCGGTGACGGTACGCTCGGTGAACCAACAACGGCGACGCAAACCAGCGCCGCCACTCCGAGCGATACACTCTGACTTTGGGTGAGATATCCCGAGGCCAGGCTGCGAACCAGCGCCGGGCGGTCAACGCCGTGATAACAGCACCGGCCATGCCGTCATTGGCAACGAGCACTCCGTCGACCTTGTCGTTTAGTTTGGTCAGAGCCTGTTCCATAGCAGTCTGAGCTTTCGCGGGATCGAATCCCTGAATGTCGGCTTCGTAACCAACAACCAGCCGGCCACTTGCGACGACCGGGTCCAGCCCCTTATGCGCGCTGGCTTTAAACTGGCGACCGGGGGCGATGTCCTGGGACCCGTTGATGACGGCGGAATCCACCCTGCATCGACGGATAAGGCGTTATCCAATTTGGCTTGGCGGGACTTGCTTTCGATTTATGGTGAGCGCATAGGAGGAAAAAACATGGCAAATCCCATTCTGGTCACCGGCGCGGCGGGCAGCGTCGGCGCGGTAGGGCGCACGGTCACCGGACTGCTGTTGAAGCAAGGCAAAGCGGTGCGTGCGATGGTGCGAAATGAAGACGAACGCGCGCAGGCGTTGCGCGACATGGGTGCGGAGGTCGTGGTCGGGAATCTGCTCGATCTCGATTCGATGCACAGGGTGATTGCCGGCTGCGAGACGATGTACTTCGGCATGTCGGTTTCGGATGCCTATCTGGCCGCGACGGTCAATGCGGCGGCGGTGGCGAAGCATCACGGCGTGAAGGCGTTCATCAATATGTCGCAGATGACGCTCTCACAGATGAGCATTACCGAAACCACCGCGAGCCCGCAGCACAAGCTGCACTGGCTCGCCGAGCAGGCGCTGAACTGGTCCGGTCTGCCGGTCGTGCACGTGCGGCCGACAGTGTTTCTCGACGGCTTCTTCCTGATTTTCACTGCGGATTCGGTCAGGAAATCAAATCAGATCAGACTACCGTTCGGCGAGGGCAAGACTTCGCCGGTCGCAGCAGAAGACGTTGCACGTGTGGTCGCCGCGCTGCTCGCCAATCCGCAGCCGCACATCGGCAAGATCTATCACCTCACCGGTCCGCAGTCCGAGAACATGCATTTCTATGCACAGGAGTATTCGAAGGCGCTTGGCCGCACGATCACCTTTCAAGACATTCCGGTCGAGCCGTGGCGGGCTGGGTTGCTCAAGCTCGGCTTGCCGGTTCACCTGGTGAACCACCTCGCGACGATGGCCGATCTGCACCGCGCGGGAAGCTACGACCGGCTGTCGGACAACGTGCTCACGCTAACGGGGCAAGGGCCGATGAGCGTGCAGGAATTCGTCAGGAAGAATGCGGCGACATTCACCGCGTCGGCCAAAGAGGCGATTCGGTGAACGCATGGGAGGAAAAAACATGGCGAATTTGAAGTATACAAACTCGAAAGGCACGTCTCTGCTGTAGGTCGCTGCCAACGTGTTGTACGCAATGACCGCTATGCACAAAACGCAACGGACATTTGTCGGCACGCCCCGGTTTATCCCGCTCGGCAGCGCCAGTGAGCCCCCAGCAAAGATCGTCATCGATCAACGAGCAAGGTTAGATGTTCCACGCCAGATAACGCGGAAGAACCATAGCGAGCGAGTTTTTCAGAGACGGAGAAGCTCGGCGAGGCTTTGGGAGCAGCTTCGGGAATATTTTGAAGTTCGCTTTCGAGCTGAGAAATACGGTGTGCCATATTTTTTGGCCGAAAGCGAAGCGAAGCAAAGCGACCCACGGAAAGAGGCCGTAGGAGCAAGAGCCCCGAAAGCTTTCGGGGGTCGAGGATTTAAATGGAGGGCACCGTCCGGCGTATGCCGGATGGGCGTAGGCCGTTTAAGCCGTAGACGGTACTCTTGCAT
>Ga0210408_10004835_pt1 | contig 11966 bp, 13 predicted proteins | sample IncBWH4MmetaG_FD_155471 | JGI IMG/M metagenome (GOLD analysis project Ga0210408, IMG submission 155471) | Forest soil microbial communities from Barre Woods Harvard Forest LTER site, Petersham, Massachusetts, United States - Inc-BW-H-4-M | ecosystem: Environmental > Terrestrial > Soil >... | reverse complement strand
TGCATCGCTGAAGGGAGCTATTGAGGTGTTTACCCACTACCTTGCGAAGGAGTTGGGCCCGCGCGGCATTGCCGTCAACGCTGTCGCTCCTGGTGCAATCGCGACTGACTTCAGCGGCGGCATCGTTCGGGACAATCCGGACGTCAATACGCGTGTCGCCAGCATGACGGCGCTGGGCCGCGTTGGCGTTCCCGACGACATCGGCCCCATGATCGCTTCGCTGCTTTCTGACGACAATCGCTGGGTGACTGGCCAGCGCATCGAAGTGTCCGGCGGCATGTTCCTCTGATCCGAGGACTGTCAGCGGGGGCACACTGCAGGTGGTGCGATGACGAATCTCAGCGGAAGAGTTGCTGTAATCACCGGCTCGGCTCGCGGAATCGGCAAGGCGATCGCCGAGCGCTTCGGTTCACTCGGTGCCAGCGTCGTCGTCAACTTCACGAACAATGAGAAGGCCGCCCTCGCAACTGCCGCCTCCATCGAACGCTCGGGAGGAAAGGCCGTCGCGATCCAAGCCGACGTATCGAAGGTCGCGGACATCGAACGCCTGTTCACCACGGCCCTTGAGAGGTTTGGCCGACTCGACATCGCCGTCGCAAACGCGGGCGTGGAGTTGGCCGATCACCCTTTGATCGATGGTGTTAGCGAGCAAACGTTCGATCGTGTGTTCGCGATCAACGCCAAAGGGGCTTTCTTCACGCTTCAATGTGCGGGCAAGCACGTCGTCGACAACGGGCGGATCATCTATGTCGGGTCCAGTACCACCGGGTACCCGATGCCCGGCTTGGGCGTGTACGGAGGAAGTAAGATACCGGCGCAGTACTTCGTGGAGGTCTTGGCGAAGGAACTGGGCCATCGAGGCGTGACCGTAAACTCCATCCTTCCGACGGCGATCGAGGGCGCCGGGATCTTCAGTCTAGGCGTTGAAGCGTCCTACCGCGACTCCGTGAAATCGTACCGCCCGATGGCGCGAATGGGGTCCTTGAAGGACGTGGCCGACGCAGCCGAGTACTTCGCGAGCGACCTGTCGTCGTTCGTCAGTGGCCAGCATCTCCTGCTTAGTGGCGGCGCGGACCGATGACCAGTCCCCTTCACCGAACTGCTCGCGCCCGTCGACCCGCTCACAGCCTTCGTTTCGACCATGCCTTCCTCGTCCTCACATGGAGTTTTCATAAGGCGCATCTCCGTCGGCTTCGTTCGGCTGGGATCAGGGAGACATTCTTCTGAGTGCCTCTTTTACCCTTGCCACGGTCGGGCCTTCCCCGGCCCCGTCATAAGAGGAGAGGTCCTCGTCGATTCCGACTAACCGGAGGCATTGGCCTCCCGGAGCCTGGAAGTAAAGGTGAGGGTCCGGTACCTCAGGCTTCCTCACGAGACCAGACTCGAGGAGTCTTCGCCTCATTTCTTCCACGTGAGTTCCAGCCACACAGCTCTACCAACCACCCTTCGAGAGGACAGTCATGCAGAACAGGCCCGTCGCCCTGGTCACCGGGGCCAACAAAGGAATCGGTCTTCAAATCGCGAAGGATCTCGCGGCGCACAGGTTCACCGTGCTCGTTGGGTCGCGCAACCTCGAGCATGGGGAGGCGGCCGCGAAGACCGTCGGAGCGGATGCCCGCGCCCTCGAGCTCGACGTCACGAATCTGGCGTCCATCGCCGCCGCGGCAGAGCGCATCCGGAACGAGCTGGGCCGTCTCGACGTGCTCGTGAACAACGCGGGGGTCTCGCATGCGGGAAAGTCAGGCAGATCCCTACAGGATATCGCGATGTCGGGCCGCCTGAGCGCCGTGTCTCTCGACGAGGTGCGCGCGGTGTTCGAGACGAACGTGTTCGGTGTCATCGCCGTCACGCAAGCGATGCTTCCACTCCTTCGCGAAGCGCCGGCGGGACGCATCGTCAACGTCTCGAGCACCAGCGGCTCGCTTACATGGAACTCGGACCCGAAGAACCCGCACCGCTCGATGTTCGGCACCTACTCTTCATCGAAGACCGCGCTCAACGCGATCACGCTCGCCTTCGCCTCCGATCTCGAGACGACACGCATCAAAGTCAACGCTGCGTGCCCGGGCTTCACCGCGACGGACCTCAATAACTTCCAAGGCACGCGCACCGTCCAACAGGCCGCACATGAGCCCCTACGCCTGGCGCTTCTCGACGAGGACGGTCCGACAGGGACGTTCTCGGACGAGGACGGCCCGGTTCCGTGGTGATGTAGCCTTGAGCGCGTGATCAAGGGGAGGCTGAGTAGTGCGCCGCCGAACAACAGGGAACTCTGGCTGTTGCAAATACCCTCGTTTGTGTGCAAGCCGAGAGTCATGGGACGTTTCAATTTGCGGAGCTTTCTGCTGTAGCCAGGCCCGCGTCCCCGAAGGCGCCAACAGCATGATTACGTCTTGACGGCGCGCACTGAAGTCCAGAGCGCACCTGGATTGATCCAGTCAGGATAGAGCTTCAGCATGTGGTCATATAGTTCACGAGCCGTGTTCGTCTGCATAGCAAGGCGCTCGAAATCGCGGATGTATTGCCGCGTTTCTCCAAGGATCCCAGGCCTATCATCGTTCCCCACGCGCTTATGTCCGGCGATCACTGCGCGCGGCCTTAGCGACTCCATTTTATCCAGAGCAGCAATCCACTCTTGGCGCCTTTGTTGATCGGGCGACTCTGACAGATGCAGATGACAGCCGTTGTAGGCGGCATCACCCGCTACGATCAAACCGATGGACGGAACGTGAAGGCAGGTTGTGCTAGTAGTGTCGGTGAATCCAAGTGGCACACTGACTAAATCGTGGCCTTCCAAGTTAATGACGTTTCCGGCCAGCTCTTCGGCAATTGCAAGATGGCTGGAGATCTGGCCGGGAAAACGTGGATTCCAAAACGCGGCGACAGACTCTGGCGACGCCTGTTGGCGCATGACTTTAATCACATCCGGCCGCGCGACAAAGCGAGCTCCTGGAAAGTGCTCCAGAACTGTACTGGTGCCAAAGAAATGATCGCCGTGGCCATGGGTGGCGTAGATCGTCGTTAGATTCTTTCCGCTCGCCACAACCCAATTCGCCAGGGTGCGTGCCTGTTCGACCGTAATAGGGGTGTCGACAAGGACAGCGTCGCGCGCGCCAAAAATAAGCGTTGACGAAATTGGCGGCCACGGGCGCTCTTTTTCGCCCGGAGGCAAATCGCTCGTGATAACGGGTATTCTGGGCGCCAGGAACACGTCCCACCCCAGGGTTATATTTGGAGTTGTACGTCCGGCGGTGGGGGTACGGCTGTCGGATTGTCCCTGCATCGAATAGGCTTGGTCAGCTCGGATTGGCCAAGTCGAGGCCGTTACGAGAGCGGTTCCGAGGGCATTCGATAGGAACTCCCGTCTTGAAGTCACTATGGCCTTTGCGGCTCGCATATTCGGGCTCCTCTTCTAAAGCGACTTCCTAGGACTTGGCTCAAGGACAAGAGTTCGATTCGCTGTGTTGTCCCGAACTCCTCAGGTCGCATTGTTCCTGCTTTCAACACTTACCATTCGTGTGTCTTGATGCCGACTCTGCTGGGACCTCCTCGACAACATCCCAACCTTTCCGTCAGATCTGTGCTCTGCCGCCGTCAACGAACAGTTCGATACCCGTCACGAAACTGGAGTCATCCGAAGCCAGAAACAACGCCACCTTCGCTACTTCCTCAGGCTCCCCCATCCGTCCCATCGGGACGGTGGACACAATTCGCGCAATCACGTCTGCAGATTGCCGACTCGTCAGCGGCGTCTTGATCGGACCAGGACTAACAACGTTTGAGCGGATACCACGGTCCTTCAGATCCGTAGTCCAGGTTCGCACGAAGGAACGGATTGCAGCCTTACTCGCGGCGTAGACGCCGAAGGCGGCAGTACCCTTCACACTCGCGACAGAGCCGTTGAGAATGATGGAGCCACCATCATTCAGTAACGGTAAGGCCTTCTGCACCGTGAAGAGCGTTCCCCTCACATTGATGTTGAAGAGTCTGTCGAAATGCTCTTCGGTGACCGCCCCAAAGGGAGCCAATTCGCCAACGCCGGCGTTGGCGAAAACAATATCGATTCGCCCCTTCACCTTAGAGACAGTCTCGTAAAGACGATCAAGGTCAGCCAATTGGGCAACATCTCCCTGAACTCCAGAAACGTTGGCGCCGATTGCCTTCACGGCCTCGTCGAGTTCCTTTTGGCGGCGGCCGGTGATGAAGACATAGGCACCCTCTTTGACGAACAGTTGTGCAGTAGCCAACCCAATCCCTTCTGTCCCGCCGGTGATGACGGCGGTCTTGCCTTCCAGCTTTGTGGTCATGGTCTTTTCATCGTTCTTGCTGACCGGGAGCCCTACAGCTCCGACGGTTTACGCTCAATCACTTGACTCCGAGCACCGCCTGGCCGAGGTGATAGGACAGATGGTTCGTACGGCTCAGCAGGACCGCGAATCGATTCCGCGAAGTGTCTTTGGCGAAATCTTCTTCCGATACGGCAGTGTGCCGCTCGAGCCAGTCGGACCAGGTCATTGCTTCAATGCCCTTCCGCAAATCACTGTTGACGGCGTTCCATGCCTGGCGGACCTGTTCGTGCGAAGGAATGCTGGCTCGCGACTTGTCGGGATTCGAGACGAAGGCGACATCAAACTCGGGATGACGTCGGTCTCTCAGCCCCAGCAGCGGCAGCATCGCGTCGTGTATGGCTGTCAGATGTCCCCACAAGTAAAGCAGTCTGTTCCTGCCCGGCGCAATGTCCCGCTGGACCTCCTCGGATGAGAGGCTTCCAAAAAGCTTGTCCGCTCGTTCAATTTGCGCTTTCCACACTTTCAGTGCGAGAGCTACATAAACGCCATCGGTTCCCATAGCTCCGTCTCCTTTCGAGCACTCCCTCTCATTTGTACTTGGGGAGATCCTTTCCGAATCCTGGACTGCCACTCTTCAAATGGTCTTCCGTGGCCGCATCCTGCCTCGATGCGCACAATGTCCGCCGCGATCCAGTTCGCGGGGGCACCGCATCCCGAGCCCTTGACGAAAGGCCCGTCAGCAGCGATCGTTCCAGCGTCGTATTTCAACGTTGGTGGGAGCTCTTGATCAGTTTAATGAAGCCTCGCGGCCCGGCTCGCTGTGGGCACGCTGTTGAAGGCAGCTCGGCGACCAAAGGCGCTCCGCAGCCACGCAGTCGCGCTTGTTGCCCAACGTGTCGAACGCTGCCAGAACCAGGGCCCTCTTTCGTGCTTCCATTGACGCAGCCGTGTTGTTGCTCTTAGTGAAACGACGTTCATGGTACGCGTGCCTAATGGGTGTCGAGCCACTTCCGAATATTCGAGACGGTATCCTCATAGAACGTCTTGTAAAGACCCTGCGATACGTAAGCGATATGCGGCGTTGCCAATACGTTGTCCAGCGCACGGAAGGGGTGATCCGCAGGCAGCGGCTCAATATCGAATACGTCGATCGCCGCGCCGGCGATGTGCTTGTTCTTCAACACGGTGATCAAAGCTTGCTCTTCGACGATCGGCCCGCGCGACGCATTGATCAACCAGGCCGTTGGCTTCATTCTCGCCAGCTCCGGGGCCCCTACGAGGCCGCGCGTACGGCTGCTCAACACCAAATGGATCGTCAGGATGTCGGCCAGCTCGAACAGCTGGTCCTTGGAAACCAGGCTTGCGCCCGCGGCAATGGCGGCCTCCGGCGTCATGTTCTGGCTCCAGGCAATCAGATTCATTCCAAAAGCGCTCCCGACCCGCGCGACCTCTGATCCAATTCGCCCAAGTCCCAGAACGCCCAGGGTCTTTCGACGGAGATCCGTGCCCACTGTTTGTTGCCAGCCGCCGGATCGGACAGAGTTGCTCTCTGTCACGATATGTCGCGCGGAGGCCAAGATCAGCGCCCACGTAAATTCGATCGTCGGGTCTGACCTATACCCTGTGTGAACCACTGCGACCCCATGATCGTCCGCGGCGCCCACGTCGATCGACGCGTTGCCAGGTGCCGTCGAGGCAATGAGCTTGAGATTGGGAAGGCGCTCAATGACGTTGCGAGGCAGAGGGGAGCGCTCTCGCATGACACAAACGACATCAAAAGGCAGCAACCGCTCAAGCAGGGCCTCCGGATCGGCCAGGTGGTCCTGAAATACGGCGATCTCCGCTCGATCGCGGAGCACCGACCAATCGGCGCTCTCAAGCGCCACATTTTGGTAATCGTCCAGAACCGCGATCTTGTACTTCTTCATTGGCATCCATCCCGCGGTGATCGATCTGAGCCTTCACGGCCGCGACGAAGGCTCCGTCTACCACGTCGTCAGTTGCTTTGTCCGGGTTTGATATTAGCCTTCGCGCCCCGTTCGATTGCCAAGAGCAAGTCGGCGGATGGGAACCTCGCCTTCATGGCATCAATAAGGCTATCCGGCCCTTTCGCGTTTTTGAGCTCTTCGTCAAACGCCAATAAATAGCTCGCCGTAAAATCTACGGCGGTACTCGCGTCAAGGAGAGCTCCAACGTTGCTATGTCCAGGGATAACAACCAAAGGGCTTAAGTCTCTGATTTGCTTTAACGAGTTCAGCCATCTCCTTCTAGACTTGCTGTCCGTCTCCGCGGTGTAAACGTGCATGTTATTGAAAACAACATCCCCAGCAATGAGGATTCGCCGTCCAGGAATCCAAAGCATCGTGTTTTCGTCGGTGTCGCCTTGGGTGTGCTTAAGGACCTCTATTGTTGAGCTTTCAAAGTCAATAAAGCTGCCGTCGAATGGTTCGATAGCAACAACGTGAGAAGCGGCACCTGAGCCCAAGAGCGTTTGCCATTTGGCGAGTTTCTCCTGATAGACCTTGTTGATTCGGTCCACTACCGCCGAACTCGCAATGATCCTCACTCTCGGATATACCTCCTTAAACACCTCCAGGCCAAGAAAATGATCGGCGTGCTCATGGGTAATGTAGACAACGGAGAGCGGCTTGTTAGTCTGTTGGATTTCCTGCAATACCCTTTCAGCGCTGGTTCGTGTTAGCTGCGCATCGACCAGCATCACTTCATGTAGTCCCTCGATAATGACGGAGTTAGTCCAGAACTGATCGTCGGGGGAGGTGAACACCTTGATTGAAAAAGCGTTCTGACCAGCCGCAGATACCGATGGATACGAAACTAGAAATGAGGGACTGATCATCGCTGACCAAACAGCAAGACCTCTCACGAATCTAAAGCGTAAGGCTCCATGCAAACGCTCTCTTGTTGAGGGCTCCATAAAGTCTCCTGTCCTGATTGCGGCGATGATGGGTAGGCTCTGACGGTCAGAAAATGAATGCGGCCATTGGGTGCTAAGGCATTGATGAACGCGGGCGAAAGGGACTGTGATTGTCGCAAGCCAAGGGTCGAGCGCTCCAGCCGGGGATTGCATTTCAGCAGCATCGGAGTTGGAACGACATAGTGGGCGCGCCAAGGCCTCGAGCCTCCATTGCCTTGTTCTCACTCGGTCGTAAAGGCACTTAGTTCACAGCCACATCCGGCGGCAAAGTAAAGTGCCAACAACCGAGTCCGCCGATTCCGATGGTCCCCACTTGACCTGTCGCCTTGCCCGGCAGCATTGCTACTTTTCCAATGGAGGCGCGTAGTCGACCCATTGATCGGTAAATGCCACGGGTGTCCAGTTATAGCCACTCCCCTCCTGGTGCAGGCGACCCAGGCCAGGAAATAGCATGTGCGGCCCCGCGATCACAACATGCTCGCGCGCGAGCTTAGGCAGCAATTGATTCCGTGTCGCCGCAGCCGAAGTCGGGTCGATGTCGAAGCCCACAGTGACCTCGGGATGCCGCACCTGGACGTTCTGTGCATGCATGGTGTCGCCCCAAAACAGGATGTTTTCCCCCTTCGACGCGAATTCATAGCCAGTGTGGCCTGGAGTGTGCCCAGACAGGGGAACGAGTTGCATGCCGTCGACGATTGTCTCGGCGCCACCAAAGGTATGCCACTTACCGGCCTGGATGTACGGCGCTGCGATGGCTTGCGCACTCTGGAAGAACGGTTGCCGATCCTTCTGCGCCTTGGCAGCGATTTCCGGCGACAACCAGAAATCACTTTCAGCCTTCGCGACGTAAACATCGGCATTTGGAAAGACGCGCTTTCCGTCCTGGGTAGTCAGGCCGCCGACGTGATCGGCATGGAGGTGCGTGACTAAAACGATATCGACTTCTTCCGGCGTGTAGCCTGCGCTGCGGAGGTTGCCCGCCAAGCGCCCGAGCACCCCCACAGCATACCAAGTGCCGGCACCCGCATCGACCAGGATTAGTTGCTTGCCGGTGTTGACCAGGTAACCCGTATCCGCAGCTTCCAGCATGTGCGGATCGTCGTGCAGTTCCTTTAGAACACTATCCATCGTCGCCTTCAGTCCGTTCAGCCAGTGCGGATCGACTACAGCGGCACCATCGAATAGAGCCGTCACTTCGAGGTCGCCGACTTTCAGTCGGTAGAAGCCCGGTACCTGATCATGATGTTGGCGTGCGGCAGCCAGGGCTGGGTTCGGACCGGCGACAAAGCTGGCCAGCGCTGCCAGCAGAGCGGCGGCGAAGCGCCTTGAAGTATTCTTGAGCACGTTTCTACTCCTAACAACAGGCAAACTCATAGCTCTACCTCCGTTGATCCAGACCCGTGCAGACTGAGCATGACTGGGAAGTCCGCTAAGCCGCCCCGGGCAGATCGGAATCACCTTCTGAGATGGGGACCCCGCGTTATTGGTTGCGTCTTTAAGGGATACGTTGGTGACCAAGGCGGCATGTTTCGAACTAGTCATGTTCTTTTCCACTCGGCGATGCTGGTGTGATTGGCACGTCTCCGTCCGCAACGGTTCCGGCGGAGACGAATGCGCGTTGTGCGAGTCCTTGACCGAAGGAAAAGTTCTCGCCTGTGGCCTCGGACAACTGGATCAGCAGGTCATCAGGCGATATGCCGGCGCGTTCGACGATCTGCGCGTTCAGTTCTTTCAGCAGGGTAAGGCGGGTCTCTTTCGGGCGCCCTGAGATGAATGCGACTTCGAGCAGGATGAGGTCGTCGGAGTACCGCATTCCGAGAAACGAGGGGGAGTGTAGGAACCGGTTGCGCGGCAGCACGTGAATCACTTGAAAGAAATCGTCCGAGGGAATCTTCAGGACGCTGATCAGCGCATCCTGTACCGCGTTGGACACGTGACCGAGGCGGCGTTCGTCGTAGCGACCTTCGAGGACGTGGATTGTTGCAATCGGCATCTGAAATCTCCGGTCTTGAGCGTGACTCCCAATAGGGCGCTGTCGTCACACTCGTGCATCGAGTGCGGCGCGGAAATCGGCGCCGACGACCACGTGCAGCAGGTCACGCAATTGCGCGGCCCGCTCCTTGCCCAACGTTTCCTCGAACTGGGCCTGCGCTTTGGCCCAACCATCGAAGCCGGCCTCGATGCGTGCCAGTCCCGCGTTCGTCAAATGCAGTTCTTTGCGCCGGGCGTCGCGCTCACCCCTCTTCACGACGATCAGGCGTCTCCGCTGCAGCGGCAAGATGTTTCGTCCGACCGTCGTACGGTCCATCACCATGGCTTGCGCCAGGGCGTTGATTGTGGTGGGGCCGAGTTCCTTGAGCCGGTTGAGGATCGAAAATTGCGTACTGCGTAGGCCTGCCGCAGCCAGGTGGTGGTCGTACACCTGCGTCACGTAGCGGGCCGCTTCGCGCAACGCCGCGCAGTTGCACCGGGACGATGGCGGTGGGGCGACTTGGCGGGGAGTATGGTCGGGGGGTGTTGCCATAAGGGTATATACATCTAATATAGGAGTAGATACGCACAGGTCAAGGCATATCTTACGGGCACTTCGGGACGCGGCTCCGTTTCCTGTGCATAGAAATCGCATTGCGCGACGGTATCTCGAGGCCGTTCTGCTGGTTGGAGCCACCCTGCCTTTCGCTGTATGTTCGTCCCATGCTCTCGGACGAGGAGGCGAGACGAATCTGCGATCTGGCGACCTGCGCCGACCGTGGGACGCTGCTGCGGTGGGTGGGGGAGCTCCTGGAGGACCGGAGGGAGCGGAGTGCCCTTCTGCAGGGGCTGGCCCGTCAGCTCGCGCATCTGAGGCGACGCCTGCGCCAGGCCAGCAAATACTTGGATGGCTTGCTGCAGCGCGCCGAGGAGATTTTGGGGGAGCCCTGGGCCGGGAAGCTCCCATGCCCGCACTGCGGCGCTCCGGCTGTCCTTGGAAGGGCGGAGCAACGAAACGAAGCGAGGGCCCCGTCGTCGTGCACGAGCATACGGACGGATTGCACTGAGAGCGGCCCCCGGCTAAAAGACGCCGCTGTCCTTGAGCGAAACCCACCGCTCGGCCGTGAACGTCTTGGCTCTTGCAGAAAGGCTCGTTTCTACACGACCGAGGCCGGGGCGTTTAGTGACTGACCGCGCTGGCCATACCGAAGAGCCGGATCTGATCCGGGCGGTTCTCGTGCGTCGACGAAGCACGCGAGTGCTTCAGCGCTTCCCCTCATTGGACGTTCCTAACTGTCGCGCGGCCCTTAAAGGTGACACTGCAGGTGCTCGGGGCCGTCTTGACCCCTTTAATCCGGGACTGAACTGACGGTACAGCCCCCAAATCTGGGACGAAGCTCGAAGTCGCAGCACGAGTTCGACCCCTCGGTAACAGAACGCGAATCACCGGCTTGTCGCTCGAGCGGCGTCGCACAGCCAGGGGGGGGCTACCATAGCACCTGATTCTGGGATCAATTAGTAGTGAAATTAGTCGCAGATTCAACGGTCTGCCGAAAGGCCCCTGAATCTGGGATCGCCCTATAGAATCGAGGATCTTGAATCCCGGACTCGACGGCGGCGCGACAGCAGGAGCTTCATCACCTTCGAGGACCACGTCGTCGCTGTTCTCGATGAGTTGGAGCGCCCACGCCACATCGGCCGGCGGCTTGGCGTCGCCTACTGCATACAGAAAGGAAGAACCGAACTATGAAGGCAACGACCCTAGTCGCAGTCGTGACGGTGACCCTCTTCGCGCTGCTGATCGGAGTTCGCCCCGGGGCCTCCGCGACGATGCCGGCGCGGGAAGGGGTGGGCAAGACCGAGCCCTGCTCCCAGGAGTGTCTCGCCAACGTGATGACCGAGTTCAAGGCAAGCGTCCTTGCCAAGAGGCCGGTTCACCTTACGGGAACCGCCGAGGTCCGCGAGAACATGGAGGTCACGACGGTCGAGAAGTCGGCCTGGAAGGATGTCAAAGCCGTCAAGTCGAGCGCGGTGTTCTCGGATACCGTGACGGGCAACGTGGTCTCTCGTGACGGCGTGGAGATGAGCGACGGCAAGGCCGCCTACATCTCGACGCGCCTGAAGGTCGAAGCCGGCGTGATCACGGAGGTCGAGTTCAGCTCGGATGTCGCCCGCGCCGATCCCGCCTACGTCTGGAACCTACCCCCGGTCCTGACGGCCACCGTGCCTAAAGGTGAGCGCATGACTCGCGAGGCGCTCGACGCCCTAGCTCACCGCTATTTCCAGACGCTGACGGACCACAAGCCGGTCGCGGCCGACTACGACGATGCCCGCTGCAATCGCTTTCACAGCGGCAATCAGATTACGAACGTCAGCCGTAACATGGTCGAGGGCGAGGGTGCGCGCACCTGCGTGACCAGCAACTCGGGGCGCAAGCCCTGGGGTCCCGCGCTCGAACAGCGCTTCCCGGTGATCGACGTCGAGCACGGGATCGTGAACGGGATGACGCTACTGATGTTCCCCGATCAAGTGATGTATGTTTCCGAGGTCTTCAAAGTCGAGCAGGGCAGGATCACCCACATCGACAACATCGGCCTGGTCAAGCCCGGCCTCGAGCATACGACGGGCTTCGGAACGCACAAATAACGGAACGGTTCATGACGGTGACTCCTACTGGCCAGCGGCAGTGTCCACTGGTGGTTTCTCCGTCTAGCCCGAGGCTTACCGCTCTACTAGAGTAGTCGTCACTTGAACGGGCTTCTGGGCGGACA
>Ga0210408_10004834_pt1 | contig 11966 bp, 9 predicted proteins | sample IncBWH4MmetaG_FD_155471 | JGI IMG/M metagenome (GOLD analysis project Ga0210408, IMG submission 155471) | Forest soil microbial communities from Barre Woods Harvard Forest LTER site, Petersham, Massachusetts, United States - Inc-BW-H-4-M | ecosystem: Environmental > Terrestrial > Soil >... | reverse complement strand
GCATCGTCAATTGCAAAGCACCCACGGGCTGAGTTATTTTCCGGTAGGAGAAATCTTACAATAGCATCCCGCTGTTCCCATGATTTTCGTACAAACAAACTGCATGCAGTCTTATTATGCTGAGGGTGACGGAATGGAACCAAATTGGTTTGGAAACTTCTTCAAGCGTCTATCCACCGAACTGAGCAGCGATTTGGAGCGTACGATTGTCGGTGACCTCCAAGGCTTGCTCGACCATCCCAACGACGAAAATCTCATCGACGGAACTATCCAGCAATTCAGGAATGATCCCCAGAAATTCATGAGCATCGTTTCCGCACACTTCTCGGTGCCACCGGTCGCAGGCACAGGACTGTTCGCGAAGGCCGATGCGCCGGCCTGCGGCATGGCGAAAACATGGAAGAACTATGTGGCCACGCAAACCGCACAGCCCTATGAGATCGCCTGCCCCGCGAGCCTCGCCGATCTGCTGGCAGTCCTTCAGAAAGCGGCCGCGCTTCATTGCGCGGTGCGCGCGTCCGGTTCGCACCACGCATTTTCGGACGCAGCCCTCACCGATGGCATTGCCATCGAGACGCACCAGTTGCTGGAAGCGCTCGTCGCCGCCGACCCTGCTATCCTCAAAAATCCCGAGGACGCATCCACCGTCGTTCGCGTCTCTGGCGGGATGACCATCCATGACCTCAACGCCGCCCTCGACCAGCGTGGATTAGGGTTGATCAACATGGGCAGCTACGACGGGCAAACCCTCGCTGGCGTCATCTCCACGTCCACGCACGGCTCAGGAATCACCCTGGGAGCATTCCCGAGCGCCGTCGAAGCGCTCATCGTCGTCAAGGGCGATGGTCAGGTCGTACAGATCGAACCCTCAAACGGCATCACCGACCCAGCGAAGTTCGCCGCGCAGGCGGGCAACGTGCAGCTGATCCGGGATGACAAGTTCTTTCAGGCTTCCGTAGTCGGCATCGGCAGTCTCGGCGTCATCCTGGCCGTGCTGCTCCGCGTGCGCCGCCAGTATTGGTTGTCGGAAACGGTCACCCTTCACCCGTGGAGCGAACTGCGCCCTCTGCTGCGCGACGGCGCGCTCATCCGCGCCCACCGCCATGTCGAAGTGGTCCTGAACCCCCACGTTCTCAACGGCGACAACACCTGCATGCTCACGCTACGCGACGAGGTCCCAAAGCCGACAGCGCCGAGCCCTCCCAAACCCTTCCGCAACCTGTTCTCGCAGTTCCTCGCCAACCTTCCCGGCTCCGGCGACTTTCTCGCAGCGCTTGTCATCGCCATGCCCACCATAGCGCCCAAGCTAGTGGAAGAAGCTCTCAAGGACCTCTCCGACCCAGATCCCTACGTCGGCGTGAGCTACGAACTGCTCAACGTCGGCGCGATCAACACCTTCCCCGCCGTCTCCAGTGAGCTTGGCGTCGACTTCAACGTCCACGTGGACGCCATCGACGCAGTCCTCGCCATCGCCGCGCAGGCCCGCGCCGGAGGCACTTACCACTGTGGCGTCCTTAATGTGCGCTACGTCGCGCCCTCACCTGGCTTGCTTTCCATGCAGCCCCGCGAGACCTGCATGATCGAGCTGCCGATGTTTCGCGGCTCCTTCGGCTCAGACTCCCTCGGATGGCGCTACGAGGACGCCTTGACCGACCGCTTCAAGGCGCGCCCTCACTGGGGACAGCGCAATTTCCTGACCGGTAGTCATCAAATGCTGGAACGCCTCTACGGCCAGGCAAACCTATCCGATTGGATGGACATCTTCCAATGGTTCAACCCTGAAGGACAATTCTCCAGCCGGTTTACCGATCGCGTCGGCTTTTCCAGCCATGCGCCAGGCGCATAAAACTTCGGCGTGACGAACATCAGCGTTTCGAAATCGATATCCGCATCCGCTGGCAAAGGGGTGCATATTCCGCCCCGTCATGTTCTCACCCCCTCCTTGGTTTGACGGGGATAGTGTGTACGTGATGCAACGATGTACACACTCACGCTTCGTACGTTTCGAAATCGCCAGTATTCATACGCCTCCGCGCGCTACGACATGCGTTTCACCCGCGTCAAATGCGGGTGGGATCGAGTTGGAGTGCGAGCGTCAAGGGCAGGACGTGGAAGTCCAACGAGTGGAAGCACTGTTTGCGATGGTTGAGGACGCGCGTGTTTTCGAGAAGCACCGCGTCTTGAAGGCCCGAGACGTGGCCACTGCCTCGGAAATCCTGAAGTAAAGAGAAGGTCGATCTGATAACGATCGACATTATGCTGTCGCCCGGGGCAGCGCTAGAATCTACAGTGAGCTCGCAGTTGGCAGGTGTTTACCTCTGCGAGCGCGTCGCAAGAAACTATCCGCTCGTGAGCGCTGCCCGCTGCTTACACGCTGCAGAGTTTATAATGAACTCTGGCGAACGATCACACGTGCGGCCCGAAGACAACTGTCACGTTTCCTGATGCGATACGAATCAAGCTGGTCCCTCCGGCGGCGTCGTACGCATACAGCAGCCATTCTCCCGGAAATCCCGCCTTAAAAACTCTCACACCTCGGAAACCGCAGTGTCCGCCCCGAATATCGACGGCATCAACGCGAGGAGCCCAATTTTTCACAAATATCTTGCATTCGATGCAGGGATAGCGCTTCTGAGCAAATCGAGCCGTATTCTCCAGCTGGGTCAGTGCTCGACCCACATCGCTGCCCTTCACCTCCGCTATGATCAGCCGATGTTTTGTAACTTCGACCACAACATCAGCCGCAGGATCTCTTGCAGACATCTTGAACAGACTCCGGGTTTCGTCGTCGTTGGTGCTTAATACTCTATAGCCAAGGGTGGCGTAGTGATTTACCACGGCCTCCTCTCGCATCAGCGCTTCGATAGCTATTCCCAGCTCTCTTCTCCTGACGAGCTCGCGATGTGGGTCTGCTTGCACCATACGGCTTCCCTCCAAGTCTCGATCGAGCATTATCGGGGATCTCTTGATGGCACGCAATGAACCGTAAGAAATTGGGTTCGTCCGACGCAGTTTTACCGCAGTCGCGGCTCCGGGCCCGCTTGCTCCCTCCATATATATACCCGCCGCCCAATCGGCACTGCCCTGTTCCCATTCCCGGAATCCTGTTACAAATTCAGAACAAACCTACACCGTACTCTTGACGCATTGTCCTGAGTTGATAGGGTAGAGGAACTCATTTGTCGTATTTTCATATGGCTACAACTGCCAAGCCTGATTCACATCGGGAAGGGCTCCGCTTTCGAAAGCTGGACCTCCACACCCATACTCCCGCATCAAAATGCTTCGCAGATCAATCGACCACAGCGGCACAGATAGTTGCTTCGGCGTTGTCCAAAGAGTTGGACGGAATTGCGATAACGGATCACAACAGTGGAGCTTGGGTTGACAATGTGAGAGCCGCGGCTACAAGTACTCCATTAGTTGTCTTCCCGGGAGTGGAAATCACTTGTGCCGGTGGCAAGGAAGGCGTTCACCTAATTGCACTCTTCGACCCGAAGTACGGCAGGGCAGAGATAGAAAGCCTACTCGGTAATCTGGGACTCAAGCCGGAACAATACGGCGACATTACAACTGTCGTGCAATTGGATGTTGTGAACGTAGCCAAGATCGTTCGCGAACGTGGTGGACTCGCGATTCTGGCGCATGCCAACTCGTCGAAGGGCGCACTATCCGACATGCGGGGTCAGCAGCGAATCCAGCTTATTCAGTCCCCGTACGTTATTGCGGCTGAGGGAACTGACTTTCAAGACAAGGACGCAGAGAAAAAGAGGAAGAGGGTAACTGATCTCTTGGATGGCTCGGACCCCGACTTCAAGCGCAAACTCGCGGTATATCAAGCGTCGGACAATCCAACTGGCAAGGGCGATGGGCAGCACGCGGCGGAAGGTATCGGAACCCGATTTTCGTACTTCAAAATGGACGAAATCAATCTCGAGGGCCTTCGTCAGTGCATGATCGATCCGGATGTCCGCATTCGTCAGAATTTCGACTTCGCTACTTTTTCGTATCCGCGAATCGCACGTTTGAAGGTAAACGGCGGTTTTCTTGATGGGGCTGAAGTCTTTTTCCACGACGGTTTGAACAGTATTTTGGGCGCCAAGGGTGCCGGAAAATCCCTTCTCATCGAGTTTCTTCGCTTTGTGTTAAATCAGCCTCCCACAAACGAGGACGTGCTTGCCGACCACGAGAGCAAACTTGCCGTCCGTCTGGACGTGTATGGATCAGTTGAAGTGGCGTTGATAGATGAGACAGGTCGTAGTCTTGAGCTAAAGCGCATCTACAATCCGGCCGAGGGTCATCCTTACGCGAATGACGAGCGCTTTGATGTCGCTCAGTTGTTTCCGGCACTTTTCCTGAGTCAAAACGAAATTATCAAGATTTCGGAAAGTGGGACTGAGCAAATCGCGTTCATCGACAGATTTTTTGATTTTCGAAGCTATCAGCAGAAAATTTCGGATGGCGAGAAACAACTTGCCGCGCTTGATTCACAGCTTGCCGATTCACTCCGTGCTTATCAAGATCTCAAACCCATCGAGCAGCAAGTTGCGACAGCAACTAAGGACATTGAACACTTGGATGCTGCATTAAAAAACCCGGTGTTCGACACATTTTCGCAAGCTGAATCAAAAGACCGAGCGCTTAGGGCTCAAGTGGTGGCGACGAAATCATTGTATGAGCAGGTCACGAATTTTCGCACCACCTTTGAGGCGCGCCCATTACCGTCAATTCCGGAGCCCCTAAAAGGCGACCCCAACCTGCTCAGAGCTTCGGATATCAACAACGCAGCAAAGGCTTCGGTGGTCCACGCTCTCGACGAGAGTGTTGCCGCGGCCGCCAAGCATGTTACCGAAATCGATTTGGAGTATGAAAAGTGGTCTCCTACATTCGCGGCGGCGAAGAAAGAGTACGATAACGGCACCCAACAAGGAGGCGGCGACTACAAGCTCTTGGCACAAAAGCGTGCCAAGCATATGAAAGATTTGGAGGCGCTTAACGTAAGGGCCACTGGCCTGAAACAACGTAGCGATCAAATCAAGGACATCACCGCCTCCCGGAAAAAGACATTAGAGCTGCTGGCGAGTGCGTACGAGCGCTACAGCCAGGAGCGCAAGTCTAAATGCCAGAAGATCGAGGAGGAGGCATCCGGAAGGCTCAAGATTGAGATCCACGAGTCCTCCAACGTGGATGAGTTCCGCCGTCGGCTGATGTCACTTAAACGCGGCTCGCACATGCGGGACGTCGAGATTGAGAAGATTTGTACAAAGTCAGACCCAAGCGAATTCAGTCGTGCGGTTATCCGTTACGGCTACTCAGGCGATCCAAAGATGCTGGAAGAAGTCGCAAAGAAGGTCGAGATCGACGCCGCAGCAATGCGTTCGCTGGCCGGATTTTTGGTTAACGAGTATCGCTATGAAGACCTTCTCGCCCTTGAATACAAAGCGCGGCCGCAAGACCGGCCAGAGATAGGATACAACGTTGGGCAACACGTGTTTGAACTATTGGACCGGCTCTCTATAGGCCAGAAATGTACTGCGTTGTTAATCATTGCTCTCAGCGAGGGCATCACGCCGATTGTGATAGACCAACCCGAGGATTCCCTCGATATTCGGTCAATTTGGGAGGATATGTGTACCAAGATTCGTCGGGGCAAGGAGAGGAGGCAGTTCATATTCACTACACACAACTCAAGCCTTGCCGTAGCCTCGGATACGGATAAATTCATCATTTTGGAGAGCGAGGCTACGCGTGGCGGCGTCGTCTATTCTGGATCGATGGATCATGCTCCCGTGAGCGACGAAGTCGTCAAGTACTTGGAAGGTGGGGCGGAGACGTATCGCACGAAATACGACAAGTACTACCCAAAGCTTACGCGAAATACAAAGGTATGATCCCGCTTCGGAGAGTCTACATCCCCGAAACCCTAACGGAGTAAGTGCGGCCAGCCGTCGTAGCAATTCCGTCACGTTATGTCGCCACTACCGATGACTGGCCGCATCTTTGCGCAAGTGTGGACTAGCTCACTTTCAGAGTGAGGGTTACGCTGTGGCTCAGGGCCGTTGAGCCAGAACCCACTGTGCCCGTTACGGTCAGGTTGTAAGTGCCCGCCGGTGTTCCAGAGGTGCTCAAGCTACCTCCACCACCTCCACCGCCGCAGCCGGCAAGCGCGAGGGCCAGCAACAATCCCGCGGTGAGGGGCAGCAATTCTGTCTGCCCCTGACCTGCTCCGACTCGTCTCCAGCCCCGGACTGTCCAAGCGAGACCCGCTAAAAGCATGGCAAGCCTCAGCAGGGATTGGGAATCGGGCAAACGGGGCCCGAGCGGAGGAAGATTTCGTAGTGCTCCTGCCGATTGGGCGGTGGTCGTGGCGCTAACGGTGATATTGCCGCCGGGGGCTTTCGAGTTCGGCGAAACCGTGCAGGTGGCTTGGGAGGGAGCCCCGGTACAAGAAAAGCTGACGCTTTGGTTAAACCCTCCTTCGCTTCCCACACTTAAAGTGTACGTCGCCGTCTGCCCAGGAGAGGCACTTTGCGAGGATGAAGATCCAGAGGCGACAGCCAGCGTGAAGTCCTGGACCATCACAGAAGCAAATCCCGACGCGTTGGCGTAGGTCGAGGAGCTTGCGGCATCCGGCCTGTAGCTCACCATCAGTATGTCCGTCCCCGTTGCCAGCGACCCAGCGGGAACATCGATTGTCGCGTTGCTGCTGGTGAGCGTCGTGGCCGCTGACGTGTACGTACCGCTGGTGAGGATTATCGAACCCGTTGGTGTCGGCTTTCCGCTCCCACCGCTGACAGCAACTGTGACCGACACTGCCTCCGCTGTTGTGACGCTCGATGAGGACGGCGTCACCACTACGGTCGGCGCGGGCACGCCGTTGATGCTGATTATCGTCACACCGCCGGTTCCGCTGCCGGGATCCGCCGGGTAAAGACTGGAGGTTTCTGAGCCATAAATCCCTCCGCTACTTCCGTTGAAATTAGATTCCCAGGTCCACTGAAAAAGAGTAGGGCTCGGTAGGGGATTATTCGGTCCCGACGCGCTACTGCACAATGAGGAGGGCCCCTCGCAAACGCCAACCAATTGTGTTGTGAACGCAAAGCAGGAGGCCGTTTTTGAACACGTCGTGTTCTTGGGCATATCAAAGAAGTTAAGTGTGTAGCCATCCTGGCTTGTTATAGTTTCGAAGAAAGTAGCGAAGCCCGTGGGGACGTCCTTGGGGCTGTAATAGAAAGGAGCGGCAGCCGCAAAGTGAGGCTGCGCGTTGAAGAACCCTAGCGCGTGCTTGTAGTACGAATCGCACAAGCTCGGATTTTTGCCGAAGGCGACGGCGAGACCCGTACAAACGTTAGGTAGAAAATTCTCTTTAACCTCGTATGTATACCCACCTAACGGAGGATCGGAGGAGCCAGTATACGGGACACAGCTACTCGGGCTGATGAAATCGCAAAGTGCAGGGTTCGGCTCCTCAACTTGAGCGAAAGCCCACCCTCCAGCTGGATGTTGATTTATCGTCTGTACCCAGTCAAACCCAGCGAAGCCACATGCTTTTGCCGCGGCATCCAGGGTCATAACAGCCCCGTTTATGTCGGTCGGCGTGAAGCTGGCGTTCATTGACGTGGGTTGTCCATCATTGCTTGCTGGTAGGCCGGGATAGGGGAGGACGTTGAAGTTCACCGAGGAGCAGGTCGATACGGAACCAGGGAAAAAAGTCCACGTCCCCGGGGGCGAAGATACTGTACCATTATTACTCGTAGCACCCGCAGCGCCGGCGCAACTAGAACAGCCGGTTCCGGTCACGTCGAAGGCAGGTGACGTAAGCATAAAATCTCCAGGAGGCTGGACTCCGAGTCCGACACTCCACGATGTTATTGTTCCTGTGGAATCCGTGGAGACGTATATGCCGTTATCATATGGCGGCGCTCCCCCCGATGGGAGGTCCGTGAACAAGGTATTGGTTCCGTTGACGGTGGAGAAACCATCGGAGAAGCTCCAGGATGCGGGTACGACCCTGTAACGGTTGAGATTTGCTGCGAGAGGTTCGGCAACAGTAAAGGAGCCCGTAATAAGACACTCAGGTGGACATGCGAACCCACCCCAGAAATAGACAAATGTGCTGCCTATGTACTTATATGACGTGCCACCCGGCCCTTGGATCACAAAATTAACGGGAGGTGATACCTCGCCGTCTGGATTGACCACGGTAATGGACAATGTGCCACCCGTAGCGCATTCCGCATTCTTCAGAAGATATACCGTCAAATCAGTCACATCAACGAAAGTAGTCGCCGCTGGAACCCCGATCCCATTGAATTGAACGTACGAACCAGCAACGAAATTAGATCCGGTCACGGCAAGGATAACGTCGGCCCCGCACAGGGGAGCGATATTCGGGGAGACAGAAGTGACGGTTGGTCCTTGGGCGTGGGCTGTCACGAACGTCGCGACTAGGATCAAGCTGCTGGTGAGTGCGCGGGCAAGGCGAAGCGGTTTCATTGGAGCCATCTCCATTCTGTGTTCATCCACTGGCGATCTAGGAAACGGGGATGGAAGCAACCGTTCAGTGGTGGCTGGCTTTATTCATGGCTGTTTTCCTCGGTCGGGGTTGCTCGGTGATTCCACCTTCGCATACCGCAAAGATGTTTTGCTCTTGCTATCCTTGGCATTGACCTCGGCTTTATCGGCGAACAACCATTCCGCCACGCCCGACTGACACTGGAATGCCAGCGTTATTCGCCGCAAGTTGCCCGGGCATAAGCCAGAAAGACACGACCATCATGACAAGCGCGGCGGCGAGTCGATCGGAAATGGGGAAGTGGCGGAACCGAATAAACAGAGAGTGCAGACTCATGGGAGTGACTCCTGTTCTCTCCGAAAAGCTAAAGTCGAACTCCTCCTCTGGCAAGAAGAGGTTTTTGTCGGACCATTAACTTTTTCTGTATGAATCCTTCATTCGCCTCGGGGGTGCTGCGTCCCTTGGTAGGAACTGCTCTTCGGGGAGGCGAGAAAATCGACGAGCTATTTTCCGCTCAGAATTATGCAGTGTCAATGACGATCTGCTACACATCTTTGATGGGCGGTTAAACAGAGGGATGCCTTGCAACTAATTCTTTTCGTCGGTTCCACTCATTCGCACACCTGTGCCTCGACAACCAGCGATGTGTCTGTCACATATCTGCAGCAATCTGCATCATTTCTTCGTAAGTGCGGCGGCAGGTTGTGCCGAAGCCTGAGCGGCGTTCCCGCTAAATCCGAGAAGCGGTCGGAGCTTTTTGACCTGGGTCGTCGTCATCTCGTAGACGACTGAGAGAGCATTGCCTCCGCGACCAGCAGCCACCTCGTTCATGGTCGGCCGCCTCATGCGGATTATGCCGAAGTCTTTCGTCTCGATTTTGCCGTCCTTAAACTCCTTTGAGTTTAGCTCAATGCTGTGGATCTTCCCGTCCTTATCTAGGCACTCGAAGTCCATAAGTTCACCAGACGGAGTGCCGAAAAATGTGTAGGCCATGTTAGTGATACGCGCTCCACATGGCAGATCCAAGGGAACGTACGTTACAGCGTCAATTGCCTCAATTGCAGCCTTCGCCTCAAACGCGTGCTTCCCCGCTGAGTGGGTTAACAGGTACCTATTGTAGTCGTCAATTTTGTTCTTGGTCTTAGCTGAGTTCCAATCTAACTCCTCAATGGCTGCTCGCGCCTCGTCGACGTGTGACCCATGCGGATGCTTGGCAAGAAAGTCGACGTAGCCGCTAGCTGTGTTGGCATCCTTGGCCAGCTTCCAGTCTCTCTCTGTTGTTCCGCAGCCCGCTAACACAGTTGTGGCGAGCAGCAAGCTTAACGTAGTTTTCCTGCGCTCCATCCGAGGTTTCTCTTATGCTCTCGAGAATGCTGCCCCAGCATGTATCCACTTGTGCTCTCAATTAGACCGCGCCAGCAAGCCGCCTCTTTTACCGGGGTGATGGCTCAGTTTGGCACTGGTCGCTTGCGCAGAATATCCATCGTTTCCTTATCGAGGATTGTCGACCAGTTCGTTTTGCCTCCACTCGTTTTGAGCCATAAACTTATATAATCCCGGTCTATTCTTTCACCGTGAAGGCTAGATCCCGCGAAGTGCTCATGGCTCACTTGGGCGGTCACTTTCTCCTCGCCGACACCAGAGCAGCTAGATCTCGAACATCACGTGGATGACCTGGCGTAGCGTTCGAGTCGGAACGTTTGCGTTTAGTTCTTTTTTTCGGCACTTTCACCTCCAAGCCAATCTTGGGGAGCACTCGCGTGAGTTGATGCCGTTGAACTGCATATGTCTTCCATGCCCTCGACTGATTCCTTGCCTTCCACGCGATCCGCGTGCTCCTTGCAGTACAGGAGAGGTCCAGGAGGAATCTGGGAGCCAGACTCGCGGGAAGCCCGAATGATTGGATTGACGGATTCGGTGACTTCTCTTTCGCCGGGCCGCAGGCACTCGGTTTCAAGCTCGGATTCGTACTCGCCCGAGCCATTCGTGCCATACGACCAATGGCAACGGAGGTTGTTGTTGCTGAGGTTGAAGTAGTTGAGAGCGCGAGTCAGCCAGTCCATATACTGATCGTCGTGAGGACCTCCGGCATATTTCAGCGCCTCGCGGATTTGCCAGGTTTCCAGCTGCTTCATATTTTTCCTCCTTAATTTGAATTGCGCGGCGGTGTTTCTTGTTCTCCCAAATCGCTCGTTGGTCATCGGGGTTGCGAAGTCCCCTACAACGGGAAACTCACGAGTCAGTACAAGCCCACGGAGGGGAACTCGTGGCGATTGTCGGGCTCACTAGGCTGGGGTCTAACCAGCACCATGCCGCCGCGCAAACTTGTGGCGCAATAGTTGTTTCCGTCGCGTAAGGCGAGAGGACGCAACTAGGACGCAAAACTCAATGTTTGGAATCAGAAACTTGCGGAAACCGCGAGAATTGAGTCAACCGAATCAACTAGATATGGTCGGGGAGAGAGGATTTGAACCTCCGACCCCCTGGTCCCGAAGCAGTTCCGGTCGTCTAACCTGTTGAATCGCTTAGCTCGGTTCTGCGTCTTGTACCACGGTTTTAGGGGGTGTTCGGCGCTATCTGGTCCCCAAATGGACCCAAGTTTCGGGGTCACTTGAACCCCTGGCAGGACCCCTAGTTTTTCGTCTTCTGTTCGGCCCGCAAGACTTGACCTCTCCTTGCACACTAAGAGCGCCGTGACAGGGCAAAAAGGAGGTTACCGCAGTGTCTAATCTAGCCGTGACAGAGACGTATTTTGCGGAACCCGTTGACGAGGAAATCGTAAATGGGCCCAACAATAGAAAAGTTCCCGGTTCTGGTTAGCGGTCTTCAGAATCGAGCGGTCGTGACAACGATTCCGCGAAACTGGTCGTCGCTGATTAGCAGGCGATCCCATGAGCAGTCCCTACCAATTTCTTGAACTAGGAGCCTGTCGTTTTGCTTAATTGTGGATGAAAGCTCGTTGTAGATAGTAATGGCGTCCCCCGCGTCACCCGTGATTATCCATTCGGAGTACAGGATTTTGACTGCTCCTCGCTTCTCCAGTCGTGCCCACAGATCGGGGTACTCGTTTTCGTTTTTGTGATTGATGTCGTAGCTGACGAGATAGAGAGCCATTGTTGACGCCTTTCTGGGGAAGCGCCGACGCCGCGAATTATAAGCTACCTTTCGCGTTACCCATTGACCCTTGGTCGATCAAAAGTTGTTCGAACTTCTTCAGGTAGTCCCGAGAAAAATAAAACCCGTAGATGTCGTCAGTTTTCTTGAGTAATTCCGTGAGCGGTTTGCGCATGTCCTCGCCGGTCCACAGGTTATCATCCAGCCAGCGCATTGCTTCGTATGCGATTAAATCCGCCGTCTGTAGGCCGATGTCTGCATAGGAACTCAAAGGAGTAATGCTGACAAATCGGTTTCGATACGGCCAGTCCGGATCGTCCACTAATTGGTAAAACCC
>Ga0210408_10004833_pt1 | contig 11966 bp, 7 predicted proteins | sample IncBWH4MmetaG_FD_155471 | JGI IMG/M metagenome (GOLD analysis project Ga0210408, IMG submission 155471) | Forest soil microbial communities from Barre Woods Harvard Forest LTER site, Petersham, Massachusetts, United States - Inc-BW-H-4-M | ecosystem: Environmental > Terrestrial > Soil >... | reverse complement strand
TTCCACGCCTTCGCGTCCTGAGCATTCTTGGCTAACGTGGCGTAGCCCTCGACCGTGGCGATCAGAAACCTGGCAGCCTCGTTTGGATTCAGGTCGCTGCGAACTGTTCCTTGAGACTTCCCCCTCCGCAAGAGCGCTGCAACACCTTCCTGCCAGTCAAGGAATATCCTTTCCAGTCGCTTGCGGAATTGCTCGTCCAGTGGAGACATCTCCTGTGACAAAAGTAGCAGCGGACAACCGGCCCGAACGTCTTGCGGACTATCTGGTATCCGCCGAACAACTCCGATCAAAATGTCGATGGCTTCCCCCTCGCCCCGCATGGGACGCAGCCACCTGTCGTGCGTAAGTTTTGCGACCTTCTCTTCGACCACGGCATAGCCTAAGGTTTCCTTGCTCTCGAAGTGGTAATAGAGCGCTCCCCTCGTGACGTTGGTGGCGGCGAGAATCGCATCGATGCTGGCACTCTGAAAGCCTGATCTGTGGATCTCTCGGAAGGCGGCTTGCAGCAACCGTTCCCGGGTGCGCTCGGGATCACGGCCCCTTCGCTTCTTCTCGTGGGCTGGTAACATACCAATCGTTAGGTATGTTACACCATTCTAAAGATCAAAGGTCAATCGAAAAGCCTGCCCGTGGGTTGCTCCGTGTTCTCGGATTTCGTATGAGAAGTTGGAGAAACAATCGCTCTGGTCGTTTGTGGCTCGTCCCAAGCGGTTGTTAGTCCGCCACTCGTCTTCGAACTCTGCACTGTTGGGCCTGTTGTGTCACGTACTCGTCGTGAACGTGGAACACCACCTGCTTCCTCAGTTGTCACTCAGCAGGAATTTTGTGGAGCTCTGTGTCAACTCTGCTCTGAACTGCTGGAGCGTCGGGCGATGCGTTATGTAGATCGACGAGTCACCTCGCCACGGCGACTTTCATGGGAGGAAAAGAAGAGATATGCGCACACTAAGAGTGTTGAGGAATTTGTGGATACCGTGGGTTGCGACGATTGTTCTGGGTTGCTTCAGCGATGCGGTCGCGCAAGTCAGGTACCACGTTGAAGATTTGGGTACTCTGGAGGATGGGTTTTTCGGCTGTACGATGGGCGTCAACAATCACGGGTGGACGGAGACTCAGTACGGGTTGTTAGAGGCAGGAAAGCTTCTAAAAGGGCGGGTGGCGATAAACTTCGACGGATTCACGTTCCCCCTCCCCACTCTCGGAGGACCGAATAATTGGGACAACCCCTTTGGCGGCGAGGTCAACGATCGAGGGGAGGCGGTAGGTTTTTCCGAAACGGACGTCCTAGACCCGAACGGCGAAGACGTTTGCGGCTTCGGCACACACCTTACGTGTAGTGCGTTTCTTTGGCGAAAGGGCCACATGAGCGCTCTCCCGACGCTCGGCGGAAATAACGCGCAGGCCACCGCCATCAATAACCGCGGACAAATCACAGGGTTTGCGGAAAACGGTACCGTGGACTCCTCATGCTCCGCTAACGCAACTAATACTCGGATTCAACTGCCGGTGATATGGGAAGACGGCAAAGCCCGAGCTCTTCATACAGTGGGTACCGATCTAGACGGGGTAGCAAACGCCATCAACGATCAAGGTCAAGCCGTAGGCTCCTCGGGAAACTGCGCCGGAGGGCAGCACGCCGTACTGTGGGAAAAAAACGGCACTGCTCGTAACCTCGGTGCGGGCGCCGCCGCCTTCGGGATTAACAACCAGGGCCAAATTGTTGGGTTAGCCCCCAGCGTTGACGGCTCAACCTTCACTGCCGCTCTTTGGCAGAACGGCACAATCAAAAACCTCGGCACTCTGGGAGATCATGCCGCCATAGCCAGCGGCATTAACGACAAGGGCCAAGTGGTGGGAAGCACCCTGGACTCCAACTTCAACTTCGACGCCCACGCCTTCATCTATCAGGACGGCGTGATGACCGACCTTAGCAAGCTGTTTCCTGAGGAATCCAACCTCTTCCCCACCATGGCTAACCAGATCAACGAGCGCGGACAAATCGTGGGAATGGCGACGGTGCTCAGCGGGCCGCATGAGGGCGAGACCCACGCCTTTCTGGCAACCCCTGTGGAGGAGAGAGAAGGTAGGTCGGTTGCAGACGTCGCACCTGGACACCCAAAATCCAATTTACCCGCAAATGCTGGCAAACAGCTTTTGCGGAAACTTGGACGCGGCCGATTCGACCAATAAAGGCACTCGTTCCCTGGTACATGGCTGATCGTTGCTCGGTTTGAGATTCCGCAGACGCGACGGCATGCAGGGTTACGCAGATGAACCCGTGAGGCGTGTTAAACGGCACGCCACACGGGTTCTTTTTCGATGTGAGAAATTAATTTGAATTTTGCTCCCCAGCTAGGCGTTGCCTGATTATTGGTGCATCCCCGGTCTGATGATCGACGATTTGAAAGAGCAGGAAGGCGTGCACGGCGTCCGTTGTTTCCGAACTGGAGGTGACAAGCCGTATCCGCGCGCCGCGATCCGTTTCTGAAAATTCGTAGCGAATCTGTTCCTTGAGTCTAGTCATCGTCGCCGTGCCCGGCGGGTTGGTGTCGTGAATGAGCATCGGCGCGTTGAAATTCCCGGAGCCAAACATCTTGGCGATATGTCCGAGGTGAGTTCGAATTTGATCGATGCTCGCTTTATCTTTCGGGTCGTTGGCCCTGACGTCGATTTCTCCTCCGTCGTTGAACAATCGGAAATGATGCGTTGTCGCTTCGTGCGAAAAGCCCATGACATGTTCACCGCGCTTGACGACAGCGTCCGAACGCTTGTCCTGGCCCGGTGATGGATTTTGTTGAGCGCTCGCCATTCCAGGAAGGATGGCCAGCGAAAATAGAAGCGGCAACATGCGCATGATCTATTGTCCTTTCTTCTTTCGGAATGTCGGAAGCCCCAAAGCAACTCCGACTCCCGGTCTCAGCGTTGTAGCTTCCAGCAACCGCGCTGCTTGACCCGGTTTTGTCCGCCGCAACCGCTTGTCCCAGTCCTTCGACAATCGGTTCAATTCGACGCGCAAGGACACCAGATTCCTGATTTGCTCGTCGACAGCGCGGATTTTCGAATGCATCAAGGCCTGAACGTGACGACAAGGTGCTCCGCCTCTGTCGCGCACGGCCAGAATGGTCTTTAACTCGGAGAGAAAGAAACCTATTGTCAGTGCTCGTTGAATGAGCTCCACCCTTTGCTGAGACGCTTGAGAATAGTCGCGGTAATTTCCGGCCGTGCGTTGTGGCCGTGGCAACAGCCCCAACCGCTCGTAGTGCCGCAGAGTATCCGTGCTCACGCCCGTGAGATGGGCCAATTGTCCCGAACGCATGGGGCCTTCCTCCGCGAGAAGAGTCTAAACTCTGGAACGGATTCCAGGGTCAAGTCGAAACTGATACTTATTTCGACGCAGCTACTTCCTGAACGGACAGTGTGTCACTCTTCACAGTTCCCTTTACCGTGACTTTCTGGCCCGCCAGTTTCGCAAGCTCCGGTTCGTGTCCTTCCAAGGTGTAGACCTTCTTGTCTGCGGCGAGACCATATTTCATTCCGTCTTTCACACACATCCGAGTGCATTCCGCGGGAGTCTTGTCTTTGGCCATGTGCGAGACACCGCACATGGAGTCAGTAAGCGTTCCAGTGAACGTTTGTTGCTGCGCGAACACGGCGACGGTCCCTCCCAGCCCCACGATGAACACTGCGGCCAGCCTCGTTCTGTTCTTCATTTCCTTTCTCCTTTTTGGTTTAGTTTCTTCATCGAACAACTCGGCGGCACAAAAGTATTGAGCCGCCAAGTGGTCAATCCTTTTCTGTACTCTCTCCGTGCTGGCCGAGCGTGCCGCGCCGCAGAGCTCGTTCTTTCATCAGTGCGAAAAACACCGGCACCAGAATCAGGACGTGAATGGTAGATGTGAGCATGCCGCCGACGATGGGCGCGGCGATGGGTTTCATCACGTCGGAGCCGACTCCGGTTTCCCACAGGATGGGAATGAGGCTCGCGAGAACGACACATACGGTCATCAGCTTCGGGCGCAAGCGATGGACTGCGCCTTCAATGGCCGCTTCTTCGATGTCCTCATGCTTCAGCGGTTTCCCTGATGCGAGCCGTCGGTCGAGCGCTTCGTGCAGATAGACAACCATCACCACGCCGGTCTCGACGGCGATACCGAATAACGCAATGTAGCCAACCCACACCGCAACGCTGAAGTTGTAACCGAGCAGCTTCTGTAGGATTAGTCCACCTGTGAGCGCGTAAATCGTGGGGAAGATGAGCACTGCGGATTCTGCGACGGAGTGGAAGACCATATAGAGGAGCACGAAGATGACGAAGAACACGATAGGGAGAATTATTTTGAGACGCTCTTTGGCTCGTTGTTCGAATTCGTATTCTCCAGCCCACTTGTAAGTGTGACCTGGCTGCAATTGGAGCTTCTGGCGGAAGAGGTCGTTCGCCGCGTTCACGAATCCGCCATAGTCTTTCGAATTGAGGTCGATGTAGACGTAACCGGTCAAGGCTCCGTCCTCATCCCGGATCATGGCCGGGCCGCGGGAAAACGAAATGCGCGCGATTTGCTCGATAGGGATTTGTGCACCGGACGGTGTCGCAATCAGGACGCGCCGCAGCTCCTCCACGTTGTCACGGAAGTCGCGGTTGTAGCGGACATTTACTGGGTATCGTTCGCGGCCTTCGATATTTTCCGTGACCATTTCCCCGCCGATTCCAGAACTGACGGCTTGCTGGACATCAGCAATGGTTAGCCCGTAACGAGCTGCTTCGAGGCGATTCACGTCAACATTGATATAGAAGCCTTGCGAGACGCGTTCCGAGAAAATGGAACGGACTTCGGGAAGCGAGGAGAGAAGCTGCTGGATTTGTGCGCCGGTCTGTTGAATTCCTTCCAGCGTCGGTCCCTGAATCTTCAATCCGAGCGGCGTCTTTATGCCCGTCAATTCCATATCCAAACGATTTTCGACGGGCATGGTCCAGGTGTTCGAGAGCCCCGGAAACTGGAGCTTGGGGTCCATTTCCTGAATGAGTTTTTCATACGTCATCCCCGGACGCCATTGTTCACGCGGCTTGAGCATGACGGTCGTGTCGTACATATCGAGCGGCGCGTTGTCCGTGGCGCTGTCCGAACGTCCGATGGTGCCGAAGACCGTCTCGACTTCGGGAAAGGTTCGAAGGATGCGGTCCTGCTCTTGGAGCAACTGCGACGCTTGTGTGATGGAAATTCCGGGCAGGGCGGTCGGCATGTAGAGCGCGGAGCCTTCAAACAATGGCGGCATAAACTGGCTGCCGATTTTTAGGGCCAGCGGCAAAGTCACGAGCAAGAACAACAAGTTGACCAGCAACGTAGTTTTGCGATACCGCAAACAGAGCCGCAACACAGGTAGATATACGGCCTGCGTGATGCGAGAGATGGGGTTCTTCGATTCCGGTCGCAGCTTCCCGCGAATGAAGAGAATCATCAGCACCGGAACGAGGCTGATGGCCAGCACGGAAGAAAAGCCCACGGCCAGCGTTTTCGTCCATGCGAGTGGACGGAACATTCTTCCTTCCTGCGCTTCGAGCAAGAACACCGGCAGGAAAGAAACCACAATGATGACCAGTGAAAAGAAAATGGCGGGACCTACTTGTTTGGCAGAATTGAGAAGGATGCGCCTGCGTTCCGGCGCGGACACACCTTCGGTTTCAGCGGATGGATGTTCGGAGAGCTGCCGATAGCCGTTCTCCACCATGACGATGGCCGCGTCTACGAGGACTCCGATGGCCAGCGCCAGCCCACCGAGCGACATGATGTTCGAGCTGACGTGGAGGTAGTACATCGGGATGAACGACGCAACGACCGCGATCGGCAATGTGAGAATCGGAATCAGCGCGGAGCGAAAATGAAACAGGAAGAGAATGATGACGACGCTGACGATGATGGCTTCTTCGAGCAGGTCCCGCTGCAAGGTTTCGATTGAGGCGTGAATCAAACCGGAGCGGTCGTAGCCAGAAAGGACCTCGACTCCGGGAGGCAACGAGGATTTGGTCTCCGCTAGTTTCTTCTTTATGCCATCGATGACGGTGAGAGCATTCATGCCGTCGCGCATGACGACGATGCCTGCAACGGTTTCTCCTTCACCCTGCCATTCGGCGACTCCTTCGCGGATGTCCGGCCCGAAGCTGACTGTGCCGAGATCACGGACGAGAACCGGCGTTCCATTCTTCGTTGCGACAGGCACTACTTCCAAATCGTTCAGCGAACGCAAATACCCGAGTCCGCGGATCATGTACTGCGCTCCGCCCATTTCGAGCAGGCGTCCACCGACTTCATTCGTGCTGGCCCGCACTTTTTCGATCACGGTGGAGAGCGGGATGTTGTAGGCGCGCAGCTTGTTGGGATCGAGATTGACCTGGTACTGCTTCAGGAAGCCGCCAATGGTCGCGACCTCCGCGACACCGGGGACGGTTTCGAGCTGATACCGCAAATACCAGTCTTGAATGCTGCGCAGTTCGGCGAGACTGCGCTGGTGGCTGCGATCCACAACGACGTATTCGTACACCCATCCTGCGCCCGTTGCGTCCGGTCCAAGGACAGGATGAACCCCGGCAGGAAGACGGCCTGTGATTTGTTGCATGTATTCGAGGACGCGCGAGCGCGCCCAATAGAGATCGGTTCCATCTTCGAAGACGACGAAGACATAGGAGTCACCGAACATGGTTTGCGCCCGCACGGCTTTGACGTGCGGGGCAGCGAGAAGCTTGGTGACAATCGGATAGGTAACCTGGTCTTCGATGAGGCTGGGCGGCTGTCCGGCCCACGGAGTGTGCACGATGACTTGAACGTCCGAAATGTCCGGTAGTGCATCTAAGGGAATCCGGCGAAGAGACCAAATTCCTGCGAGCACCAGCAGCAGGGTTCCCGTGAACACCAGAAAACGGTTTTGCGCGCACCAATCAATCCAACGAGAGATCACGTTACATTCCTCCCGTGGCGTTCACGATGAGTTGTTTGCTGGCGACAACTTGGCCGTTCTTCTTCGCAAGAATCGTGACTTGCCACGTTCCGCCGCTGTCTAGCTTCCCTGGACCCTCATAGAGTCCGTTGCCTTTTTCGGCGAGTGAAACCTGCGTCCGCATCGCGGCCATACCCATCGCGGGCATGGCCGGCATGGAAAAGGTGATGGAAACTTCCGCGCCAGAAATCGGTGCACCGCTCGCATCTGTGAGCCTCACACGGAGGGTGTTGGCGCCCTTGCGCGGAGGATCGGGTTCGGTTGTGAGTTCCGCCTTCGCCTGTGGAGTGTTCATCGCTCCTGCCGCCCCTGCACCGGGCGGTGGAGGAACGAAGGTACCGAGTGCCGCCTGGAGCTGGCTTTCCGAGTCGATCAGGAAGTTGGCGGACGTGACGATTTTCTCGCCCGTTTTGACTCCGTTCAAAACAATGAAGTCATCTCCTGCTCGCGAGCCGAGTTGCACTTCGCGTGGTTCGATGTAGCCGTCGCCGCGGCTGACGAAAACAATCTGCCGCGTTCCAGATTGCAAAACGCCGTTGGCTGGAATGACCAACTGCCTTCCCATGGCGATTTTCAACGTAACGCCGACGAACATTCCTGGAGTCAATTTCAAACCAGGATTGGAAAATACAAGTCTCGCCCGCGCGGTGCGCGTCGTCATGTCCACTTGGGGATAAATGAAATTGACGCGACCTTGAAATGTTCGTCCCGGATAGGAATCGACCGTGAGTGAAGCGCGGTCGCCAACTGTGATTCTTCCCAAATCGTTTTGAAACACCTCGGCCAAAACCCAAACGGTAGAAAGATCAGCGACGGAATACAGCCGCGTCTCCGGCTGAACGGTGAGATTCGGAAGGGCGTTGCGTTCGGTGATGTAGCCAGAAACCGGAGAATCGACCTGGAGTTCCTGCTGGATTTCGCCCGTGGACTCAAGGCGCGCGATTTCGCGTTGTGGAACGCCCCATTGTTTCAGCCGTTCACTTGCGGCGGTCAGGAGCGAAGCAGCTCCCTCGGTCACACCGGGGATTGTGCTTTGCGCTACGCGCTGCTGGTTTTGCTTCGCGACCAGATATTCACGTTCGGTAGCGACGAGGTCCGGGCTGTAGATGGTGAAGAGCGGCTGGCCCTTGCGAAGGTATTGATAGGTGGCGTCCGCAAAGACTTTCTGGATGTAGCCGGAGTACCGCACCTGCACGGTAGAGAGACGTGTTTCATCAATCGCGACATTGCCGGTGACGTGGATTTCGTCTTCGACGATTTTGTTTTCCACAGGCCCGGTCCTGACGCCGATGCTCTGCAGACGTTCCGGTGAAAGCTGAATGGGGACGAGAGCTGCCTCGTGCGGCGTCATCGCCCCACTCTCCGACGCGTTCGGAGGACTCTGAGCCGACTCGGTTGAAGGCGTTTGCATCGCAGCCTCCGTGTGTCGAGGCTGCTTTCCGTGCCACCACAGTCCACCGAGAACAGCGAGTAGAGCGAGATTGCCTACCAGGGCGAAGAGAAACGCATTTCGATAATTTCGCATGTTCATTTTCCTTTTTTAGCGAAGCGACAATCCCGTGATCTGTTCGAGCCGCGCAATTGCGGTCTCGTATTCGGCGACGTCCTGCCAGTACTCTTCGTCAAGGTGAAGCACATCGAGAAACGCAGCCAGCAAAGCTTGAAAGTCCTGTTTGTTCGATTGGTACGTGGCCAAGGCAGCTTGGAATTCCGAACGTGACTGGGGCGACAGTCCCTCGCGGTGAATCTTGAGAAGCTCGGATGTCTGTTGCGCTTGCACATATTGCGCGCGCAATTCCGCTGCGACCTGTTGCGACTGCGTCTGGAGTTCGCTTCCCGCGCGAAGCTTTTCCGCTTCTGCTTGCGCGAGTTCGGGACGTTGCTTGCGGCTGCGATAGATCGGCACGCGCACCCCGACACTCAACATGTAGTAGGCGCGAAACTGCGTCGGGTCGGTGCGTTGCCACATATATTGCACGTTGAAGTCGGGGTAGAAATCCTTGCGTGCCAGGTCCACTTGAAGAGCCTGTTTTTCGATCATCTTCTTCGCGCTGGCGATTTCCGGATTCTGGACTTCCGCTGCTGCGAGAAGTTCGGCGTAGGTATGCACAAGAGGGGTTTCGACGAGATCGGTGGGTTCGATGTCTGGCGAATCCTGCTGGCGGTTTAGTAGCTGTTTGATTTGGGCTTCGAGCTTGCCCACTTCCAAGTGGTGCATCGCGATTTCACGAAGCAGCTTCGTCTGTTGCAGTTGGGCTTGTAGCAAGTCTTGCTGCGTACCCATGCCCGAGCGGTACCGGGCATCGGCAGCTTGTTGCACCTGCTTCAGCAGTTCACCGTCCTGTTCGAGGATCGCAAGCGTCTTCGACAGGTAGGCCAGTTGAAAATACGCAGCCTTGAGCTCCCCGAGAACGCTGCGGCGCACAGACTCGATCTGTTGCTGCGAAACGTCTGCTTCGCGTTTCGCAATCTCTCCCTTCAAACGCAACTTGCCTGGATACGGAATGTCCTGAGAGACACCGAGACCAAGATACGCAAAGTCGCTGTTGGTGTACCCGGCGAAAGGGCGAGGGCTGCCGACGCTGACATGTTGCAAGTTGAATTGAGGATCTGGGAGTGTCGAGACCTGTGTCGGCACTTGCTTTGCTGCTTCCCAGCCATATCGCGCTGCTTCGATTTGCGGATTGTTCTTCTCCGCTTCCGCAAGTAAGTCGGAAAGCGGAGTTGCCACTCGCGGGTGCGAGGATGTCGGCTCCTGGGCGAAAGCAGTTCCACCGAACGCAGCAAAAAGCAAAAGCAAAGAAACACTTCGACTAAGAACTGCGCGCGACAAACGCACAGCGAAATTCCTTCTCGCTATCAAAAACATCTTTTTCTCCTGAACGTGGACAACGAAACCGTGGATTGTCGGCGGGTCACCCGTGAAGGTTCAGCCGAAACAAATCGACGGGTCAAAGGAACAGCAGAGACACAACAAGAGACAGGACGGTGCGCTGCCGCACCGCGGAGTAGCGGATCAGATCAGGAGAGAAGAATGGAGAGTGTACAGCTCTGGAGGTGAATGCTGGGGCGCCTCGAAATCCAGGCGAGAAACTTCGGCGCAAGGCGTCGCCTGCGGCGAAGCAAGAATATCGCTCACAACCATCACCGGCGCATGGAGCGTCACATGAGCAACTGGCAACACACTTGGCGATTGAGACGAAACCATCCCCTTGCAGCAATCGTGGCTCTGATTGGACGGGTCGCAGGGCATGGAACCGCAACAATTCATACTCTGCTGGTCCTGCGTCGCTGCGGACATGCAGTCCGCAAATTGCAAACCTAACAACGCGACCAGCGCTACGAAGATGAGTAGATTCTTGCTCATTTCCCTGTTTCGACTCTATGTGGATTAGACGCCTGAGTCAATAAAACGGTACATGTTAATCAGTTTATTGGAGGCACCTCTCGCATTCGCCTGTCCTTCGCTGAGGGGAAAACTGGGGGGACTTCATGCATGCGGAGGCACATTTCCCTACAGCGTGCCACTACCAAATATTTCTCTAACTCTTTTATTTTCAAAAACAAGATTGAAAAGGAAGGACTTCCAAGAGATAGAACGCCTGACTTGGGCGCAGGAGGCCCCCGGTTCAAATCCGGGCGCCCCGACCACTTACTTCTTTATTTTCAATGAACTGTCGCCGACACTTCAGCGTTGGAGACCAAACTTGGGTCCAATTTGGGTCCAAATGCAAGTCTCTCCACGCTTTCTACTGCACGCCGCTGCTCTTCTGGAATCGCGTGCAAATAAATTTCGCGCGTGATTTCCGGTGCTGAGTGCCCCAACAGTGCCTGCATGGTTCCTATTGGAGTACCTACGCCATCAAGCATCGTCGCGTGGCTGTGCCTCAGAAGATGCCAAGTGACACCTGAAAGGCCTAACTTCTTCGCGGCAGGCTTCAGGTGCTTGCGCAAGAGATTCCATCAGTCTAATGGCGTCTGATCGCTTTTGGCAAATATCAGGCTTTTGGCATCAACCGTCGCTGGACTCAGGGCAGCTAGAATTTCCGCCGTCTCTGCTCCAATTGGGACTAGGCATTGGGAGGAGAGGCCTCAACAAACAGATCGTCTGAAAGGAGACCGCGGCACAGGTTAGGTGAAGCAGTCTCTGTCCGCAGATCGTTCAAGCTAGGAGTAGAGTACGCTGTGCCGTGTTTGCTCCCGCTAACAAAACTGTCTAACTGCAACAGTGCAGTCGGATGCACCGAGAACAGATTGAGAAGAACGCCATTTCTGATCTATGCGAGCGATTAGGCATGCAAAACGCTAGTGCGTGGAGCGATTCGCGGGCTTGCCATCCGTGCCGCGAGTATCTTGTGTTAACCGCCGACGCTCCTCGCTCTTAATGGTGCCTTTTGCTGCCTCGCGGATTTTGCAAGTCCTGTAGATTGAAAGAGAAAACTGGTAGGGGCGGTGGGGATCGGACTAAAAAGGGCCGTTGCGAGTATGAGGGGAGGAAAACCTTTGTGCATTGCACCATTCCCCGCCCTAGAGGCTGCGTTCATGGCACGACAAGGGTGTTGATGCGCTTGGGAACTTCGCCGACGGAGACCAGGGCGACGAACTTCAGCGTGTTTGCGTCGATTACGGAAACGGATCGCGCGGCGGAGTTCGAGATATAGACGCGCTGGCTGTCCGGCGTGAAGGTAATCCATTCGGGAACGGCCCCGGATGCGGGCCGGTCTAGTGGATGGACGAGAGGCAGTGTCGCGAATCCAACGAGTTTGAGGTCCGGCAGGGAATACTTGAAGACAGCATTGGCGATGGTACTGCCAACCCAGAGGGATTTTCCGTCGGGAGCCACACCAATGCCGTGAGAAGGCGTGCCCTGCCTCTCTTCAGCGGTCCCGAAGCCACCCGGTTGGCTGGGCAAGAGGACTCGCGCGGTCTCCGCGCGCTTGGCAAAATCGACGACCGCGAAGCCATTGAGTCCGCTGAGT
>Ga0210408_10004829_pt1 | contig 11972 bp, 4 predicted proteins | sample IncBWH4MmetaG_FD_155471 | JGI IMG/M metagenome (GOLD analysis project Ga0210408, IMG submission 155471) | Forest soil microbial communities from Barre Woods Harvard Forest LTER site, Petersham, Massachusetts, United States - Inc-BW-H-4-M | ecosystem: Environmental > Terrestrial > Soil >... | reverse complement strand
CGAGGTCCTGGACGCGTCCGACACGCTGGACGGCGCTCCGGGGGACGATCCGCTGGACCGCGGGGTCGTCACCCCGGACCGGTGGTCGGCCGCAATCAGATTCGGCACCACGGCCGCGGAACAGCAGGAAGGCGAATCCCTCGACCAGGCGCTCGCGGAGGAAGAACCGGACGTCACCTTCGATATCGAGGATGAGCGGGATGAGGATACCGGTCCGGACGAGAACGCGACGGATGACGACGTCGCCAGGTACTTGCTCCACGACGGTCCCGACCCGCGGGCAGGCCGGCTGGTGGACGAAGACGGCGAGGTCTATGAGGAGGGCGGCAACTACCTTGTCGCTCACGACGATCGTGTCGCTTATGACGAGGGGATCGACGGCGGCGGAGCGGCGGCGGAGGAAGCTGCCGTCCATGTCGTGGACGACGACACCGATCCGCATCTGGACGACTGGCTCTAGGCATGGGCATGGCGGCTGAGGAAAGGCACTGGCGGTCCGCTGCCGCCTGCCGATCCTGCGATCCCGATCTGTTCTTTCCTGTCTCATCGTCCGGCCTGTCCTTGAGGCAGGTCGCGGAGGCGAAGAAGATCTGCGCACGATGCCCGGTCCGGACGCAGTGCCTGGCGTTCGCGCTTCGGACACGGCAGGTGCACGGCGTCTGGGGTGGCACGAGCGAGCAGGACCGGTATCTGCTCTGGAGACGTAAGGAAGGAAGAATTGATCCGGGCGCAGGCAAGGGCAGCCTGCAGCGCGTGCACTCCGATGTCAGCCGTGTCGCTGAAAGCGCAGCTAAAGCTGCTCGCCGGGCAGCACCTGGTGCAGTTGGCCGCGTGAGCTGATGCCGAGCTTGTCGAACACCTTGCTCAGGTGGTACTGGACCGTCCACGTGCTGATGAACAGCCGCGCCGCGATCTCCGGGTTGGATAGCCCGTCCCGGGCCAGCCTTGCGACCTGGGCCTCCTGGGAGGTTAGCGCGGTGCCGCCGCGGGCGGCCCGGACGGCGCGCTTGCCCGCGGTCTCTCCGGTTGCCAGCAGTTCTCTCCGGGCCCGCTCCGCAAACCCCTCCATCCCCATTTCGTCCAGCATCTCGCAGGCGGTACGCAACTGCTCCCGCGCCTCGCCGCGGCGGCGCTCGCGGCGCAGCCACTCGCCGTATAGCAAATGGGCGCGGGCGAGCTCGGGGCGCAGCCGAGTGGGGCCGAGCCTGCGGATGGCCTCGTGGTAGCACGCCTCCGCAGCGTCTCCGTCACTCAGCAGCGCGCGGCACCGCGCCTCGACTCCCAGCCCTTCCTCGGTGCCCCCGGCCCGCGTCCGTTCGGCCAGAAGATCCAGGGCATCGCGCGCGATGCTCGTCTCTCCGGTATGCACCGCGGCCGCGATCAACTCGGGCAACGCCCACGCAGACACATACGGATGCTTGTGCTCGCTGGCTTGTCGCGCGGCCGCTAGCGCCTCTCGATAGCGGCCCAGGCCGCTGTAGAGGATAGCGGCCACCCAGTGCGCATACGTGACAGCGACTCCCTGCCTGGCAGCCACGCCCTCCTCGATGGCCGACCTGATCAGGGGGGCAGCCTCGGATTCCCTGCCCCGGAACGACGCCAGCATCATGGCGGCGTAGGGTGCGAGGCGAGACCCGGTCGCCTCGCAGACCGCTGCGGCCTCCACGATCAGCGAACCGGCGGCCGCAAAGTCACCACTCCACACGGCGTCCATAGCCATCATGTTCAGCAGGATCGGAAGCTGGTCAAGCGCGCCGACGTCACGGGCGAGCTGAACCTGCCTTACGGTCATGCGCCGGCCCTCGTCGTCCCATAGGGCCCTGTCGGCAACCCTGACCAGCCAGCCCCACTGGAGACTTTCCTGTATGGGTATGTCGGCGCTGGCAAAGGCGCTCGTCGCCTGCCGAAGCACCGGCGCGGCGGCGGCCGGCCCATCGGTGACCATCAGCGTAAGGCCGTCTAGCAGCAGGTCGACCGGCCGCGGCGGGTGCGGCGACTGGGGTAGGGCCCGGGCGGCGCAGGAGACCTCCAGCAGGCCACCGGCCCCCGCCAGATACCCGGCGAACACCCCTGCCTGCCACGCGTCCACATAGGTCTGGCGCGCCAGGTCGAGGCTGAGCGGTTCCAGCCGCTTGGCCGCCTTCAGCAACAACAGGGGAGCGTCGCCGCAGGGGCCGGAGGCGAACGCGATCTGCCCGCGCAGCCAGTCCGCCCGGGCGCCCTGGGACTCATCCAGCGGCCCGGCCTCAGCCACAGTGACCAGGTCCAGGGCCTTGCCGAACGCGCCGGCCTGCACGCTGGCCTGCGCCGCCGCCAGCGTGCGCCCTGCGCGACGCGCCGGATCGACGGTCAGTGCCACCGCACGCTCCAGGAATGCCGCAGCGGCGGCCAGACCGCCGCGCGCTTGCGCCCGCCCCGCCGACCGCTCTAGCTCTGCAGCGACCTCCTCATCCGGACCGGGCGCGGCCTGGGCTCGGTGCCAGGCACGTCGATCAGGATCAGCCGGATCGGTGGCGTCGGCCAGCGCAGCGTGCGCCTGTTGTCTCTCCGTCAAAGGCGCCAAACGGTAGGCAGCCGAGCGCACCAGCGGATGCCGGAATCGCACCCTGGGGGTGAATTCCGCCAGGCCCGCCTCGGCCGCCGGTTCTGCTGCAGGGATCTGGATTCCCAGCCGCCCGGCCGCCCGCCGCACCAGCGCCGGGTCCCCGGACGGATCGGCCGCCGCCAGCAGCAGCAGCCGTCGCGTCTGGGCAGGCAGCGCGTCGAGCTGCCGCCGGAAGCTCTTCTCGATACGCCCCGGCAGCGACACAGCGCCGGGCAGCCCGAACCCGCCCGCCAGCTCAGCCGGTGACAACCCGCGCGGCAGCTCCAGCAGGGCCAGGGGATTGCCCCGCGTCTCGGCGATAATCTGGTCCCGCACCCGGGCATCCAGAGACCCGGTTAGCGCCGAGTCCAGCAGCGCCTGCGCGTCTTCCTTCCTCAGGCCGGCCACCGGCAGCTCCGGTAGCCCGGCGAGCTCCTCGCCCGGCATCCGGGCGGCGAAGATCAGGGCGACCGGCTCGGCCGCCAGACGCCGCGCGACGAACCCGAGGACCTGCGCCGAGGCCCGGTCCAGCCACTGCGTGTCATCGACCAGGCAGAGCAGCGGTCGTTGCCCGGCCGCCTCGGACAGCAGGCTCAGCACTGCCAAGCCCAGCACGAACCGGTCCGGTGCCGGACCGGTGCTGATGCCGAATGACGTCCGCAGTGCCTCCCGTTGCGGCACCGGAAGAGCCGCGAGGCGGTCCAGCATCGGGGCGCACAACTGGTGCAGTCCTGCGAAGGCCAGTTCCATCTCCGACTGCACGCCGACCGCGCGTGCGAGTCGGCACCCCGCCGCCTGGCTGCTCACATAGTCGAGCAGCGCCGTCTTCCCCACGCCTGGCTCACCGCGTAGCACAAGAACCTGGCTTTCGCCGGTCCGTACCGCGTCGACAAGCCGGTCAAGCGTGTCGCGTTCATCGAGCCGGTCCATGAGCTTCGCCGCGCGGACCCACGACCGGTAATCGTTGATCATCCAAACCAGCCGCCCACTCTTGCCAAGGCCGACGGGCTAGATTCCCGGACGGATCCCGGTCCTGACCTGCACCCGGTGGGTTCGGCCCGGCAGCGATGCCAACGTTAGTTGATGCCTTGCTCACGTGGTAGGACGCGGTGAAGCTGGCCACGGGAGCTGATGCCGAGCTTGGTGAAGACCTTGGCCAGGTGGTACTGGACGGTGCGCGCGCTGATGAACAGCCGCGCGGCGATCTCCGGGTTAGACAGGCCGTCCCGGGCCAGCCCTGCGACCTGAGCCTCCTGCGCGGTCAGCGCATCCCGCGCTCCGGCGGTGCCACCGCGGGCTGCCTGAGCTGTGCGCTTGGTTACGGCCTCACCGGCGGCCCGCAACTCGCGGCGGGCCACCTCAGCGAATGCCTCTATGCCCATTGCGTCCAGCATCTGGTGGGCGGCGCGCAGCTGCTCACGTGCCTCACCGTGGCGGCGCTCGTGGCGCAGCCATTCACCGTAAAGCAGGTGCGAACGGGCGAGCTCCACGCGGATGCGGGTTCGGCCGAGCCGATCGATCGACTCGCGATAGCAGTTCTCGGCGGTCTCGCCCTCACTCAGTAGCGCCCGCGACCGCGCTGCGATCCCGAGCGCCCAGTCCGACCCCGAGTCGCGGGCCTTCGCCGCGAACTGCTCCAGTGCGCCAGCTGCGCGCTCGGGTTTCCCGCACCGTACGGCCGCCAGGATCAGCTCGGCGAGGCTCCAGTCCGAGAACCCGATGTCGTGATGTTCGCCGGCCCGCTCAGCTGCGGCGAGCGCCTCCTCGTGACGACCGAGACCGTTGTAAAGCACAGCGATTGCCCAGCGCGCGGCCGATAGCCCGAGTGTCTCGCCCCGCTGCAGCACCGCCTCTGTCGTTCTTTCGGCCAACCTGGAAACCTCGGCTTCCCGGCCCCTCCAGGTCACCAGCGCCAGGGGGCTATAGGGCGGGACGTAGCTCCCGGTCGCCTCACAGACCGCCCGCAACTCCGCCAGCAACGAGGACCCTTCAGTCAGCTCGCCCATGAACGCGTCCGCCACGATGCGCGCGTTGAGGGCAAACTGGAGCGCCGTCAGCGCGCCGCTCTCCCGGGCGAGCGTGACGTTACGGCCAGCCAGCACGTACCAGCTCTCGTCGTCCCAAAGATCTACGGTGCTGTAATACGTGAGCAAACCGCACTCGAGTCGTTCCTCTGCCGAGAACTCCTGGCTGCGCAAGGCGGTCAGCGCTCGCTTCAATATCGGCACGCTGGCTGCATAGCCCTCCGTGACCTGCGTTGCCACACCGTCGAGGAGGAGATCCAGAGGGCCTAGCAGGTGCGACGGTCGCGGTGCCGCCAGTACTGCCTGGGACACTTCGACGACTCCCACCCCGCCCGCGAAGAATGCACAGGACAGCGCATCCAGGTAGGTCACCCGGGCAAGCCGGACATCAAGCGACTCCAGCCGTCGAGCAGCCTGGAGCAGCAGCGGTACGGCGTCGCTGCCGCGGTTCCGGGCGTACGCGACCTGGCCGCGGAGCAGGTCCACGCGAGCGCTGGCGAACTCGTCCAGCAATTCGGCCTCCGCGGTTACTAGCAGCTCGAGAACCCTGTCGAGCGCGCCTGCCTGGAGATTGGCCTGCGCCGCCGCCAGCATGCGTTCGGTGCGGCGCGCCGGGTCGACCGTCAGTAGCGCCGAGCGCTCCAGGAACGCCGCGGCTGCCGCCAGCCCTCCGCGGGCCTGCGCCTGACGAGCCGAGCGCTCCAGCCCAGCGGCGACGTCCTCGTCCGGCCCGTCCGCGGCCTGGGCCTGGTGCCAGGCCCGGCGGTCCGGATCGGCTGCCGGGTCGGTGGCTTCGGCCAGGGCACGGTGCATGTTCTGGCGGTCCGGGAGGGAGGCCGACCGGTAGGCGGCCGCGCGGATCAGCGGGTGCCGGAACACTATCCGGGCGCCGAACTCTACCAGGAGCGCTTCCGCCGCGGGGACCGCCGCCTGGACCGGAAGCCCCAGTCGGTTGGCGGCCTGCCATACCAGCGAGGGGTCGCCGGTCGGGTCGGCCGCCGCTAGTTGCAGCAGCCTCCGGGTCACCTCAGGCAAGGCATCCAGTTGCCGCCGGAAGCTTTCCTCGATCCGGCCAGACAACTGGGTCGCCTCCGGCGCCTCGAACCCTGCGAGCTCTGCCGGACTCAGCCCCCGGGGCAGCTCCAGCAGGGCCAGGGGATTTCCCCGCGCCTCGGTGACGATCCGGTCGCGCACCCGATCATCAAGCGGCCCGGTCAGCACCGAATCCAGTAGCGCCCTCGCGTCACCGGGGCTGAGCCCTTCCACCACTAGCTCCGGCAACCCCGCGAGCTCCTCACCCGGAATCCGGGTCCCGAACAGCAGGCCCACCGCGTCGGCATTAAGCCGCCGCGCCACGAAGCCCAGAACCTGCGCCGAAGCGCGGTCCAGCCATGGCGCGTCATCGACCAGGCAGATCAGCGGCCGCTCCGCGGCCGCTTCTGACAGCAACCCCAGCGCCGCCAGGCCCACGAGAAAGCGGTCCGGCGCGGGTCCGGCGCTGAGGCCGAACGAGATCCGCAGCGCGTCCCGCTGCGGTGCCGGCAGCCGGTCGAGATGATTCATTACCGGCGCGCACAACCGGTGCAGCGCGGCGAAGGCCAGCTCCATCTCCGATTGAACCCCCGCCACACGCACCGCCCGGCACCCGGCCGCCCGCCTGGCCAGGTAATCCAGCAGCACCGTCTTGCCTATCCCCGCCTCCCCATGCACGACCAGCGCCCGGCCCTTACCTGCCCGGACGGCGCTGAGGACCTGGTCGAGCACGCCGCATTCGCTGCGCCGGTCCGTCAGCCCTTCCACGACGGGCGTCTGGGCGGAAGCCGGGCGCGACGAAGCTGACGATCGAGAAGGTGATCGACCCGACCTGCCTGGGCTATGTGACGGCCGCATGATTGCCTGATCCACGCCTCTCACGCGGACTACGAACGCTTAGCGGCAGGATAACGCTCAGGTGCCGCTGACGATATCCAGGCGATGCGCGAAACCACCAGGCCGTGCCCTAAGTAGCACCCCTATGCCCAGCGCCGCTCGCCCCGGCGGGAGTAGGTCCCAGAAGGGGATCTATTCGGCAGCCCGAGGCGTCCGCTCGGGGCAGCTGCGGCCAGTTGGTCGAGCGCCTCCCCATGCCCGCAGTGCCTTCGGTGCGCGTAGGCCCGAGTCTAGCGCAGCTGGTAACGAGGCTGCATGCCGAATGCACGAGCATGCGTACCGGTTGCTGTACGGCCAGACGAAGCTCCGGATACCGGCGAATGCTGCGAATATGAATGCGCATCATGCTGGGTGCAAGTTGTCGGCCACAACTGCGAACAGTCCAAGCGTCCGTCACTTCCGTGACCGATATTGCTTAGCACGACGGCTACCGTGATCAATGCGGCAGTTAGGAGAATCCATATCAAGAAAGGCCATACCACGTTGACGCTCCGGCGCCGTAGGCGCCGCTTCCGGGCGCGTCTGCGAGTTCGGCGCAATCCACCAGCTTCCTGCTGACTTCCGCCAGCGCGCCGACGTGCAGGCATCTCCTCATCTGACGCCAGCCGGTTGAACACCTGAAGCATCGAAGCCAGCTTGGGGTCGGATGCGACGAGTTCATCCGCCACGCAACTCAGGGTTCGTTGCTCCCCCGCGCTCATGCTCACAATCGCCCTCCATCAAGCTAGACCGGTGCAGTCGCCCGCGACAATGCTGGGCGACCTGCCTGCCGGGGCGCGTGCGGGCTGGCCTCGGTCGGCAGGTGGCTTCTGTTCCTGTGCCAGCCTCGGGCACGGACGATGAACCAGCACCGTCAAGATTGAGGGGTCCTGCCGACCGCCTCGGCCCGCTGTCAACCGCGCGGCAGCTCAAGTGGCGCCAGCAGATCTTCGCGTATGGATTCCAGACTGATTTGATCCCGCACCCGCGCGCTGTACGTGGAGATCTTCGAGGAGGAGGCGGCAGCATGACATTCCCGGTCATGCCGCTGAGGTACCGCGGGGCCAAGAAGACTAGCCAGATGGGCAGTGTGGCCCGCAGGGCCGGCCGGGAGGGTGATCCTGTGAGGATCGCAATCGCCGTGGTGGCCGCGCTGTGCGCCGCCTTCTGTTTCGCGCTCGGCTCGCTGAATCAGCAGGGCGCCGCCAGGCAGACTCATGCGGGCGCGTTGCGCTTCGGGTTGCTGGTGGCGCTGGCCCGTCAGCGCCGGTGGCTGGGCGGGATGGCAGTAACAGTGCTGGCGTTCGGGATCCAGGCGGCCGCGCTTGCGTTCGGCCCGCTGGCGCTGGTCCAGCCGCTGGTCGCCACCGAGGTCCTGTTCGCCCTACCGATGATCGCCCACAGGAACCGGCGGCCGCTGCAGCCGAAGGGCATCATCGGCGGGCTCAGCGTCGTATCGGGGTTGGCCATCTTCGTCGCGGTGTCACCGCCGACGCGCGGGGTGAGCGTGCCGAGCCTTTCCGCCTGGGCGCCGGCGCTGGCCGGCATCACGGCACTAACCCTGACGAGCGCCTCCGTCGGGCTGCGATCTTGCCGAACCGCCCGCGTCATCTGGCTGGCCGCAGCGACCGCGGTGATCTACGCGCTGCTCAACGCGGTCACCAAGAGCAGCATCGGCCTGCTCATGCACCGAGGAGCGGGCGTGCTGGCCACGTGGGAGCCTTACACCCTGATGGCCGTTGGCATCCTCGGCGGCCTGTTCGGTCAGAGCGCCTTCAACGCCGGACCGCTGTCGCTCAGCCTGCCCGTCATCGACACCGTGGAACCGGTTGCTTCGGTCATCTTGGGTGCAGCCGTGTTCGACGAGCGCCTGGCCCGGTCGCCTAGCCTGTTCGCGCTTCAACTCGTCGGCGGCGCGATCGCCGCCACCGGGATCGCTGTTCTCAGTCACTCTCCGGTCACGCTGGCCGAGGAGCGACGGCAGTCCCGAGCCTCCGGTGCCCAGCCCGGCCGCCCGCGATTATCGCGCAGCAGGCAGGGGTTTACGCAACTACGTGACTTGATGGTGTGCGGCCCAGGTCAGTGGGCAACTCTGGGCTGTCACACCTAGCGGAAGGAATGCCCGAGATGACCGCGGAAGGCCGTACACGGACAGACCGCATACCTGCCACCAGCGCCAGCGGAGCTAACGGCAACGGCTACGGCGCGATCCTCGGCTTCGGTGCTCAGGCATGAACGCGGGTGATACTGCGTGGGTTCTGATGAGCACGGCTCTGGTCATGCTCATGGTGCCGGGGCTGGCGTTGTTCTACGGCGGCCTGGTCTCCAGCCGCAACGTGCTGGTGATGCTTCAGCAGAACATCATCCCGCTCGGGCTGGTCAGCATTCTGTGGGTGCTAGCCGGATTCAGTCTTGCGTTCGGCCCGGACGCTGGCGGCGGGGTGATCGGGAACCTGGCCGCGTTCGGCTTGCGCGACCTGGCTCAGGCGCCGCCCGCCGGCATGCACTCCGTCGTGCCCGGGCTGGCAGTTCCGCAACTCGCGTTCGTGGCCTACATGATGATGTTTGCGATCATCACACCGGCGCTCATCACCGGTGCGACGGCGGACCGGCTCAAGCTCGCCGGTTACGCGGTTGTCCTGGGGCTGTGGTCACTGATCGTCTACGCGCCGGTCGCGCACTGGCTGTTCTCGCCGAGCGGCTGGCTGGCCAGGCGCGGGGCGGAGGACTGGGCGGGCGGCCTCGTCGTCCACGGGTCGGCCGGCGCGGCAGTGCTCGCGCTGCTCCTGGTAGTCGGGCGGCGGCGACGGTGGCCGGACGCAGCCGCCCGGCCGCACTCGGTCCCGATGGTCGTGCTGGGCGCCGGCCTGCTGTGGTTCGGCTGGTTCGGTTTCAACGGGGCCGACGGGCTGCGGGCAGACGGCGTTGCCGCACAGGCCGTCATAAACACCCAAGTCGCCGCAGCCGGGGCGATGCTCGTCTGGCTTCTGGTGGAGCGCTTCACCGATGGGCACGCCACCGTGCTAGGCGCTGTCACCGGCGCGGTCGCCGGGCTGGCGACGATCACGCCGTGCGCCGGCTTGGTCGACACGTACGCCGCGATCGTCATCGGCGGGCTCGCCGGGCTGATTTGTCATCTTGCGCTGCGACTGAAGCAGTTCCTGCGCCTTGACGACGCGCTCGACGTCATCGCGGTCCATTTCTTCGGCGGAATCCTCGGCACGTTCCTACTCGGCTTCTTCGGCGATAGGAACGTCAACACGATAGGCGCGAACGGAGTGTTCTATGGTGGCGGTGGGCATCTCCTCGGCGAACAGGCGCTAGCGATCGTGGTCGTCGTCGCCTTCTCGTTTGGTGTGACGTGGGTAATAGCGGTCGCTGTCGCTAGGACGATCGGCCTGCGTGTCTCGCCTGCTTACGAGAACGATCTCGACCGTACGCAGCAGGGCATGTCTGCCTACGCACTCGGACCTCAGGTCGGTGGGCTGCAACCTGTCGACGATGACATGGCGGCGCCGGCGATGCCGGCGGCCCCGTCGGGCGAAAAGATGAAGCTCGTCAGAGCTCTGGTCGACCACGAAGACCTCGACGAGCTCCGCACTACTCTTGTCAAGGCCGGCGCGGTCCAGATCGTGCTATCCGAAGCAAGCTTGTACACCTCCGCGCCGCGCACGGAGGTGTTCCGCGGGCAACGACGGAAGGTCACATTCGATCCGAGACTGCGGCTCGAGGTGACCGTCCCGGAGTCCGACGTGCAGCGCCTGGTCCAGGCCATGCGGCGGATCCCCGGTGTCGGCACGTACCTGCAAGTCATCGACGCCAGCCTCGCCGCAGCCGTGGCGGAGAACAGGCACTGAGAACCTGAAGGCAAGATGCCGAGCAGCACCCGTGTGCGACCGCGGTGCGGCCCAGGGGATCAGCCCAAAGAGTTCCGGGCCGCAGGAGATGATCATCCCAGCACTCGGTGCCGCTGTGGCCTCCGACTTCATCGGTGACTTCCGCATACGCATGTGGCCAGCCCTGACTTTCCCAGCCCGGCTCTATCTGGCCCATCTCTCGCCACATCCGGACCATCGCCCGCAGGTTTCGCCGTGTGCGCGGGCGAGGTGACTCCGAAGTGTCAAGTGACTTCGAAGATGCCGAAGATGCCCCGCGGCAGCCGTTAGTCCCCACCGGCCATCGGAGCCCTGTCCGGATTTTTTCGAATCATACCGTTCTAGCTGGAGCCCCGTTACGGAATCGAACCGTAGACCTTCTCCTTACCATGGATCGCAACATCAGCTAGCGAGCGCGGTGCCAGGCGCCGCGGCGGACGTGGGTTGTGGAGTTGGGCGCGCTGCTGACCAGATTAGCGCTGCCGGGGACGGTTACCGCAGGCGCCGTGCTGGGCGCGTCTTAGCTGACACTGAGTTGAATCGGTTCAACCGTCTTCGGCGTAGTGGGCGTGGGCGTGGGCGCACCGCCCGGCGTGGGATTAGCGCCAATCGGCACCTGCAGCGTGCTCCGATGACATGCTCACTTGGAGGAACCATGGGAGGCAGTCCTCGCCTCCGCGCGTCAACGGAGGTGTCACGGAGACCCATCAGAAATGCCGCATCCGCGACTCTTGCGTGGTCGAGACGTCCGGGTGTACGGTCCTTCCATCGAATCAGTTCGACGATATGGAAGAAGCGCTCGGATGGCAGTCACCATCACGGATGTCGCCCGGCGGGCCGGGGTGTCTCGCAGCACCGTGTCGTACGTGCTGAGCGGTAGCCGCCCGATCTCGCTGGAGACCAAGCGCCGGGTCGAGCAGGCGATCGAGGAGCTGCAGTTCCGGCCGCATGCGGGGGCGCGCTCGATCCGCAGCGGCCGCAACGGGGTCATCGCGATGGCCTTGCCCATGGTGCACGGCGCGCACAACCAGGTGCAGATGCCGTACGTCTGGGCGGCACTGACCGCGGCGCAGGACCTCGGCTTCAAGTTGCTGATGCTGACAGACGACGACGGCGAGTCCGCGATCCGGGACTCGGTGACCAGCTCGCAAGTCGACGGCGTCATGCTGATGGAAGTCCAGCGCAACGACCCGCGGGTTGCGCTGCTCGGCTCGCTCAAGTGCCCAGCGGTCCTGGTGGGCACGCCAGACGATCCCTCCCGGCTGCCGTTCGCCGACTTCGATACGGCGCTGGCCGGCCGTCTGTGTGCCGAGCACCTGCTCGAGCTGGGGCACCGCGCCGTCGGGTACGTAGGCCAGTCCCCTGCCGCCTTCCGGCGAGACCTCGCCTACGCCGTGCACGCCAGGGACGGGGCGATGGCCGCGCTGCGCGAGGCGCGGGCCCGCAAGGCCTGGACAGCGTGCGATGGGCAGCCGGGCGACGTGATGCGCGCCGTCGACCACCTGATGGCCAAGGTCCCGGGCTTGAGCGGCCTGATCGTCTACAACGAGCGGGCCCTGCCCCTGGTGATAGACCGCCTCA
>Ga0210408_10004827_pt1 | contig 11974 bp, 11 predicted proteins | sample IncBWH4MmetaG_FD_155471 | JGI IMG/M metagenome (GOLD analysis project Ga0210408, IMG submission 155471) | Forest soil microbial communities from Barre Woods Harvard Forest LTER site, Petersham, Massachusetts, United States - Inc-BW-H-4-M | ecosystem: Environmental > Terrestrial > Soil >... | reverse complement strand
AGCAGGCGGGGCTCGGGGTCAAGCTCCGCGAAAATTTCCGGCGCCGCGGCGGGCTCTGGGGCGGGCTTGGTTTGTTTCTTACGGCTGGTCACGCGTGAGAATTCCGGGCGGCGCCGCATTCACCAACGAGAGCAAAACAGCGAAGCTCTCGGAACGCTACGGCGGGCGGGTGGGAGGGTGCAACCTGGAGAGTAACTCAGGGAGTATCCGTCGTAAACGAAACAATCGCCCGCGGGATTTGTCCGCTTGCCATGCAGCCAACGTCTATCCATACTGCGCGCGGCGAGGGACGGAACTCGTGCCGCGGACATCGGAGCCGCCACGTGACGCCACACGTAACGCTGCATTCGGCTGATCTTGCCGCGATCCCGCGGAGCCGATGCCGCGCGCCTTTCATCCCAGATGCTGTTTGCGAGCCCCGCTAGGCGGGGCTTTTTTGCTCGCCCCCGCACCGGCAGCCGCGGCGAGCTCTTCAACAAAAAGCCGGTCCAGCATATCGCAACCGGAGAGACGCTCATGACGATAGCGGTCGAGGTGCCCGGCCAGGTGCCGTGGTGGAAAGAGCCGACGAGGGAGCAGTGGAAGGCGTGGGTAGCGGCTTGGTTGGGTTGGACCCTCGATGCGTTCGACTTTACGATCTTTCTTTTGATCATGCTGCCGATCGCCAAGGAATTCGATGTTCCCCTAACGGCCGTCACCGCCGTATTCACGATTACGCTGTGGCTGCGTCTGGTCGGTGCGACGGCTGCCGGTTGGATGGCCGACCGCATGGGCCGAAAAGCCCCGCTGATGATTTCCATTCTCTGGTATTCGCTGTGCAACTTCATCGCCGGGTTCTCGCCCAACTTTGCCTTCTTGTTCTTCTTCCGTGCCCTCCTGGGCATCGGGATGGGCGCGGAATGGCCGGCCGGCGCTGCGCTTGCGATGGAATCCTGGCCCGCGCGTTCGCGCGGCTTCATGAGCGGCGTGCTGCAAGGCTCGTGGGGGCTCGGCTTCGCGTTGTCGTCTCTCGCCTACGGCTTCTTGTACGACGTGATCGGTTGGCGCGGCCTGCTATGGATCGGGATATTGCCGGCGTTGGTCGTTGTATGGATCCGTTTCTACGTGAAGGAGCCGGAGGTCTGGCTCGAGAACAAGCGCCAACAGCGCGAAACCAAGACCGAGGTGAAGGCGCCCTTGTTCTCCATCTTCAAACCCGGGCTACTGTTCAACACACTGACGGCTTGCCTGTGGATGGCGAGCGCCTTCTGCGTCTACTACTCGATCTGGGCGCTGTTCGCCACTTACCTGCAGAAGGAGCTGAACTGGACGCCGCTGATGGTGGCCACGCCGTTGTTCTGGGCCAACATCATCGTCTTTGCCGGCAGCGGCCTGTGGGGCGTGGTTTCCGATATATGGGGACGCAGGCCAGGGATCATCATCCCGGCGACGATCGCGATCTTGGTCACGCCGTTGTATCTGTGGTCCCAAGATCCGGCCTACATCATCTTCGGCTTCATCCTGCAGGGCATGTTCGGCGGTTCGATCTACGGCCAGAACCCGAGTTATCTGTGCGAGCGTTTCCCGACCGAAGTGCGAGGAACGGCGTCCGGATTCATCTATCATCAGGGCGCGATTTGGGGTGGCCTGATCGCCCCGGCACTCACGTATCTCGCGGTGCAGATGAACTTGGGCTTCGCCCTGCCGATGATGATCAGCACCATGTTCTTCCTGGTGATCGTCGTGATCGCCGTGTGGCTCGGTCCGGAAACCAAGGGCAAGCACCTGACGGCCGATCTCGAGGTGGTCAAAGTCGCTCAGGCGGCCTGATCGGTAACGCCGAGGCGCCTATCGCAGGGCGCCTCGGCGATGTTCCCGAAGCGTCACCGCGCCGGCAGGTGGGCGCGGTACCAGGCGAGCGTCTCATCCATCACCCAGCGGAACGGCTCGCCGCCATAAACTTCGTAGTGGCCGACGCCCTTGAGCACGACGAGCTTCTTCGGCTCGCCGGCACGCGCGTGCATGGCCTCGCTCTCCTGGGGCGGCACCAGCCGGTCGTCGCCCGCGGTGATGAACAGGACCGGCCGCGGGGCAATCCGATCGACCACCCATTCCGGATTGAAGCCGAGGGTGTCATCGATGAATTCGAGCGGCACCTGCGTCACCGCGAACGGGTTGTTCTTGCGCGCCGCCGCGCCGAGTTCCGCCGATTGCCGGTCGGGCAAGAGAATTTCGTTGCGGTCGGCGAGAGCGGAGGCGCCGGTGAGCGCGCGGTTGCGCCGGTCTTCATCGGCGCGGGCTAAGAGGTCGTGATACTCGTCCGGCCGGCGCACGCTGCGCATCCAGCGCGCGCCGTTGCCGATGCCGACCACCGAGACCACGCATTTGACCCGCGGGTCGATCGCGGCGACGAACACCACGGTCGCGCCGCCGTAGCTCGTGCCGTAAATGCCGAGACGGTTTGTATCGACCTGCGGGTGGGCAGAGAGGAAGCTCAACGCCGCCTGCACGTCGGCGACGCGGCTGTAAGGCGCAAGCCGCGTCTTCGGCCCCTCGCTGTCGCCCCAGCCTTTGTAATCGAAGTTGAGGACGACGTAGCCTGCGTCGGCGAGCACGCGCGCGTTGTCGGGCAAATAAATGTTCCGCACGCCGGTGTAACCGTGGCACAGCACGATGCCGGCGCGCCGCTCGCCGGGCTTGATGTCCTCCGGCAGATAAACATCGCCGGCGAGTTTGACGCCTTCGCTGTAGAAGGTCACGGGCTTCGGCATGCTGTTCACCCACTATTTGGCCACAACAATAGGACCAGACGAATAGGCGCGACAGCGTTTACCTCGGTCACCCTTCGATCGGAATCCAGATGTCGAATCCGCCGTTGCCGTTCACCGGATTGAACTCGGGACCATAGCGCTCGAGCACCGGTGCGTCGGCAGGCTTGTGTCCTGACTCCGGCAGCCACTTGCTCCAGATCGCCGAGAACGTGCGCCGGATCGAGGAGATGTGCTCGCTTTGCCGGAAGACGGCGTATCTGTGCGCCGGCACCCGCAACGTCGCGAACTCCTCGGGTAGATCGGAGAAGTCGCGCACTTCGACGCCAGCCAGATAGTCGAAGTTGCCTTCTTCGTCGGTGTTGTAGCAGGCCCCGTAGGCGGTCTCGCCCACCTGTTTCGACACTTGGCCGAGGTAAGGGTGCAGCCGTTCCCATTGCGAGGGAATGCCCGCGCTTGTTTGCTGGTTGTAGCGCGCGTTCAGCCCAGCGAGCAGCAGCGGCTTTGTGATCTCAAAACGAGGCGGCGCGAGATTCGGCATCGGGGTGGAATCCATGATGATCGGCTCCGTGAGCGGGAGGTTGGCGAGTTGGCCCTGGTCGCGGACCTGTTCCGGGGTGAACCCGAAGCGGTCACGGAAGGCGCGCGTGAACGCTTCGTGCGAGCCGTAGCCCACGTCGAGGGCGACGCTGAGGATGTCCGGCGCGCCGTTGCAGAGTTGCCGCGCCGCTTCGCTCAAGCGCCGTGCGCGCACGTAGCGCATCATCGACTGACCGGTGACCGCGTCGAAGGCGCGGGTCAGGTGGTACGGCGAGACGCCGCTGTGGGTCGCGATTTCCTCGAGCGCGATCGGCTCACGCAGGTGGCTCTCGACGAACCAGAGCGCCTTTTGCACCGGATTCATGGCCGCGAGCGTAATCGCGCGCCGCCGCGCGCGCTTGATCCCTTTTGCGGTCGCGCGGGCGTGTCGCACCCGGCGCAAAGCAGCAGATTAGCGGCCCTGGAACTGCGGCTGGCGCTTCTCCATGAAGGCGGTGCGACCCTCGCGATAATCCGCGCTGTCGAGGCAGGTGCGCCCGGCGCTCGCGACCGCCGCGAGGTCGCGGTCCGCCGGGTCTTTCAGAATATTGTCGATGCATAGTTTATTGGCGGCGACCGACAGCGGCGCGTTGGTGGCGATGGTGCGCGCAATTTCCAGCACTGTGTCGGTGAGGCTCTCCTCCGGGACGACCTTGTTGATCAAGCCGATACGGGCGGCTTCCTCCGCGCCGATGCGATTTGCCGTGTAGAGGATCATGCGCGCGTGCGCGGGCCCCACCAGCTGAACAAGCGTGCGCAGGCCATCGAATGCGTAGGCAATGCCGAGCCGCGCGGCCGGAATGCCGAACTGACTGTTGGCCGAAGCGATGCGCAGGTCGGTATGCATGGCGATCGCCAGCCCGCCGCCGAGGCAGAAACCCTGGATCGCCGCGATGCTCGGCTTGGGAAAGTTTGCGAGCCGCGCGCGCCCGCCGCTAGTCAAGCGCGCGTATTCCTCCTGGGCGTCCGCGTTGGCCCGCCGCTTCTCGAATTGGCTGATGTCCGCGCCGGACACGAACGCCTTGCCGCCGGCGCCGGCCATGATCACGACCCGCACCGCGGGATCGTCGTGAAAATCCTCTAGGATTTCCGCGAGGCCCTGCCACATCTCGACCGACATGGCGTTGCGTTTTTCCGGCTGATTGAAGGTGATGAAGCCGATCCCGCCGTCCTTGGCGGCGAGCATCTTTCCGTCTGCATATTCCCGCAGCGGCGCAGTTCCGGCCAACGTATCCATCACACCACTCCCTTCTGGCGCATGGCGCCTATATCGGCCTCGCTGTATCCGGCGGCGCGCAGCACCTCGTCGGTGTGCGCGCCCGCCTCCGGCGTCGGCAGCCGGACGTCCTTGGAGAGGCCACTCATGTTAATGGGTGAGGCGACCACTTCTACATCGCCGAGACTCGGCCGCTGCATCTGTGTCGCCATCCCGAGATGGCGCACCTGCGGGTCGGCGAACACCTGATCGATCTTGTAGATCGGCCCGCAGGGGATTCCGGCGCCCTCGAACAGCTCGATCCAGTGCTCGGCCGGCTTATGCCGGGTGATGTCGCCGATCGCCGCGTTGATGGCTTTGCGGTCAGCGCTGCGGCCTTTCTGGTTCTTCCACTCGGGCTTGTCCTTCCATTCGGGACGGCCGATGGCGTCGCACAGCCGCTCAAACATGCGCGCGGAACTCGCCGCGATGTTGATGTGGCCGTCGCTGGTCGGAAACACGCCGGTGGGGATGCCGGTCGGATGGTCGTTGCCGGCCTGCGGTGCGATTTCGCTGCTGATGAGCCAGCGCGAGGCCTGGAAGTCGAGCATGAAGATCTGCGCCTCGAGCAGGCTCGTGTGCACCCAGCGGCCGGTGCCGGTGCGGGTGCGCTCGAACAGCGCCATCATGATGCCGAGCGCCAGCAAATTGCCGGCGCTCAGATCGGCGATCGGAATGCCGACGCGTACCGGGCCTTGGCCGGGCAGGCCGGTGATCGACATCAGTCCGCCCATGCCTTGCGCGATCTGATCGACCCCGGCGCGTTTGCCGTAGGGTCCTGACTGGCCGAAGCCGCTGATGCTGCCGTAGACGATACGCGGGTTAACCGCGCGCACGTCGTCGTACGACACCTTGAGCCGGTGCTTCACTTCGGCGCGCATGTTCTCGACGATCACGTCGGCATCGCGCGCGAGCCGCATGAAAGCCGCGTGGCCCATCGGGTCCTTCAGGTTGAGCCTCATCGCTCGCTTGTTGCGATGAAGGTTCTGGAAATCGAAGCCGTGGCGATTGCCGACCGCCTCCTCGCGGTCGGTGGCGGGCGGCTCGATCTTGATGACGTCGGCGCCCCAGTCGGCGAGGTGGCGCACGCATGTCGGCCCCGCGCGCGCGAGCGTGAGATCGAGCACCTTGATGCCGTCGAGCGGAAGGCTCGGCTGGGAACGCTGGTTCATTCCTGTCCTCGGATTTGCGCGGAACGCGTCGTTGGCGCCCGCCGGGGCAGGAAGGCTATCGAACGCGAGAACTGCGCTCAAGCTGTTGCGCCGCCTATGGCTGGACAAATCCGAGCGCGCGCGGATAGCCTGTTCCGACCTAGTGTCCCGATTCCGAAGTTCGCCAGCGTCTGCGGCTTGCTCGGATGCGAACTTCGGAATCGTAGGACACTAGCAACTCTATGATTCCAGTGCCGCTTTGAACCCGAAGTTCGCAACCGGACTCGCAGCAATTATGATGCGAACTTCGGGTTCGCGGCACTAGTCGCGGGAGGACGCCTTGCGCTTGCCGCTTGCGGTTTTCTTCGTGTTCGCCGCCATCGCGCCCGCGCCCGCGCAGCAGACCGTCACCCCGATACCCCCGCCGCCCTCGCTGCCGTCGACGTTTCCGCAGTTCCAGACCTATGCGGGATGTCTGATGAACTGCGACACCAGGTCCGCGACGTGCCAGAGCACCTGCAGCGTCAGCAACTCGCCTGCCGTGACTTTCGCGGGCTCGACCTCGGCGACGTCCGGCACCCGTCCCGATCCCGGCGCGCTCAGTCAATGTTACCTCGGCTGCAGCACCCAGGCGCTCGCCTGTAAACAGACCTGCACCCCGCCGCATTGACCCGCGCGGATCATTACTCACAATCCGTCGAACAGCGCGGTCGAGAGATAGCGCTCGGCAAACGACGGCAGCACCACGACGATGGTCTTGTTGGCCATGTCGGGACGCGCGCCGACTTCGAGCGCGGCGGCGACGGCAGCCCCGGAAGAAATCCCGCCCGGAATGCCTTCGTAACGGGCGAGCGCACGCGCCGTATCGAAGGCGGTCTGGTTGCCGACGGTGACGACCTCGTCGATCACCGAACGGTCGAGGATTTCGGGGATGAACCCCGCGCCGATCCCCTGGATTTTATGCGGTCCGGGCGGCCGACCTGAGAGCACGGCGCTGTCCTCCGGCTCGACCGCGATGACGCGCAGCGAGGGTTTCCGCGGCTTGAGCACTTGCCCGACCCCGGTAATCGTGCCGCCGGTGCCCACGCCCGCAACGAACGCGTCGATGTTGCCGCCGGTATCATTCCAGACTTCCTCTGCCGTCGTGCGGCGGTGGATTTCCGGATTGGCCGGATTCTTGAACTGTTGCGGGATGACCGCGTTGGGCAGTCCCTTCGCCAATTCTTCCGCCTTGGCGAGCGCGCCACGCATGCCGAGTGCGGCTTCCGTGAGCACCAATTCCGCCCCGAGCAACGCCAGCATTTTGCGCCGCTCGATCGACATGGTTTCCGGCATCACCAGAATCAGCCGATAGCCGCGCGAGGCTGCCACGAAGGCGAGGGCGATGCCGGTGTTCCCCGAGGTCGGCTCGATCAGCACGGTATCGGGGCCGATGGTGCCCGCCGCCTCCATCGCCTCGATCATCGAGACGCCGATACGGTCCTTGACGCTGGCGATCGGATTGAAGAACTCGAGCTTGGCGAGGACGTGCGCCTTCACCCCCTTCATCTGCGGCAGGCGGTTGAGCCGCACGATGGGCGTATCGCCGATGGTCTGGGTGATCGAATCGAACACGCGTCCGCGGCCGGGCTCACGGGCAGTCGTGGACGGACGGGTCGCCAGCGCGGCATCGGCCATGATGTACTCCTGTGGACAGCGGCGTCGCCGGGATATGGGGTGTTTGGGGCTTATTCCCAGGCGGAGATGGGGATTCAATCACGCGATCATACTGTGAAATCTATCTCGGCCGAGCCGGCGCGTCGACCGCCGGCCTCGACCTGCCGCGCGAGATCGTCCACGTTCATGCGGGCCAGCGCGCCCGAAAATGCCCGTTCGGCCTCGGCGACCGCAGGCGACACCACGTCGGCAATAAGGGGCGAGGCGATCGCCTCGTCGTCCTCGTCGCGCACGTTAGCGGCCGCGCGCACAATCTCGTCGATGCCGATGCTGCCCCGCTCGCGCGCGAGCGCATAGCCGCCGTGCGGGCCGCGTAAGCCGCGCAGAATGCCCTCGTGCACGAGCGCCTGGAGGACCGGCTCGAGGTGGCGCGGCGGCAGACCGTGGCGCGCGGCCAGGGCCTTGGCCGACACCGGCCGGTCGCGGGCGTTGAGTGCCACGTCCACGACGGCCGCGATAGCCAAGAGAGCTTTGCGAGGCAGGAGCGACATGGAGACAAGCCTCGACTCCCGCTTGCATCATAATGCGATTGTTGCTGATCGACGAGTCCTCGGCGCTACCGTCCGGTCGAGCCGAACCCGCCAGACCCGCGTTTCGTGACGGCCAACTCCGCGGATTCGACCAGGCGGGCCTTCGCCACACGGGCGATCACCAATTGGGCAATGCGCATGCCGCGGGTCACCGTGAACGGTTCGGGGCCAAGGTTGACCAGCAACACCTTCACTTCGCCTCGGTAGTCCGCGTCGATGGTGCCCGGCGCGTTGAGCACGGTCACGCCGTGCTGGGCGGCGAGGCCGGAGCGCGGCCGCACCTGTCCCTCGATGCCGGTAGGCAGTTCAAGAGTGAGCCCGGTCGGAATCGCGGCCCAGCGCGCGGGCGGGATCACCAGCGGTGCGGCCGCCGCGACCGCCGCGATCAGGTCGAGGCCGGCGGCAGCCGCGGATTGGTAGGACGGAAGCGGAAGATCGGCGCCGTGCGGCAGCCGAGTCAGGCGAACCTCGACGTCGTTCATCGCGGTCCTTCGGCGAGCGCGGCGGCGATGCGGGCAACGAGGGCTCGCGCCACCTCATCCTTCGATTGATCCGGCCAGGACTCGACACCATTGGCCGTGATGAGATGAACCGTGTTGTGATCGCCGCCCATGATGCCGGTTTGCGTTGACACGTCGTTGGCGAGGATCCAGTCGCTGTTTTTGCGAACGCGCTTATCCTTGGCGTAGGCGACGACGTTGTTGGTCTCCGCCGCAAACCCAACCACGAGCTTCGGCCGTTTCGACTTGCGCGACGCAACCGTGGCGAGGATATCGGGGTTCTCGACCAGGCTGAGCTTCGGGCTGCCGTCGCCCTTCTTCATTTTTTGTTTTGTTTCTTCCGTGCGCCAGTCGGCGACTGCCGCGGCAAAAATTGCGATGTCGGCAGGCAACGCCTTCTCGATAGCCGCCAGCATCTCGCGCGCGGTCGTCACTTTCACGGTCTTGACGCCGGCGGGGTCGGGCAGGTTGACGGGCCCGGAGACCAAAATCACATCGGCGCCGGCCGCCGCGGCTGCACGCGCGATCGCGTGGCCCTGTTTGCCAGACGAGCGGTTAGCGAGATAGCGCACCGGATCGATCGGCTCGTGGGTGGGGCCGGCAGTCACGACGACGCGCTTGCCGGCGAGCGGCTTTGCGCGCGCGCTTGCCAGCAACTCCTCGACCGCCGCCGCAATCTCCAGCGACTCCGCCATGCGGCCGATGCCGCGTTCGCCGCGCTCCGCCATATCGCCTTCGTTGGGGCCGATGACGGCGACTCCGTCGGCAGTGAGCTGGGCGAGGTTACGGCGCGTCGCCGGATGCTCCCACATGCGCGGGTTCATGGCCGGCGCGATCAGCACCTGTTTGTCAGTTGCGAGCAGCACGGTCGAGGCGAGATCGTCGGCGTGGCCACCCGCCATCTTCGCCATGAGGTCGGCGGTGGCCGGCGCCACGACGATCAGATCGGTCTCGCGCGCGAGGCGAATATGGCCGACGTCGAACTCGCCCTGGGCGTCGAACAAATCGGTGAAGGCTCGCTCGCCCGTCAGCGCGCCGGCTGCGAGCGGCGTGATGAATTCCTGCGCCGCCTTGGTCAAAATGCAGCGCACCGCGCCGCCGCGCTCTTTGAGCCGGCGGATCAGGTCGAGCGCCTTATAGGCGGCGATGCCGCCGCCGATCACCAGAAGGATGCGCTTGTTTTCGAGCATCGCCGCCATTCCGTCCGACTAGTGCCGCGAACCCGAAGTTCGCATCACAATTGCCGCGAGTCCGGTTGCGAACTTCGGGTTCAAAGCGGCACTAGAGTCATATAGTTGCTAGTGTCCTTCGATTCCGAAGTTCGCTTCGGGCGTGCGGTTAACTCGGGCGAACTTCGGAATCGGGACACTAGCGTCATAATCCCCAAATGACGAGCCAGGCCAGGAGGGCGGCGATGACCCACAGCGCCACCGCGCTCCAACGGTTGCGGCGCGCTTCCGCCGCGCCGATCGCCTTGACGGTGTCGGGCGCGAGCACGAGGCCGTCGCGGGTCGCGGTGTCGAGCTGATCGGCAATCCGCGCGCCGCGCGCCAACAGGCCTGGCACGCCCCCGAGGAAGCGTCCGACTTCCGCCGCGCCTTCCGCGGCCTCCTCGATCCGCCCGGCCGGCCCAAGGTGGCGCTCGACCCATTCGCGCACCACCGGCTCCGCGGTTGCCCACATGTCGAGGTCGGGATCGAGCGAGCGTGCGACGCCCTCGGCGACCACCATGGTCTTCTGCAGCAACAGCAGCTCCGGCCGCGTGCGCATGTCGAACAGGCCGGTGATCTCGAACAGCAGAGTCAGCAGCTTCGCCATCGAAATTTCCGAGGCAGGACGGTTGTGGATCGGCTCCCCGATGGCGCGGATCGCCTGGGCGAAGCTCTCGACCGCGTGACGCGGCGGCACGTAGCCGGCCTCGAAATGCACCTCCGCGGTGCGGCGATAGTTGCGCGTGATGAAGCCGTAGAGGATTTCCGCGAGGAACCGGCGCTCGGTCGGCCCCAGGCGACCCATAATGCCGAAGTCGACCGCAATAAGCTGTCCGGCGTCATCGACGAACAGGTTGCCGGGATGCATGTCGGCATGAAAGAAGCCGTCGCGCAGTGCATGGCGCAGGAAAGTTTGCAGCAGCGCGCGGGCGAGATGCTTGAGGTCGAAGCCTTTGGCGACGAGCCGTTCGCGATCGGAGAGCGGCGTCGCGTCGATCCATTCGAGCGTGAGCACGTTGCGGGCGGTGCGTTCCCAATCGACGGCCGGCACGCGGAAACCCGGATCGTCTTTGGTGTTCTCCGCCATCTCCGCAATCGCGGCGGCCTCCAGGCGCAGATCCATTTCGATCGCGACGGTGCGGGCGAGCGTATCGACGACTTCGACGAGGCGGAGCCGCCGCGCTTCGGCCGAGAGATTTTCTGCCGCGCCCGCGGCGAAACGGAACGCATCGAGGTCGGCTTGGAAACGGCGCTCGACCCCGGGCCGCAGCACCTTCACGGCGACGGGCTTGCGTCCTCGCGAGTCGTCGACTTCAGCGCGGTGCACCTGAGCGATCGATGCCGCGGCCACCGCCGGCCCGAAGCCAGCGAACGCCTGGTGCAACGGCATGCCCAGCGCGCCGGCCACCGCCGCCTCCGCCTCGCTTTGCGGAAACGGCGCCATCTTGTCCTGCAGGCTTTCGAGATCGCGCGCCATTGCCATCCCGACGACATCGGGCCGCGTTGCCAGGAATTGCCCGAGTTTGACGTAGGTCGGCCCCAGCCGCGTGAGCGCCGCCGCGAGCCGCACCGCCGCGCGTTCGCCGCTCGGCCGTTCGATCAGCCGGGCGCAGCGCACCGCCGCGCGCGCGGGCAGCGGCAGCTTGGTGGTGTCGACGAGCGCCAGCACGCCCTCGCGCGCAAACACCACGCCGGCGCGACCGAGGCGGACGGAGTGGGTGACGGCGGCGATCACGCCAGTCTGCCCGCATCGTCATGGGCCGCCCCCGGGCACTTCGTCCCGGGGGTGTCCCGGCCATCCACGTCTTCAGCCCTTACAAACACCCAAGACGTGGATGCCCGGCACAAGGCCGGGCATGACGGGACGAAATGTATGTGGACCATCACAGGCGCCAGCCGGAATGCAGCGCCACGATGCCGCCGGACATGCGCCGATATGATACGCGGCGAAAGCCGGCGGCGCGCAGCATCGCGGCGAATGCCTCGGGTTGGGGAAAACGGCGGATCGATTCGACCAAATAACGATAGGGCTCGGCGTCACCCACGACGGCGCGCCCGAGCGCCGGAATCAGGTTGAACGAATAAAGCTCGTAGAGCGCATCGAGTCCGGGCACGTCGACGCTGGAAAATTCCAAGCATAGGAATCGACCGCCGAGCCGGAGCACGCGAAAGGCTTCGGCCAGCGCGCGCTCGATGCGCGGCACGTTGCGGATGCCGAACGCGATCGAATAGGCATCGTAGCGGCGATCCGCCACCGGCAGGTCTTCGGCGTTGCCGGCAGTGAA
>Ga0210408_10004826_pt1 | contig 11975 bp, 9 predicted proteins | sample IncBWH4MmetaG_FD_155471 | JGI IMG/M metagenome (GOLD analysis project Ga0210408, IMG submission 155471) | Forest soil microbial communities from Barre Woods Harvard Forest LTER site, Petersham, Massachusetts, United States - Inc-BW-H-4-M | ecosystem: Environmental > Terrestrial > Soil >... | reverse complement strand
CATAGCCGGTGCCCTGATCCCGGCCGGTGCCCTGATCCCGGCCGCCGGCCAGGATCCACGCCTGCTGCCGGCCGTGCACCTGCCAGCTGCGGCCGCCGCCGGTCAGGTCGACGATCGCGGTGTCCTCGTCGATGCCGATCACCGTGGTGCCGGCGGGCGCGCCCGCCGCGGCCCGGGCGGCCAGGTCCGGCGCCCAGGAGCGCATCCGGTCGAAGTGCGGCAGGACGCGCAGCCACGGCAGCACGCCGAGCCCGGGCTCGGAGGCCCGGGCCGGAGACCGGACGGCGGGGACCCAGTCGGTGAGCGCGATCGCCCCGGCGGAGCACCCGGCCAGCGCCGCGCCCGACCGCCAGGCGGCCTCGATGGCGGCCCAGACCCGGGTGCCGCGCAAGGTCCGGGCGAGGAACTGCGGGTTGCCGCCGGACAGGTAGACCAGGCCCGCGCCGTCGATCCGGGCGGCCAGGTCTTCGGATCCGGCCTCGTCGCGGTCCCTGACCACCACGGGAACCTGCTGGACGCCGAGACGTTCGGCCTGCGCCGCGCCCAGGTCGAGCCAGTACTGGAGCCGGTCCGGACCCTCGGGCGCCGCCGCGGTCGGGATCTGGACGTAGCGGCGCGGGCGTCCCTCGAGCAGGGCGCCCTCGACACCCGCCATGACGGCCAGGTACTCGCCGCTGCCCACCAGCGCCAGCGGGCCGGGTCCCGGTTGCATGGCCCCACGGTAGCGGAGCCGGCCTCGTTACTTTGTTACTTGACGAGCTTGTGTACCTCGCGGAACTTCGGGTGCTTGGCGTCGCGCAGCCACTCGAACAGCACCATCTCCGAGGTCACGATCTCTGCGCCGTGCCGACGGGCTCGGGCGATCGCGACCTCGCGGTCGGCTGGGTCGCGCGAGCCGGTCGCGTCGGCTGCCCACACCACCCGGCGCCCGGCATCGAGCAGGTCGAGCACCGTCTGCAGGACGCACACGTGCGCCTCGACCCCGGCTACCACGATCTCGCCCTCGGCGGGGAGCAGCGCGGCGAAGCCCGGGTCGGCCGCCGCCGAGAACGTCGTCTTGGCCAGGACCGCCTGCGGGTAGCCGGACAGCGGCGGTACCGTCCGGCCCAGGCCCGCCGGGTTCTGCTCGGTGGCGCGGACCGGCACGTCCAGCAGCGTCGCCGCCTCGGCGAGCCGCACGGCCCGGGCCACGACGACCTCGTGATCGGCGATGACGGGCATGAGCCGCTCCTGCAGGTCGATCAGCAGCAGGACGGCGCCGTCGGGACTGAGCACCATTTTTCCGACGCTACTTCACCTGGGCCAATGCGGCCAGAAATGTCGGTGGCCGGGTAGAGGATGGGATCTGAAAACGAAGAGCGCCAAGGGTTAAGTACGGAGAGCAGACAGATGGCAGCAGGCGACACCCAGATCACGATCTCGGGCAACCTCGTGGACGACCCGGAACTGCGGTTCACCCCGTCGGGGCAGCCGGTGGCGAAGTTCCGGGTGGCGTCTACGCCCCGGTTCCTCGACAAGAACACCAATGAGTGGAAGGACGGGGACAGCCTGTTCCTGACCTGCAACGTGTGGCGGCAGGCGGCGGAGAACGTGGCCGAGTCGCTGACCCGCGGCATGCGGGTGATTGTCTCGGGGCGGCTGCGGCAGCGGTCGTACGAGACCAAGGAGGGCGAGAAGCGGACCGTGTACGAGGTGGAGGTCGATGATGTCGGCCCCTCGCTGCGGAACGCTTCGGCCAAGGTCAACCGGGTCGCCCGCTCGGGCGGGGACGGCGGGTACGGCGGCGGCCAGCGCTCCTCGGGCGGCGGCCGGTCCTCCGGCGGCCAGGGCGGCGGCTACGCCGGCGGCAGCGGTGGCGGCGGTGAGCCCGACCCGTGGGCGTCGGACAGCCCGGGCGGCTACTCCGATGAACCGCCCTTCTAACCAGATACAAGCCATAAGTACAGACAACCGAGCATCCCCGCCGCAGGCGGGGCTCTAGGGAGAGCACCACGATGCCCAAGCCACCACTACGCAAGCCGAAGAAGAAGGTCTGCGCGTTCTGCCACGACCGGACCGCGTACGTCGACTACAAGGACACCGGCCTGCTGCGCAAGTACATCTCGGACCGCGGCAAGATCCGCGCCCGCCGGGTGACGGGCAACTGCACGCGTCACCAGCGGGACGTCGCGACGGCGATCAAGAACGCCCGCGAGATGGCGCTGCTTCCGTACACCAGCACGGCGCGCTAGGGAGTAAGGCAGATGAGTCGTACACCGATGAAGCTCATCCTCACCCAGGAAGTGAGCGGTCTCGGCGCTCCCGGTGATGTGGTGGACGTCGCGGCCGGCTATGGCCGCAACTACCTGATCCCGCGCGGTTTCGCGATGACCTGGACGCGCGGTGCCGAGAAGCAGATCGAGCTGATCAAGCGGGCCCGGTCGGCCCGGGAGATTCGTGGCCTTGAGGACGCGAAGGCCGTAGCGGCCCAACTCGAGGGCCTGCATGTGCGGATGCGGCGGCGGGCGGGCGGCAGCGGCCGCCTGTTCGGCTCGGTCGGCCCGGTGGACATCGCCGCGGCCGTACGCGAGGCAGGCGGTCCCGAGCTCGACCGGCGCCGGATCGAGGTCCGCGACCCGATCAAGACCGTCGGCACGCACCAGGTCCGGGTCAGGCTGCACCCCGAGGTCAGCGCCCCCGTCGACATCGAGATCTCGACCAGCTAGCGCTGCACCTTTGCTTAACCTGTCCAGCGGGGCCGGTGTCTCACCGGCCCCGCTGGCTTGTGCGCGCTAGCCGGAGGGGTTCGCGTACTTGGACGTCAGCCGGGCCAGTTCCGGGTCGATCTCCCGTACCATGGCCCAGACGGCGGCGATGCGCGCCGCTAGGGCCGCCGAATCCACGCTCTCACGGTCGGCGTCAAGCTGGTCGATGGCCTCGGCCACGCGCCGTAGAGCGGATTCGTCTATCGAACACACCATCGAAGATTATCAGGTCGGCGATGTCCTCGGGCGCGCTTGCCGAAGCTCGGTTATCCACAGGTTGCCGACCCGTGCCTGTGGAAACTCGATGTGGATCACTCACCGGGAAATCCACCCGAAGGTTTTTCTTCCGCACAGCCGGTGGATCTTGTTTTCCCTGTTCACCGGGCCATACCTGTGACTAAGGTCACCGTTTCCACAATTCTGTCCCCAGGCTGCGCACAACGTAGCCGGCGTGTCTGCACACCTTGTCCACACCGCCGTCCACGGTGCGACTTGGTGGCCGGCGTGGCGGCCCGCCAGAATGTCAGAGCCATCGACTAGAACGGTGTAAGGCCACAGCAGATACGTTCGAGTGCCGCTTGCCGGCAGTAGGGCTACTCGAACGGGAAGGGGATCGGGTGAGCGTCGCCGAGATCGCGCCGAGGAGCGGCGACTTCGAGCGGACTCCTCCGCACGACGTCGCGGCGGAGCAGTGCGTGCTCGGCGGGATGCTGCTCTCCAAGGACGCCATCTCGGACGTGATCGAGATGATCAGGCCGACCGACCACTACCGGCCCGCGCACCAGCTGATCCACGAGGCCGTCCTCGACCTGTACGGCCGGGGCGAGCCCGCGGACGCCATCACGGTCGCCAACGAGCTCACCAGGCGCGGCGAGATCACCCGCGTCGGCGGCGGTCCCTACCTGCACACGCTGATCGCCTCGGTGCCGACCGCGGCCAACGCCGGCTACTACGCGCGCATCGTCCGCGAGCGCGCCATCCTGCGCCGCCTGGTGGAGGCGGGCACCAGGATCGTCCAGTTCGGCTACGCGGGCGAGGCCGACGCCGACGACCTGGTGGACCGGGCCCAGGCCGAGGTGTTCGCGGTCACCGACCGCCGGACCAGCGAGGACTACCACTCGCTGTCCGAGATCATGCCCGGCGCGCTGGACGAGATCGAGGCCATCGGCAGCCGCGGCGGCGTCCTCACCGGCGTACCCACCGGTTTCGCCGACCTGGACGCCCTCACCAACGGCCTGCACCCCGGCCAGATGGTAGTCATCGCAGCAAGACCCGCCATCGGGAAGGCCCTCGCGCTGGACACCCCGCTGCCGACGCCGTCCGGCTGGACGACGATGGGCGAGGTCCACGTCGGCGATCAGCTGCTGGGCGCCGACGGCAAGCCCACCCGGGTCATCGCCGCGACCGAGGTGATGCACGGCCGCCCCTGCTACGAGGTCGAGTTCGACGACGGCGAGGTCATCGTCGCCGATGCGGAACACCAATGGCAGACCACCACCCGAGCGGCACGGCGCCAGCAGGCGGAAAATCGCACAGCTTGGTACTGGTCCAAGGAATCGAGGCTGCGGCTACGAACGGCGTCCCAGGCGGCCTGGGCGGAACCTGATCGTCCCATCACGGCGGCTGAGGTCCTCAGGACTGTCGGATCCGAGTTCCGGAACGTGATGCACACCACAGGGAGCGGTGTCGGGCTTGCCCCTGAGCGGGTACCCGTGCTTGTGGCAGGTCAGAAACGTACCTATGAATGGAAAGCCCCAGCCTACTCGTCGCGGCGGGCGTTGCTCAGCGCCATGGCCCTGCAGGCGGACCGGCCAAAGAATGCGGCCACCACCGCCGTGAATGAACGAACGGTGACCACTGCGCAGATCGCCGCCACGTTGCGCCATCCCGCAGACGGGCGCCTGAACCACGCCGTGTCCGTAGCAGCGGCTGTGGACCTGCCACCTTTGGACCTGCCGCTGCCCCCCTACGCTCTAGGTATCTGGCTTGGTGACGGTATGTCGCGTTCGGCCAAATTTACCTCTGCGGACCCGCAAGTAGCCGAAGAAATCGAAGCGGATGGCCTGCGCGTTACCAGGTCGCAGAAGGTTTATCTCCGCTACACGATCCAGTTTCCGGAAGCTCCCCCCGTCGCTAAGCGGGCGTGCGCAGTTTGCGGGCGGCTGTTCACTCCGAAGACCAGCCAGGTAAGAACGTGCGGCCGGGTATGCGGCGGCCGGTCACGTTCGGCTGAATGGCGCTCGCGCCTGGGAGCGTCAACCCAGCCGGTATGTCCCGACTGCGGGAAGCCGTCCAGCGGGTCTAGGCAGTGCCAGGCTTGCCGCTGTGACCACGGAACCGTGCAGGCCGTCCTCCGTACCCTCGGCGTGCTCGGCGAAAAGCACATACCAGCGATATACCTCCGCAGTTCACGGAGTCAGCGCCGTGCGCTGCTGGCTGGACTGCTCGACAGTGACGGCACGGTGACGTCGACGGGTTCGGTCCAATTCAGCGTCACCTCGCGGCGCCTGGCCGAAGACGTACGCGAACTGGTTGTGTCCCTCGGTTACCGCTGTGGCTGGTCGCTGAAGCAAGTGCATGGAGCATCCGCAGAATCTTCTGTCGCCTACACGATCACCTTCACCACAACCGATGACGTCTTCCGCCTCGAGCGGAAGCAGGTAATTCACCGCGAACGCAGGCCAGAGAGAACGACCCCGCGCACTCGGCAGCGCTTCATTACCGCGGTGCGACCGGTGGAGAGCGTGCCGGTTCGGTGCGTGCAGGTTGAAAGCGCAGACCATATGTACCTGACTAGTCGCTCCATGATCCCGACGCACAACTCAACGCTGGCGCTGGACTTCGCGCGGGCGGCCGCCATCAAGAACGGCATGAGCACGGTGCTGTTCAGCCTGGAGATGGGGCGTAACGAGATCACCATGCGACTGCTGTCGGCCGAGTCGCGGGTGCCGTTGTCCACCATGCGTACCGGGCAGATGAACGACGACGACTGGGCTCGGCTGGCCCGGAGGATGAGCGAGGTTGCGGACGCGCCGCTGTTCATCGACGACTCGCCGAACATGTCGATGATGGAAATCAGGGCCAAATGCCGTCGGCTGAAGCAGCGGAACGACCTGAAGTTCGTCATCATCGACTACTTGCAACTGATGTCCTCGCCTAAGCGGGTGGAGAACCGGCAGCAGGAAGTTTCCGAGATGTCCCGGTCGCTCAAGCTGCTGGCCAAGGAGCTCGACGTCCCAGTTGTCGCGTTGTCCCAGCTCAACCGCGGTCCCGAGCAGCGCACCGACAAGAGGCCGCTTTTGTCCGATTTGCGCGAATCGGGATCCATAGAGCAGGATTCGGATGTTGTGATTCTTCTGCATCGTGAGGATGCATATGAAAGAGAGTCGCCGCGGGCCGGCGAGGCGGACCTAATCGTGGCTAAGCACAGGAATGGCCCGACCGCCACCGTAACAGTCGCATTCCAGGGCCATTATTCGCGATTTGTCGACATGGCCACCTCATAGGATAGAGGAATGCCAGTGACATGATTCCCGATTCTCAAAAGGCGCGCATGGTCGAGCTTTACGCTTCCGGTGAAAGTACACCGAAGATCGGTCGGCTACTCCAACTTTCGCTTGGCACGGTTAATTACTGGCTGCGTGGTAGCGGTGTAACTCTCCGAGGACCCCGGGAAACCTCGACGAGATGCCGGGTTCGCCACGATGCATTCGATAAAATTGTCCCGGATTCAGCTTACTGGATTGGGTTCCTGTTCGCGGACGGTTCAGTCAGCAACTACGGACGATTGGGGAGTGTTAGCGTTCGCGTGTCTGAACGCGACAGAAACCAAATTGTAAAGCTTCGAACGTTCCTCGGTTCGACCCACAAGATCGGACTGCGCCGGCAGGAAATTACGGCGGTTACCGCTCGAAACCATCGGTGCGGCTCGTCATCCCATCCGCACGGCTAGCCGAACAACTCTTGTCCCTAGGCCGCTACGAGGGCCCAATTGATGATCTTTTAATCCAGTCACGAGATTTTTGGCGCGGAGTAGTGGACGGGAGATGGGTCGCTAGGAATCCTAGCGTCTGGGTACGCATACTTTGGGTCCGTAGGCTCACGTAGGCTGCTCGAAGCATTCTTGCTCTTCCTCGGGAGGAATGATCTAGGCGCCCGAATGACCATTCGCCCTGATAAGACCATATTTCAAGTAGCAACCGCAGGCTATATTGCCGAGAAGATCGTTGCCTTCCGCTACGGAAACGCCACGGTTGCGTTGGACCGTAAAGCTACTGCTGCAGCAAATATCGCGGCCATGAGAGACGTCCGCCTTAATGCAGAGCAGGCCCGTCTAGCTCAGATTGCAGATTGGTATCAGGGTGGCGAATCCTTGAAACAGATCGGCTTACGTCTGGGTGTCTCCAATGTCACCATCCTCCGCTGGATGGAGCAAGCTGGCATTCCTCGTCGCGAACGACGTGGCGGACGTCGGCGTGTGGCCTCAAGCTGATCCGTTGGAGGAGGCCGGGCACGAGGGCTGCTGGCCGCTGGCCAGACCGGCCTTGATCGTGGCGAGCACGACGCGGGCGTAGAGGCGGGCGCCGGCCGGGCGCGGGTGGATGCCATCCGGCCATAGCAGCGAGGTCCGGGCCGCGACGGCCTGGTGCCAGTCGGCCAGTTCGGTGTGCTTGCCGTGCCGGGCGGCCACGGCGAGCGCCGTGTTGACCGCGTGCTCCCAGGCCTGCGGGCCGAACGTGCTGACCAGGACGAGTTCGCGACCCGGCCCGGCGATCCGCTGCAGTTGCCTGAGCTGGCGGACGGTGACGCTGCTGTTCGTACCGAGGCTGAACACCACGACGTGGCGGAGTCGGCCCGCGGTGGCCAGGCTCCTGACTACCGCTAGCCCGGCCGGCGTTTGCCGGTCGATCCTGGCGTCGATGTAGACGCCGGGCAGCGCCGCCTCGAGCGCCGCGGCGGAGGCGAGCATGACGGAGTCGCCGACCGCCGTCACCTGGCCGCCGGACACCCGGAGCTGCCCGCGATGGCACGCGGCAGGTGGCGTGGGTGCGGGCGTGGCCTTGGTAGGCGCCCGCCCGGTCGGCGACGATGCTGACGATGGGGAGGGGGTCGAGCGAGCCGAAGGAGTCGCCTGGGAGGCGCTGGTCACCCGCTCGCCGTTGGCTACCTGGCGGAGCAGCCCGCTCGGGGCGTCCGGTGCGGGCGGCCGGGCTATGCCGTAGCAGGCCACCACGACAGTGATCGCCACGGCCGCGGCCACCGTAACCGGGACGGCGCGGCCGCGCGTGCCCTCCGCCGGACGGCGGCTAGCCGCGGCCACAAGCTGTGTCCAGTGCCGGATGGTGACACCCAGCCCGTTCCGCATGATGGGTGTCTCGATGTACCGCCACGACGCCGACGCCAGCCCGATCGTGACCGCCGTCTTGACCGGCCACAGCCAGGCTGAGCTGGCCCTCGGCCCCGCCAGCGCGGCGCCGAACGCGATAACCGGCCAGTGCCACAGGTAGATCCCGTAGGACCTGACGCCGACCCAGCGCAGCGGCCGCCAGCTGGTGATCGCGGCGATGACCCCGTGGCCGGCCGCGGCGGCGACCAGACCCGCCGCGCCGAACGCGGCCAGCAGCAGGCCCACCGGGTAGACGACCGGGTCGCTGCCGGAGAAATGCCCCGCGGCCCAGGCCAGGACGGCGAGCCCGGCGATGCCGCCTACATCGAGCCGCCTGGAATGCGCGGCCGGGATGGCTGTGAGCGCCCGCAGCGGCCGGGCCAGCGCCAGCGCGGCCCCGATCAGCAGGGCCGAGGCGTGAGTGTCGGTGCCGTAGTAGACCGCGGACGGGTCGCCGCCCGGCGTGTACTGAATCGTCATGACCAGCGCCGAAACCGCCGCCCCGGTCAGCGCGCACGCCACCCGCGCGCGGCGCGTGGCCAACCGGGCGATCACGCACCATACGATCAGCGGCCAGACCAGGTAGAACTGCTCCTCGATGGCCAGCGACCACATGTGATCGAGCGGCGGCGGCGCCCCGGCCTGCCCCGCCGCGGCGAAGTACGAGACGTGATGCAGGATCTGGTACCAGTTGCTCGCGTACGTGGCCGCGGCCAGCAGCGCCAGGCGCAGCGAAGCCTCCTGCCCGGGCTCGATGACGGCCGCGGCGGCGGTGACCACGACCAGCATCACCGCCAGCGCCGGCAGCAGGCGCCTGGCTCGCCGGGTCCAGAAGCCCGCCAGGTCAAGGCGGCCGGTGCGGTCGTACCCGGCGACCAGCAGATCGGTGATCAGGAACCCGCTGAGCACGAAGAAGATGTCGACGCCGAGGAAGCCGCCGGGCAGCCCGGAAGCCCCTTCATGGAAGCCGATCACGGTGAGGACGGCCAGCGCCCGGACCCCATCGAGGCCGGGCGCACGGTCCCGCGTCTTCGTGGTTTCGCCAGGTTCCACCGGTTAGCCGCCCGTCAGCACCGTTACGGGCAGTCATGTTAACGAGCAAGTAACCCTCCAGCCAGCAGAAACGCCGACCGTTCTGGTGAAAGACCGCTAGCCGGCCGATCCGGTGACCGCCACGGCGCTGCTGATCACGTCCGGCAGGCGGCCGGACCGGCGGTAGGCCGCCCGCTGGAAGGACGCGCCGTTGCCCCGCGCGAGCAGGGCCGCCAGCAGCCCGGCGACGGTTTCGGCGTCCCCCGCGTCGGCCAGTGCCTCCCGGCAGTGGTCGACCAGCATCCCGACCACGGCGGTTGCCGCTTCGGGCTTTCCGGTCACGGGGTGGAGCAGGGCGTCGTCCAGGCCGGACCGGCTGGCTCGCCAGCTCGCCAGGCGCAGCAGTTCGGTCCGCGTTGGCTGGACCGGCTTTCCTGCCCGCCAGGACCGAGCCTCGGTTTCCACCAGCGCGCGGGCCAGCGCGGCGATGAGCACGGCGTCCTCGGCCCGCAGGCACACGTCGGCGATGCGGATCTCGAGGGTGGGATAGCGCTCGGACAGGCGCGCGTCGAAGTACACCATGCCCGGGTCGATCAGCGTGCCGCTGGCCACCATCTGCTCGATGGTCTCGCGGTAAGCCCGGGAGGTGCCGAACGGTCCGGCGGGCCCGGAACTCGGCCAGCGTCCCCACACCTGGTAGCGGAAGCTTGCGTATTCGCTGTCCCGTCCCTGCCAGAACGGGGAGTTGCCGCTCAGCGCGAGCAGCGTGGCGAGCCACGGTCCGGCCCGGTCCAGCACCGCCACCCCCTCCTCGGTGGAAGCGATCCCGACGTGGACGTGGCAGCCGCAGGTGAGCTGCTCGTGTGCGGTCAGGCCGAAGAGCTCGGCCATGCGTTCATACCGGTTGGTGCGAAGCGGCTGTGGTTCGACCGGGAGCGGAAAGGTGGCCAGGGCGGCCACCTGGGCTCCGGCTCGGTCGGCCGCCGTGGCCGCCGTGGCCCGGCACCGGCGCAGTTCGCGGTGCAGCTCCTCGAGGGAATGACAGGGCCGCGAGTTGGTCTCCAGCTGCTGCTGCTGCAGTTCGCCTTCCAGATCCTTTCCGGATTCCGGCCCGGACTCCTGCAGTACGGTTCCGGCGACCGCCTTGGGTCGGCCGGTCTTCGGCTCGACGAGCAGGAATTCCTCTTCTACGCCGACGCTGCGCGAGTCCATCGTCAGACGCTGCCCGCAGATCCGCACTCCATGCGGTTGGGATCAAGCCAGGCCGGCCGCCCGGGCCAGGCGGCCGGACAGCGCGCGCAGCACGGGAATGAGTTCCGGCGGGTCGAGGACCTCGAAGTCGAAGCCCTTGACCGCCACGTACAGCGCGAGCTCGTCGAGCGAGTTGGACCCGGTGTGCAGCACGCAGCTGTGCTCGTCCACGGCCTCCAGCCGTCCGGCGGCCGGCGAGGAGCGCCCGGCGACGGCCGCCGCGGGCGCGTGGATGAGGATGCGGGCCTGGTAGCGGTACGGAGCCGAGGAGATGGCCTGCGACACGTAGGCGGCCACGTCACCGGCGGGCAGCGGGCGGGGGGCGAACCGGGCGCCGGGCGGCCCCAGCGGGGGCTGGACCCGGTCGACCCGGAACGTCCGCCAGTCGCCGCGGCCGGTGTCCCAGGCGAGCAGGTACCAGCGGCGCGGGGTGTGCACCAGGCGATGCGGCTCCACGTCGCGGACGCGGACGCCGTCCCGGCCCGGATACCGCAGGCGCAGCCTCCGCTGGTCCCGGCAGGCCGCCGCGATGGCGGTGAGCAGCTCGGGGTCCGCCTGGTCCCGGCCCGGCCCGGTCAGCGGGACGGTGGTCGCGTGAAACGCGCTGATCCGGTGCCGTAGCCGGGACGGCAGCGTCTGCTGCAGCTTGGTCAGCGCCCGCAGCGCGCTCTCCTCGAGCCCGGCCACGCTGCCCGTGGTCGCCGTGTGCAGGCTGATCGCCACGGCCACCGCCTCCTCGTCGTCCAGCAGCAGTGGTGGCAGGCCGGCGCCCACGCCGAGCCGGTAGCCGCCCGCGACGCCCGGCGCCGCGTCCACCGGGTAGCCCAGGTCCCGCAGCCGGTCGATGTCCCGGCGCACGGTACGCAGGCCGACGCCAAGCCGGCCGGCTAGCTCGCCGCCGGTCCAGTCCCGCCGTGACTGCAGCAGGGATAGCAGGCGGAGCAGCCGAGCCGAGGTTTCCAGCATGGAGCCAACTATGCTCTCCATTGGTGCCAGAACCTGACACCAATAGCTTCTAGCTTCGGATACATGACGAACAGCGAAGCCACCACCGAGATCCGGCCCTACCGCATCAGCGTCCCGCAGGCCGACGTCGACGACCTGCGCGACCGGCTGGCCCGAACGCGCTGGACCCAGGACCTTCCCGGTACCGGCTGGGAGCGCGGCGTCCCCGTCGCCTACCTGCGCGAGCTGGCCAGCTACTGGGCCACCGAGTTCGACTGGCGCGCCCAGGAAGCGGCGCTCAACGCCTATCCGCAGTTCATCACCACGATCGACGGCGCCAGCGTGCACTTCCTGCACGTTCGCTCGGCCGAGCCGGAGGCCACGCCCCTGCTGCTGCTGCACGGCTGGCCCGGCTCGATCGTGGAGTTCCTCGACGTGATCGGCCCGCTCACCGATCCCGCGGCGCACGGCGGCGATCCGGCCCACGCGTTTCACCTGGTCATTCCCTCGCTGCCCGGCTACGGCTTCTCCGGACCGCTGACCGAGGCCGGCTGGACCGATAGCCGCACCGCGGCCGCGCTGGCGGAGCTGATGAGTCGGCTCGGCTATGATCGCTA
>Ga0210408_10004825_pt1 | contig 11976 bp, 10 predicted proteins | sample IncBWH4MmetaG_FD_155471 | JGI IMG/M metagenome (GOLD analysis project Ga0210408, IMG submission 155471) | Forest soil microbial communities from Barre Woods Harvard Forest LTER site, Petersham, Massachusetts, United States - Inc-BW-H-4-M | ecosystem: Environmental > Terrestrial > Soil >... | reverse complement strand
AGTCTTCGTCACCTGCGGCCACTCGGGTGAACATCACTCTTTCCGAGCGGATCAAAATCCGCGACCCATCCACGGGCCAGATGCGGGAGTATCATTCTTTGGACAAGCTTCCGCAAGAGTTCCGGGAGCAAATCCGAAAAGCGCGCGACGCGGCGGTGGGCGCCAAAGGCGGGAATGTCAATGTCATCACGGTGACAGATGCCAGCGGGAAAGTGCAGACTTACGATTCCATCGAAGAGCTGCCGCCGGAAATGCGCGCGTTGTATGAGAAAGCGATCGAGCAGGATTCGTCGAAATCGGAATAGGACGCCTCATCCCCTCGTGTTCAGTTTCGGCGGATGAAAACCATCACGTCGGAAACCACCAGTTGATATTTTCGGCGGTGTTCGCGAATCAGGAACGGGAGGTCGCGGCGGCGCACCAAACGGAAATGCGGGTCGAGTGCGCGTTGCACCTCGGCATCGTCCAACCATTCGCGCCGCGGCGTGTATTGTTGCAGCCAACTGAAAGGCGAGGCGATAATTAGCTGGCCGCCGGGCGCGACGAGGCGGCGAACCTGGCCCAGGAACCGCCTCGGGTGCGGCAGCCGGCAGAGCAGATTGATCGCCGCCACGATTTGAAAGGAGCTTGCGGAGAAGGCGGACAGGTCCATGGCATCACGGACATGGAACTCGACTGAACCGCTTGCCAACGCTTTTGGGAGAACCAGTTTTCGAGAGGAGAACAGTTTCCCGGATTCCTGAACGCGAATGGTCAGGGCGCGGCGCCTGGCCAATTGCCGAGCCGCAGCGATGAACGGTGCCGAGTTATCAATGCCGATGACGTGGTCCGCCACGCGGCCCAGTTCGAAGCTGAAACGGCCGACCGCGCAGCCGATATCAAGGGCGCGGGTTTGCCGATGGGCTGGTCGTTCGATCGGCAGGAGGCATTCTCGCCGGATGCGCTCGTGGAAGCGCAGGAGGTTGTTTGGGAAGATGAGAAATGGGCAGAAGTCACGCGGGCGCCCGTAATGGAAGAAGAGGTACTCGTCCAGGTAACGGGTGGTCTCGTAGGGATTGGGCACGGGAGGCGGAGGGGTGACGCGTGAAACGTGAACCGTGAAAACGGGACGCCCGATTTACAGGGCGACTTGTTTTACGAATTCGGTGGGCTGATAGTCCTTGATGAGCAGGACTTCCTTTTTGTCTTTATGCATCCAGACTCCATTGAGATTGATTTCCGGGGTCTTGTGCGGCGCGAACAGGATGTCCTCATGGGTGGCATGTTTGCGGTCCTTGAACTTGGTCGGGTCGAGGGGGCCGCCCAGATGGTCGTCGCGGCCGGTGGCGACGTGCATCGTCCCGAGGATCTTTTCGTCCTGGATATCGGCACCGGAAACGGGCAGGACCTGCGTGCCGAGGCCCAGCTCGCCCAGTTCGCCGGTGGCCGGGTCGCTCTTGAACAGGGCCAGGGCTTGCTCGAGTGTCCGTGCATTTCCTCGCAGCAAGGTGGCGTTACAAATGCGGCCTCCGGCAACGTCCATCAAGGCGAGCGTGCCGTCCACTTTCAGTTTCATTGGGAACTGCCCGTGCGCCCCGGTGGGCACCCAGTAGATTTCACCGGCGGGCAGGTTGGCGATTTCGCCCGGTGTGCGGCAGAGGCCGTGGCTTTTCTGGGCTTCCTGCAGGCCGAGCTCGAGCGTGAGCCGATACTTCTGCCCCAACGTTTCAAATTCGATGACCACGTCGTCGGAGCGCGTGAGCGCCTGGCGAAACCGCTCAGCTTTCACAGAGACTTCGTCGTAATCTTTGGCCAGGCCGGACCGGAGGATGGTCTCGTTGCAGCCGTGCATGGTGGCGCCGCGAAAACCCATTTTCTTTGCCAGCGCGGTCAGAGGCGCCGTGGCTGAAAAGGTGGAGAAGTAGAGGACGATATTCAGATGAGGCAGTATGTCTTCAACCAACCGTAAAGTTTTTCCATCCAGGGCAACCACTGTCGGTGGGAGGTCAAGATTGCTGCCGCCGGTCGGCTCATACGCATAGAAGTCAACACCCGCGAAGGGCAGCTCCGCCTTGTGCTCGAGCAGTCCCTGGTAAAAAACCTCGTAAGCGATGCGCTGGGGGGTCAGCTTGGGATTGGTGAGGAACTTCAGGCCGCGCACATCCTGGGGATTGGCGAGATCAATGAAAACGCCGACGCGCTCGGCGGGTTGCGGATGAAAAACGGTGCTGATAAGCCGGACCAAATCAAACCCAGGAACTTTCATGCGGTTTACCATAACTTGTCTGGCAGTTTGCGCAAGCGCTGCTGAAAAGCGGAGCGGGACTGCTCTGCTGGATTGCAGTCTTTCCCGCGCTCCGCCCGTCTCACTCCTCCGCTTAGGATGGGTTTCAATTCGTCCGTCAGTATTTCAGCACGGTCGCCAGGAACCTGCGGCACTGCTCGCTGGCAGGCGCATCAAAAACCGCCTTCGTCTCGCCGGATTCGACAATGCGGCCGCCGGCGAGGAAGACAACACGCTCGGCGGCTTCCCGGGCGAAACCCATTTCGTGAGTGACCAGAATGAGGTCGCCGCCTTCCTCGAGCAGTTGGCGGATCATGTCAAGCACTTCGGCGGTCATTTCGGGGTCGAGCGCGGAAGTCGGCTCGTCGAATAACAGCACGCGCGGTTTGATGGCCACCGCTCGCGCGATGGCGACACGCTGCCGCTGGCCGCCCGAAAGAGCCGCGGGTTTCTGTCGGGCATGGGTGTCCAATTGAAAACGCCGCAGCAACTGCATCGCCAGTTCCTCGGCTTCCGCGTGGGCGTGCCCGTGGACCTTTTCAAGCGGCAATGTGATATTCTCCAACGCGGTCAGATGCGGAAACAGGTTAAAGGCCTGAAAGACCACGCCGACGGTGCGCCGGTAATGCAACAGCGATTCCTCGTCGAACTGAATCCGCTCGCCATCCAATTCCACCTCGCCTGTGTCAGGCGTTTCCAGGCCGGCCAGCACGCGCAAAAGCGTTGTCTTCCCGCCGCCGGAAGGACCGATCAGCACCAGGCTGTGGACGTGATCCAAATCGAGCGCCAATCGGTCCAGGGCCTGATGCGGTCCGAAGCATTTGGAGAGGTTGGAAATCTTAAGTTTCAAAGCGAAGCCTCTTTTCCAGTGTCCGCGTCCACAGGGAAATCGGCAAAGTCAGCACCAGGTAACCGATGGCCAGGGGGATATAACATTCCAGCGTGCTGTAGGTGACCGAGTTGACGTCGCGGGCGGCCTGGGTGAATTCGTTAAGCGCTATAATCGAAAGGAGTGAGGAGTCTTTGATCAGGGAGACGAATTGGCCGACCAGCGGCGGCAGGGTCAGGCGGAGGGCCTGCGGGAAGATGACGTAACGATAGGTCTGCGGGCGTGTCAGGCCGATGGCCTTGGCGGATTCAAGTTGAGAGGCGCTGACGCTCTCGATGCCCGCGCGGACTACTTCGCTGATGTAAGCGCCGCTGAAAACGGATAGAATCAGCACGCCGACCACGTAGCGGTTCTGGACGTGGAAGGCGTCAGCGACGACGTAGAAGAACACGAGAATCTGCACCAGCAACGGGGTGCCACGGACCAGTTCGACATAAATCTGGCCGAAGTACCGCAGGGGCAGGAAGTGAGAGCGCCGGATGAGGGCAAAAACGACGCCGATAAGGGTGCTTAGAGCGAGAGCGACCAGGGAGATCAGGATCGTGACCAGCCAGCCGGAAACCAGGGTATGGCGGTACTGATAGACCGCGCCCCAGTTCCACGTGTAGGTGATATGGTGAAACGAGAAAAAGAACACCATCGCCACGAGCAGCAGGGCCAGAACGGCACCTGCGAGCCGGGAAGGCCAGCCGGCAGTGCCAGGGGTGGGTTCAAAGAGCAGGCGCTTGAGCATGCTCTAAAAATAAAACGGGATGCCGGCCTTTTGAAAGGCTTCCTTTTGTTCCTTGAGGTACTTTTCACCGAGCCGTTCGAAACCGCCTTCGGCCCGGAACGATTTGAGAAAAGCATTGACCTGTTCCTTCAAGCCCTGGTTTCCCTTGCGCAGGCCGATTGCCCAGAATTCCTCCTGAAATGGTCTCAGGACCGCGGTGGTGCTGTCCTGATGCTTTTGCCAGTGCTTGAAGATGGACATCTGGTCGTAACTGAAAGCTTGCGCCTTCCCTTGCACCACTTCGAGCACGCAGGCGTCTTCCTTGTCGAGCACCAACAGGCGGGCATGTTTGAGATGAGTTTGGGCGTAGAGTTGGCCGGTTGTGCCCTGTTTCACGGCGATGCTGTTGCCGGGTTGATCCGCCTGCTCGATGGAATTGATCGCCGCATTCTTGTTCACCAACAGGCACAGACCCGTGCGGAGATAAGGGTCTGAAAAATCAATCGATTGCGCGCGCTCGGGCGTTTCGGTCATGGATGAGATGATGAGGTCGATCTTGCCGGTCTTCAGCGCCGGGATGAGGCCATCGAAAGGGATGTTTTGGATTTGGACTTCGCGGCCGAGGGATTTTCCAAGCGCTTCCGCCATTTCAACGCTGATGCCGGCAGGTTTGCCCTGGGGATCGACCATCTCGAAGGGGGGATAGTTCAGTTCCATGCCGGCGATGAGGCGCGCCGCGGGTTTCGGACTACAGCCGAGCCATGGCAGGAAAACCGCCAACAGAACCAATTGGGCCGAACGCATTTCCACTATCTACCACAGAGCAGGAAAGGCGCAATCACTCCCCCACTCCATTACTTCATCATCCACCTTCCGCCCGTGCGCGGTTCGCGTTTCATAAACCTTGCCACAACGGAGGTGAGGAATAAAGATGTCCCCATGATGGAGCGCTCAGAGGTCCTTCCGGTAAAACTGTCGCGTTGGCCGCAGCACCATTTTCGAGTTCGCCTGGCAGCTGGCCTGTTGCTCGCCGCGAGCGTCAATTTCGGTACTTGCTCCGGGCAGGACGCCGCGGACTTGCCGCCAGGCGTGGCGGCAGTGTGGGATTTGAGCAAGGCCGCGCGCGACACCACTGCAACCCGGGAGCGCGTATGCATCAATGGGTTGTGGAAATGGCAGCCTACTGAGGCACGCTCGCAAGAAGTGCCGGCGGGGAATTGGGGATATTTCAAGGTTCCGGGTTCCTGGCCCGGCATTACCGATTACATGCAGAAGGATTGCCAGACCGTCTACGCCCGTCCGACCTGGAAGGACCGAAGGCTGGGCGACCTCACTGCGGCCTGGTATCAGCGGGAGATCACCATACCCAGCGCTTGGGCCGGCCGCCGCATCGCGGTTGCTTTCGAATATGTGAACTCTTACGCGGCGGTGTATGTCGATAGCAAGCAGGCAGGCGAAATCCGGTTTCCGGGCGGCGAGGTCGAGATTACCTCCGTCTGCCGGCCAGGCGGCACGCACGTGCTCAGCCTCATGGTCGTGGCGATGCCACTCAAGGGCGTGATGCTTTCCTACACCGATTCCGCCTCGGCCCGCGAGGTGAAAGGTTCCGTCGCGCGGCGAGGTTTGTGCGGCGACGCATATCTGGCCAGCACCCCGCGCGGGCCGCGGCTCGGCGACGTGAGGGCCGACACATCAGTCCGCAAGAAGGAATGCACCTTTGACGCGGCCGTCGAGGGCCTCGCGCCGGACGCGCATTACACTCTCCGCGCGCGTGTTTTGGAGAAGGGACGCACAATCAAAGAATTTGCGAGCCCGCCCTTCCAGGCAAGCGAACTCAAGGATGGCCGCACCGCTTTCCAAGGAAAATGGCTGCCCAACCGGCTTTGGGACATTGACACACCGCAAAACACCTACGGCCTGGAGGTCTCGCTCCTGGACGCGGCCGGCAAGGTGCTGGATACCGATTGGCCCACGCGGCTAGGCTTTCGCGAGTTCTGGAGCGAGGGCCGGGATTTCTTTCTCAACGGGATACGCATCTTTCTCTCGGCCGTGCCGCTGGACAATGCCGAGGTCAGCGCTGCCCTGGGCACCTACGAGGCCGCGCGCGAGAGCCTTGAGCGCCTGAAGAGCTTCGGCATCAACTTTGTCTATACCCACAACTACGGGTGCGAACCTGGGTCGCACCTGGGTTTCGAGGAGGTCCTGCAGGCGGCTGACGATGTCGGCATGCTGGTATCGTTTTCCCAGCCGCATTTCAGCCACTACGATTGGCAGGCGCCGGACGCCGACCAAAACAACGGCTACGCCCGCCACGCCCAATACTACGCGCGCGCAGCCCGAAACCATCCTTCGGTCGTGATGTATTCGATGAGCCACAACGCGACCGGCTACAACGAAGACATGAACCCGGACCTGATCGATGGGATTCATGACGCGCGCGACACCTGGGCGCTCAAGAACTCCGCGCTGGCGTTGCGCGCCGAGGGCATCGTCAAGCGCCTGGACCCGAGCCGGATCGTGTATCACCACGCCTCGGGGAACCTCGGCTCGATGCACGCGATCAATTTTTACCCGAACTTCGTGCCGGTCCAGGAACTATCGGATTGGTTCGAACACTGGGCGACGCAAGGCGTCAAGCCGGTGTTTATGTGCGAATACGGCGCGCCGTTTACATGGGACTGGACGATGTATCGCGGCTGGTACAAAGGGCAGCGGGAATTCGGCAGCGCGGCGGTGCTGTGGGAATTCTGCTTGGCGGAATGGAATGCGCAGTTTTTCGGAGACCGGGCGTTCCAGATCAGCGAGCCGGAGAAGGCGAACCTGCGCTGGGAAGCGAAACAGTTCCGCGCTGGCAAGGTCTGGCACCGCTGGGATTATCCTAACGAGGTGGGCTCGAGCCGCTTCGAGGAACGATACCCCGTTTTTGCGCTGTATCTCACCGACAACTGGCGGGCGTTCCGCACGTGGGGCGTGTCCGCCGTTTCGCCGTGGGAGCACGGCCATTTCTGGAAACTGCGCGACGGTGTGGACCGGAGCCGCCGGGATTTGAAGGTGGACTGGGAGCACTTGCAGCGCCCGGGCTTCAGCCCTGATTACATCGAGCAGCGGTATGAACGGATGGACCTGGCATTTGACCGCGCGGATTGGATTCCCACGGCCGCGGCGCAAGCCCTGCTTCGAAATAACCGGCCGCTGCTGGCTTACATTGGCGGCAAGCCGGCCAGATTCACCAGCAAGGACCACATTTTCCTCCCGGGCGAGACGGTCGAGAAGCAGGTCATCGTGATTAACAACTCACGCCAAACCGTGAGCGCCGACTGCCGATGGTCATTCGGGCTGCCGCAAGTCCTGTCTGGCAGCCGGACGCTCAAGCTCCCGCCAGGCCAGCAGGATCGCATTCCGCTGCGCTTCGAATTGCCGGCCAAATCAGCACCCGGCAGCTATGAACTGAGCGCCGCTGTCAAGTTCAGCAACGGCGAAACGCAGCAGGACAGTCTCTCCATCGACGTCACGACGCCGCCGGCAGCCACGCGCTTGGGGGCGAAGATTGCCTTGTTCGATCCCAAAGGCGAGACCGGCGCGCTGTTGAATCGAAGCCAACCCGTGGAAGCCGACGCCGATTTGTCCGGCTACGACGTTTTACTGGTGGGCAAGTCCGCGCTGACGGTTAATGGGCCGGCGCCGGCGCTCGAGCGGGTGCGGGACGGCTTGAAGGTGCTCGTGTTCGAGCAAACCTCCGAGGTGCTGGAGAAGCGCTTGGGATTTCGCGTGGAAGAGTATGGCCTGAGGCAACTATTTCCGCGCGTGCCGGACCATCCGGCGTTGGCCGGGCTCGGCGCGGGGAACTTGCGCGATTGGCGCGGCGAGGCGACGCTGCTGCCGCCGCGGCTGAAGTACGAGATGCGGCCCCGTTATGGTGTCACGGTCCAGTGGTGCGATATCCCGGTGACAAGGTTGTGGCGCTGCGGCAATCGCGGCAACGTCGCCTCGGTGTTGCTCGAAAAGCCGGCCAGCGGCGATTTCCTGCCGCTGCTGGACGGGGGTTTCAGCCTCCAGTACAGCCCGTTACTCGAATACCGCGAAGGTATGGGCCTGGTGCTCTTCTGCCAGGTCGATGTGACCGGCCGCACTCAGTCCGAGCCCGCCGCCGAGTTGCTGGTGCGCAATCTTTTGCGATACGTTTCGGGCTGGGCACCTTCGCCGCGACGACGGCTTGTCTATGCCGGTGAGCCCGCCGGCAAGCGCCAACTCGAATCCCTGGGCTTATCAGTGGGCGTGTATGACGGCGGAAACCTATCGCCCAGCCAGGTGCTTGTTGCAGGTTCCGGCGGTGCAGAGGCGCTCTCTCCGTCCGCGCCCGCCATCGGCGCCTGGCTCAAAGCGGGTGGCAATTTGCTGGCGCTTGGCTTGGACCAACAGGAAGCCAACTCATTCCTCCCATTCAGAATCACTACGAAAAAGGCAGAACACATCGCCGCTTTCTTCGAGCCGTTCGGCGTGAACTCGTTGCTGGCAGGAATCGGTCCGGCGGACGTGCACAACCGCGACCCGCGAGACTTGCCGCTCATTTCCGGGGGCGCCCGGGTAATCGGCGATGGCGTGCTCGCGACCGCGGAGAGCGCCAATGTCGTTTTCTGCCAACTCGAGCCCTGGCAATTCGATGGCACCAAACAATTGAATCTCAAGCGGACCCAGCGGCGGGCTTCCTTCCTGGTCGCGCGCCTGCTGGCCAACATGGGTGTCGCCGCGGCCACTCCGCTGCTCGACCGCTTCCACCGCCCGCCGGACGCGACCGGGCCGGAGAAGCGATTGCTGACCGGCCTCTACGTTGACCAACCGGAGGAATGGGACGATCCGTACCGGTTCTTCCGCTGGTAGGGCAAAGTTTGCGCAAATCAAATTTCAGGTGCGTTGGCAAAACTGGTGTCCCTCATTTAGCTCATTTAACTCTTTCGTTGGGGCTATGCCGCGCTGGGTTCATTCGTGGTTGAGGCAAGGGGCGTTCGTCGTGTTCATTCGCTGAGGGGCCTTCATCCGGAGCAAGCCGGCGAAATTGCTGCCGCCGCCGAACGAACATGACGAGCCCGAGCGCCAGGACAGCCAGAGCGCCGAGGTGGTAACCGGTCAGGCTCCCGACCAGGCGCGGTTCGTCGCGCAGAAACTCGTGCAGGAATCGAAACGCTCCGTACGCGATGAGGTATAAATGGAAGTGCTGGCCGGAGAGCATTCCCGCTCTCCGAATGGAATAGAGCCCGCCAACCGCAAGCAGATTGAAAAGGATCTCGACGGGCACCGCCGGCCACCGGGGATGTCCGTACGCATCGCTCACGGCAAACCAGGCAGCCCGGCATTCGATGCCCTGGCAGCACCCGTGAAGCAGGCAGCCGATGCGCCCCAGGATAATCCCCACCGGCACGATCAGCGCAAACCAATCTCCCGTTACACCCGAGTAGCCGGTCACACGCTTGGCGAGTTCGACCGCCCCGTAGCCGCCGAGCAAACCGCCGAGGATACTCTTGCCGGTGGCCAGTTGGAGCCAAACGTCCGGCTCTCTCAAGTGCAGGTAGCCCTCGGACAGAAAATAAACCGCTTTGGCGCCAAGAAATGCGCCCGCCAGCGCCGCCACGTAAAGCGTCAGCAAACGCCCATCCCGCCGGGCCAGGCGCGACCACATCGCGAGGCTCACGGTGATGCCGCCAAGCATCAACCAGCTATAAGGCGCCAGGCTCACGGGGCGGCTTTGACGTCGGCGAAGCCGGAGTAGTAACGGCAAAAGGAATCGAGTTTTCCGTCCGGCCGAATGACATGCGTGCAACACCGGTCGATCCGGTCCTCATCCCAGGTCCAGGCATCCATGAAAGGTTTGATGAACAGCCGGAAGGTGTTCGACTCGTTCATCTCAAAGCGCCGCAACAGTTCTCCCAAAGGTTCGGATTCGCAGCCGCAGCGCAGGAGGTCCTCGAGGTTGTAACGGACCTTATCGCGGAGAAAATCCTGGACTTGTGAAAAATCAACAAAGTCGCTGACCGAGCAGGTGCGGCCGTTGACTTTGAGCAGGTAACCAATCGTGGCGCAGTTGGGGTCCCCGCACGGCAAGGGAGTGAAATCTTCGAAGCGGAGGCGCCCGTTGGATTGCTCCACCGCTGCGAGGATGATGTCTGCGGTGTTCAGACGAGGTTCGGTGGCCACGGGCGCGCGACGGCCGGATTGGAACAGCGGCTGGAAAGAGACACCGCGAATGTGGGAGAATTGCAGGCCAAACTCGATGGCGCGCCATACAGCCGAGAGGTTGTCGGCGGTGACTGTCATGGCCAGCGTGATGGGCAAGTTCATCTGGCCGCACCGTTCGATGGCCTGGTGGCGTATCGAACGCAAGTCGGCACCGCGCAACCGCCGCTGCCCGTCAACCTGGATGCCGTCGAATTGCAGATATAGTTGGATATGCCCGCGGCGAGCGGCCTGCGCCAATTCCCGAGCTAACCCTTCGTCCGTCGCAATGCGCACCCCGTTGGTGTTCAGCAGCAGATAATCAATTTGAGAGTTGGCTTGCACCCAATCTACCCATTCGAAGAACTGCGGGTGCAACGTCGGTTCGCCGCCGGAGAATTGCAGGATCTCGATGCGGCCCTTGCGGTCGATAACTCCCTGAATCCTCCGTTTCAAATCGTCCAACGGAACCGCATCCACGCTGCCGTTCCCGCCGAAGGGGGAATCCGCATAGCAGGTGGGACACGAAAGATTACAGGAATTGACGATTTCAATCAGTGCCAGGCAGGTGGAGAGCTTTTCAAACGGACCGCCGCCGCGGCCATTTGCGTTGCGTCCAAGCGTCCCGACGAGGGAGCCACTGGCCGCGCAGCAAGCATTACCGTTTTGTCGCACGCTCTTCACCATGGACTGGGGTGCGTAGCTGGGCGAATCGGTTCCGTTACATCCGCACGCGTTTTCCGGTTTGCCTTTGGCCAGCCAGTAAAAGCGGGCGTCCGAGGCGATGCAGACGGAGGTTTCCCCGTGCGCGGTGCAAGTGCGCCGGAGATAGACCTTGGCCGGCGCCGTGCCCGACACCCAGACTTCAGCGGGGCAAGCCGCCAGGCAGCTCGGGCATCGGCTCGCAGTGCGTTTGAGCAAGGTCTCGTTCATTGCAGCAGCCGACGTAAGGAGGCTATTTTTCAAAAGGTCTCGTCATGGAGCAGAGCTTTCGCACGTCGGCGCCTGCGATTAAACCAGGTTCTAAGTGGCGGTGGGCTGGGTTGGCTGGCCCGCAATGCCTCGCGGGTACAGGACCAGATAGGCACCAGTAATCAAGGCGGCGGCGATGATGCCGAAGGCGGCCTGTTGCCAGGTAACGACCCCGCGGGCCAGGTAAACCAATCCCAGCAGGCATTCAAGGGCGCCGCGCGCGATGCCAACCTGCACCCAAACCAGATGCCGCAGCGGTTGGGTGGCCGCGACGACGTAACCGATTCCCATCGTCGCAAAAACACAGCCCCACAACCCAATCAGGTAGCTGACCGCCGGGGGCAAATCAGTGAAATGAAAGGCGATTTCGACCTGGCGCGGCGCGAAGATCAACACCGCACCCATGAGGAACAAAAAGGCGGCATCCATCATCATCAGGAAGCGCAAGAGGGAGAATTTCATGAGGGTAAATCCTTTCAATGACCAAGCATGAGCGCACAGCCGGCGAAGAGCACTCCCACACCCACGACAGCGATGCCCACCATAATGGCGAAGACAATCAGCAGCACCCTAAACACGCTCATCACCTGGGAGCCGGCTGACGGGCTGATGATGGGTGGTGGGTCGGTTAGCTTAAATTGAAAGCCGCATACCGGGCACGTGCGAGAGTTGCCAACCGTCACAAACGCCACGTCGTTCTTGCACTGCGGGCAAAAGGCCATTCGTTCGTTCATAGTGGTTAGTTGGGACGGAGAATATGTGGCAGAACCCAGGCCGATTGTCACCACCCGAATTTGGCGCTCTCCGCAAATCGGCTGCTCGGGCACAATGTGGACTCCAAACACCAAACTCCAAGCTCCGGGAAAGCATCAAATTCCAAATCCCAAATCGTGACTCAATTGGGACGCTTCGGGTTGGTTGCTGGCGGTATCG